>JAABUS010003303.1_pt1 | contig 26652 bp, 24 predicted proteins | sample 5560161 | NCBI WGS metagenome assembly JAABUS01 (sample SAMN10711885, study PRJNA513376) | rock metagenome | isolation source: Antarctica rocks | place: Antarctica: Victoria Land, Trio Nunatak nord | collected 2016-01-04
CCGCCGGCGGCTCGTCGTCGGAGACCGTCACCGCGAGCCCGCCCTCTCCTGGCGATCGTCCTCGTCGTCCGCCGCCTCGTCGTCAAGCACCTCGTCGTCGGGCTGGCCCGTCGGGTTCCCCTTCATGGCCGCTTCGGAGGCAGCCGCCCACCATGCCGTGATGTCGGCCCGGTACCGCACCCACGCCCCCACCAGGAAGGCGACGCCGAGCACGACCGCACCGCTGACGGCGGCGGCATCGAGCACCGGCCGCCGGCCCTCGGCCGCGGCCCGGGCCACCAGCACCGGGACCACGCCGAGCACGGCCAGCATCGGCGGCCACACCGTCCGCATGGCGGTGCGCATGCCGGCGATCTCAGGAGAGGCCACCGCCAGCTGGTCGAACGGCTTCGGCGCGCCCATCAGCACGCTCGTGACCGCTCCAGCCACCGCCGCCATGGCCATCGGGACCACGCCCGCCGCCATCGCCTCGGCCTCGGGGGTCGAGCCACCGGCGACGAGGCTGACCCCGGCGGCGGCGGCGGCCACGACCACCATCACCACCACCGGCACGCCCAGGTGCCGCACCATCAGTCGGCCCTCCTCCAACGGCAGGGCATCGCGCCGGCCCGGGTGGTCGGTCTCCTGGGCCAGGGGCTCCACCGCATCGAGGGCGGCGATCCACAGGGCCAGGCCGGCCACCACCACGAGCGGGGTGGTTCCGGTCCAGATCCCCCGCAGGGCCAGGCCGGCGACGACGGCCAGCACCACCAGGCGCACCAGCCGGGCCGCTGGCCACCGGGCCACGCCCCGCCACCCCCGCTGCCACACCGGGAAGTACGCCCGGCCAGGACGCCGCAGGGTGCGGACCCAGGGCCGCGAGCGGGGCAGGTCGGCGGCCAGCTGGCGGCGGAGCACGAGCACGGTACGCAGGTCCTGGAGGGTGACCGCGAAGCGGAGCTGGCCGACCAGGGAGGTGCGGCGCTCGGCCGCCTCGAGGGACACGCCGGCCACGCCGGCCAGGCCGGTCACGACCAGCGCGAGCGCGGCGGCGAGGGGCAGGAGGCCGACGGCATCGAAGCCCAGGGGCCAGAGGGCGATGTGGCCGACGGCGGCCGCCGGCCCGGCCGGGACGCGATCGGTGGCGACATCGGCGATCGCCCACGCCACCAACACCCCGCCGCTCAGCGTCGCCACCCACGAGGGCAGCCGGCGGCCCGAGGCCACCAACGCCGCGCCCAGGCCGAGACCCACCACGCACAGGGCGAACAGCGCGCCGCAGGCCACCCAGGCCGGACCGCTGCCCTCAAAGCGCCGACCGGCGAACTGGCCGCCGGCGGCGCCCACGGCGACGGCGGTGAAGGCGGCGAAGCGCAGTTGACGGAGGGCCGGCGACCGCAGGGCGGCGCCCCGGTCCACCGGCGCGAGGAGCACGTGGCGGACGTCGGCCGCCTCCACCGCCAGCGGCCCGCCCCGGCTGCCCGAGCGCAGCCCCACGAAGACGGCGACGGCGGCGACCACGCCGAGCACGGCGGGGCCGTCGGCCCGCACCCGGGCGATGGCGGCCGCGCTCAGCGGGGCGTCGCCGACGATGGTGGAGAGGGCGAGCACGGCGCCGGCCACCAGGATCCCCGTGATGTACACCTGGTAGAGGGCGTCGACCCAGTGGATGGCGGCCACCCGCTGGCGCCGTCGGGCTCGGCGGAGGTCGCCCACCACCGAGGCGGGCACGGCGATGGCGGCGGACACGAGCGCCGACGCTAGCGGCGGCGTCGCGAGCGCCAGCCGGTCACTCCTCGACGAGCTCGATGAGGGTGCCGCAGATGGCCTTGGGGTGGATGAAGGCCACGGTGGTGCCCCGCGACCCGGGGCGGGGCTCCTCGTCGATCACGGCGTGGCCCTGGGCCTTGACCGCGGCCAGGGCCTCGGCGCAGCTCTCCACCCGGTAGGCGATGTGGTGCACGCCCTCGCCCTTGCGCTCGAGGTACTTCGCCACGGGCGAATCCTCGCTGGTCGGCGTGAGCAGCTGCACGTAGCTCTCGGCCACCCGCAGGAGGGCCTCCTCCACGCCGTCGCTCTCGACCACCTCGCGGTGCTCGACCACGGCGCCGAAGGTCTCCCGGTAGGTGTCGATGGCGTCGCCGAGGTCGTGCACGGCGATGGCGACGTGGTCGATCTCGGTGAGCAGGGGCCGGTCGACGACCGACGGGCCGTCGTCGCCCTCGCCGCTGCGGGCGTCGTCGTCGTCGGCGTTGTCGTAGGGGTTGCGGACCGCCAGCGGGCTCATGCTCCGTGCCTCCGGAAGAGGGTGATGCGGTCCTCGCCGACCTGCTCGCGGAGCTCAGGGTCGTCGATGCCGAGCCCCTCCTCGGGGGCCAGGCAGAGCACGCCGATCTTGCCCTCGTGCAGGTTCTTGTGCACCGAGGACGCGGCCTCCCCCACGTCCTCGAGGGGGTGGACGGCCGAGAGGATGGGCTGGATGCGGCCCTCACAGACCAGCCGGTTGGCCTCCCAGGCCTCCCGGTAGTTGGCGAAGTGGGAGCTGACGATGCTCTTGAGCTTCATCCAGAGGTGGCGGTTGTCGTATTCGATCATGTAGCCGCTGGTGGCGGCGCAGGTGATGATCTTGCCGCCCCGGGCGGCCACGAACACCGAAGCGCCCATGGTCTGGCGCCCGGGGTGCTCGAAGACGATGTCGGGGTCGCGGCCGGCGAGGGCGCGCACGTCCTTGCCGAGGCGGCGCCACTCCTTCTCGTCCTGGGTGTTCTCGTCGGACCAGAACTTGTAGCCGGCGGCCTTGCGGTCGATGACCGCCTCGCACCCGAGCTCGTGCAGCAGCTCCACCTTCGACTCCGAGGACACCACCCCCACCGGGGTGCCGCCGCCGTTCAGGACGTACTGCACGGCGTAGCCGCCGAGGCCCCCCGAGGCACCCCAGATCAGGACCACGTCGCCCTGCTTCATGGCCCCGGCGTTGTGGCTCACCAGCATCCGGTAGCTCGTCGAGTTGGTGAGGGCGTTGCAGGCCGCCTCCTCCCAGCTCAGGTGACGGGGCTTGGGCATCAGCTGGTTGGCCTTCACCACGGCCAGGTCGGCCAGGCCGCCGAAGTTCGTCTCGAAGCCCCAGATGCGCTGGTTGGCGGCGAGCATCGAATCGTCGTGGGCCGAGGGGTCCTGGTCGTCGACGTGGTTGCAGTGGATGGTGACCCGGTCGCCGGGCTTCCAGTTCCGCACCGCCGAGCCGGCCCGCAGCACCACGCCCGAGCCGTCCGAGCCGACCACGTGGTGGTCGAGCGCATGGCGGGCCCCCCACGCCGACTCCTTGCCCAGCCGGTCGAGGAAGCCGAAGGTGGGCAGCGGCTCGAAGATCGACGTCCACACCGTGTTGAAGTTGATGGCGCTGGCCATGACAGCCACGTAGACCTCGTCGGGCGCCAGCTCGGGGGTGGGCACGTCGTCGACGTGGAGCGACTTGCGGGGGTCCTTGTCGGCCGATTCGAGGCCCTCGAACATGGAGGTCTCGTCCCGCCGCACGAACGCGGCCCGGTAGGACTCGGGCAGGGCGAGGTTGGCGAGGTCGTCGCCGGTCGCCCCGGCCTGGATCGCATCGAGGATCGGCTGCATGGTCCGCAAGGTAGCGGCCGGACGGGGTGCGTATGATCCGGCGGGGATCCGGGAGAGGGGAAGGGACGGACATGGCGCTCACACCCGACGACATCGAGTCGAAGCAGTTCCTGGTCGGACTGCGGGGCTACGACAAGGGCGAGGTCTCGAACTTCCTGCACGAGGTGGCAGCCGACTACCGGGCCGCGTTGGGCGGTCAGGGGGCCGCCGCCACCGAGCCCGCTTCGAGCGAGGGTGGCGACGACGATGGCGACCGGGGCGAGGAGCGAGCCGCCGAGGTCGTCGCCCAGGCCGAGGCCCGGGCCTCAGAGCTGATCGCCGAGGCCGAGGCCCGCATGGCCGCCGCCGCCGAGGCCGAGCAGCAGGCGGCCGCCCTCCTGGAGGAGGCGCGGAACGCCGAGCCGGCGGCGGCACCCTCGGCTTCCGCCGGCGGTGCCGACGCCTGGGCCCAGATGGGTGAGCAGGTGGCCGCCGTGCTGCGCACCGCCGAGACACAAGCCGCCGCCCTCACGGCGACCGCCACCGAGGAGGCGAACGAGGCCCGCCGGGCGGCCGAGGCCGCCGCCGACGTCCTCAAGGTCCAGGCCGAGGAGTACTCGGCCGACACCCGCCGTTCGGCCGAGGCCTACGCCGAGGCCCGCCAGGGCGAGGCCGACGCCGACCGGGAGGAGGCCCGCCGTGCGCTGGCCGCCGCGCAGGACGAGGCCCTGTCGTTGGTGGCCGACGCCCAGTCCCGGGCCGAGCGCATGCTGGCCGCCACCGAGCGGCGGGCCCAGGAGCGGGCCGAGGAGGTCCTCACCGAGGCCCGGACCCAGCTCAACCACCTCGTCGAGAGCGAGCGGGGCACCCACGCCCGCCTGGTCGAGGCCCGCACCCACCTGCAGGCCGCCATCGGCGACTTCGAGGCCCAGGAGCTGCCGATGCTCGACGTCAACGAGTCCATGGTCGTGCACGACGCCGGCGACAGTGGGAGCGGCGAAAGCGGGAGCGGCACCGGCGGAGATGTGGGCGGGGGAGGCGGCGGCGGGGACGTCGGCGGCGATCCCACCGTGGAGGCCTCCGACGCCGACCTGGCCGAGCAGGACGCCGAGGTCTCGGGCGGCGCCCTCGAGACGTCGGACCAGGCTGCGCCCGAGGCGGACTCCACCGGGATCTGACGCGCTCGGTACGCTTCCCGGCACCCACCAACCTCTCCCGGGAGTGCCCCATGGCCGGTTCTGTGATCCTCGCTGGCGCTCGCACGCCGATCGGCAAGCTGTCGGGCGGCCTCGCCTCCTTCAGCGGCGCCGAGCTCGGCGGTCTCGCCATCGCCGCCGCCCTCGAGCGGGCCGGCGTCTCCCCCGACCAGGTCGACTACGTGTTCATGGGCCAGGTGCTCCAGGCCGGCGCCGGGCAGATCCCCTCGCGCCAGGCGGCGGTGAAGGCCGGCATCCCGATGGGCGTGCCCTCCACCACCATCAACAAGGTGTGCCTGTCCGGGCTGAACTCGATCTATCTGGCCGACAAGATGGTGGCCGACGGCGAGGCCGACATCGTCGTGGCCGGCGGCATGGAGTCGATGACCAACGCCCCCTTCCTGCTGCCCGGGGCCCGGGCCGGCTACCGCATCGGCGACCAGAAGGTGGTCGACTCGATGATGCACGACGGCTTGTTCTGCGCGTTCGACGTGTGCGCCATGGGCGCCGGCACCGAGAAGTACGCGGCCGCCGGTGGGCTCGAGCGGGTCCCCCAGGACGAACTGGCGGCGGCGTCGCACCAGCGGGCAGCCAGTGCAGCCAAGAACGGGCTGTTCGACGACGAGATCGTCCCGGTGGAGGTGCCCCAGCGCAAGGGCGACCCGCTCGTGGTCAGCATCGACGAAGGCGTGCGAGGCGAGACCACGGCCGAGGGCCTGGCCGGCCTGCGGCCGGCTTTCGACAAGTCCGGCAACATCACCGCCGGCAACGCCAGCCAGATCTCCGACGGCGGCGCCGCCGTGGTGGTCGCCTCCAAGGCCAAGGCGGAGGAGCTCGGCATCACCCCGCTCGGTGAGATCCTGAGCTACGGCCAGGTGGCCGGCCCCGACCCGTCGCTGCTCACCCAGCCGTCGCGGGCCATCAAGATCGCCCTCGACAAGCTCGGGAAGAAGGTCACCGACCTGGACCTGTTCGAGCTCAACGAGGCCTTCGCCGCGGTGGGGCTGGCGTCCATGGCCGACCTCGGCATCACCGACGACATCGTCAACGTGAACGGCGGGGCCATCGCCCTCGGCCACCCCATCGGCATGTCCGGCACCCGGGTGGCGCTCACCCTGCTGCTCGAGATGCAGCGCCGGGGCGGCGGCACCGGCGCGGCCGCCCTCTGCGGCGGCGGCGGCCAGGGTGACGCCATCCTGCTCAAGACCCTGTCCTGATATCGTCGGCTCCAGCGTTCCGGGTCGGACCTCTCCCCCCTCCCGGTCAGACCCGGGACGCCCCCTCTCCGGTCAGCCCTCGAGTTCGCGGCGCCCTTCGAGCGCCCGGCCGAGGGTGAGTTCGTCGGCGTACTCCAGGTCTCCGCCCACGGGCAGGCCGCTGGCGATGCGGGTCACCTTGAGGCCCAGCGGCTTGAGCAGGCGGGCCAGGTACATCGCGGTGGTCTCGCCCTCGATGTTCGGGTTCGTGCAGAGGATCACCTCACTGATGTCCTCGGCGTCGACCCGGGCGACGAGCTCCTTCACCCGCAAGTGCTCGGGGCCGATCCCGTCCATGGGGCTGAGCGCGCCACCCAGCACGTGGTACCGGCCCCGGAACTCCTGGGTCTTCTCCACCGCCACGAGGTCCCGGGGCTCCTCCACCACGCACACCACGGTGGGGTCCCGCCGGTCGTCGGTGCAGATGCCGCACTCCTCGCCCTCGGACACGTTGAAGCAGCGGGCGCACCACGCCACCCGGTCCTTGGCCTCCACCACCGCCTTGGCCAGGCGCAGGGCGTCGTCCCGCGAGAGCTTCAGCAGGTGGAAGGCGATGCGCTGCGCCGACTTGGGCCCGACACCGGGGAGCCGGCCCAGCTCGTCGATGAGGTCCTGCACCGGACCGGCGTAGACGGCCACGCTCAGGGGTCGCCGCCGAGGAGGCCTCCCAGGTCCATCCCGCCCAGGTCCAAGCCGCCGGACGCCTCGGCCTGGAGCTCCTGGACCCGCTCCACGGCGTCGTGCAGGGCGGCCAGCACCAGGTCCTGGAGCATGTCGACGTCGTCGGGATCGACGGCGTCGGGCGAGATGGTGACCGAGCGGAAGTCCATCCCGCCGGTGACCGACACCTTCACCACGCCGCCGCCGGCCACCCCCTCCACCAGGGTGCCCGCCGCCCTCTCCTGGGCCTCGGCCATCTGGGCCTGCACCTCGGAGGCCTGCTCGAGCAGCGACCCGAGGTCGAAGCCGCTGGCGCCGCCGCCGCCCAGGAGGGCGGCCAGGTCGCCCCCGCTGCCGGGGTCGACCTCGTCGGGCTTGACCGGTGTGGGGTCGTCAGGCGGCAGATCGGTCATCGTTCCTCCGGGAGGAGCTGGGAGCCAGGGAATGCGTCGGTCAGTCGGTCGACGGTGCTGCGGGGAGCAGGAGCGTCGGGCAGGTGGGCGACGTCGACGACGTCGGGCTCTTCCAAGATGTCGGGCACCCCGTCCCCCGTGGGCTCGCCGGCGACCCCGTCCACCACCAACCGCAGGGGAACGGGCCGGCCGAAGTGCGCGGCCAGCGCGGCCTCCACCTCGGCCTGCTTCTGCGCGCACTTCTGGCGGTGGACCTCGTTCGGGAGGGCGAACACGGCCTGCTCGCCTTCGACGGCGAGGAATCGACCGATGGCGTACATGGCCTTGGTGAGCCCGCTGAGGCGGGGCAGCACGGCGTCGGCCCACCCCATGGTGAGCGCGTCGCGGTCGGGGAAACCGGTCGGCTCGGCTCGCGAGGCCGGGGCCGGGGCCGGCGGGGCGGCGGCGGGCGGAGGTGAGGACGGGGGGCCCGGCGCGGCGGCGGGGGTGCGGTTCAGGGCGGCGCGGGCGGCGTCGGCCGGACGGGCGGCGCGGGCTGCCGGGGCGGGCACGGTCGGCTCCGGGGCGGTGGGGATCGGCGGTGGACCCGGCGTCCGGGTCGGCGGCGGCGTGGGCGTGGGCGCCGCCGCCGGCGCGGGCGCGGAGGCGGCCGAGGCGAGGGCCTGTTCGAGGCGCTCCACCCGCGCCGCCAGGGCGTCGATGCCCGATCCGGCTTCGAAGCGGGTGAGGCGCACGAGCGCCACCTCCAGCGGGATCCTCGGGTCGGGCGCCTGGCGCATCTCCAGCAGGGCGGCGCCCACCTCCTCGAGCGCCCGGGTGGTGGCCCGGTCGCCGATGCGCTCGGCCCAGGCCGCCGCCCGCGACCGCTCGGCCTCGGTGACGTGGTCGAGCGAGGCCCCCATGCGGTGCAGGAAGACGTCGCGCAGGCGGGCGAGGAGGTCCTCGCCCAGGGTGCGGGGGTCGCGCCCGGCAGCCACCGCCTCGGCCACGCTCGCCAGGGCCAGGCCGACGTCGCCGTCGCACACGGCGTCGACGAGGGCCTCGGCCTGCTCACCCCGGTCGCCCACCGTCCCCGAGGCGGCCACCTGGTCGAGGGCGGACAGGGTGTCACGGGCCGAGCCGCCGCCCTGGCGCAGCACATGCTCGAGCGCGTCGGCGGCGATGTCGAGCCCGGCGTCGCCGATCACCCAGCGCACGTGGTCGGCCAGCTCGTCGGCCGGCAGGAGGTGGAACTCGAAGTGCTGGGTGCGGCTGCGGATGGTCGGCAGCACCTTGTGCGGGTCGGTGGTGGCCAGCACGAAGACGACGTGGCCGGGTGGCTCCTCGAGCGTCTTCAGGAGGGCGTTGGACGCACCGGTGCTGAGCATGTGCACCTCGTCGAGGATGTACACCTTGGTGCGCCCGGGGGAGCCGAGGGCGACACGCTCGATGAGGTCGCGGATGTCGTCGACCTTGTTGTTGGACGCGGCGTCGAGCTCCTGGAGGTCATAGGACGTGCCGGCGTCGATGCTGACGCAGGACTCGCACACGCCGCAGGGCTCGCCGTCCTGGAGGTCGACGCAGTTGAGGGCCTTGGCCAGGATGCGGGCGGTGGACGTCTTGCCCGTGCCCCGCGGGCCGCTGAAGAGGTAGGCGTGGCTGACCCGGTCCTCGCGCACGGCGTTGCGGAGCGCACCCACCACCTGGTCCTGGCCCCGCACCTCGGCGAAGCGCCGGGGCCGGTAGCGGCGGTAGAGGGACTGGTAGGCCATCGCGTCCAATTTACCGGTCGGGGCCGAAGGCCCCGTCCCTTGGGGCGGGGGGCGGGGTCGGCGGACGTTCTACTGAGGCCGGGCTTGGCGCGAGCCCGCCCCGGCAGGTGGCGGTCAGGCGATCTGCGGCACACCGCGATCTCCGCTGAGAGCTGCTGCCTCCCGGCCCTGACTCGGTTCACGGGCCACGATTGCACAGGGCCCGACCGCCACCTGCGGGGGCGGACGACGGGGCCACGATAGCCTCCCGACTCCCCAGGAGGGTTGCGAGAGCGGCCGAATCGGCACGCTTGGAAAGCGTGTGTGGTGCAAGCCACCGTGGGTTCGAATCCCACACCCTCCGCTCGGCTCGCGCTCCGCGCTCGACGTGGCCTCCTACCCTGTCGGCGTGGGTTCCGCGACCAAGGCACGAAGGCTCCAACGCACACAGGCCGGCGTGGCTGTGCTCGCGCTCGTGGTCGGCTGCGGTGCGGTGGCCGCCTGGTCGCAGGTCGACGGCGAGGACGCCGACGGCGGTGGCCGAGCGTCCTCGACGACCTCCACCTCTGTGGCGACCGACGAAGCGTCCTCGGTTTCGGGCCGGAGCACGGCCTCCAGCGCCTCCACCACCTCGTCCGCTCCGCCGGGCGAGCCGTCCGGGAACGCTGTCACGCTCGCCTTTGCCGGCGACACGAACTTCAACGCCACCCAGTCGCCGTCGCTGCTGGCCGATCCCGGATCCCGCATCCGCCCGATGCGCCCGTGGTTGGAGCGGGCCGACCTGGCCGTGGTCAACCTGGAGACGGCCATCACCACCCGGGGCGTGGCCGCCTCGAAGGCGTTCACGTTCCGGGCGCCGCCATCGGTGCTGCGGGCCTTCCCCGACAACGGCGTCGACGTCGTGTCCATGGCCAACAACCACGGCATGGACTACGGCACCGACGGCCTGATCGACTCCATCGCCGCCAAGCGGTCCGCCCCTCTCGCGGTGATCGGCATCGGCGCCGACGAGGACGAGGCGTTCGCCCCGTTCCGGGCCGAGGTGCGGGGCCAGCGCATCGCCGTCATCGCCGCCACCCAGGTGCTCGACGAAAGCCTCATCACCGAGTGGACGGCCACGGCCACCAAGGGAGGTTTGGCCTCGGCCAAGCGGGTGGACCGCCTGGTCGACGAGGTGCGACGGGCCCGGGCCACCAGCGACACCGTGGTGGTGTTCCTGCACTGGGGAGTGGAGCGCACGACCTGCCCGAGCGCCGACCAGCAGGCGCTGGCCCTTCGCCTGGTGGACGCAGGCGCCGACGTCATCGTGGGCAGCCACGCCCACCGCGTGCTCGGCGGCGGTCGCCTCGGGAAGGCGTTCGTGGACTACGGGCTCGGCAACTTCGGCTTCTACCCCGGCGGCGGCGAAGGCGCGATCACCGGCGTGCTGACCGTCACCGTGCGGGGTCGCCAGATCGTCTCCTACGAGTGGACGCCGGGCCTGATCCGCGACGACCGCGTCCCTTACCCGCTCAGCGGGGACGCCGCCTCCTCGGCCGTGGCCGCCTGGAACGCCCTGCGCCCGTGCACCGGCCTGGCGGCGTGAACCGCCTCGACCACGGGGCAGCCATGGGCGTCGCCATCGAGGAGGCTCGCGTCGCCGCCACCCACGGCGACGTGCCCATCGGAGCGGTGGTGCTGGTCGACGGCCAGGTCGTCTCCCGCCGCCACAACGAGCGGGAGCAGAGCGGCGACCCCACCGCCCACGCCGAGGTGCTGGCCCTGCGCGACGCGGCGGCCGCCATCGGGGACCGGCGGCTCCGGGACGCCACGCTGGTGGTCACCCTGGAGCCGTGCCCGATGTGCGCCGGGGCGGCGTGGGCGGCCCAGGTGGCCGAGGTCGTCTTCGGCGCCGCCGACCTCAAGGCCGGGGCGGTCGGATCGCTCTACAACGTGGCCGTCGACCAGCGCCTGAACCACACGGCGACGGTGGTGGCCGGGGTGCGGGCCGCCGAGTGCGCCGAGCTCCTCACCTCGTTCTTCGCCGATCGCCGCCGCTGACTACCCTCGTCGCCGGAGGGTTGCCGGAGCGGACGAACGGGACGGTCTCGAAAACCGTTGTGGCTGCAAGGTCACCGTGGGTTCAAATCCCACACCCTCCGCCAAATCACGTCCGCCGGAAGCTGCGGCCTGACTGACGGCGTCGTCGATCGGGTAGCGGAACGGTCATGTGGCGAGAGGTTGCTAGAGGGACTGCAGCGGGCGCGGCCGGGACCACTGCGCTCAACGCGATCACCTACATCGACATGGCCTGGCGGGGTCGGCCCGCCTCGGACACGCCGACGAAGACCGCGGAGGCTCTCGCCGACGTCACCGACACGCGCATTCCCGGCGAGGGTGACGCGTCCGAGAACCGGGCGGCTGCCCTTGGGGCACTGGCGGGCATCGTCACCGGCGTGGGGGTCGGAGCCGCATACGGGCTCGTCCGAGGCCTTGGCCTCCGGCCGCCGTTGTGGGCTGGTGTCGTGTGCACCAGCCTCGCTGCTCTCGCCGGCTCCAACGGACCGATGACCCTCCTCGGCGTCACAGACCCCCGTACATGGAGCACCACGGATTGGGTGTCCGACGTCGTGCCCCACATCGCGTACGGCGTCGTGACCGCAGCCACCTACGCCCTCCTGGGCTAGGAGCGTCCAGCTCCTCTCGGTGAAGAGGGAGGTGCCAGATCTACACGCCAGAGTGGGTCAGCGGGTGGCCCGGCGGCGGCCGGCAGGGAAGTCGAGATCAAGGGTGGCTCCCTCCAACGCCACCGTGTAGCGCCCGGAGCCCCACTCCGCCTTCGTCCACGGGCTGTCCCACCGGGCGTCGGGGTGAAGGTCGACCTCTTCACCGTCGACGCGGAGCGGGCCGGTCCAGCCGAACTCGAGGGCACCCTCGGCCGGTGACTCGTAGCGGACGTCGAAGCCGGCCGACACGGCGTCGGGATCGTCGGCCCGTGGGGTGACCTCCAGCGGGGCCGAGGTGACCGAGTCCACGAATGCGGCGAAGGGATCGCCGGCGCCGGACTGGTCGGCGGCCCGACCCACCTCGACCACCCACACGTTCTCGGCGCCGCCCTCGGCCACGAGGTCGAACGTCCCCTTCTACCGGCCGGTCGGCACCTTGGCCGGGTCGTGCTCCCGCCAGCGGGTCGCCCGCCACGACCAGAGGGCCACGTAGCCGTCCCCCTTGCGCCCGATGGTCCAGTGGCCCCGCTGCACCACCTCGTCGAAGTGCTCCTGAGGGAAGAAGGCGTGGGTCTCGGGCTCGTAGTCGAACGCGTCGAGCGGCGGCGCCCCGCCGGCCGGGTACTGCGGCGCGTAGTCGACCCGGATCGGCGATCATGGCTGTATGGAGCTCCGACCCGGGATCGCCGTCTCCGACGTAGTCCTCACCGCATTCGCCGCACGGCACGGCATCCGTCGGCTGGCCGCCTTCGGGTCGGTGCTGCGTGAGGACTTCGGCGACGACAGTGACCTGGACCTGCTGGTCGAGTTCGAGCCCGGTCAAGTGCCGGGGCTTCTCACCATCGCGGCGATGGAGCTCGAGCTGACCGAGATGTTGGGCCGGGAGGTCGACCTCCGGACGGTCGGCGACCTGAGCCGGTACTTCCGCGATCGAGTCGCAGCGTCGGCGCGAGAACTGTATGCCGCCTGACGACGAGATCCGCATCCGGCACATGGTGGACGCCGTTGAGACCGCGCTGCGCTTCGTCGCGAGCAAGGAGCGCTCGGACCTCGACAGCGACGAGATGCTCGTGCTCGCCCTCACGAAGCTCGTTGAGATCGTGGGAGAGGCGGCGAAGCAGGTGACCGTGACCACCCGGGACCTGTATCCGGCCGTGCCGTGGCCGGCGGCGGCTCGCATGCGCGATCGCCTCGTCCACCACTACTTCGACATCGACCTCGACGTGCTCTGGTCGACGGTCGAGTCGGATCTGCCCGGGCTTCTCGACGTGCTACCTCGCCCGACGGAGAGCTGACCCGTCGCGTCGATCAGGCGAGCGACCTCGGACCACACGTCGGAGTTCGAACGTTGTCCCACACCCTCCGCCAAGCCTCAGCCGGGCGGGTCGAGCAGGCGGGGCTCACGGTGGATGCAGGCCAGGCGAAGCCGCGTAAGCTGCCGGCATCGTGAGAGGAGGCGCTCATCGGCGGAGCTCCCCGCGGATGTGTGCCCCGCCAGGAGGGCGCCTGCCGGCTCGTCCAGCGAACGCCCGGCACGAAGGGCGAGCAGGTCGAGGTGGGCGATGAGGTTGCCCAGATCGAGCTCGGGGGGCCCCAGGGCGGCGTCGTCCAGATCGATGAGGCCGATGCGGCCGTCGTCGCCGATCAGCAGCTGCTCCTCGTAGAGGTCTCGGTGCACGACCGTGGGGCAGGACCAGGGCGCGGCGAGGGAGGGTGCCTGCGCTGCCACCTGTTGGCCGAGATCGGGCGGGGCGGTGGCGGCCAGGGCCAGCAGCACGTCCAGTTCCCGGTCGGCACTGTGCGGGCGCAGGGCCTCGATCGGCCGGCCACCCCAGGCCGCATGCCAGGAGCCGAGGGCAGCTCCCGCGCCGCGACAAGCGTCGAGGTCGCCGGCGAGGACGGCGTGGCGGAGGGGCCTGCCGCGGACCTCGGAGAGCAGCACCAGGTGCTGCCCGGCGTCAAGGTGGAGGACGGCGGGCAGGTCGACGGGGGAAGGCCCGGCCGCGAGGGCCGCCACCCGGGCGGCCACGACGGCGGCGCGCTCGGAGGCGTAGATCTTGATGATGGCCGTTCCCCGGCTGCCGGTGGCCCGGAGCGTCCGGCGGCGGCCGGGCTTGTGCTTGAGCTCCTGCAGCTCGACCGGGGGCCCGAGCACATGCTCGGCGATGGCGTTCACCACCGGCGGACGGCCTCGGCCGCGGCCAGGTGGGCGGCAACGCCCTCGGGCCAGTGGTCCTCGAGGGTACGGAAGGGGAAAGGCGCTCGCCGGAGGATCGCGGTGGCGAGGTACCACCCGAGCCCCTCCGGGCGGTCGCCGTAGCCGTCGAGGACGGCGTCGAGGGCTTGACCGGCTGGCGCCAGGTCCTCGGCGCCATCGCGTACGAGATGGGCGGCGTAGGTGGCCAGGTCGAAGGCGGCGGGCGCCAGGCAGAGCTCATCGAGGTCGATGAGCGACAGCTCATGATCCTGGATCAGGAGCTGGCGGGCGTGGAAGTCGCCGTGGGACGGCACCGCCGCCAGGTTGCACGGAAGATCGGCCTCGAGGTCGGCGAGGAGGTGCTCGACGCGTTTGGCCAGCTCGGGAACCACCGTCGTGGCCAGGGCCGCCGATCGGGCCGCCTCCCCCAGTTGGGAGGCGGGCGTGAGCAGCTCGAGGCCATCCACATCCGAGCGGTGCAGTTCGGCGACCAGCCGGCCGGCGGTGACCGAGACGTCCAGTGGGTCGATCGGCGGCTGGCCTCGAAGGAGGCTCTGGACGGTCGTGGAGAGATCGGGGATGACCGCTTCGCAGCTCGCACTGGGCACGTGGCGGAGCCCGTCGGCGGCGGCCAGGCCCCTGGCGGCCCGCTGGAAGTCCCCTTCGCCGGCGTACACCTTGATCACGTGCCGGCCGAGGCGCAGCACGGCTCGACGGCGAGGTTTGTAGTTGAGGAGCACGGGTTCCGCCGGGCCGACCCCCACGCCCACTTTCCGGAGGCGACCCCGCCAGGCCTCAGGGGTGGCGGCGAGCGCCGGCAGCGACACATCGAGTGGCAACCACTGGATGAGAGCGTCAAGGTCCCCGGCGTAGCTGAGGGGTCGGGCTGCCGGTGAGCGGCCGTTCACCTGGTCGGCGAGGGCCACGTTGACCGGGGCGGCGGCTCGGCGGGCCAGCGACCGGCCGTTGGCGATCATGGCCGTGGCGTGATGCCAGCAGCCGCCCAGGCCCACGTCGTAATGCACGACCAGGCTGGTGGACGGCTTGTAGCGCAAGCAGTGGATGCGGACGTCGGCGACCCCGTGGGCCTTCGACTCTTCACCGAGGGTCCGCTGCAGGACGGCGGTCATGGCGTCGGGGTCGAGGAGGGAAGCGATCGTCGGTAGGGCGTCGTCGCGCGGCAGGGGTCGGACCGGGGAAGTCGGGCCGAGCAGGCCCTGCCGGATCGCCAGTTCGCGGAAGGCGGTCTTCCCCTCGAGAAGCGTCGACGGCGGGCCCTCTTCCACCAGCCGGCCACCGTCGATCACGACCACGCGATCGGCCTTGCCAGCGAGGGCCATCGAGTGCGTGATCATCACCACCGTCCGCCCCCGCATCAGTACGTCCAGGCCGGCGAGCACCTGGGCTTCGCTCTCCGGGTCCAGCCCGGTGGTGGGCTCGTCGAGCACGAGGATGGGCGGGTCCCGGAGGAGGGTCCGGGCGATGGCGATGCGCTGGCGTTGGCCACCTGACAGCCCGACGCCCGAGGACCCGAGGAGGTTGTCATAGCCCTGGGGCAGCTCGGATACGAAGGCGTGGGCCCCGGCCGCCTTGGCCGCGTCGAGGACCTGCTCGCGGGTGGCGTCGGTGCCGTAGGCGATGTTCTCGGCCACCGTGCCGGTGAACAGCACCGTGTCCTGGAGGACGAGGCCCACCTGGTCCCGCAGCCACGAGCGCGAGCAGGTGCGGAGGTCCCGCCTGTCCACGAGCACCCGTCCCCCCGCGGGGTCGTAGAACCGCGCCAGCAGGGCGGCCACGGTCGACTTGCCGGCGCCCGAGGGACCGACCACGGCCACCCGCTGCCCGGCGGGCAGGTCCAGGGTGAGGTCGTGGAGGATCGGACGCTCTTCGGAGTAGGCGAAGGTCACACCTTCGAGGGCGAGGTCGCCCCGGGCCCGCGGGCCCTCGTAGGCGTCGGCTGCTTCGGGAAGGAGGTCGTCGGCGGCGAGGACCTCGCCGATGCGGTCGGCCCGGGCCATGGCGCGCGAGACGCGGCTGGCCTGGCGGGCGATGTCGCGCAGGGGTCGGTACAACCGCCGGGCGTAGGAGATGAACACCACCAGGTCGCCCACGGACAGGTGGCCGTTGGCCACCCGCATCACCCCGACCACCAGGACCAGGGCGCTGCCGACCGCGCCGACCACGTCGATCACTCCGGTGAACCGGCCCTCGATGCCGGCGACCTCGATGCCGGCCTGGCGGACGTCCTCGCTGCGGCGCACCAGCCGTTCCCGTTCGAAGCGCTCTGCGCCGAGTGACTTGACCACCCGCATGGCGCCCAGTGCCTCGTTGGCGATCGACGCGATCTCCCCCTCCTTCGCTCGCTGGCGCCGGGCGGTGGTCTTGAGGCGGCGCCGGAACCGGACCGTGGCGAACCCGAGGGCGGGCGTGACCGAGAACGCGGCGAGGGCCAGGATGGGATCCATCCGCAAGGTGACCACGAGCATGCCGACGAGCAGCAGAGACGCGGTGGCTATGGTGCCGAGCGACTCGGAGAAGAGCCCGCCGACGGCGTTGACGTCACCCGTGACCCTGGTGACGAGGTCGCCAGTGGGCCGTCGATCGTGGAACGCCAGGGAGAGTCGTTGGAGGTGGCCGTAGGTGGCCACCCGCAAGTCGTGGACGATGCGCTCGCCGGCTCGCTCCAGCCGGACGTCGACCACGTAGGAGGCGACGGCGTCGACCACAGCGATCCCGACGACCAGGCCGGCCACGACGGCGAGGAGGAGGATCTCCGGCCGCTGCATGGAGAACGGGCGGTCGCCGTGGTCGCCGACGATGTCGTCGATGACGATCTTGAGCGGGAAGGGCCGGGCCAGCTCGGCCGCCGCCGAGGCCACGCTGGCGAAGGTGGCGACGCTCAAGGCCCTCCATTGGCGCCAGAGGTAGGGGCGTAGGAGCCGTCCCGACCGGTTCATCGACGCGGCCCGGCCAGCGTCGTCGAGAGCCGGTCGGCCAGATCGAGGACCCGGATGGCCCGGTGATCCCACGTGTGGTGGTCGGCCACCAGCGACCGGCCGGCCCGGCCCAGCGCGAGTCGGCGGGCCGGCTGGGCGGCCAGCGCGGTGACGGCCGCGGCCAGGGCCGGTACCGACCCGGGCGGCACGAGCACGCCGCTCCGCTCGTCGATCACGTCGGCCACACCGGGCAGGTCGGCGGCGATCACGGCCAAGCCGGCGGCCAGGTACTCGAAGACCTTGAGCGGAGAGAAGTAACCCGGCCCATCGACCGTGTAAGGGGCGATCCCGATGTCGGCCGTCCCGAGGATGGCCGGCACCTGGTCGTGGGGGATGGATCCGGTGATCTCGGCCCCCACCGCTTCGAGGACGTCGCGGCCGGGGCCGTCGCCGATGATCAGGAGCCTCGGGGCGGACGGGCCCAGTCGCCGCCAGGCTTCGGCCATCACCTCCACCCCGTGCCAGGGACGGAGGGAGCCGGCGAACACCGCGGTCAGCTGGGCGCGGGGTGGTCGGGCGGCGGGGTCACCGAACTGCTCGATGGTCACCGCGTTGGGGAGCACCTCCACCCGCCGAGCACCGCAGGCCCGGACGTGGTCGGCCAGGGGACGGCTGACGGGCAGCACGACGTCGGCCGCGGTCAGCACGAGCCGCTCGAGGTGCCGGGCCTCGTGGGGTCGCTCGAGGACCCGGAAGCGGGCCGCCTCCTCCACCAGGGGCGCGTTCACCTCCACGAGATGAGGGATACCCGATGCCCGCGCCGCCTCCGAACCCGCGGCCGAGTGCAGGGCGAGTCGTTCGTAGAGGCAGATCGGGTCGAAGGCGCTCAGGCGGTCGGCGAGCTGGGCCGCCGGCCACGCCTCGGCGGCGGCGCCCGTCCCCGGGCCGGGGAGGATCTCGACGGTCACGCCCGACGGAGGACATGCGTCCGGGGACACGGCGGCCGCCAGCACCAGTACGTCCGCGCCCTGGCGGGCCAACGCCGCCGTGATCTCGGCGACGTGGACGGCCGCGCCCTTGGTGCCGCCATAGGGCACCCCGCGGTCGGTCGTCAGGTAGGCCACCCGCCGACGGCACCCGCTCACACCGTCGCCCTCTCCCGTTGGCCGCCAGGCCCCGAGACAGCCAGCGGAGCGGGGATCGGCTCGCCCGGAGGGGCCTCGCCGGTCGTGGATGGGAACAGGCTGCGGAGAAGCGCCACGCTCTGTTGCAGGGCGAACCGCTCCTCGATCCGACGGCGGGCGTTGGCCGCCAGTCGGTCGGCCAGCGCCGCATCGCCGAGAAGCCGGGCCAAGGCGTCGGCGAGCGCCACCGGGTCCCGTTCGGGCACGATCAGGCCGCTGTCCCCGTCGACCACCGCATCGGCCAGACCGTTGACACCGGTGGTCACCACCGGCACGCCGAGGGCCATCGCCTCCAGCACCGCAGTTGGGAGGCCGTCCCGGTCGCCGGTCCCGGCCACGACGCACGGCAGGCAGAAGGCGGCCGCCCCCGCCACCCGGGCGAGGACCTCATCGTGGGGGATGGCTCCGGTGAAGGTCACGTCCAGTCCGGCGGAGGCGGAGGCGGCTTCCAGCTCGGGGCGCAGCGGGCCGTCGCCCACGACCTCGAGCCGGATGGCAGGGCCGGCGCGGTTGCGCAGGACCGAGCAGGCTTCCACGAGATCGCCCACGCCCTTCTTCTCGACGAGGCGCGCCACCGTGACCACGCGGTGGCGCTCCCGGGCGGGGGCCGCCACGAACCGACCGACGTCCACCGAGTTGGGCACCACCCGAACTCGGGGGCCCTCGAACCCGAGCAGGCTGTCCAGGTGGACACGGTTGGCCTCGCTGACGGTGGCCACGAAGGTGGCGGAAGCGAGCTTGTCCCGGAGGTGGTCGGGCCGCACGTCGCGATGCCACACGTCCTTGGCGTGCGCCGTCACGCTGTAGGTTGGACCTCCCATCCGCCAGGCCAGGTTGGCCAGTCGGGCGGCGGCCGTTGCGAAGTGGGCGTGGGCGTGGGTGATGCCCGCCCGGGCCAACTCCCGTTGCAGGACGGTGGCCTGCAACAGGTGGCGGACGCCTGCCCACCGGGGTGGCCAGACGCTGACCGCCGCCGCCCGGGCCCATCCCCGGGCGTTCGTTCGCAGGGCGAAGCCGATGGCCCGGGCCACCCGCGCCGGCTGGCGGGCCGGCCGGTGCGGGAGATAGATCACCGGTGCCCGAAGCTCGTTCAGGAACCCGTGGGTAAACGGTTCGTCCGGTCGGCTGACGGCGAAGATGGTCACGTCCTCGCCCTGGCGTTCCAGCTCGATGATCTCGGCGGCGACGAAGGTCTCCGAGATGCGAGGGAAGCGCTTGAGGACGTAACCGAGTCGCCGGCTGCCCGGGCCGCCGCCCGTGGTCCGCTCGGCGGGATCTCGGTTGCCGGTCATGTCCTCAACCGGAGTCGGTCACGGGTGGACGCCGGCGCCGACGCGCTCCAGGATCCGCGCCGCATTGGCCGCCCCGTCCAGGCTGATGCCCGCTCGCTCGAGCTCGCCGGGAACCAGGCGCCGAGGGCTGGCCAACAGGTCGGCGACCACGGACAGGTCGGCGGCGTCGGCCTGCTCGGGAACGACGTCGCACAGCCCGAGGGCGGCCAGCCGCTCCGCTCGGATGGCCTGCTCCAGCCGGGGCGTGCGACGGGGCACGAGGACCGGGCGGTGCCCTGCCGCGAGTGCCTCGACGGTGGAGTTGTAGCCCGCCATCTGCACCACGGCCGCCGACTGGGCGAACAGGTCGGTGCAATCGTGCACGGCCGTGTCGATCCGCACTCGGCCCTGGGCCGGCGACCGGCGCACCAGCCGGCGGAGGTGGCGGGTGTCCGCGTAGGGACCAGCGGCCACGTGGGCCCGCCAGGCGGGCAGACGCTCGACCAGCCGGATCCCGAGCTCGAACAGGCGGGCGCCGTCACCGCCACCCCCCGCCGTGACCGCCAGCAGACCGGTCCGACGTGGAACCGGGGAGACGGTGGGGGCGACCCAACCGCAGTAGCGGGGCGTCAGCGGTAGCCCGTACTCGACCTCGTGATCGCACACGCCCCGCGCGCCGTAGACGAGCACCTCGTCGTAGACGTCGGCCACGTCCTCCCAGCCCCGGCCGGCGATCTCACAGGCCACGACCGCCGGCTCGTCCAGTACGTCCCGCAGGCCCAGGACGAGCCGGGCACCGGCCCGCCGGGCGGCAAGGAGGCCGGGGCGCAGCTCTCCAGCCGTGCCGTAGGGGTGGCGGTCGACGACCACCACCTGGGGCCCTTCCCGGGTCACGACCGCGGCGAAGATCGAAGCCCGTCGGGCGAGGGCCCGCTCAAAGGTCAAGGAGGCGGGCCGGTAACCGCTCCGGCTGTCCTTCAGCAGGGGAGGTACCTGCACGATCCGTGCCCGGGGGAGCTCCAGCCAACGGGGAGGGACGGGGAGGCCGGTGACCAGCGTGACGGCGGCGTCGGGCTGGCGCTTGAGGAGCGCAGCGGCGATCAGGCAGTTGCGTCGGAAGTGGCCGAGGCCGAACCCGTCGTGTGAGGAGAAGACGTAGTGCGGCGCATGCGAGAGCGTTGACAAGGGATGTCCGGGGCATAGACGGCGGGTGTCGGGCGTGTGATGGATCCCGTCGGCATGGCCGGCTTCCTCTTGAGCCGATGCGCATGAAACCCTGCGACGGCGCCGCGTTGGGGCTCTCGCCTACCTCACCCAGCAGAGCTACGCCGTGGCCGTCGCTGCCTTCGACCTCACTTCTCTCAGCGGGTGGCCCGACGCCGCCCGGCGTCGAAGTCGAGCTCGAGGACGGCGCTCTCCACCTCCACCGCGTAGCGACCTCGGCCCCACGCCGCAGTGGTCCATGGGCTGTCCCACCGAGCCTCGGGGTGCAGGTCGACCGGCGCGCCGTCGACGGTGAGAGGCCCGGTCCATCCGAAGACGAGCTCGCCTTCGGCCGGCGACCGGTAGCGCACGTCGAAGCCGGCCTTCACCGCGTCGAAGTCGGCGGCGGGCTGGTCCGGCCGCCCACCGGCCCGGCTGGTGACCTCCAGCGGGGCCGAGGTGACCGAGTCGACGAAGGCGGCGAAGGGATCGCCGCCGCCGGCCTGGTCGGCGGCCCGCCCGACCTCCACGATCCACACGTTGTCGGGACCGCCCTCGGCCACGAGGTCGAACGTCCCCTTCAACCGGCCGGTCGGCACCTTGGCCGGGTCGTGCTCCCGCCAGCGGGTCGCCCGCCACGACCAGAGGGCGACGTAGCCGTCGCCCTTGCGCCCGATGGTCCAGTGGCCCCGCTGCACCACCTCGTCGAAGTGCTCCTGAGGGAAGAAGGCGTGGGTCTCGGGCTCGTAGTCGAACGCGTCGAGCGGCGGCGCCCCGCCGGCCGGGTACTGCGGCGCGTAGATGTGGATGGCGGCCTGGCCCCGCTGGGCCGTCCGCGGCATGGACGCCGTCCCCGTCCAATACCCGTCGCCGTCGACCCACTCGTCGCCCTCGCGCGGTGGGTTGGCCGGGTGGGTGGTGAAGACCTCGGCGTTGGCGTCGAGGGTCGCCTGCCAGGCATGGCCCTGCTGGGAGCGCAGGCCGGGACGCACGTCCTGCGCGCTCGACAGCATCACCTCCGGCGACCGCCACGTCTCGGTGTTGACCTGCGGCAGCAGGATGAGCCCGAGCTGGGGCGACAAGGTTCGGGCCAGCTCCTGGAGCGCGGGCACGGGCAGGGCGTCGACGATCGACTTGAGCTCGCCGAACTCGGCGTACACCTCGCTCTTCCAGAGGTCGTAGCGCTCGAGGTGGTCGAGGGTGGAAGGCAGCATCTGCCAAGTGGTGAGGGCGCCGGCCCCAAACCACGTCATCTTGTCCTCGTCGGAGTTGGAGAAGCCGAGGCCGTCGGGCGCCTCGGGGTCGTCGGTGATCTCGGCCATCGGGTCGACAGGGATCCCCATCCGCGACCGGTCGACGCCCACCTCGTCGGTCACGGCCAACCGCCGGATGGCCTCGGGCAGCCGGTAGCGGCGGGCCACGGCCAGGAACATGGCGTCGTCGACGCCCTGGTACGGGTACCGGGTGTCGTCGAAGAGCATCTTGGCCAGGTTGTACGTGTCCTCGTCGAAGGCCGTGCTCTTGTCCTTCATGTACGACCGGCCGTGGGTGGCACCGAAGGACCCGGCCTGGAGGTGCCCGGCCATCTCGGCCAGCACCACGTCGACCACCATCGCCGCCCGGGTGGCGAGCTCCCGGTCCTCGGCGTGCTCGACGAGGAGCATGAGGCCCTTGATGTCCTCGGTGGCGTACACGTTCGAGTACCACTCGCTGAACCCGAACCGCACCCGCAGGTCGATCCAGTGGTCGAGCAGCCGCCGGGCATGGGCCATGTGCTCCTCGCCGGTCATCCCGCTGTTGGAGAAGCGCCGGTCCGGGAAGGTCTGGCCGGCGACGTACTCGTCGGCCAGGAAGATCACCTGGTGGTTCTCGGTCCAGTAGTAGTGGTCGTCGACGGGGATCCGGTCGGGGGTGGGCTCGTCCTGCCAGTACTTGAAGGCGAGGAGCTGGCGGTCGATCTCGGACTTCACCTCGCCGCTCAGGTCGTCGGGGTAGCCGAGGCGCAGGGCGAGCAGGTTGCAGATGTCGAAGTCGCTGGTGTCGGCGAAGGACTCCAGCTTGTCGAAGATGGGCCGGAGGGCCCCGACCGTGACCGCGTCGCGGTCCCACGAGAAGTCGGGGTCGCGGCGGGCCCGTTCGGCGTGGGCCATCACCGACAGGGGGTACCCAGGCTCCAGGTCGGCGGTGGCGAAGCGGAGGTAGTCGCCGGTGCGGGCCTGCCAGTCGTCCTCGGCCATCCAGCCGTCGCCGGTGCCGAGCCGCTCGGGCCGTCCGGTCCGCCCGGCGTCGTCGCTGCCGTCGCCGGAGGTGCACGCCGCCAGCACCGCCACCGCCAGGAACACACTGGCTCGTCGCATCGTCGATCCCCCCGGTTCCCCCGGCATGGCGGCCCTTCGGCGCTGACCGGCGGCACCTTACCGGTCGCCTCCGGCTGCCAGACTCGCCCCGCCATGGACGCCCCGCCGTTCGACCTGCTGCGCTCCCGGCGGCCCATCACCGGGATCTCGGCCGTGCTGCTGCCGTTCACCGACGGCGGGACCATGGACCTCGACGGGTTCTGTGCGCTGGTGGCCCGCACCGTCGAGGCCGGCCTCGTCCCAGCGGTCAACATGGACACCGGGTACGGCAACCTGCTCGAGCCCCAGCAGCGGGCCGACGTGCTGGCCGCCGCCCGGTCGGTGGTGGGCGACGGCCCGCTCGTGGCCGGGGCGTGGGTCGACGACCGGCCCGGGGACCGGTGGGACGCCGGCGCCCAGTTGGCGGCGGTGGAGGCGGTGGCAGAGGCCGGGGCGACGCCGGTGATCTGCGCGTCGCACGGGCTGTCCGGCCTGCCCGGCGACGAGCTCGTCGCCGCTCACGTCGCCGTGGGTGAGCACTGTGAGCGGTTCATCGCCTTCGAGCTCGACCCGGTCTTCTCCCCGGCCGGGCGCATCTGGGACCTCGACACCTGGGCCGCGGTCATGGCCGTGCCCGCCTGCGCCGGCTCCAAGCACTCGTCGTTGCGCCGCGACCTGGAGTGGGACCGGCTGCGGCGGCGGGACGCCGACGGGCTCGACGGCGCCGTCTTCACCGGCAACGACCTGGCCATCGACATGGTGATGTACGGCAGCGACTACCTCCTCGGCCTCAGCGCGTTCGCCCCCGACCTGTTCGCCGCCCGCGACGCGGCGTGGGCCGCCGGCGACCCGTCCTTCTTCGAGCGCAACGACGACCTCCAGGCCCTCGGGTCGTTCGCCTTCCGCCCACCGGTCCCCGCCTACAAGCACGATGCCGCCCTGTTCCTGCACCGGCGGGGGTGGCTGCCGGCGGCGGCGGTCCACCCCGGAGCGGCCACCCGACCGGCCTCGGAGGTCGACGTGCTGGCCACTCTCCTCGAACGCCTGGAGCGCTGGGGTTGAGCGCCCGCCGGTTCCCCCAGGTGCGGTCGTTCACGACCGTCGACCGGTTCCGGGCCCACCTCGACGGGCTCGGCGTCGAGCTGCCGGCAGCCGACGGCGTCACCCCGGCGCCCGAGGGTCCGTTGGCGCAGCCGCTCGTCCTCCCTTTGGGCGGGGCGGGCGAGCGCACGGTCGGCAACCGCTTCACCGTGCTGCCCATGGAGGGCTGGGACGCCACCACCGACGGGTTCCCCTCCGAGCTGGTCGAGCGCCGGTGGGAGCGGTTCGGCGCCTCGGGCGCCAAGCTGGTCTGGGGCGGTGAGGCGGTGGCGGTGCGACCCGACGGCCGGGCCAATCCCCGCCAGCTCTGCCTGCACACCGACGAGCACGGCGACGCCCTGGCCGCCCTGCGTCGGCGCCTGGTCGAGACCCACGGCGACCGCCACGGCACCACGGCGGACCTCGTGGTCGGGCTCCAGCTCACCCACTCCGGCCGCTTCTCGCGGCCCGACGACGGCGGCCCCCGGCCGCTCCTCGCCTATCGCCACCCGGTGCTCGACCGCCGCCTGCCCGCCGGGGAAGCCACCGTGCTCGACGACGACGCCCTCGATGAGCTGGCCGCGGACTACGTGGCCGCCGCCGGCCGGGCCGCCGCCGCCGGCTTCGACTTCGTCGACGTGAAGGCCTGCCACGGCTACCTCGGCCACGAGCTGCTCTCGGCCGTCGACCGGCCCGGCCGCTACGGCGGCTCGCTGGACGGGCGCACCCGGTTCCTGCGAACGGTGGCCGAGGGCATCGCCGCGGCCGCCCCCGGCCTCGGCCTGGCCGTCCGGATGAGCGCCTTCGACCTCGTGCCGTTCCGGCCGGGGCCGGACGGCACCGGCGAACCCGAACCGACCGACCTTCCCTACCGCCACGCGTTCGGCGGCGACGGAACCGGCGCGGGCGTCGACCTCGACGAGACCGTCGCCGTGCTCGACGTCCTCGCCGGGCTCGGGATCACCCTGGTGTGCGTGACCGCCGGCAGCCCCTACTACACACCGCATGTGCAACGGCCCGCCCTGTTCCCGCCGTCGGATGGCTACGAACCGCCGGAGGACCCGCTCGTGGGCGTGGCCCGCCTCGTCGCCGCCGCCGCCGAGCTGAAGCGGCGCCGGCCGGGCACCGCGCTGGTCGGCTCGGGCTACTCGTACCTGCAGGAGTGGCTGGGGCCGGTGGCCGAGGCGGTCGTCGCCGGCGGCCTGGCCGACTCGGTCGGCGTGGGCCGGATGGTCCTCAGCTACCCCGAGCTGCCGGCCGACCTGCTGGCCGGCCGGGCGCCGGAGCGCCGCCGGCTGTGCCGGACGTTCAGCGACTGCACCACCGCGCCGCGGGCGGGGCTGGTGTCCGGCTGCTACCCGCTCGACGACTTCTACAAGGCTCGACCCGAACGGGTGGAGCTGGCCCGGGTGAAGCGGGAGGTGCGCACCGGTGGCTGACGTGAACGGCGGGACGGACGAGGCGGCGGAGCCGATCCGGGTGGCTGTCGTCGGCCTCGGGATCGGCCGGATGCACGTGCTCGCGTACAAGGCGCTGCGACCCCAATTCCGGGTAGTGGCGGTGTGCGACCTCGACGGGGACCGGGCCGCCGAGGTGGCCGGCTGGCTCCGCGAGGTGCGGGCGGTGACCGACCCGGCCGAGATCTTCGCGGCCGGGGACATCGACGTGGTCGACCTCTGCACCCCGCCGGCCGCGCACCGGAGCCAGATCGAGGCCGGGTTGCGGGCGGGCAAGGACGTCATCTGCGAGAAGCCCCTCGTCGGGTCCCTGCGCGAGGTCGACGAGCTGGCCGCGATCGAAGAGGAGACCGGTCGCCGGGTGATGCCCATCCTCCAGTACCGGTTCGGGCGGGGCCTCCAGAAGCTGCGCCGGCTGGTCGACCTCGGGATCACCGGCCGGCCGTACGTGGCCAACGTCGACGTGGCGTGGTGGCGGGACGACGCCTACTACTCGGTGCCGTGGCGGGGCCGGTGGGACACCGAGCTCGGCGGAGTGCTCCTGTCCCACGCCCTCCACGCCCTCGACATGACCACCTACATCCTCGGCCCGCCCTCGGCGGTGTGGGCCCGCACCGCCACCCTCGTCAACGACATCGAGGTGGAGGACTCCGCCGCCGTCACGCTGCGCTTCGGTGGCGGGGGCCTGGCCACGCTGTCGGCCACGCTGGGCTCGGTGGCCGAGATCTCCCGCCACCGGTTCACCTTCGAGCACCTGTCGGCCGAGAGCGGGACCGAGCCCTACACCAACAGCGCCGAGCCGTGGACGATCACGACGGCCGACGACGAGGTGGCCGCCGCGGTGGCCGCCGCCGTCGCCGACATCCCGGAGGCGGGCGAGGACTACGTCGGCCAGCTCGAGCGCTACGCGGCGGCGAGGCGCGCCGGCGAGGACCCGCCGGTCACGTTGGCCGACGCCCGGGCCGTGCTCGAGCTGCTCACCGCCCTGTACATCTCGTCCCGGGAGGACCGCGAAGTGGAGCTGCCCCTGTCCGCATCCGAGCCCGCTTACGACGGGTGGGCCCCGTGACCGCTACCGGTGCTCCGGCCGGCGTGGAGCACGGCGAGGGGTCGGTCACCGTGGCCGACCGCTGGACCTACGAGTGGGGGGCCCGCAAGCGGCCGTTCCTGCACCCGGTGCGGACGCCGGCGGGCCACGTCCTCACCCGCAACGCCCCCGACGACCACCCGTGGCACCACGGCCTGTGGTTCACGATCAAGTTCGTCGACGCCGACAACTTCTGGGAGGAGATGGCCCCCTACGGCGTGCTCCGCCACGACGGGCCCCCCACCGTGGAGGTGGATGACGGCGACGGCCGGGTCACGGTGGCCGGTGACCTGCGCTGGATCCGGCCCGACCGGGAGACCGTGGCCCTCGTCGAGCACCGGCGGCTCACCCATGTGCCC
>JAABUS010003304.1_pt1 | contig 26649 bp, 24 predicted proteins | sample 5560161 | NCBI WGS metagenome assembly JAABUS01 (sample SAMN10711885, study PRJNA513376) | rock metagenome | isolation source: Antarctica rocks | place: Antarctica: Victoria Land, Trio Nunatak nord | collected 2016-01-04
GACTGGCCGAGCAACGCCTCCAGTCCTGGAGCCAACAGTCACCCTGTTTGGCAGCGCAGCGCCTGAGACTGGGTTGCTTTCGGTCCGCGGTGCGAGGTGGCGACAGGCCGGTCAGAAATGGCACGGTCATCACCGTCGTTGAGATAGACGATCGACGGGGCGTTCGCTCATCGTGTCCGCTGACGGTTTCGCGACCAGGTTCGGCGGCCAACTGCTGCGGTGGCTGCGTCCAGGGCCCGCGCGATATGGACCAGGTCTCGGTCGTAGACCAGACCGCGGTCGATTTGGTCGGCCAGGTGCATCAGCGCCTTGGCCCAATCGGCGCCCTTCGGCAACACCTCGACCTCGACGATTTCGGTGATCGTGACGGGGACTTCGACCTCGACGAGCCGCTCGACTTGCTCCCTCGATGCGAGTCCCGAGGAGGCCGCCCGTCGTTGTTCCCAGGCCCGATGGCGGCAGGAGTTGGAGCACCAAGACGGCACCCGCCCGACCGGCAGGACAGTTATCTGTGACCCGCACCAGGTACACGAGACAGTCTCCGGGCGCCGCGTTCTAGCGGCGGGGAGCAACCCCTCAGAGGTCGATTCGGATGTCATCTAGTCCTCAATACACCTCCGATTCTTTTGTACCAACGATATCGGTGGCGCCGCTAATGCAAGAGGTGTGACCCTCTTGATCATTGCTCCAGACTGCTACCCGAGACCTGGCATAATGAGGCTCGTCATCACGAGCTTGGCGATGGTCCCGGCAGCCTGCGCTGCGTCATCGGGCAGACATCGAGCATCAGGACGATGAGGCACCAAAGAGTGACCAGAGCTCAGCGGAGCAAGGCGCTAACTCCCACCGACGCGCATGTCGATAGAGCTGCGCCAGCGAGCAGCCATATTGCTAGCTGCGTGCGACGGTACTTCTGGAAGGCGATCCCACTCAGCATGACTAACTGATCCACCGCGCGGTCAAGGGGCATTGCTGCGGATCGAGTGAGGTGCTCGATGAGCCGCGAACGGTCGTTTAGCCGGACGACGTGTCCGAAGAACGTCACCGTGGATGGATCACCCGGGTGCCGGATGCGTGGCATCACGGCTGAGGCGAGGAGCGTGATCGCCGCAGCCATGGCGATGGCTCCCAGCCACCACAGCCATTGGACAGCTACCGCAAGTTCGGCCGGCGACCAGTCACCGGTGAGGAGTCCGAATAGGAGTGCAACCCCGACGCCGGTAGAGGACAGCAGGATCGAGGCCTTCTGGTCCGCCCGCCCGATTTCTTCGCGAGTTTCGGCGAGCAACCGGTTGGTATAGATGATCACCGAATTCGAGACGTCTTCGTCCCTCACGACGTGGACAGGCAGCGGCCCGGCGCCAGGCGTCAGGCCACCCATGCTGGCAACTCGCGGTCAGTCTCGCCTTCACGGATTGCCTCGCAGAAGTCGTTCCCATGCGTGTCGCACCACGGGCTGGTCAGCATGTACACGGTGTTTTCACCAGCAGGGAGCTTGGACGAGACCGACGTCGTCCACAGTCGCTGCGGAGAGTCGGGGCCGCCCGACCCACAACCGCAGGAGAAGCGCACGTAGTCATTTCCTTCGAAATGATCGAAGACCGTGGCCGTGGCGAGCACCTCATGGCGATCTGCCTCCTGAGCGAGTTTCGCGGAGTAGTTAACCGCCTTGCCGGCCCACACCGGCTCGTTGGTGCCGCGCACCCCAACCCGCTTCCCGAGCAGCCGGCTCGACGCGATGCCGATCTTGAACCCGGTGGCCGGGAAACGCTCGCCGAACTTGTCCTCGAATGAAGGAACTAGCACCTTTTCGCTCCAGGTCCGCACTGTGACGGCGGCGCATAGCGCTCGTTCGTAGCGCAGGTCACCGCTGAACAAGGCATAGGCACCGTCGCCTTGGATGTCCATGTACTCGGGCTCAAATGTGGCGAGAGCGTGCACGGCCCCGCCCATCGCTGCTTCGTAGGTCTTGGCTGAGGATTTGGCGTGCCGGCCAAGGCCCAATCTCGTGGAGTTCTTCAGATCACAAAAGACGGAAACGACATCGTCGGTCGCATGCCACCGAGGGATCGAGCTCACGAGCACGGTGGGGTCGAGGATGTCGATCTCGATTACTTCGACGGCGGAGTCGAGATCCTTGGCCACCTCGTCGGCGAGGTCGTCCATCAGGTCGGTCAGCATCGCGGTGAATCTCCCAACTGGCGGCCGGTTGCCGCCTCAGTCGGAGAGAACGCCAGACCACATGTCCGGTGTCCGCGGACTCAAGGGCAGTCTTCATGGACAAGGAGGCCGCGCAATCGTTCGGACTCGGACAGCGAGATGAAGCACCTTGCGCAGATCTGCGTCGGCCGCGTTTGGATGCAATCGCAGTGCCCGCAGTCCGGGCACTTGGGCTCGTGACAGCGGGGGCACCGCTGGTGGGCGGGGAATTCCAATGCACACCCAGCGCAGTGCCACATTCGCGCGACGGGACTCATCGACCCGGTCCCCGGCCGAACGGCAAGCCCGCCCCATGGGAGTCGGTCCGTCGTGAGCACGGCGACCATATAGTCACCATGCCAGCTGGCGTCGCCAAACAATTGCTCGCCGTACCAGTCACCAGACTGGTAACTGAGCCGGGCGTCATCAACCCGCGCAGATCGTCCGCTGAGTGCTAGGCGTACCAACGAACAACCGCCCTGATCGCTTCCGCCGGCTGGTCGCGGAAGCGCGACAGACGCCGCGAACAACAGCGACCCGGTCTTGTCCAGGAGCAGTACGTGCCCTGGTGCTACGAGCTGGCGGGCGGCTGCCACACAGCATGCGGATCGAGAAGCAGAGGCCGCCTCCATCAGACTGACCACGGCGGAGGCCGTCGGTCCGGCAGTGCCTATATGTCCGGTAACGAGTTCGTCGGGCAGCAGAATGCGGGCTGCGAACACCTCACAGGTTCGCTCCTCAAGCTGCCGGTCGCCCATCGGCTCGCGGGCGAGCACTCGGCTTGTGGATCGGTTCGTGCGTTGGATGTGGTGCCCGAGTTCGTGAAGGACGGTGAACTGTTCCCGCGCTCGACTCCCAGCGCGGGAGACAGTCAGCACCGCGCGGCCCCCCTCGTTTCGGTAGGAGCCGGCGACCTGGCAAGGCCCGGAGACGGCGAGTGACTCAGGCCTCTGGACTGCGATGCCTTCCCACATCGCGAGTTCGCGCAGAGCGTCGACGCGCAGCGCGACGAGGGCGCCCGGTCGCAGGTTCTCGAGAGCGGCGAGCGCGGCGACGGCCTGCGCCTCCACACGGTCGCGCCCTGGTGAGTAGGTCATCGGGCCAGCTCGTGGTCGATGAGCGCCCGCCACCGCCCGAGATCGCCGGTGCCCGGTTGAAGTCCCGTCGTCCGCGCAGCAGGGGCAAGGATGGTGTCGACGAGACTGGTCCGCACCTCGGCCTCGCTCGAGCCATGTCGTACGGCGGCGCGGCGTACTCGAATCTTGTAGTCCGGGCTACAAACCAAGGTCAGCAGCGGAGCGGGTGCTGTCCATTCGGCGGCGACCACGTCGGTCGGAACATCGAGATCGCGGACCAGTGCGTCAACCTCCTCGCGGCTCGGCGGCCTCCCATCACGCCATAGCTCCAACGCCGCCTCGTCGCCGACCGCGTCGGCTAGCTCTTCGAAGCCCAGTCCGCGCTCTTCGAGGGCTGCGACGACGGGCGGCGTCTGATGCGGGCGTTCTTCGGACGGAGTTGGCATCCATGCGACCGACCGATCCCCGATCCTGCGAAGTTCGGCAGCGATTGGTGGGAATTCAAGTTCGGTGCTCAACTCTGTGGGAAGTTCTACCTCAACCCGTCCGAGGTGCGTGTCGAATGCCGCCAAAGATACGACGACTTGTGCAAACGGCCAGAAGACAACGGCCGCTCCCAGCGGAGAGTCGTCCGAAGAAACAATCTGCGCCCCTTCATCCGCCTCGACTGGGTCCGCGACCGGGACCACCGTCGCGGTGATCTCGTCAGTCATCGTCACTACGGCGAGCGCCGTAAGTTCGTCCCATGTGAGGCGCCAAATCTCGCCACGAGTCACAGCAGAGGGGGACGGCCGGACTAACGCCGCCAGCACCACTGCAGGGAGCTGGGATGTCGGAACATCCGGTGGTTGGTTGGCAAAGTCCGTAACAATCGCGTCGTCGGCCGTCAGTAGATGCGCAAGGCACCTGCGGCAGTCGGCCGTATGCGCCCGGACCGCCCCTCCTCGGCCCAGGATGTCCCCGTCACCACCGTCGAGCAAGCTGGCGAGCTCCAGGCTCGTCGGATGCCCGCTTTCGAAGATGGCGTTCACTTTCCCCTCGTTCTACGGCGGTTCAGAATGCCTCCGTTAATGTCGTACGCCATACCAGTGTCTAACTGTCCGGCCTCGCGGCCAGGAGTAGCAGTTCACGTGCCACAGCCGCTTGGTCTGGCTCATCTCGTAGATGATCGGCCAGCAAGCCCCGCGCCTCGCCAAGAAGCTCACTGGCACGCGTCTTCCCGACCCCTAAGCGCTCCCCTGCCTGCCTGACACTGTCACCGATGGACCCAACCGCTTTGCGTTGCGGGTCCGTGAGCACTACCCAGATCTCCATGGCGCGAGCTGCCGCGTACCCCCGCGCATCGACGCTTGGCTCGTCCGCGTGGGGCAATTCATGCCCGGGGCGGACCTTCGCTAATCCGGGTACTAAACATCGCTCGATAATCAAGTCGAGGACGGTGTTGAACTGCACGGGTCCGCCTGCGGCCACAAGCACGGCATTGCACAGTGCGGCCAGCGACTGCCTGTCCGCAATCGGAGCTCGGTGTTGTGACGCCGGGTTCCACGACGGAACGGTTACCAAGACGCACGCCACAGCGGCTCGCATGGTCTGCTCATCGCACTCCGACGGCGCCCTGGCGTCGTCCCAGACGACGAGCGCTACGTGATCTTGTCTGTACTTGAAACGCGCGTCGTCGTCGATGACGTGCCTCACAGTTCTGGCAACGCTGCCGCGTGGTGTTCGGCGCAGTGAACTCTGGATGTGCCGGATCAGCGCGATCTCGAGGCGTGTCACGAAGGCTGCCTCACTGGGTGCCTCGGCGATTAGCAAGGCGACTCGTTCGGTGATGGGTCTGGCGCAGCAGAAGTCTTGGACGAGTTCGTTGAGCGCGTCCCCATCCCATCTCGAATGAGGGGCCAGAGCCGGGAAATTGCGGACCCGAACGACAGCCTTCGCGAGGCGCAGCAGCAGACTGACGAACTCGTGCGATATTTCGCCGGTCCTGCGCAGCTCGTCGTAGGCGGACATTCGGAGGCTTCTACCTAACTAGTGCCGCGGAAACATCGAAGGGCAGTTGTCTAACTACCTCACGTTGAGTCGCCGCCGCACACACGTCAAAAGGCTCCAGATGCAGGCCTACGGACAGAAGTCCGCAACAACTACTGGCCCCGCGATGCCGTCCGCTGTGGGTCCGACCTGAAGAGTTCCGACATCGGAACCGCACACCGGATGCCCTCCGATCCGCTCCGTTGTTGGGCAGCAGGAACGTGGGCCAGGCAAGCTGATTGCTTGCCAGCGACGTCGTCATTCGACGACGAACACCTTCATGACTTCGTCGCCGTAGTCGTTGATGACCTTGACCGCGATCTTGCCGGTGCTCGGCGGGTCGAACGGACGTGACTCGGTCTGGTAAAGCGAGGCCCAGGCGTCGGCGTCGATATCGGCCTTGAGCGCTGTCTTCAGACGCTTGTACGGATCGCCGCCACCGGTGAAGTAGCAGTGCCGGACGAAGAAGGATTCCTCGTTGTAGTCCGTATCGATCATCCACAGCGCGATCCGGCTGGTGTCGTTGCTGCGGACATCGCCGGTGGTCGGGTCGTAGACGTCAACCCCGTTGAGATGTACGACGACCTGCCCGGCGTTGTCAGCTTTGGTGTCGCTGTCGGGATCGCCGGTGCGGGTGATCTCGATGTCGGGTTCGCCGAAGACGGTGAACAGGTTGCCGGCGCCGGTCTTCTTGAGCTCCTCACCCATGAGGAGGTCGGCGTTCATCCGGACCAGCAGGACCGGGATCCGGCCGAGCCGGCGCTCGCCGGCGACCTGAGCGAATCCGGCATCGCTGGCCTCGACGGTGACCCCGTCGGTCTCGGTGACCCCGGTCGCCTGCGGGTCGAAGGAGAACCCGAGCACGCACAGCAGGTCGATGTCCTCGGCTGCGATAGCCTCCCGGGCCGCGCCCTTGATGAACGCCGGGCTGACCGTCCCATACTGCGGGCCGATCGCGATCCCGATCCGGGACGGTGCGCCGGACTCGGCGCGCTCGCCGGTGGATTCCTCGGCGGCGTCGGCCTCGCCGCTGCCCCGGCCGTTGGCCGCACCGTTGCCCTGCTCACCGAGGGCCTGGACGTAGGAGCCCGCGTGGTTCTCCAGGGAGGCAAAGACGATCCGTTCGTTGCGCTTGCCGTTCTGGATGCCGGCCTTGGCCAGGTTGTCCAGGATCGACTGCTCGAAGGTCGGCCCGTCGGGGTCGGCTCCGGCGGCGGTCTCGCTGATCGTCTCGCGGTTCGCGTCGGGCTCGGACCCGGCGAAGGCCAGCGACCGGTGCGGGGACAGGCTCTCGACGGTGAACGGCCCGGTCACCCGGACGGTCTTCTTGTCCTCGTACGGCCGGTCATAGAGCACCTCGAACTCTGCGTGCCGCTTGATCGCCGCGTCGATCTCGGCCCGGCTCATGCCTTCGACGATGTCCGGGTTGTTGGCGATCGACTTCAGCGTGATGTGCTGGACCCGCTCGTAGACGAAGCCCTGCCGGATGTCATTGCCGGTCGGCGTCGGGGGTAGCGGGCTGCCGGTCAGGGCGGCTTCCTTGGCGCGGCCGGCGGCGGAGTCGGCCATCAGGTAGTACGGGTACTTCGCGCCCATCAACCGCTGCCGGGCCAACGCGAGGGCCACCCGCGAGGTGTCGATCGTGATCCACCGCCGCCCCCACTGCTCCGCCACGTAGGCGGTGGTCCCGGACCCGCAGGTCGGATCAAGCACCAGATCCCCCGGATCGGTGCACATGAGCAGGCACCGCTCGATGATCTTCGTCCCGGTTTGGACGACGTACACCTTCTCCATTCCACTGCCCGACTGAGTGTCATCCCACAGGTTGGACACGATCACCGCTGGGAAGTCATCCAGATAACGCACGTACGACAAAGTCTTGCCGGTCGTGACAACCCGATTCGCTGCAACGAGCCTCTTCATCCCTTTTGCGTGGGTCTTCCACTCTCCAGTGCTGGGCAGAAACGTCTGGCTACCTACAACAACGGGGAAGTAGCCAGTGCGCGCAGTTCTGACGCGCGGGGACGTGAGAATCTGGTGGCGGTAGGTCCGGGCACCCTTAGGGAGTGCAGCGGCCCCCAACATTTCTGCTGGCGAAAGACGCCTCCTCGATCCGGTTTCGGTCGCCTCCACATACGTGTATGCGCCGTCAGCATCACCGATTCCTTGTCGCGCCCGCATTGGGGCGTGGTACTTCATGGCATCGACATCGCGGGCAAACCAGAGCAGATGGTCTGCTGTGGGCGGGAGGAACCGCGACGTCGCCCCACTCGTTTTTCGAAAGATGATTTGGCTGACGAAGTTGTCGCGGCCGAAGACCTCGTCCATCAAACTCCGGACGAGGTGCACGTTCTCGTCGCCGATCTGCACGAATACCGAGCCGGATTCGGTCAGCAGATCCCGAGCCACCACGAGCCGGTCCCGCAGGTAGGCGAGGTAGGAGTGGATGCCAAGCTCCCAGGTGTCTCGGAACGCCTTTATCTGCTCGGCCTCCCGCGCGGCGTCCTCGACCTTGCCGTCCTTGACATCGCGCTTCCGCGTCGATGGCTGCCAGTTGGACCCGAACTTGATCCCGTACGGCGGATCGAGGTAGATCATCTGGACCTTGCCGCGCAACGCTTCCCGCTCGGCGAGTGAGGCCATGACCTGCAGCGAGTCGCCCAGGATCATCCGGTTGGACCAGTTGGCCTGATGCCGGTAGAAGTCGACGAGGTCGAGTTCGCCGAGCCCGTCGAAGGTGTCGAACAGGCTGAGTTCCGGTTCCTCGGCCGGTGAGGCTGCGGTGCGGCGCAGGTTCTCGACGAGCACCCGCGGGTCGATCTTCTCCTGGATGTAGATCGGCGGAGCGTCGGCCAGCAGGTCAGCGGAGTCCTGCTCGTCCTTGCCGCGCCAGACCAACTGCGGGTCCAGGCTCGGGTCGCGGGGATAGCGGACCTGGCGCACGGCATCAACCTCCGGTCCGACGAAGTCGTGCGCGTCGGCGGTCGGCAGGTTGGTCCGCTTATCCTCGTGCTGGATCGCGGTGACCGGCGTGGGTCCCTTGGCTTTACCCGGCACGGGCGATCTCCCCTTGTGGTTCTCGGCGGACGATGTCGGCGAAGTCGAGTAGGTCCGGCGGACCGATGATCGGGGCATCGGCGTACAGCGCGACGATCGCGTCGTTTAAGACCGTCCGTACGCCGACCATCGCGGTGACCTCGACGTACCCAAATCGGCCGAAGCCGCCGTGGTTGTTGACCGCCGCGCACCAACTGTCCCGCGCGGTCAGCGCCTTGACCGCGGTCGGCCCGGGACTCTTCCGTCCGCCGGACACCTCCACGATCAGGGTTCGATCGAAGTCCTCGCCCTCGGCCCGGACCAGACGCAGCAGGAAGTCCGGCACGTACGAGTGTGTCCGTCCTTTGTGGACGTACGGGATGGCGAAGCCGAGGTGGTCGTTCTTCGCGTAGGCTGCGACTGCCTTGTTCCGCTCGCATTCCAGGGCCAGGATCTGCTCCCAGGTGTTGCCGCCCTGGCCGTCGAGGGTGACGTGGCTGACCTCGGACTTCTCGGCGTCGATGACCTCCTTGCGGGTGAGGAAGGCGACGTCGCCGGTAGAGCCCACCGGGTCGAAGGCGCGCAGCCTCGGCCGGAGCCGTTCGCGGCGGTCCCCCAGTTGCACCGTGATCGTGTGGTAGATGGCTTCGGCGGCCTCGGCCTGGCGCTCGGCGTAGGAGAGCAGGTGCCCGATGCCGTACCCCTCCGCACAGTGCACGCAGGTGTCCAGCCACTCCCGACAGATGGTGACCAGCCGAGGGAACAGCCACGGCCGCCGGTCGTCGTCCCCGCTGGTGAGATGGTCACGCAGCAGCCGTTTGGCCAACTCGTAGGCGACCTGCTGGCACCGTGCCGCCGTACCGTCGAGGTCCCGGATCGTCTCCGCGCCACCGACGATGCCGCTGGTCTCGACCCAGCTGGGCACGGTGCTCGGGCCGATCTCGAACGGCGGTGCACCGGCCGGGTCGAAGATCAGCTGCGCGTCGGGGATCTCGATTCGGTAGCCGTCCAGCTTCGGGAAGCTGACCCGCAGGTCCTCCCGACCCGGCACCGAGGCGACCTCGATCACCGGTTGCGGCGCGGTGATCGGCGGTGGCGGCCGGTCGGAGGGGATGAAGGCGAACGGGATCCCGTACACGCTGGCGTACTCCGGGTCGAACCTGCCGTCCTCGTTGACCTCGTACGAGCGACGCCGCAGGCCGCGGCCGACCACCTGCTCGCAGAGCAACTGGCTGGTAAAGGCCCGGATGCCGAGGATGTGGGTCACCGTGTTGGCGTCCCAGCCCTCGGTGAGCATGGCGACGCTGACGACGCAGCGGACGTCCGCGCCCAGCCGGCCCTTCTTGCCGACGGTGTTCATGACCTCGCGCAGGAGGTCCTCGTCGGTGAGCTTGTCCACGTCGGCGCCCGGGCTGCGCCGGCGGTACTCGGCCTTGAACGCGTCGATCTCGGCCGAGGCCGCGGCCCGGAAGTCGGGCTTGAGCGCCTCACCGGACTCGAGTTGGGCGGAGTCGACCAGGATCGTGTATGGCCGGGCCAGCGGCTTCCCGTCGACCACGTTGGAGAAGAGTTTCAGCTCGCCGGTCCGGTGCGCCGTACCTTCGCCTGCCTCGCCAGCCTCGACGTCGGAACCGGCGATCCAGTCGTACACGATCTTGGACACCACCGTGTTCGGGCAGACCACGATGAAGACCGGGGCCGTCTGACCGGTGTGGGCCAGGTTGTCCTTCCAGTAGTCGTAGGCGCCTTCATAGCTGCGGTAGAGGCTGTGCAGGGCACCTTCCAGTTCGGGTGGGAGCGGCGCGGCGAATCCTCCCGGGCCAGTGGCGGCCTTCTTCCTCGGCAGCTTGTCCCCGATGTGGTCCCACAGCCGCAGGTAGGTGACCAGATCACCGGTCGCGTCGTCGTCCACCGGCGTACGCGGGATCTTGACGATCCCGGACTCGATCGCGTCCATCAGGGAGAAGTCGCTGACCGTCCACGGGTAGATGAAACCCTCGTGATACCCGGACCCGGACAGATAGAACGGGGTGGCCGACAGGTCGTAGATCGCCTTGACCCCGACCCGGCGGACGACCGCCTGGACGCCCTTGAACCAGACCCGGGCTTCGAGGTTCGCCTCGGCCTCTTCCTTGCTGAGCTTCGCAGCCCCAGCAACGGTCGGTAGCGGCCGGTCCTGGTAGCAGTGGTGTGCCTCGTCGTTGAAGACCACGATCTCCTGCGAGGTCTTGCCGGTCAGGCCGCCGAAGTCCTTGAGCACTCTGGCCACCGTCGCGTCGGGGGTCTCCCGGAATGGGTCGCCGGCCGTGCCGGACTTGCCCGCGAGCAGGATCTGGCGGGTCGTCTTGGAGACGCCCTTGATCTCCTTCGCGTCCCGGGTGAGGAAGCCGTGGTAGTTGGTGATGATGACCTGCGCCTGGCGCAACAGGCCGACCAGATCGGGCGGAACGAGGTCGCGCTCGGCGTAGTAGTTGCCCGGATCGCTGGGCAGCAGCACCCGGAGTCGATCCCGGATGGTGATCCCAGGGGTGATCACCAGGAACCGCTTGGTGAAGTTCGGGTTCTTCGGCGTACGTACCTTGTTCAGGGTCTGCCAGGCAATCAGCATCGCCATCACGACGGTCTTCCCGGAGCCGGTGGCCATCTTCAGCGCGACCCTGGGCAGCCCGGAGTTGTGCTCCTCGTTGGCCTCGGCCAGGCGACGGCGCCAGTCGGTGTAGCCGTGCCGGCCGGCCACCTCGGCCAGGAAGATCGCGGTCTCGGCCGCCTCGCGCTGGCAGAACAGCACCCGGTTCTCCCGGTCGGGATCTGCCCAGTAGGTGAGCAGGGTCCGGGTCGTCGGGGTGACCCGCTCGTACCCGAATTGGCGCCACCGCTCGACGTCACGGCGGAGGTCGTTGATCAGCGAGTTCCGCTCACGCCGCTCGCGGGTGATGTCGAAGTCGAGGACCTCCTGCACCGCGCCGTCCTTAGTACGGACGCCCTTCTTCGACGGCGGGATCGGAATGAAGGACTCGCTCGGTCGGCGGCCGTCCTTGACGACTCCGGTCGGACCGTGCGAGCCGATCTCGAAATGCCTTGTCGGCGGGTCGTATGGGGCGTTGAGGATCGGGTTGTCGATCGACTCGGTCATCCTGCCCCCGGCCTCGCAGTTCACGGTTCCCAACCTGTGACCGCCACCCTACGGCGCGTCACCGTGCAACCTGCCGCGGAGACGTTCCAGACACACGGAGCCCCAGCCAAGATCTGGCTGGGGCTCCATCACGCGGGTGCTGCTACTCCGAGTAGAGCTTGACGACCTCCAACGGAATCCGGAATCCGCGCGCGCGCTGGTACGACCTGACACTCATGTCGTAGATCGGCTCGAGGAGTTCCTCAGCGTCCTCGGGCAGGTCGCCCTCGTCCCGGAGTGCCAGCGTGGCCCGGTTGGCCGCACGGGTGAAGCCTTTGAGGCTGCGGGTCGGCTTGTAGCCACCCAGCTCGTAGACCTCGTCCCGGGTGACCGAACCACCGTTTGCGATCGCTCGCTTGATGACCTTGATCTGCACGGTCGCTCGCGAGCCAGCCAGCTTTTCGAGTGCCTTCTCGACCAGGGCCTTGGTCCACCCCGTAACCTCGACGTCCTCGAGCGGGGTGGTGTCGACCTCGGCCTGAACGGCCTCGATCACCACCATGAGCCGACGGATCCGGCTCTCCGGCCATCCGGTGACCGTCGTCACGACCTGGACCTGTGGTGCTGTATTTGTTGCGGTCTCCATGGGAGACTCCTTTCGGGTTATGGTCCCGGGGCGGTTCTGGTTTCGCACCCTCCGCCCCCGGGGCCGTATCTTGTGTGATGTCTACACTGTACAGATTGAACTGTAAATGCGCAAGTCACCTCGGCGTCCGCCCCGAGGAGCGGCCGCTGCTGCCGACGGCATCTGTTCCCGGTCCGCTGGGCCCGTTCGCGACCGAGCCGCGACGGCACGAGGACCCGGAGTTTCTGGAAGCCAAGCAAGGCCGGTGGTTCGAACCGCACGCCCGTGAACGCCCTCGTGCAGGGGATCTCCCGCACTGTCGGCGGTCAAGTGCCGTATGTCGACCCGGACTGCGGAGGGATCACCGCCCGAGTACTGCTGCTGGAAGCGCCCGCCGGCGCTGCGGCGCACGGATCACGGATGCTGACGGCCGGCAACGAACATGGCACCGCAGCCAATGTGGCATCCCTATGAGCACTCCGGACCGCGCGGGAGTGGGGAATGCACTGGAACGCGGTGCCTTGGTATCTCGGCGTCCGCGGCAAGATCGCCGCGGCAAAGGCACAGGACATCGAACACGGACGCGAATGGCTGCTGCGCCTGGTCGACCTACCGCCGGACCTTCGAGTGGTGCTCTGCCATGGCAACGCCGCGCGGGACGCGGTGGCGCCCGGAAGGAAAAAAAACGAGGCACGCGGGCTAAGTGCTCAATGCTCCGCACCCGAGCCAGAGGCGCTGCAACGTTACCCAGGGCGGGGATGAGGTGAAGGTGCTCGCTGCATTCAACGACGCCATGAGGCTCGCCTCGACCACCGTCTAGCTCTCGGATTGGCGGCGAATCTAGGCATCGAGCTGAGGCGCACAGAGTCACGACCAGACGCCGGAACGTATCGGGTCACGGCTGATTGTCCTCCAGTTGCGACGGGTGAATTGTAATGTCACGCATTGCTGCCGGTCGCCTTCGCGGGCCGGGGTTCGACAGCGATCAGGGCGGTTCTGCTGGCCGTGTCGCTTGCCGAGGGCGGCACCAATGCTTGTCAGGTCCGAAGGGAACATGACCACACCCGTGACTGCAAATGCCTCGAAAAGTACAAGGCGTACAGGTCCGCGCCGGCCAGGATGCGCACGGGTTGCTCGTTGACCCAAGTGGTGCTCGGATTCACCAGATACCGCACCTGCACCGTCAAGCCGTCGAGAGTTGTGAGGTCGTAGATGGCCTGAACGCGGGCTGTCTGTCAGCAGCCGCCGGTGAGAGCAGCGACGAGGTGCTCGGACCATTCCGCAAGTGGATCTCGGTTGGACGAGGCGAGGCGAGCGTCCCCAGCATTTGTCGCCGTGCGGGTCGATATGCGTCCAACGCAGCGCAGAGTTCGGATAGACGGTCGCTGCCTGAGACCGGATCGTTCATCCGAGATTTTCGATATCGGCGTCGTCGGTGACGTGAGCCAGGACCAACGCTGCGTTCTCGGCCAGCAGTCTGCCGGCCCTGCGGGCCAGATTCACCGACTGCCATTGGTCGTCACTGTCCAAGGTGACCGCCACCTCGACAGCTACGGCAAACAGTACGATTCCGGCACTGGTCAGATGCTCTACGAGAAGACCATTCAGGCGCAGGTTCGTTCGTTGGCTGGGACCTGGGTTGCGGTAACCAGCAAGACGTCGCCGCAGGTTGTCGGTCTCCCCTATGTAGACGCGGCGCCGGGTCTGACCCGGACTCGGGGTCAATGTGAAGCGGTATAAGCCCGCAATCTCGGGTAATGCCAACACCGAGATCTTGCCTGAGGGCTCGAGGGTGACCCGGCCAGCGTCACGCCATGAGAACTGGATCGAGGCCGCGAGAGTCTCCAACACTGGGAAACTGCCCATTTTCGCCGTGAGGGTGGTCATCGTAGCTTCAAGACCTCTGCATAGGACGTCCGTGGTCGTTCGGTGAAGGTATTGTCTGACACCCGAAGTTTGCTGCCTAGTTTGCTGTCTACGCCCCGGCCGAGGGCGTTGGATAGCGAACGGTGACGGCCTACGTCCCGTCCAGGCGGCCGCAGACGGATGTAAGCGGACGCCTCGCCACGATTTTGCAAGGCGGGGGTTGAGGGTTCGAGTCCCTTCGTCTCCACCCTGTCGTGAGTCGCCTGATCGTCGACAGAGTCGCCGGTCGAGAAGTGACGTATCGGGCTCGTCGCCGTCGCTGTCACCCCGAAAAGTCACATCTCGGCGCTGGGACCTTCGGCCTCGCGGCTAGCGCCTACCCTGACCAGATGGCCGGGGTGACGAGACAGTGAGCGCCGGCCCGCAGCTGGTCGCCGACCGCTACCGCCTCGACGAGCGGATCGGCGCGGGTGGGATGGGCGTGGTCTGGCGCGCGCACGATCTGGTTCTGGGCCGTACGGTCGCGGTCAAGCAACTCGTCCTCGGACCAGAACTGTCTCCCAGCGACGCGGCCGAGAGCCGCGCCCGGGCCATGCGCGAAGGGCGGATCGCCGCCCGGCTGCAGCATCCCAACGCGATCAATGTGTTCGACGTCGCCCTGGGTCCCGACGCGGAAGGGGACGGAGCGGACCAGCCCTGGCTGGTGATGGAGTACCTCCCTTCCCGCACGCTCGACGAACTCCTCGCGCGGGAGGGTCCGCTGCCCCCGGCCGAAGTCGCCCGCATTGGCCGGGATATCGCGGCAGCGTTGGCCGCGGCCCATGCGGCCGGCATCGTGCACCGTGACGTCAAGCCGGGCAACGTACTGATCGGCGACAACGGCACGGTCAAGATCACCGACTTCGGCATTTCACGAGCGAGCTGGGACGTGACCGTCACGCGGACCGGCGTCGTGGCCGGTACGCCAGCCTACTTCGCACCGGAGGTCGCCCGGGGCGAGGCGCCCGACCCGGCATCGGACGTTTTCTCGCTTGGCTCCACGCTTTTCACCGCCGTCGAGGGCGCGCCACCGTTCGGCCAGGAGGACAATCAGCTCGCGCTGCTGCGGGCAGTCGCGGACGGAGTGGTACGGCCGCCGCGCAACGCCGGCGGCCTGAGCTCACTACTGATGCAGTTGCTGGAGCGCGAGCCGGCCGATCGCCCGGGCATGGCGCAGGCGCGGGACCGGCTGGGCGAGATCGCCGAAACCGAACGCGAGCCGCTCACCACGGCTGCGCTCCCAGCGGCTTCCGCCGCCGACCTCGACCTCGACACCAACATCGCCGCTTCTTCCCAGGTAGCCCCCTCTGCCGCCGTGCACCGCGCGGCAGGGGGCGCCAGGTCCACGCCGCTCGCGTCGGCTGCTCAGTCCGCGCCATCGGCTCAGGCGCCGCCGGCTCAGCCCGCGCCACCCGCTCGCTCCGCTTCGTCCGCTCAGTCCGCTCGGTCCGCCCCGTCCGCTCCTGCCATTCCACAGCCAGACCGAAGTCGACCGTGGTGGCGGCGCCGTACCGCGATAGCTGGCGCAATTGCATTGCTGCTCATCGTGTTCGCCTCCGTCGTCCTGGTCACCGTCCTGACCGGAAACGAGGACCCGCAGACGGCTACAGCCTCGCCGAATTCGTCGACCGCAGACACCAGCACCACCTCGTCGTCGCCCTCCACCACCGCCGCCTCGACCAGCGCCGATCCGAGCACGACGACGCCGACAGCGCCCGCCCAGCCCGGTCCGGCCGAGTTCGTGCAGGCCGTGCAGACCTACTACGGACTGCTTCCCGACCAGCTCGACGAGGCATACGCCTATCTGGGACCTGGCGTGCAGGACCAGGCAGGTGGCCGGGCCGGCTATGAGAACTTCTGGAGCGATTACGCCGAGGTCGAGGCGGAAAATGTCCAGGCCGCGGGGACCACGGTGACCTTGACGATCGTCTACACGAGACCGGACGGCAGCACGTTCCCTGAGCCGTACACGTTGGAGATGGGTACCGCCGAGGACGGACGCATCCTCATCCTGACCTCGGCAATCGGCGGCCCCGGCTAGGCCCTGGGGCTGACCGGTCGTCTGCAGCAGCTCGGTGGCAACCTGTGCCTCATGCGTTCCCGGGCCGGCCAGGTCGGTCTGCGGCAGGTCTTCGCCCACCGCGGATATCGGCGGTTGTGGTCCGCCCGGACCGCCTCGCAGTGGGGCGACGTTTTCGCGACCGTCGCGTTGAGCCTGCTGGTCCTCGACCTGACCGGGACCGCACTCGGGGTCAGTGTGGTCGTGATCGCCGAGATCGTCCCGGTGCTGCTGCTCGCCCCTTTCGCGGGGACGTTGGTCGACCGGCTGCCCCGGGTCCGGCTGATGGTGACCGCCGACCTCTTTCGGGCCCTGCTCGCCGGGTCGCTGATCTTCTTCAGCGGCAACGTCATTGCGGTCTACGCGATCGCCTTCGGCCTGTCGATCGGAGCGGTGCTGTTCAACCCCGCCGCCAACAGCGCGCTGCCCACCTTGGTCGGAAACGAGGAACTGGTCGCGGCGAACAGCGGCATCTGGACCGCGGCAGTGCTCAGCCAGATCGCGTTGGCGCCGGTGGCCGGCATCCTGTACGCCACGCTCGGCCCGGGTCCGGCGTTCGGGATCAACGCGGCAAGCTTCCTTATCAGCGCCGTGATCCTGGCCGGCCTGCGGCTCCCGGATCCCGTCCAGATCCCGTCCGCCGCGGGACTGCCAGCCGCGGGACTGCCGGCCGACGCGCCGACCTCGACCGGGCGGAAAGGCTTCCTCGCCGACACCGGGGCCGGGTTGCGGCTGCTCGTGGGCGACCGGTTGTTGCGGTTGCTGGCCATCGGGCAACTCCTTGCGGCGCTGTCAGCCGGGGCCACCAGCGCGCTGCTGGTGGTGCTCGCCAGCGAACATCTCGACCTGGCCCCCAGCGGCTACGGGTTGCTGCTCGGCGCCATCGGCATCGGTGCGGTGCTCGGGCCGTACGTACTGACGCGCTGGGTCACCGACCCACGGCGTCCGGCGTACGTCTTCGGTCCGTACGTCCTACGCGGAACGGTCGACCTCGTCCTGGCCACCTTCACTGCGCTGCCGGTGGCGCTGCTGGCACTGGCGGCGTACGGGCTGGGAACCTCCACTGGCGCGGTCACCTTCACCTCGCTGCTGCAGTCCCAGACCCCTAGCGAGATTCGCGGGCGGGTCTTCGCCGGCTTCGACCTGATCTGGCAACTCGGCCGGCTGGTGTCGCTGCTGCTCGGCGGCCTGCTCGCAGCAGCCCTCGGCATCCAGGCCGTCTACTACCTCGGTGGCGGACTACTGCTGCTGGCCGGGGTTATCGGATGGCGGGGCGTCCGTACCCAGTGAAGTCAGCATCCGGAGAAATCAGCTCAGCCTCGGGCCTCGACCAGTCCCGAATCCGTTGCGCCGTGGTCGGATTGACCCGTCTCCGCACCCCGGCCTTCCGGCGAGCGTCGAGCCGCAGCAAGAGATCCGAGGGCGTAGGCGGCAAGAAGCGCGATTACGACACCGGTTCCGTAGTGATACACGAGCGATGAAACGGCACTGGACAACGCGGAATCACCCATGCCGCTCATGCCCCCCATGCTCGGCGCGGCCCACAGCGGACGCAGCGTGGGAGCGATGATGAACCAGGTACCCCCTGCGGCTGCCAGGATGGCACCCAAGCGCTGGTTCTCCCTCGCGTGCCCTCGCATCAGCACCAGGCCACCGACCATCGCGGCGATCCCCGGGGCGAGGTGCAATGTCGCCCGACCCTCGGTCCAGGTCCAGGCCGGGGTGTCACCCATGCCGAAGTCGAAGGACGGGCCCACGAAGGGCACCAGGGCGCCCACGAAGCCCAAAATGATGAGGATCAGTCCAGTGCGCCGAGCGCGGTCGGATGTCACGGAGTTGACAAACATGAGTGGCTCCTCGGAACCAGAACAAGCCGATGGGCTGGTCGTCCACCATGGCGACCATCATCCCCCTCGCCGTGGATGGCAAGGACAGCGGCCGGTAGATGTTCCGCGCACCTACGTGATCGTTGGTTGATCGCTGTACCTTTTGGCGTTCCCGTTTACCCGGCATTTCGCCAACCCCCAAGGGCCACCGAGGAGTGACCCATGCCTGGCCTGACCCGTCGCGAACTTCTTCTCCGAGCAGCATATGTAGCACCGGCAGCGTTCCTGCCCGGCCTGCTGGCTGCGTGCGGAAACGACTCGGGGAGCGGCTCCGGCGGCAGCCAGGCACTCGACGTGCTCGTTGGGTTCGGCACCGGGAATGCGCCCAATCAGATTCCCGCGCAGGAGGAACTGGCCAGGGCGTTCGCGTCCGGCGGGGGCCCGGGCATCTCCTTCCGCCGGATACCCGACGGCGACGAGGCTCAGCGTCAGCTCGGCGTGCTGATCGCTGCCGGCACACCACCGGACATCATCCTGCCCACCGGAGTGTTCGGCATCTCGCTTTACCTCGACGAAGATCTGGCTGGACCTGGCACCGCTCGTACGCGACGCCGGTGTCGATCTCGATCTGTACGTCGAGGCCGCAATCGCCTCGGCAAAGGCGCCCAACTACTACGGGCCCGACTCCGACGTCATCGTCGGCCTGCCGGCGGCGGTCTTCACCCACACCGTCGCCTACAACAAGGATCTGTTCGCCGCGGCCGGTGTCAACGAGCCTCCGCACAAGTGGGATGCGTCGGGCTGGGACTACAACGCCCTGCTCGAGATGACCAAGGCGCTCACCCTCGATTCGAGCGGGCGTACGGCAGCCGACTCCGGCTTCAACCCCGATGACATCGTGCAGTTCGGTCTCGGCCACTGGGACACCGGACTGATGGCTTTCGGGTAGGGAGCCCAGAAGTACGACCCGAGAGCCGCAAGCTGCTGTTCGACTCCGACGAGAACATCGAGGGCACCCAGTTCGGGGCAGATCTCGCCATCCGGCAGCACGTGCTGGCCAACGACCAGCTCGCCGCGGGGGTAGCCGCCGGGGCCGACGATCCACAACTGGCGGCGTGGAAGTCCGGCAAGATCGCCATGATCGACATGTGTGGCTGTGACCTGCAGTCCTTCGGCGCCGACAACGAGTTCGAGTGGGATGTCGCGCCGTGGCCGACGGGACCCGAACGCCTGGTCTCGACCCTCAACCTCGACGTCGGCGCCATCGTCGCGGCCAGCGAGAACCAGGAAGCGGCCTTCGAAGCCCTGCAGTTCCTGCTGGTCGAGCCGGCCAACGCTCGCAAGCTCTCGACCAAGGGGTACGGCGCCATGTCACCGCTCAAGAGCGAGGAGGGTGCCTTCCTCGAAGAACTCGAGGGCGACTTCCCGGGCGTGGACCTGCAGCTCTTCCTCGATGCCTTCCCGTACTCGATCAACCAGGAAGGCTGGTTCCCCGCATTCACCCAGGTCGGCGACCTCGGCGGCCAGTTCCTCGACCCGATCGCGTTGGGTGAGTCCACGGCGGCTGAGCAGCTGCCGCTGTATCAGGAGGCGGCCCAGGAACTGGTCGACCGGTGGTTCGAGGAGAACGAGCTGCATTCTTGAGCAACACCACTTCTGCGGTCCGTCCCCGGAAACAGAAGGCGGCTCGCCGCGAGGCGTTCGCCGCGTACGGCTTCATCAGTCCGTGGCTGCTCGGTTTCGTCGGCCTGACCCTGGGCCCCATGGTGGCCTCTCTGGTGCTCTCGCTCACCGACTACAACCTGGTGAGCACTGCGGGCACGTCCTTCGTCGGTACGGACAACTACAGCGAAGCGCTGCTCGAAGACCCGCTGGTCATGCAATCCCTGCGGGTGACCGCCTATTACGCCTTTGCCGCGGTCGGATTGGACCTGATCTTCGGGTTGGCGCTGGCCCTGCTGCTCAACACCGGGTTCCGGGCGATCGGTGCCATCCGCACGATCTACTACCTGCCGGCTGCGGTGTCCGGGGTGGCCGTCTCGCTGCTCTGGCTGTGGATCTTCCAACCCAGCGGCGGGCTGGCCAACGGGCTGCTCAACCTGATCGGACTGCCCGGCAGTAACTGGGTCTACTCCACCACCTGGGTGATTCCGGCGTTCGTCCTGATGAGTCTGTGGGGCGTCGGGCGCAGCGCGTTCATCTACCTCGCCATCCTGCAACGCATCCCGACCAACCTGTACGAGGCCGCCGCCGTGGATGGCGCGAGACCGTTGCGGCGGCTGTTCCGGATCACCATCCCGCTGGTCACCCCGGCCATCTTCCTCAACCTGATCCTCGGGTTGATCGGCAACTTCCAGACCTTCACCCAGGCCTTCGTCATCTCCGAGGGTGGTCCGGCCAACGCGAGCCTGTTCTACACGCTGTACCTGTACCGCAACGCCTTTCGCTACTTCCGGGTCGGGTACGCCTCCGCGCTGGCCTGGATCCTGTTCGCGCTGCTGCTGGTGCTGACCCTGGTCGTGTTCCGCTCGAGCCGCCGGTGGGTCTACTACGAGGCCGGCGGACCGGGGGAGCGACGCTGATGGCCGCCGCCGCAACCGATGTCCTCGGGCCACGAGCGACCGGTCGGTGGACCCGCCGGTTCTCGGCGCTGATCATCGTCGCCGGCGCCATGGCCGTACTGCTTCCGTTGGCCTGGATGCTGTCGACCTCGCTCAAACCGGAATCGGAGGTATTCCGGTCGCCGATCGAGTGGCTGCCCTCGACGGTGCGCGCCGAGAACTACGGCGAAGCGGTGACCCTCATCCCGTTCTGGAGCTACGCACTCAACTCGTTGCTGGTCGCCGTACCCGTGGTGATCGGGACGGTGGTGACGTCGGCGGCGGTGGCCTATGCCTTCGCCCGGATGCGCGCCCCCGGGCTGAACTGGCTGTTTCTCCTGGTGATCGCGGCGATCATGCTGCCCGGCGAGGTGACGCTGGTGCCCTCGTTCCTGCCGTTCAAGGAGCTGGGCTGGGTGGGGTCGTACTGGCCGCTGATCGTGCCCGCCTGGCTGGGCGGCGGCGCCTTCAACATCTTCCTGCTGAGGCAGTACTTCCTCACCATCCCGCGCGAGCAGGAGGAGCTGGCCCGGGTCGAGGGGCACAGCTTTGCCTCGATCCTGCTCAGGGTGATCATCCCTCAGTCGTGGCCGGCCATTTCGGTGGTCGCCGCTCTGGAGTTCGTCAGCGTGTGGAACGACTTCCTCGGGCCGCTGCTCTACATCACCGACCAAAGCCGGTACACATTGCCGCTGGGTCTGAACTTCTACAAGGACATCTACAACACCCAATGGGCCCATCTGATGGCGGCGTCGTTGTTGGCGCTGCTGCCGTGCATCGTGGTGTTCTTCCTGGCTCAGCGGGCTTTCACGCAGGGGGTTGTGCTCACCGGTCGCCGCTGAGCTTGTTGACGCTGACCCTGTCGCCGTTCAGCCGGTCGCTTTCCAGCCGCAACGCCTCACCGGTGTCGGCGTTGAAGTAGCGAACCCGCGAACTGTCGACCGCGATGGCCAATCGAGAGCCGGCGCTCGCCTGGGTCCGGGCGTCGACCGCGGCGATCACGGTGGCCGGCGCGGCATCGAAGCCGAATGGTGCGTCGGAGCCGTCGTCATCGCGGACGCTGACCGGCTGCCCGTCTACCGAGAAGTGCAGTAGCGACACCCCACCCAGCGTCTCGGCCTCGTCCACCTGCACTTCTGCGGTCACGGCGCCGCCGAAGTCCGCGGCGAAGCGCGGCGCTTCCAGGTGCTCCGGTCGGATGCCGACGACGACCCGGCCCGCCGGCACACCGTCCGGTACGGGAATCGCCCACGGGCCGGCCCGGGCGATCAGCTGGTTCCCCTTCGTCTGCACGGTGGCGAGTAGCAGGTTCATCGGCGGGGTGCCGATGAAACCGGCGACGAAGAGGTTGACCGGGCAGTCGTACAGGCGTTGCGGGTCATCGATCTGCTGCAGCCTTTCGCGGCGGAGTACGGCCACCCGGTCGCCGATGGTGAGGGCTTCGGTCTGGTCATGGGTGACGTACAGGAAGGTGGCGCCCAGTTCGCGGTGCAGCCGGCGGATCTCGCTGCGCAGCTGGACCCGGAGCTTGGCATCCAGATTGGACAGCGGCTCGTCCATCAGGAAGGCGCTCGGCTCGCGGACGATCGCCCGGCCCATCGCGACCCGTTGGCGTTCGCCGCCGGACAGTGCCCTTGGCCGCCGGTGCAGCAGAGATTCGATCCCCAGCAATGCGGCCACTTCTCGGACGCGCTGGTCGATCGCCTTGCGCCCCATTCGCCGGGCCTTGAGAGCGAAGGCCATGTTCTGGTAGGCGCTCAGGTGGGGATAGAGGGCGTAGTCCTGGAAGACGATGGCCAGATCGCGCTCGCCCGGACTCATCTCGGTGACCTCGCGGCCACCGATCCGTACCTCGCCCTCAGTCGGGGTCTCCAGGCCGGCGACGATGCGCAGCGCGGTCGACTTGCCGCAACCTGAGGGGCCGCCGACGGCGAGCAGTTCCCCGTCGGCGATCTCGAGATCGAGTTCGGCAACCGCCAAGGTTCCGTCGACGAAGGACTTGGAGATCCCCGTCAGCCCGATCGCCGCCACCGGCGGATCGTATAGAAGGCACAGTGACATACGCGATCAGAGGCCGCATTGCACGTGTCTTAGGCCGATACCAGGTGATGCATCGGGTGTTATGCGACCACTTCGGGTGCACTGTGGTCCTCGGGCCAACGGTCTACGCTGAAGACATGTGCCTGGGCATTCCCGCTGAGATCGTCGACCTGCTGCCGGATCAGCCCGACCTCGCGAAGGTCCATGTCAACGGCACCGATCGGACGATCAACATCGGCCTGCTGGCTGACGAGGAGCTATCGGTCGGCACCTGGGTTCTCGTGCACCTTGGCTTCGCGATGTCGGTCACCGACGAGACGCAGGCCCAGGGCTTGGACTTCCTGGAAGGCATCGGTCAGGAGTACGCCGAAGAACTCGCTGCCGCAGCTGACAAGAAGACCTGAGGTCCCGGCGCATACCGACCGCGTTACGTTGGGCGGATGACCGAACGAATCACACCGGGGCAGTTCCACGAGGCCACCGGCGTCGAGGACTGGCGGGTCCTGAACCACAAGGCCTGCGCCCACTTTCGCACCGGCTCCTTCGCCAAGGGCGTTGCACTGGTGGATGCGATCGGCGGGCTGGCCGACGCGGCGAACCATCACCCTGACGTCGACCTGCGATATGGGAGCGTGACCGTGCGGCTGAGTTCGCACGACATCGGGGGGCTGAGCGGACGCGACGTGGAGCTGGCGCGGCAGATCTCTGCAGCGGCGCGTGACCTGGACGTACTGGCCGACCCGACCGCCGTGCGGCTGATCAACCTGGCGATCGACGCGCTCGTCGCCGCCGACGTGCAGCCGTTCTGGCGGGCCCTGCTCGGATATCAGCAGGACGGGCCGGAGGACCTGATCGACCCGCAGGGCAGCGGGCCGTCATTCTGGTTCCAGGACATTGCCGAGCCGCGGCCACAGCGCAATCGCATCCACGTCGACGTCTCCGTGCCGCACGACCTGGCCGAGGAGCGCGTTGCGGCGGCGATTGCCGCGGGCGGCCACCTGGTGACCGACGAGCATGCTCCGATGTGGTGGGTGCTGGCCGACGCAGAGGGCAACGAGGCCTGCGTGTCCACCTGGGTGGGCCGCGACTGAACGCCGGCAGCTTGCCGAAGTCGGATGCTCAGATGGGCCCTCGCCGATAGCGTTCATGGCGTGCCCAGTGACGACAGAGACGAACTCCACGTAGTTGGACTTTCGTTGGACTGTCCGGACCCATCGGCCCTCGTCGCCTTCTACCTCGATCTGCTCGGTGGCGAACTGCTCTGGCAGAACGCCGACAGCGCCGGCGCGCAGGTCCCCGGAGCCACGCTCGTCGCACAGCGAGTAACTCCCTACATTCCCCCGACCTGGCCGGGAACGTCCATCGTTCACCTCGACCTCTCGGCTGGTCCACATCTAGACAAGCCGACCGCCAGAGCCTTGAGCCTGGGCGCTATCGAAGCTCACCCGCAACCGGACCCTCGATGGCGCGTGCTGCTCGACCCTGCCGGACACCCGTTCTGCATCACGACCGTGACCTGGCCTCCGCCCGGACCTCGGAAGAACTGACTGACCACCCGCATACGCCGCCGTCCGAGTGCGATTTTGTGATCTAACCGGGTATCTTCACACCCCACCGTGTTGCGACGTTCGCTGGAATCCGCCAATTCATGCTTGGCCTCAGTGACACCGGCTACCTTGCCCAGCGGTACACAGAGTTCGTGAAGTAGCTCCACGAGTCCATGCGGCGGCGCACTGAAGGTCGTTGCCGATCCGCACTCGTCGAGTTCGCTGTCCAGCACGTCCTGAACCCGGATACGACTTCGGCCTGGAGTTGGAGTTCGGACTCGACCTGATTCCTCGACGCCCTCACGGCTCGATCCAGCAGTTCAGTGACGACCCGTCCCTGCTGGGGAGCCCGCTGTTAACCTCGCCATCTCATGGGGGGCCCGCTGACCGACGTTGACGACGCGCTAGGCGCGGGCGACTTCCGGGCCGCCTCGATCGCGCTGCATCCCCTGCTGGGCTACCCGGAGGGTCTGACCGCGTGGCGACCGCTGCTAGACCGTTTTGCCCGGATGTGTGACGGCATCGCCGGTCCCGATCTTGGTGACAAGGCGCGCGCGGTCGCTGACGAGCAGGACGCTCGGCATCTCCAGGCCCTCTACTCTCTTGGCTTCGATCTCATAGAGCATGGCCTACCCGAATTCGCGGCCACGTTCCTCGCCCGTGCCTGCGAGATCGAGCCCGAGCATCCGGAGTTAGTGGCCGAGTTGTGCGCGGCGCTCGAGGACAGTCACCTGAATGCCGAAGCGGTGCGCTGGCTCGAGCGCTCGCCGGCGGCCCGTCAGGGCAGCTTCCTGCTGCGCTACCTGCTGGCCTGGAACGCGGTAATGTCTGGGGACCTGGCGCGAGCAGGAAACGAGCTGCCGATACTCGCAGCTGCCGACTCTGACGAGCGCGCGATGCAGCAACGTATCTCGGGCATTGTCACCCGAGCCGACACGATCGCAACCGCCAGTCCACTGGATGGCCGTGACCTCCGCGGGTGGCACTTCGCGATCAACGGCAGCGTGCTGCTGCACACGTCGCCGTACGGCCGCGACGAGGGAATGAACGGTCGCTATGCGCTCATCCAGGACAACGAGGCTCTGTGCCATGAGGCACTGGTCCGGCTGCGCCACGCGCTGAACAGCCTGGACATGCAGCCCGCGGCCATCCTCACGCTTTCCGATTCGGACAGTGCTGCACTCGGCGCCGCGGCGGCGACGTTCCTCCGCGTGCCAGCGCGGCGGTTGGCCGATGCCCCCGAGAGCTCCGGGTTGATAGTCGCGTACGACCTGGAGTACATCGGAGACGAAGAACTGAGCTACCTGGAGTCGCATCGTCCGGGCCAGATGCTGTGGAGCCATGCGAGCCAGTGGACCCGCCGGCACCCGATCGCGGCAGATCTGGTCACCTATCTCTACGAAGTCAACGTGACTCCGTGGGGCGAGCGCCTTGCCCTCGATCCCGAGCGCGGCGGTGTACGTACCCTCCCGCCCGACACCTCGCCGCCCGAGGTGCGCGCGACCCGCGTACTTGAGGCAGCCGTCGAGCCCGAAGCGCTCGACGATCTTGTTGCACTTGATCGACTTGGTCGAGCAGCCGCGGCTCTGACCGGTGATCGTGCGGCGGGTGTGCTGCGCACGCACGGCAGGCGGCGGGCCCAGTTCTGCGGTGGGCCGGTGAAAACCAACCAGCTCTGAGGAGGGTCAGGAGCGCAGCCGTGAGCCGGTCCGCGCACTGGCGGGTCGTGGCAGCGAACTACAGGTCGAGGACCAACATGAGCGCCTCGTCGACCCGTTGCATCTCCTCGATGGTGAGGAAGCCGACCGGCTCGGTGAGGCGGTCGAGATCCACGGTGTCGAGTTGGTCGCACATGACCAGGGTCTGCTGATCGGCGATGGCGACTGGGGGCCGGAAGCTGGTATCGCGTGCGCTGGTGCTGGTGAAGGCGACGATCCAGGTGCTGAGGGTGAGCCAATCCGGCTGGAGCACGACGGCGAACCGGCGCCCCTGCTGCTCGTGGCCCTTGCCCCGCGCTGGGAGCCGGTAGACCTCACCCTTCATGCAGGGCGGCCCTGTCCTGCTGGATCGCCCGGATTTCGGCGAGATCGGCCGGGTCGTCCTTGATCGCCCGCGCTTCCGCGGCGGCGACCTGGCGGCGTTCGTCGCGGCGCATCGCTGCCAGGGCGGCCAGGATCACTTGGTCCGCGCTCTGGCGTCGCGAGGCCCCGAGTTGGAGAAGCAGGTCACGAGTGCTGGTCTGAACCTTGACTGTGGTGGTGTCTGCCATCGGCCGAGTCTACCAGGAGTAGACCAAGCCGGCTCGCCTACCGAGAGGGTGACGGCGCCGGCAGGCCCAGGCGAAGGGCCGCGACGGCGGTCGTCACGTTCTCGGCGCCGGGCCAGTCGATCACCGCGGACCGGGCCCGATCGGCGGCCACGATCTCATCGCTCCAGGGCACCGCTCCGGCCAACGTCAGTTCGTGCCGCTCGCAGAACTCGGTGATGGCTTCCAGGTCTGCCTCCGAGCGCACCTTGTTGGCCACCACCACGATGGCCACGGGTAGCTCGCCAGCCAGGGCGGCCATCCGCCGTACGGTCTCCAGCGACCGGTAGT
>JAABUS010003305.1_pt1 | contig 26643 bp, 18 predicted proteins | sample 5560161 | NCBI WGS metagenome assembly JAABUS01 (sample SAMN10711885, study PRJNA513376) | rock metagenome | isolation source: Antarctica rocks | place: Antarctica: Victoria Land, Trio Nunatak nord | collected 2016-01-04
TCAGAAAATTGAAGATGATTGTTTCTCATATCAATCGTTATCTCGATCTTATTCATTCATGTTTTTTCAAGAATCATCTGATGCTGACTCAATTGAATAATCAGTATAAAGATGAAATGTTTCATATGATCTTGAACAGTCAGATTTGAATAAATCGCATGAGTAATGAGCTTTTTTGCATAATGATCATCAAATTTCCTTATTGACTTGAGCTTGATTAAAGATAATGATTCAATTTGCAAATGATCACAAACATTCTGCGCGATTAATTCATCAATGAATGAATAGTCAGCTGCTTCAGTATCAATCAATGACTTTAATGAGTAACTAATTTCATTGCTAGATAGTATACATTCAGTAGTCAAAGATTTCGAAGCAAAGAGATCATTTAAGCTGCTCATTGTTGAAGAAATTAACACATCTTTCACTATGTCTTTGATGAAAGTCACTCATTTTTTGTCTCATTCTTTGATTTCTCTGTAAATAATTTCTTCTCTTCTTTCAACATGATGATCTCATTAAGACAAGAAATGAATGCATGAGATGTTGAAGTACTAGTCTTCAGCTGAGAGCAGTTCTTTGAAAGATGACTTGATACTTTGCAGTTGAAGCAGATGATTAACATTCTTGATCATTCAGATTCAAGAGTGAAAAAAGTAGTGAGTTGAACATAGCTAGTAATCAAGGCTGAAGTTGATGTCAACAAAGAAACAAAACGTTTTTTTGAAGCTGCTATTAATTTGACTGTTCATTGTTCATCATGTAGCTGATAATTGACTTGTTGTTTGTTATTTACATCTTGAAGAAAGATTTTGAGCTTATCAAGTGAGCTAAACTTTATGAGACAAACTGACAACGCGTTCTGAAGATGATTGTTGATTTTATTCTGAATGTTGTTCATCAAAATGATATCATCGTAGTTCAGAAAGCTGAATATTCTAGTGAATTCTGAATAGAAAGAGCTGAAAGACTTGTTGAGCTGCTTTAAAGTGACGTATTTGTGACAACACTTTCAAATCAGATTCTGATCTTCGTAAATTTCTTTCAGATGTTTCAATAACTTTGATAGTAACTGATAAAATAAGAAAGCATCAACATGATGCTTTGCATAAATTTGCTGATCAGCATTGTCTTCTAGTCTGAAAATCACATAAACAATACAAATCTTTTCAGTAGAGTAATGATTCACGTTGACATTGAGCTTGTCAGCTATTTTGATGTTTTATATCTCTCAAACAAAGTCATTTGTTTTGATGAAGATGTGTGAATTTGAAAGCTTAATGAACTTGTGATGATCATTTCTGTTTTCAGATAGAGTAGAAGATTCTCATTGAGAGTGAGCTTTGAAAGTCGAGATTCGTTCAACTTTCTGATTGACTCATTGCTCAGCTGACTGAGTATATTAATGAAGCATAGATCAATCAGCTTGACGTTGTTTCACTTTGAAGTTCAATCGCTCGCCTTGTAGCTGATTGATCTTTTTCTCTAGCTCATCATTCTTATCAAAAGCAACTTCTAGTTGTTTTGCTCTCTTTTTGTGATCATCTTGTATGAGAAGTCAGTGTTCATTGAGTTGTAAAGTCAAGTCTTGCTGACTTTGAAACTCATGCAGCATATTGATGACTTTGCTGAGTTGATTACTGACTCAATGAAACAGTTGTTCTTTGATGTTTATATTTCATGCAATAACAGCTTTCTCAGCTTCGACTGAAGCATTAATGAGTAGAAGTGAAACTCTTCTATTGACAATGCTTCTAAGCAGATGAGTTGTTCAAAACTCAACTGACTTGACATCACATATCATGATGAGAGAAGATAAATGAGAGATTGATGTTTTGAATTGATGTTTTTTGATGAGTGAAAATTCAAAGAATCTCTTGTGAATTTTAGATAATAATTGAATGCTTTATTCAAAGAATCTCTTGTGAATTTTAGATAATAATTGAATGCTTTATTCAAAGAATTTCTTGCGAATAGAATGATGAAAATGAGTGTAGAATCGAAGAATTTCTTGCAATCTAAAATGATGATGCAAATTTGAAGAATCTCTTGCAAATTTTTCTTACTGAATAGATTGTTTCGTATCATTTATTCATTGATAGCAAAGTAGTTAATGAGCATTTATCTAATGTTAAAGATCAGCATAAAGCAAGTCAATATGAGTGTCATTTAACTAGAAGATAAATGCTAAGAAAGAAAGATAGTTATAGAAAAAAGATTGACTACATATGTATGTTTCTCAGTCAACGCTAGACTCAATAGAAACTAGTCAAGATGACGAAGTGAGAATAAATCTGACAAGGCTAGAAGACTGAGTCTGACAAGACTAGAATCATGATAACTTCTTTCAATTCAATTTATTTTGATAAATTTTATGCTCAGAATATATCAAACTCTTCTCTGTTTACTGATGAAGTTGAATCAATCTGAAAGAATTGATATGCGAAAATTCAGAATAAGCTCAAGATCAACGCGAATCTTTTCTTCAGTGAATAAGTTGCTCTAAACTATGTTCATTCTAGACTATTCAATGACGCAGTCAAAGTCACACAGACTAGATGAGAACGTGACTGTATCAATCTTTATGAGTTTGCTGAGAATCTTTTGAAAAAACTCACTCAGTTGTTCAATAATTCTGATAAGAAAGTCAATTTTCGTAGAAAATACTACAATTTGATTCAAGAAGCAAGAAGTTCAGCGAATTCTATACTCAGTTTCAGTGATTGTTCTGTTATCTAAGTTATATTGAAAAGTAACTGATCATTAATCTGAAGAATAAAATCAATTCTCGACTTCAATTCATTTGAATAAATCAATTAGTTCAATCTGATTCTTTCAAGAAAATTAATTTCTATCTGATTCAACTAGAAATAATCAGCGAGTCATTTGAAAGATCAAGAATAAAGTCAATATCATTAAATAAGTCATCTTTGCTGAGAAGATTCATACAATCTCTCATAAGAAAATCGAATCAATTAAATTCAATAAATCATCAAAATTGTGTAACGCGATTTTGACTAGCGCGAAAGATGCAGATCTACAAGCTGAAATCTGTTTTATTTGTTACAAGTCAGATCATACTTTTAAGAAGTACTTTGATTGACTCACTAAAGTTAATGCGTTGAATTGTTATGATTCTAGCTACGCATCTATGTTGATAGCTATGTTGATGACTATGTTGATGACTATGTTCCTGACTATTGTTGATCGCTCGTCACTAAACTATCGAGTTGTTTCGAAGTCAATTCTATTCAGGGTTAGCTTATGTTCTTCTGAGTCATATAGATAGTCGATTCTTTCCTTCTAGATACTTTTCTTTCTTAGCATTTATATACTCATTATCTTACACTCATATGACTCGCTCTATGCTGATCTCTAACATTATATAAATGCTTCTTCGTTACAGACGAAGTGAAATAATCTGCATCGATTTCTTCGAGTGCTTCTGCTAGTAGTTCTTCAACCCTCTATCGACTTTGATCTAGCGACTTGCATTCGTGCAGCAGCACTCATCTTTCTTCTCTCGTGCGCTGATCAGCGAGGTTAAATAAACGATCGAAACCATTCGACTAGATCAAAGATCAGCGAATTAATCATTCATTCAGATTCGCAAGAAATTCTTCGAATTTGTTGAACAATCAAACAAGATCAGTCTATGACTGCGTGAAGTCTCTATTTCAAAAAGCAATCAAAGAGATCAGTCTAGCACTGCGTGAAGTCTCTATCTCGATGAGCAAACTCTCAGTGAGTTCGCTACAATGACATCTTTCGTCAATGCAATGATCTTCTCATCACTCTACCTATCAGTGAATCGATTCGTCTATCAGTTCACGTGCAACTAGTGAGTCTGCTTCAATGATATCTATTCTCAATGCAATGATCTACTCGCTCTCATCGCTCTACTTATCAGTGAATCTGATCATACGTTCACGTGCAACTAGTGAGCCTGCTACAATGACGAGCTCAAAGTCAATCTCTTCAATGAGCAAGTCGACTAGTGAGTCTGCTTCAATGACACGATCATCTTCGATAACAAGCAAATTCATGAGCTTGTTTCTATATCGAAAGCTCAACAGTGAGCCTGCTTCAATGACACTCATCGTCAATGCGATGATTCATCTACTCTCATCGCTCTACTCATCAGTGAATCGATTCGCCTATTCATTCATGTGCAACTAGTGAGTCTGCTACAATGACAAGCTCAAAGTTGATCTCTTCAATGAGCAAGTCGACTAGTGAGTCTGCTTCAATGACACGATCATCTTAAATAACAAGCAAATTCATGAGCTTGTTTCTATATCGAAACCTCAGTGAGTCTGCTTCAACGACACTCTCAATGCAATGATCTATTCATTCTCATCGCTCTATCTATCAGTGAATCTGACTCGTCATCGAGTTCACGTGCAACTAGTGAGTCTGCTTGAATGACATCTTTCGTCAATGCAATGATTTACAAGCACATCGCTCTATCTATCAGTGAATCAATCTACCTCGAGTTTCTGTGTCAACTAGTGAGTCTGCTTCAATGACACGTTCGATAGTGAGTCTGCTTGAACGACATTTGAAGTGAGTCTGCTACAAAGATAGACAACGATTGATCTCTTGATTGAGTCGATCAACGAACGAAACAAGCTCTACTATGTAGTAGATCTGAATCAGCAGTGAGTCTGCTTTAATGACATGATCACAATCGATCTTTTCAATGAGCTAGTCGATCTTCTTCTAGTGAGCCTGCTTCAATGACATCAGTCAATAGTCAATCTCTTCGCTGAGCAAGTCGATTTCTCTCTACATAGCTAGTCTGCTACAATAGACATTTCGATTCTACACAAGGCTAAGAAAATACATTCATGCGAACATGAATCGTTGAAGAAAGAAAGTACTATTACGATTCTAGCTACGCATCTATGTTGATAGCTATGTTGATGACTATGTTGATGACTATGTTTCTGACTATCGTTGATCGCTCGTCACTAGACTATCGAGTTGTTTCGAAGTTAACTCTATTCAGGATTAGCTTATGTTCTTCTGAGTCATATAGATAGTCAATTCTTCTCTTCTAGATACTTTTCTTCCTTAGCATTTATATACTCGTTACCTTACACTTATATGACTCGCTCTATGCTGACTTCTAACATGAATGACAAAGATGAATTCAATCATTTTGATTTCAAGTCAGATTTTGATTCAAAAACTAGCTCTTTCTTCAAAAGTCATTGAAAAGATAAAAGTCATATCTTTGTGCAATTTAAACGAAATTCTTTCGAAAAAGCACTACTTTGAAGAGTCATTTCTGATCAAGATGTCACTCATTGCTCAGAACAAAACTTTTTCTCTGCGTTCTCTAATAAACAGTGATTTCATCATTTATACATTAATATATATCAATCTAGCTGACAAGATCTGTCAGAAACTCAACTTGCAATCTATTTCGCTGATCAAGAAGAAACTTATATGAAAATATAATAAAAAGCTATTTCAGAAGATTATAACTCATAAGATTCTATCTAATCTGATCATTGATGATCATAAGAAATTGATCATATTAATGCTGATAGCTGACATTGAACATCATGATGTCATATTGAGCAAATTCTGAATGAACAAAAATGAAATATTATTAAACATTCATTATGATACTATCGTATTCAATGATTAATTAAATACTTTTATTTTAATGTTTTTGATTTCTTCAAATTCAAAACATTCAAGTTAATCATGATTAACTTTAATCTCTTCTGCAGTTTACAGCAAATTACTCAAGATGCTCAAGCACTCAGCTTTTATCGTTCAGAAAGAATCGTTTTCAATTCACAGTATAGACGTGATCTCTTTTCAGACTCTGTTAAATTGTTTCAAGAAAAACAAAACTGAGATTTTTGCTATGTTCATTAAAAACATTGATAGAGAAATCATTTACAATACTTAATGCAAGTTAAATGTTCTAAACATCTTCTTAATCAATGAAACGACTCAGAATCTAGAAGATATTAAAGTCAAGTTATCATTAAAATATCAGAACTTTCTAAATGTCTTTGATCGAGCTCAAGCGAACAAACTATCGTCTCATCATTTATATGATCATAAGATAGAGCTTACTAGTGATTCAATGTTATTTTGCTGTCAAGCATATCAAATGTCTTTCTACAAGCTTCAGAAAGTAAAGAAATATCTGAACGAGAATCTTTTCAAAGAATTTATAATCTCTAGCAAAGCTTCGTATTTCTCACTTGTTCTGTTCACTTTAAAAGCAAATGAAGATTTACGATTTTGCATTGACTATCAAAAGCTCAATGCTATTATTAAAAGAAATCACTATTCTCTATCTTTGATAAATGAGATGATTGACAAAATAGTTGATTGCAAATATTTAACTCAACTGAATATTATTTCAACGTTCAACAAACTATGAATGCATCTCAATAATGAAGACTACACTATCTTTATTATCGCTTTAAAAGCATACAAATCAAAGATTCTACTCTTTGAATTTATCAATGATTCTGTCTCGTTTCAGCAGTATATAAATGATGTTTTATGAGACTTTCTAAATAACTTTTGTCAAGTCTATCTAGACGACATTTTGATCTACAACAAAACTCAACAAAAACATAAACAACATGTCAAAATAATATTGAATCGCTTATGAGAAGCTGATTTACAGATGAATATTTGAAAGTGCGAATTCAATGTAGAAGAAATCATCTTCTTAGAAGTCATAGTATCAGAACAAGATCTTCGTATGAATTTTATCAAAGTGAAAGTCATAGTTAACTGAATTACGTTGATCAATCTAAAAGAAGTTCAGAACTTTGTAAGATTTGTTAACTTCTATCATTGTTTCATTAAGAACTTTTTGAAGCTAGTTAAATCATTCATTCAGCTGACTAGAAAAAATACATCTTTTGTTTAAAACAAAGTCTGTATTCAAGCTTTTGATGATCTAAAGAAACAAGTCAGCTCAATCTCAGTTCTACAACATTTTGATTTAAAAAGATAGACTATTCTAGAAATCAATGCATCTGACTACGTCAAAGATGAAATTCTATCACAGTATAATAATAAGAAAGTTTTTCACTTAATAACTTTTTACAGCAAAAGCATGATTTTCGCTGAATGCAATTATCACATCTATGACAAGAAATTACTAGTTATTATTTGATGTTTCAAACATTGAAGACTCAAGCTTAAATGCACTGAACTACTCATTCAAATATTCATCAATCATCAGACTTTCAAGATCTTCATGAAAAATAAACAGTCAACTCGACGTCAAGTCAATTATCTAGACATTTTATTCAAGTTCAACTTTTAAATTATATTTCAATCAGGTAAAATAAACACTAAAGTCAATACTTTACTCAGAATGTCTTTGATCAATGTTTCTGAATCAACTCAGCATACTGAAGATCATTATTAAATCATTCTTAAACTGATCGCGTCAAGTTGAGTCATTGAGTTCAAGTCAAGTTCTCAACTCATTAAGACTTAATTTAAGTCAGAATTTTGAAATCAAGTATTCAGATCAAGTCATGATGTTTGAACTGAGTATTTAAGTTGAGTTAAAGTGTTAAAATCAAGTATTGACTTAAATTCTCAACTGAACTCGTCAAGATATGAAGATAGATAAATAAATAGTTGTAAATAGCTTGTTTATTCTTCATGACTCTTTATTAAATAGTCTTCATGTTTTTTTGTCATGACTTTCTATCATGACTTTTCTTCATGACTTTTTATCAAATAGTCTTCATGTTTTCTCGTCATAACTTTTTATCATGACTTTCTATCATGACTTTTCTTCATGACTTTTCTTCATGACTTTTCTTCATGACTTTCTATCAAATGATCTTCATGTTTTCTCTTCATAACTTTCTAGTATCAAATGATCTTCATGTTTTTTGTCATGACTCTTTATCAAAAAGGTAATGCAAAAAGGTAATGCAAAAGCAAAAAACCGGAAAAATTTCTATATTTAATTCTCTTGACGTCATATTCAATTGCTTAACAAGTTGAGTCGAGAACTCAAATTCTGACTCGACTTGAGATCAATACTAGGTTGAGTCATGAGATTGAAGTCGAGTATTTGAGTTGAGTCACAAGATTGATATTGAGTACTCGAACGAGTCAGAAAGTAAGTATGAAAACTTAACTTAATAATCAGTTTAATCATTCTGACATTTAATAGAGTAAATATTCTAGCTATTGAATCTGAAGTTGATCTTTATCAGCGAGTAAAAGATGTCAACAAGATGAATGAGCTTTGCAATAAGTATAAACAAGCTATAAGCGAAAACAAGCTCAAGCTACATAACATTGAATTGAAGCATTTCAAGATCGTTGATGACATTCTGTTTAGAAAAGATCTACTGTGAGTTTCTGAGAATATGCATATGAAATTGCTGAAGAAAATTCATGATCAGTCTTTCATTTCTCACTCTGACAATCGAAAAACTATTGATTTAGTTCAATGTTTCTACTATTAATCAGATCATTGAGCAATGATTAAATGTTACATTTGAAACTGTCATGCTTGTTAACGAAGTAAGACATCTAGAAATAGTATCAATGAACTTCTTCATTCTCTTTCAATTTTATAGAAACGCTGAAAAAATATAGTTATGAACTTCATTACTGAGTTACTTCTATCAGAAGAATACAACATCATTTGCATAATTATATGTTGTTTTATCAAGAAACGTCACTATGTTGTTTATCATTGAAAAGATGATAACATCTCAGTTGAAGAAATGATATGAATCATGTTATGAAACGTCTATCAACTTCATGATCTATTCAGTTCTATTGTTTCAAACAGAGACTTTCAATTCATATCAATTATGTAACAAAGTTTTTATAAGTGACTAAGAATTACAGCTAGTTTATTAACAGTTTATCATTCTGAAATTAATGATTAATCAGAGCGAGTCAATCAAGAGATTGAATGCGAACTAAGAATTTATTGCAGTTACATGCAGAACGACTGAGCAAAATGACTTTCAATGATTGAATTCAGCGAAAATTCTAATATCTTCTTGATCATCTCAATGATCTCATTTTACTTCAATAAGAGATTTCATTCTTGAATGAGTTTCAATTCAGATACAACTGACTATGAAACAATTCGTGAACGTTTTGAAGCTAGAAAAGTTGATGATATTATTATTCAAATGAAAGAACTTCTTATCTTTGATCATCAGTAATTGAAAAAGATGAAGCAGATCATTAAAGCTCAAATCAATAAACATAAACGAAACATCATTTATAAAGTAAATGACTGAGTATGATTATTCTTCAGAAACATCAAAACAACAAGATCATGCAGAGATTTGAAAGATAAACAGCTAGAATTCTATCAAATCACTATCAAATTTGAGATCTTCTATCATTTTCATTTATTGATAAGCATGAAGCAGCTGCATTCAATGTTCAGTTCAAAGCTATTATACTCTTATTTTGATGAACTTTTATCAGAACAACATTCAGAATCATTTAAATCTCTCACTATTAAAGATGATAAGTATTGAAAGATAAATGATATTTTGAACTTCAGATGCTATTGAGATCAAATACAATACAAGATCAAATGAACAAAACTAGATTAAAATTATGAATGATACTATATCAATAAGAAGAAATTCAAAAACTTTGAAAAGATCTTGATTGAATTTCATAAGCTCTACTTAAACAAATCACGCTAGCGCTAATTTGAAATGATGCTATATTAATTAATCAATCAGAATTTTGCAGATTTAAGTCTGTGAAATCATGATTAATCAATTAAGCGAAAAAAGAACAACATTCATGCAAACATGAATTTTCAAAGAAAAGAGTAATGTTACAAATGTGTTAAAGGTTAAATTCTAATCAATTTACAGTGAATGCTAGCGAGTTCACTGCATATTGATTAAAACTAGTCAATGATTTAGTCAAGATTTGACTCAAATCTGACTCAGCATCTGTTTCATTCTCTAACATCTTTTATTTCGTTTCTATTATCTTTTAAACAAACACACTTCTTTGTGTTACGAGTAGTTAACAAATATCTATGACAAACACATTTCTTTGTATCAACAAAACATCTTTTGAATCAACATTTTTCTTATGTTTTAACATGTTCTTTTTGAAACTAGCATTGAATCTAAGTAACTACTATATAAAGCATGTTCTTCTTTTCTTTTTATCTTCTTTCTTCTGTATTTTTAAAGTCTTAATCATAGTTATTTCTATCAATCAAACATACTAGTCATGCTCACTCTCTGATTAGTTTCTAGACACAGTCTCAACACAAAAGAACTCAGCTTTGAGTAAACTATTTGAACAATAAAGACAGCAAAGTAAGTAAAATAAAAGATGATCAAAGCTGTAGTATAGTCATACTTTGAAGAGTTTATGAAAGTCATAATTATTAATCTGCATTAGCACAAGCTGCAACAATTAAGTATTTGCATTAATAAATACAATTCTAGTCATATCAGCTACAAAAAAAAGATTCGAAAAGCAGAAGACTTTTCTTATTCACAGAATTCTTAATTCGCTTAAAATGTCTTCTTTGCATGCTGACATGAATATATCTGAGTTGTCAATATGTCACGCTGTTACTTTCAAGCGCGATTGATCATCATGTCTAAATGTAATTTATATGCGTCAATATTTAGTATGTACAAACATATATTTCATCATCATTCAAGTTGAAAACCTTTTGTGCAAGTCTTCAAGCTCAGTAGTTTCATAAAATGATGTCATCATGACTTGATTAATCTTAAATGACTGTTTTGTTTCATTTCAATATTTGCTTCAAATGTTTGAGATTTGATTGACTTAAGATTTATCAATCTCTTCATCTTGACTGTCATTGCAAATTCTCTTTCTTTGTTACTCTTTCTTATCTTTAGTTCATATATTAATCACTTAATTAACGCTCTTTTTCTTTGCATGATTTATGTTTAATTTAGTCTTTATTTTAAATGTTTGACATTTATCTGTAGTATCATTTTGAATCTTTTTTCTTTTTGTTTTCAACTCATCTTTCATAAGAAACTTTTCTTTGAATTCTCTTGATCTTTTTCTTGCATGCTTACTTCTACTTTCATGCATGTATGACTTGTGAATTTTAAGCGTATATTGAAGTTGTTCTCTTGTAGCACGTTGTTTCAAAATTCAATGAAATTGTTTAACGTTAACATAAAGAAATAATTTCTTAATATAATTTAAAGTGATCTTTAGATACAAAGATTGAGTTCAAAGAGTTCTTGAGATTGAAAGAGATAAAAACTGAGATATTTAATAAGAAGATGAAAGCTGAGATAAAGAAAGTTGAGAGTCTTGAGTTGAGTAAGTATTTAGAAGTTGCTCTCATTACGCGTTATTGATGTATGCATAACTAAATTCATGATCATCGTACATTTGAAAGAAACAAGTTGATGTGTGATTTAAAGACTGAGATGATGTTTCATGTTCTGACTTGATAAAATGCGTTGACTCTACGTGATAACTGAAAACTCATCATTCATTCTCAAATTGAGCATATAAATCTTCAACAAATGAAAGCTTACTCATTTTACTTGTAATATGTGCTCAGAGAAGATCTTGATGACTGAATTGATAGAAGATCTGAAGAAAGCAGCAAGAAGATGCAGTTAGCTTTTGCGAATAAAATGAACGAAGATGTTCTCTGTTATATATGCGTTCAACAACAGATAAATCTTTGCTGAACATGATACATCAAGATCATTTCTTGTTGCATCATTTAAGCTATTATAGATCTGAGATAATCATCGCAACATGTGAGAATGATGCAAGATACAATGATTAAAGATAGAGCAATTCACTGTAATGAGCAAGATGATAATTGCATGACATCATTGAGAAAAAGTTATAAATCATCTTCAGTAGTTTCAATCTTACGTTAAAATAACTTGTCATGCTCTACAATTATCTTCAGTGACTTATAAAAATTTGAGTTGTTTACAAAACAATATATGCGTTGCAATGCACTTCTCTGCTACGCGAATTTCGAGTGCAAACGTTGTGATACTGATATTCAGACTTTCAAACGTTTTATTGCAGACTTTTCTATCATCAACAGACTGACTTTAGCGAGCTATGAAGACTTACGTCACTTTATTCTGCAATTGTGTACTCTATCATATCTTGCTTTTATTCATAGCGATGTCAACAGAGAAGATTATACTACATCTCACTCAGAAGTCATTGAACGTAAATGACAAAGATATCTTGACAAAGTTGATGAATTTAGTCTTTAAGATTAATTTTGTTGATCAAAACAACAAAACTTTCAATGTTTATGCAAATAATGAACGTTTTAACAAGTGAAAGCTGCTGAAAGAGATGAAATTGATCAAGATAATTGAATATAGTCTTTTTATAATAAGAAATTCAGCTGATACTCAACTGCTTAGCATTTGTTTAATCAATGATCAATAATACGAATATCAGACTTTATATCTTCATCATTCTATAATATAAAAGATTCTGCTCATATTTGCTCAATAAGAATTATAGAAGAAAGCTCAATCATTTCAGAAGATCAGTTGAAGATTGAAGAGTGAACATATATAAATAAAAGAGTTGTTGTTTCATTGACTTTAAATTTTCTTTTTCTTTTAAAGTAAAGAGAGAATTAGAAATTAACAGAATAGAAGAATGTTAAAGAGTCATTCATGAAAGATTTCAGAAAATTTATCTTGATAAAATTAAAGAAGATGAAAGAGTTTCAGAAAGTGATTTCAATGAGATTGAAGAAGATGAAAGAATCTCAGAAGATAATGTTAATGAGATTAAAGAATGTGAAAGAATCATTCACAAAGAGTTTCAAGATGAAAGAATCATGCACGTTCAATTCTTTGTTGTTATTTTAGTTATAAAAAACGTTTTTTTCGTCTTGAGACTTAACTTACTGATTTCAAAATCATGCAGCTGCTTTGTTTTTATAACATCAATAAATAAAGATTCAAAAGACACATGCTGAAAGAGTTTAACTGTAAATAACAAATTGTGTTCTGTATTTCTTTGTTAATTCTCTGCTTTGATAAGCACAACTTTGAGATAGAAAAAGTCATCATCTACAATAAGAAGTAATATTTGCTGCGTGTGATAGAAAATTCATCAACAAGACTCTACTTATCGCTTATTTATTAGCTAAGTATTAAGCTTTTCAGATATGAGAACATATCATTGAATTAATCATTACTGAATGCTGATGTCAAGCAATAAGAATGTCATGATTCATTAATCATTATTAAATTATCAGCTTCAATGTTGACTTAATCTGAATGCTTTTGATATAGATAAATTTCTTGAGCATGAGTTGAAAGACTTGTGCATGACGTAGCATTACTGATTATCAAGTTGTTGCTGATTAATGAATCAATCTTCTCATTATCTGTTAAGTTCTCGTTTGCGATAGATTTCTTGTGATCAGAGTCAATGAAGTTGATATGCAGTCTGTTAACATTTAAATAATTTGAAAGTTTTATTGATATGCTGTTCAGTTCTACGCGAAGACGTTTTCTGAATGACTTACAATCAAAAGTCTAAATCTGATCATAAGTCAGCTACTCTCAATTCAGATATTGAAACAATTATATCATAAGATTGCTTCAACATTTGAAAAGCTCATTGTAAATTCAGTCATAAACAATCAGTTTGTTCAAGATGATTTGAGCATTGAGAAAATCAAGATCATGAAAGTATCTGTTAACTTCAGAAAACTTTTCATTTTGAAAGTGAATCAAGATTGAGACGTTATCTTCATTAAGTCTTTGTTTTCATTTAACAAAAACAAAATTTATTAATTATTGCTGCACATTGTTTAAGTATTGCAAGCTCACAAATTTAAGACATTATTATTGAGTTTCAGTAAATCATCTGAATCAGACTTTGTCAATAGAAACAGATAATATCAACTATGCATCTTATCACTCTTTAAAGCTTTGACAGTCATAAAAAGATCTCAAGCGATGCATTTGTATGTAACAGTTGTTTTCTTTTATCTCTGTTTTAATATTATATTTTTAAGTGATGCAATAATTTCATCAATTTCATGACGCAGAAAGAGAAAAATGAATCAATTGACATAATCATTCTTTTTACTATCTTGTTTTATCTTTCTGTGATTCTCATGCAATCAATAAGTTCGTGATATATGTTTTATCTTTGATTGCTTAAATATGTTCAACTTGATTAATCAAAGCTGTTTGTATGATGAGCGAGAAATAATCAGCTTTTAAACAAAGTTACAAGCAGTCTTGATTAAGAGTTGCACTCAAATTGCATCATTGATCTTGAGTTCACTCATGAAGTAAAGAAGAGCGAAGTTGTTGAAAGATGACTGAACTGAAAGAGAGAGCAGAAAAAAGTTGAATAAATTTCGCGAAGATGTAAATTTTCTAATTGAATGTGATCTGATTTTAAAGACTGTTGAACTTTAATTGATTAAGTATTAACTTGAGAGTAACGAACTTGAGAAGAAAGATAATTGTAAAGCACTAAATAAATTATTCATTGACTGAAAAAGCTTTTGTTGATTTGTAAAAAAGCTTTGAGCAAGAAATTTCTTGAAGCATGATAATAGTTGTTGAATCTTTGTCAGAGTACATCATTTTAATTACAACTGAACTAGTCTTTGATTGCAGAACAAAGAAGAAAGATCAATTTTCTAGAGTCAAAATTATAACTTTCTCAAAGTTATCAACTATTATGTTCATTGTTTGAGTTCAAATTAAGAGAAAGATAGAGAAAAATAAGACTTAAGAAGTAAAATGTATTTTCATTTATTCAGATCAATAAGTTATATTGAAATGAGTTTAACATTGATCAGCGATGAAACTTATCTGTACATGATGCTGACTATGAATCTACTGTTTAGCTACAGTAAAGTTTAAAGATTATCAAAAGTTTGAATAATATTAAGATGTTGCATGATGATGAAGCGTTGTGCATTGATCACATGCAGAGTTTTCGCGATCGCGCAAACTTTAATAATCTCAATGCACATGTTACAAACAATTTGCATGCAGATGAGAAAGTCAAATAGAACGCAGAACTACGAGAGAAATTGCTTATGAAAATCATTCAATTCAGTATCTCATTATCATGATGACAAGAACTGAGACAGAACACTTTTATGTTTAATCTGTTAAAAGTGATTAGCAAAAAGAACTTAAATCACAAACATTCTTTAAATTTACATGCTAACTACGTATAAATCTTGTTAAGACTTCATGTCTGTTACTAAAACTAGACTGATTGCATTAAGTCAAGTCGAGTTGAATTTTTTTTGAAAAAGTGTTGAGTTGAGTTGAGAAGTTAAACTTAAGCACTTAAGTTGAATTGAGAAGCTTGACTCAACAACTCGATTCAAAAACTCAATTTGATTCAACAAGATATTAAATAAATGTAAATAGCTTGATTGAACAGTCTACATGATTTTTCTTCATGACTTTCTATCATGTTTTTCCGTCATGACTCTCTATCAAAGTCAAACAACCTTCATGTTTTCCCGTCATAACTTTCTATCAAAGTCAAACAATCTTCATGTTTTCTCGTCATAGCTCTCTATCGAACAATATTCATGTTTCTCTTTATGTTCTTCTTCATGTTCTTCATCATGTTTCTCTTCATGTTTCTCATCATGACTCTTTATCAAACAATCTTCATGTTCTTCTTTATGACTTTCTATCAAACGATCTTCATGTTTCTCTTCATGACTTTCTATCAAAAGATAATGCAAAAAGATAATGCAAAAGTCAAAAATCGAAAAACTTTCTATATTTAACTCTCTTGACATCAAGCTCAAGTTCTTGATGAGTTGAATCAAGTTGATTCAATTTTTAGTCGAGTCAAGTCGCGTCAAGTTGAAAATATGCTCAACTTGACTTGAATCAGGTTGAAAATGTGAGCAACTCAACTTCAAATCGAGTTGAATTCAAAATGTCAACTCAAAACTTGACTTAACAATTAATCTACTAAAGAAATTCATTTATCTGATGATCAATGACAATCAAAAGATAGAACAATACTAAAGAGTTGAATAAAATCAACGACAAGACCGTTTAAATTGCTAGACTACTTATTACTTATTAAGTATGCAAAGTTCACTTGATTATGAGAATCACGATAAAAAATCTTCGTGAATTGCTCAAGAATCAAATCAATTGATAGATTCAATGATCAAGAATCTTCGTTGTTTGCTAGAGAATCAATCAAATCAATCAACAAACAAATTTTATCTTCTTTGTTAAAGATTAAATCTCATTTCATACGTCTTTCTTCTTTAATTATCAAGCATCATCATTCGTTTAATTCTCTTTCAAACAAATTTCATTATGTTTAGTCATTCATCTACTGAAGAGCATTTCGAAGAATTTCGAAATCATTTCTCTCAAATCTTTGATGCTGATTTCTTGAAATTACGAACGAAATCATCAAGTGCTGCATCATTCATTCATGAAGATGACGAATCATTCGCTGAAATGATAATACTTCTCATGTTTTGCGAAATTTGAAAGACTTAAAGTTTAGCTCTTAATAAAGAAACAGATCAACTCTATGAGTTAAATAAATAACATGAAGACAAAATCAAAGAATTAAAGACTAGACTTCAAGCTAAAGAAATCACTTCTTCTGATTTCATCTACTCTGAGCGTTCTAGATCTCAAAAAATACCTGATTCTTCGCTGTTTACTGATGAAAAGAATTCTACTTAAGAGAATTGATACGAAGAAATTTAGAATAAACTAAAGATCAACATTAATCTTTTTCTTAATGAATGAGTCAAATTAAGCTATATACATTCTAGATTATTCAATAATGCAGCTGAGATCACTCAAGCTAGACGTGAACATGACTGTATTAATCTTTATAAGATTGTCATCGATTTTTTGAAAGAGTTAGCTCAATTGTTCAATGATTCAAATAAGAAAGTCAACTTTTGTAGAAAATACTACAGCTTAATTCAAGAATTCAAGAAATTCAATGAATTTTATACTTAATTTCAACATTTATCTTTCTATCTAAACTATTACAAGAAGTAACTGATCGTTGATCTGAAAGATAAAATACATCTCTGTCTTCGATTTATTTGAATAGATCAATTAGTTCAATCTGATTCTTTAAAGAATATTTATTTCTATCTGATTTATTTGAATAATGATCAATGAGTTATTCAAGAGATCAAGAACAAAATCAAATGCATTAATGATGTTTCAAAGACTATCTTTCATAAAGTGACTGTTATCACTCAGCAATCATTTAATCATTCAAAGTTTAATCATTTAAAGTCGTGTAACGCGATTTTAACTAACATCAAAGAAACAGATCTTCTAGTTGAAATCTGTTTTATATGTCATAAATCAGATCATAACTTTAAAAAGTGCTTGAATCAATCTACTAGAATCAATGCAGTGAATAATGAATATGATCATTTTGATTTCAATTTCAATTCAAATTTCAATTCAAAAAACTAGTCATTTCTTCAAAAGTCATTAAAGAAATAAAGATTATATTTTTGTGCAAACTAAATGAAATTCTATTGAAAGAAAATTACTTTGAAAAGTCGTTTCTAATTAACGCTCATCTCATCTCTCAGAATTAATCTTTCAGTCTTCGTTTTTTAATAAACAGTGATTCAGTCATCTACATGATCATACATTCTAATCTAGTTGATAAAGTATGCGAGAAACTGAAAATTCAATCTATATTACTGACAAAAGAGAAGCTAATAAGAGATTATGATGAAAAGATATTTTAAGAAGATTATCACTCATAAAATTCTACTTAATCTCATCATTGAAAGTTATAAGAAATTAACTGTATCAATGCTGATAGCTGATATTGATCATCATAAAGTCATATTGAGTAAGCTCTGAATGAACAAAAACGAAATATTATTGAATATGCAAAACGACGTCATTATTTTTTTGAATCAATTGAATACTTCTATTTCGATTTTATCAATTCTTCTCAATTCAAAGCACTTAAGTTAATTGCGATTAACTTTGTTTTCTTCAATCACTCAAACTAAGATCTTCATGATGCTCAAACAACTCATTCAAAAAGAGTCATTCTTGATTTAAAGCATAAATGCAGCTTCATTCAAAACATTGTTGAATCATTTAAAGAAGAATAAGATTAAAGTCTTTGCTCTATTCATAATGAACATCAATAAAGAAATCGCGTACAATACTCAGTGCAATTTGAACGCTTTAAACATTTTTTCAATCAATGAAACGACTCAGAATTTGAAAGATATTAAAGCGAAGCTGTCATCAAAATATTATGAATTTCTAGATGTTTTTGATCAAGCTCAATTGAATAAACTACTCTTTCATCGCTTCTATGATCATAAAATTGAACTCATCAATGATTCAATGTTTTCTTGCTGTTGAGTCTATTGAATGTTTTCTGTTAAACTTCTGAAAGTAAAAAAGTACTTAAATGAGAATCTGTTGAAAAGATTCATCACTTTTAGTCAGATTTTCTATTTCTTTTTCGTTTTATTCATTCTTAAAGCAAATGAAGATCTTTGATTCTGCGTGAACTATTGAAAGCTAAATGTCATTTTCAAAAGAAATAAATACTTTCTATCATTGATAGATGAGATCATTGATAAAATAGTAAGTTGCAAGCATCTGACTAGATTGAACATCATATTAGCATTCAACAAACTTTAAATGCATTTTAATAATGAGAATTACATCACTTTTATCACTGCTTTAGAAGCATATAAATACAAAATGCTATCATTCAAACTGACTAATGAATTGATCTTCTTTTAGCAATATATGAATGATATTTTATGAGACTTTCTGAACGACTTTTGTCAAGTCTATTTAGATGACATTCTCATTTATAGCAAAATGAGAAAGAAACATAAAGATCACATCAAACTAGTATTAAGTTAACTACGTGAAGCTGAACTGCAAATAAATATTTGAAAGTGCAAATTCAATGTAAAAGAGATTGTCTTTCTAGAAGTTATTGTATCAGAACTAGATTTTCGTATGAATCTCAGCAAAGTGACAGTTATAGTCAGCTGAATCACTTCAATCAATCTAAAAGAAATTCAGAGCTTCGTGAAATTTGTTAACTTCTATCATCGTTTCATTAAAAACTTCTCGAAGCTAGTCAAATCATTCATTCAACTGACTAGAAAGAATATATTTTTTGTTTAAAACAAGATTTATGTTCAAGTCTTTGACAATTTAAAGAAACAAGTCAGCTCAATCTTAGTACTTTGTCACTTTGATCTCAAACAACAAGCTATTCTGAAGATTGATGCTTCAAACTATGTAAAAGATGAAATACTATCTCAGTATAATGATGAGAAAGTTCTTCATTCAATGATTTTCTACAGTAAAAGCATGATTCTTGCTGAAATCAATTATCACATTTATGACAAGAAATTACTAGTCATTATTCAATGCTTCAAACATTGATGACTTAAGCTGAAATGCATTGAACTACTCATTCAGATGTTCATAGATTTTTATGAAAAACAAACAGTTGAGTTGATGACAAGTCAACTATCTGAACATTTTATCAAAGTTCAACTTTCAGATCATCTTTAAATCAGGCAAAATAAACACTAAAGTTGATGCTTTAATCAGAATGTCTTTAGTGAATATCTTTGAATCAGCTTAAAGACTTGAAGATTGTTTTCAGACTATTCTGATCTTTAATAAAGTTAATGTTTTATCTGTTGAATTGAAAGCAAATCTCTATCAATGAATATGTAGAATCAATCAAACTAATGAGTTTCGCAGCGAATATAAACAAGCTATGAATGAAAACAAGCTCAACTTTCATGTCATTAAATTGAAAGACTGCAAAATCATTGACAACGTTCTATTTAGAAGAAATCTTCTATGAGTCTTTGAGAACATGCACACAAAATTACTACAAGAAGTGTATAATCAATCTTCAATCTTTCATCTTGATAATAAATGAACTATTAATCTAGTTTAACATTTCTACTATTGATCAAATCATCAAGCTATTATTTGATGATACATTTGAAACTGTCATGCTTGTCAGCGAAGCAAAGTTTGTAAAGATAGCATCAATAAACTTTATCATTCTCTCTTGATTTCACAGAAACGCTGAAAAGATATAGCTATGAACTTCATCACTGAGCTATCTTTGTCAGAAAGTTATAATGCTATTTGCATAATCACATGTTGTTTCATCAAAGAACATCACTATGTTTTCTGTCATTGAGAAGATAATGACATCTCAGCTGAAGAAACAGTTTAAATCATGCTATGAAACATTTATCAACTGCATAATCTATTCAGTTCTATCATTTCAGACAGAGACTTTCAATTCATATCAACTATGTGAAAGAATCTTTGTAAGTGACTGAGAATCATAGTTAATTTATTCACAGTTTATCATTTTGAGATTAATGATCAATTGAAACAAGTTAATCAAGACGTTGAACGTGAACTTAGAATTTACTGCAATTACATGCAAGATGACTGAATTAAATAAATATTTATGATGAAATTCAGTGACAATTCAAATATCTTTTCAATCACTTCAATGACTTCTTTTTACTTCAATAAAAGATTTCATTCTTGAATGAGTTTCAATTCAAATATGACTGATTACAAAATAACTTATGAATGTCTTGAAGCTAGAAAAGTCAATGATATTATCATTTAAATCAAAGAGTTACTGAACTTTAATCATCAACAATTGAAAAAGATGAAGCTGATTATCAAAGTTTAAATTAATAAACATAAATGAAACATCACATATGAAGTAAATGACTGAGTTTGACTATCTTTCAAAAACATCAAGACAATGAGACTCTGCAAAGATTTGAAAGACAAACAGCTAAATCTCTATCAAATCACTGTCAAAGTGAGTATCTTCTATCATTTTCATCTATCAGTCAGCATAAAGCATCTGCATTCGATGTTCAGCTCAAAGTTACTGCAATCATATTCAGAAAATCTTCTATCAAAACAGCATTCAGAATCACTCAGATCAATCATTATTAAAAATGATGAACATTGAGAAATAAATGATATATTGAACTTCAAACGCTATTGAGATCAAACACAGTACAAAGTCAAATGAATAGATTTAAATAGAAATGATAAATGATATTATGTCAATAAAGAAAAATTCAATGACTCAGAAAAAGTTTTAAATGAATTTCATAAGTTATATTTAAACAAATCGCGCTAAATATTGAAATAATTATTAACAAAAGTGAGCAAATGAACTACATTCATGCAAACATAAATTTTTGAAGAAAGAAATAATATTATGAGTGTATCAAGACTGATAAGACTGAACAAGATTAAAGTTCTAATCAATTTGCAGTGAACATTAGTAAGTTCTCTGCGTAATAATTAGAACTAATCAGCGAGCTAGTCAGATTAAATGCAAATATGATTTAATTTCTTTTTTCTTTCTCAATATTCTTTTCTTTCATCAACATTTTATTCATCTACATCACATTCTTTTCATGTCACAAACATCTTTCTTTCAAGTTTAATGCAGTCTTTGAACATTACATAAATAAAAGCTTTTGAATTAATCTTCTTCTGTATTCTTAATGTTTAATTATAACTATTTCTAAAGATCAAGCACTATTAATACTGATCTTCATTAATTGTATCATTTAGACATGATTCTGACATAAACAAAAATACAAACAAGAGTTTATAAATTATTATGCTAGAAACTACGCTTTTAACTTAACTACATTATGTTACGAGCGTATCAAGACTAATAAGACTGAACAAGACTGAAGCTTTAATCAATTCGCAATGCATGCTAGTGAGTATTCTGTGTAATGATTAAAACTAGTCAATGATCTGATCGAGATCTGACTCAGATTTAATTCAGATATGACTCAACATCTTTTTTCTTTCTTAACACTCTTTTCTTTCATCAACATCTTGTTCATCTACATCATCTTCTTTTCATGTCACAAACACATTTCTTTCAAGTCTAGCGCAGTCTCTGAACATTACATAAATAGAAGCTTTTGTATCAATCTTCTTCTGTATTCTTAATATTCAGTTATAACTATCTTTAAAGATCAAGCACTATCAATTCTGATCTTCATTGATTGTATCATTTAGACATGATTCTGACATTATATTAAGAATTCGTTAATCACATGATACTGATTTCATTACTCATTTAACATACTCATACAGACAGAACAAGTCTAAAGAAATTCATTTATCTAATGATTGATAACAATTAAAAGACAGAACAACACTAGAGAATTGAATAAAATCAACGACAAGATTGTTTGAATTGCTAGACTACTTATCACTCATTAAGTATGCAAAGTTCACTCAATTATGAGAATCATGATAAAGAATCTTCGTGAATTGCTCAAGAATCAAATTAATCGATAGATTCAATGATAAAGAATCTTCGTTGTTTGTTAAAGAATCAATCAAATCAACAAACAAATCTCATCTTCTTTGTTGAAGATTGAATCTCATCTCATACGTCTTTCTTCTTCAATCATCAAGCATCATCATTCGTTCGATTCTCTTTTAAATAAATCTCATCATGTTTAGTCATTCATCTATTGAAGAGCATTCTGAAGAATTTCAAAATCGTTTCTTTCAAACTTCTGATGTTGATTCATTGAAATCATTAAGTGCTGCGTCATTCATTCGTGAAGATGATGAATCATTCACTGAAACAATAATACTTCTCATGTTTTACAAAATTTGAAAAGCTTGAAGTCTAGCTTTTGATAAAGAAACAGATCAACTTTACAAGTTAAATAAACAACAAGAAGATGAAATCAAAGAGTTAAAGACAAGACTTTAAACTAAAGAAAACACTTCTTCTGATTTCATTTACTCTGAGCGTTCTAGATCTCAAAAAATACCTGATTCTTCGCTGTTTACTGATGAAAAGAATTCTACTTAAAAGAACTGATACGGAAAAATTCAGAATAAACTAAAGATTAACGTTGATCTTTTTTCTAATGAACGAGTCAAATTGAGCTGTATACATTCTAGATTATTTAATGATACAGCTGAGATCATTCAGACTAGACGCGAACATGACTGTATCAATCTTTATAGAATTGTTGAAGATTTTTTGAAAGAGTTAGCTCAGTTGTTCAATGATTCAAATAAGAAAGTCAACTTTCGTAAAGAATACTACAACTTAATTCAAGAATCAAAGAAATTCAGCGAGTTTTATACTCAGTTTCAACAACTATCTTTCTATCTAGACTATCATGAAAAGCAACTGATCGTTGATTTGAAAGATAAAATACATTCTCATCTTTGATTCATTTGAGTAGATCAACTAGTTCAATCTGATTTTCTAAAAGAAATTCATTTCTATCTGATTCATTTGAATAATGATCAGCGAGTCATTCAAGAGATCAAGAACAAGCTCAAATATGTCAATAATGTTTCAAAAACTATCTTTCATAAAGTGACTGTTATCACTCAGTCAGTTAATCATTCAATGTCTGATCAGTCAAAGTCACGTAACGCGATTTTAACTAACGTCAAGAAAGCAGACATTCTAGTTGAAATCTGTTTTATATATCATAAATCAGATCATAGCTTTAGAGAGTGCTTGAATCAACCTACTAGAATTAATGCAGTGAACAAAGAATATGATTGCTTTGATTTCAATTTCGATTTTGATTTTGATTTTAATTCAAAAAACTAGTCATCTCTTTAAAAGTTATCAAAGAGATAGAGATTATATCTTTGTGCAAACTAGATAAAATTCTATTGAAAGAAAATTACTTTGAAAAGTTATTTCTAATTGATGTTCATTTCATCTCTCAGAAACAATCTTTCAGCCTTCATTCTTTAATAGACAGTGATTCAGTCATCTACATGATCATACACTTTAATCTAGTTAATAAAGTATGCAAGAAACTGAAAATTCAACCTATATTACTAACAAAAGAGAAGCTAATAAGAGATTATGATGAAAAGATATTTAAGAAAGCAATAACTCATAAAATTCTACTCAATCTCATCATCAAAAGTCATAAGAAATTTACTGTATCAATGTTGATAGTTGATATCAATCATCATGAAGTCATATTGAGTAAGCTCTGAATGAATAAAAACGAAATATTACTGAATATGCAAAACAACGTCATTGTTTTTTCAAATCAATTGAATACTTCTATTTCGATTTTTCCGATTTTGCTCAATTCAAAGCACTTAAGTTGATCGTGATCAACTTCGTTCTTTTCAATCATTCAGACTAAGATTTCTATGATGCTCAAACGACTTGTTTCAATCACTGCTTTAAAAAAGTCATTCTCGATTCAAAACATAAACGTCGCTTCATTCAAAACATTGTTGAATCATTTAAAGAAGAACAAGATTAAAGTCTTTGCTTTATTCATGATGAACATTAATAAAGAAATCACGTACAATACTCAATGCAATTTGAACGCTTTAAACTGTTGAGATCATGCCTAGATCATTCAATCAAAGAGACTCAAGACTGATATGTATGTATTGCTCTTTAAAGATAGCTATAACAAGACATTAAGAATACAGAAGAGAAAGAGTGCAAGCTTTTCTATAAATAATGACTTGAGGCTGCGCTAGACTCGATACAGATGTGATGTAATATGTCAGATGTGTTTATCTAAAAGAATGATGAAAGAGATGAATGAAAAAAGTGCTGAACAATAAAAAGAAGTGCTGAGAATGACTTGAAGAAATGCGCTAGATTCAAACTAAACATAACGTCATGACTTGTTTTAATCAAATTGATTAGAGTTAGATCTGAACTCTGATCAATTCAAACATGTTCATAACATTACTTCTTTCTTTAAACATTCATGTTTGCATGAATAGAAAAGAAATAAAAGCAAAAAAATTCATCGTGTTTTCAATTTAATGCAACTTATTCAAGTATAGCTTGTGAAATTCATTCAAAACTTTCTTCGAGTCATTGAATTTTTCTTTATTGACATAGTATCATTCGTTGTCATGATCTATCTTGATTCATTTGATCTTGTATTGTAGTTTTTCTTTATATCATCTGAAGTTCAATATATCATCTACTTCTCAGTGCTTTTCATTCTCTTCAATGATCATTGATCTAAAGAGCTCAGAATGTTGTTTCAATAGAAGATCATTAAGTGAAGATCGTAAATACTTCGAACTGAACATTGAATGTATATGCTTCATGCTTCTAGATAGTTGAAGATAATAGAAGATCTCAACTTTGACTGTGATTAAATAGAAGTCAAGCTGCTTGTCTTTCAAATCTTTGCATGATTTAGTGATTTTGATGTTTTCAAAGACTAATCAAACTTGATCATTTACTTTATAGATGATGTCTCGTTTATGCTTGTTCATCTGAGCTTCAATGATCTGCTTGATCTTTTTCAATTGTTGATGATTAAAGATAAGAAGTTCGCTCATTTGAATGATAATGTCATCGATCTTTCTAGTTTCAATACGTTGACGAGTCATTTCATAATCAATTGTATCTGAATTGAAACTCATTCAAAAGTGAAAGTCTTTATTAAAGTAGAAAGAAGTCATTGAGATAGTTGAGAATATATTGAAATTATCACTGAATTTCATCATTGAAAGTCATTTAACTCAGTCATTCTGCATGTAATTGCAGTAGATTCAAAGTTCATGTTCAACATCTTGATTAGCTTGTTTCAACTGATCATTGATCTCTGAATGATAAACTGTTGATAGATTGACTTTGATCTTCAATCATTTACAAAGACTTTGTCACATGATTGATATGAACTGAAAGTCTTTATTTGAAACGATAGAATTGAGTAGATCATGAAGTCAATAGACGTTTCATAGCATGATTCATACTGTTTCTTCAATTGAGATGTCATTGTCTTCTCAATGACAGAAAACATAGTGATGTTCTTTGAAGAGACGACATATGATCATGCAAATGACGTTATAGTTTTTCAATAAAGATAGCTCAGTGATGAAGTTCATAACTATATCTTGTCAACGCTGCTGAGAAATCAATAAAGACTGAAGCAAATCATTTGTATCATCTTGAGATGCTTTGCTTTGCTGATAAACATGACAGTTTTGAATGTATTGTTGAATAGTTGCTTGATGATCTGATCAATAGTAGAAGCGTTGAACTAAATCAATCATTCATTTAATGTCAGAATGCAAGATTAATGATTGATCGTGAATCTCTTGAAGCAATTTCGTATGCATTTGTTTTAATACTCATAGTAAACTCTTTTTGAATAGAACGTTGTCAATGATTTAACAGTTCTTTAGCTTCATGTCATGAAGCTTCAGTTCATCTTTGTTCATAGCTTGTTGATACTCATTGCATAGTTCATTCTTCTGATTGACTAGATGTACGCGTTGATAGAGATTAGTCTCGTATTCAGATTCGATTTCGAACTCGATTGATAGAACGTCTATTCAATTCGAGATCAGTATAGTCTGAAAACGATCATCTATGTCTTTAACTGATTCAGAACTATCAATCATCAACATTCTAGTTAAAGCATTGACTTTGAAGTTTGTTTTGTCTGATCGAAAGATAATCTGAAAGTTAAACTTCAATAGAATATTCAGATAGTTCGCTTGTCGTCGAGTCAGCTGTTTGTTTTTCATAAAGATCTTCAAAGTCTGATGA
>JAABUS010003306.1_pt1 | contig 26636 bp, 16 predicted proteins | sample 5560161 | NCBI WGS metagenome assembly JAABUS01 (sample SAMN10711885, study PRJNA513376) | rock metagenome | isolation source: Antarctica rocks | place: Antarctica: Victoria Land, Trio Nunatak nord | collected 2016-01-04
ATCGTGGGAATTTGTAAGTTCCCTGCCCAAAGAGGGAATGACCAAAGGTGGGATTTTGCCGGCCATTATCGGAACAGTTTTACTAACGCTGATCACTGCCCTGGTTGCGGCCCCGTTCGGTGTCAGTTGTGCTATTTATCTGAACGAATACGCTACAGACAATTGGCTGACCAGGATCATCCGCGCTTCCATCCGGAACCTGGCCGGCGTGCCTTCTATTATTTATGGGTTGTTCGGGCTGGCCCTGTTTGTTCAGGGTTTAAAAATGGGCACCTCGCTGTTGTCTGCCGGATTGACTTTAGGCTTGTTGTCGCTTCCCTACATCATTATCACCACAGAAGAAGCATTGCGCCGCATCCCGGGCAGTACCAGAGAGGCCGCGCTGGCCGTAGGAGCCACACAATTTGAATCCATCCGTGATGTAGTGCTGCCATCCGCCTTGCCCGGGATGCTGACGGGATTGGTGTTGACACTTTCCAGGGCAGCAGGAGAAACCGCGCCAATCTTGTTTACCGGCGTGGCTTTTTACATCAACAACCCTTCAGGTTTCCTGAACCAGGAATTCATGTCGCTGCCTTATCATTTGTATATGCTGTCCACCCAGCACCAGGCTATTGAGCAGGTAAGGCCACTTGCTTACGGCACTGCCCTTGTTTTAATTATTGTCGTGTTTTTATTAAACCTTTCCGCTTTCTATATCCGTTATAAACACAGTAAGAATGAATGAAGATCACATAAAACTTTCTGCACATTCGGTCAACCTTTGGTTCGGCAGTAAGCAGGTTTTGAAAAACATCAATGTGGATTTTCCTCAAAATAAGATAACCGCTCTGATCGGTCCTTCCGGTTGCGGCAAAAGTACACTGCTGCGGTGCTTTAACCGGATGCATGACCTGTCGCCGGATGCCAGGGTTGAAGGGAAACTTTTATTAGAAGAGCAGGACCTCTACGAAAAAAAACTTTCGGTAACTCAAGTCCGCAGGCGTATCGGAATGGTTTTTCAGAAAGCAAACCCTTTCCCCAAAAGCATTTATGAAAACATCAATTACGGGTTAAAAATAAATGATATACCGAATGAAGACCAGGCCGGGATCGTTGAGAATGCCCTGAAGGAAAGTTATCTATGGGACGAGGTGAAGGATGAACTTCAAAACCCTGCAACAAGATTATCGGGCGGGCAGCAGCAACGCCTGTGCATAGCCCGCACGGTGGCTTTGCGGCCTGAGGTTATATTGATGGATGAACCTTGTTCTGCCCTGGATCCCTTGAGTACTTCAAAGATCGAGGAACTGATCATAAAATTGAAAAAGGATTATACGATAGTGATCGTGACCCACAACATGCAGCAAGCGCAGCGTGTGGCCGATAAAACCGTATTTATGTACCTGGGCGAAATCATCGAAGAAGGGAATACGAACGATCTGTTCACTAATCCTACAAAAGAACTAACAGGCAATTATGTGAAAGGCCATTTTGGTTAAAGCGGCATGACGTTTTAACTGATAAACCCAAAGCTGAAAAATATGCTTCTTTTAGCACATAAAAATTAGTGTAGCCTCACCCCAGTCCTCTCCACAGGAGAGGGAGCCTACAGCTACAAAAAAGCATAGAAAGGTTAAAGATTTTTATGCCCTAAAAGAAGCATCAAAAACAGGCTGGGCAAGATTTAAACAAGCCTTTAAATAAGAAAATAAATTTATCGTTTTTTTTGTTTACCCTTAGTCAACACAGTAATTACAGCTTGCAACACTAAACCGTTTAGTTCACATTAAATCAATATTATCATCATAATATGATAACAATAGGTTAATCATATCAATAAAATAGAAGTATTCATTTGCAGAAATTTAAACTGTTTCTCACATGAAAAAATGCTACCTAAAACACTTCCTGTCTGTGTTAAAACCCAGTTGTTTTTAACAACGGATTTCTAATCATAAGCCCCATACGCTTATAGCAACACTTTGCGCTATTCCTGTTTTTTAACATTCAATATTCCCGGTTATTATAATTAGTAAATTATAGATGAAACTATTTACCACTTTTATTAAAAATCTGCCTTTAACTATCTTATTAACTATTTACGTATGCCTGACTGCCAACGCACAAACCATTAAAGGTAAAGTTACAGATGCCAATACCAAAGAGCCTATGGTTGGTGCTACTGTTTTGTTAAAAGGAACGGACAAGAACCAGGTTGTACAATTGGATGGTTATTTTACTTTTAGAAACCTTAGACCCGGAGATTATGAATTGGAGCTGCATTTTGTTTCTTATAAAACAAAACAATTAAAAGTTACAGTAGCCAATAATGAAGTAACTACAGTAAACGTAACCATGGAATCCAACCCAAATGAGTTGAATTCTGTGGATATTGTTGACAATACTATTTCAACCGATACACGTGCGCGGACCCTTGAAAAAAATGCAAATCAACTTGTTAACATTGTTTCGTCAAGGAACATAGAATTGTCTCCTGATGTTACCGTTGCCAATGTGATGCAAAGGGTTTCCGGGGTAACTATCGAAAGGAGCAGTTCGGGCGAAGGCCGTTATCCGATTATCCGTGGTATGGAAAAACGGTATATCAATACGCTGGTCAACGGTATCAAAATACCAAGCCCGGACAATCAGAACCGCTTTATCCCTTTAGACATTTTCCCCTCGGATTTATTGGAACGGCTGGAAGTCAGCAAAACACTTATCCCGTCCATGGAGGGCGATGCCATAGGAGGTACTATTAACTTAGTGATGAAGGACGCACCTTCAAAGGTATTATTACAGGCAAACTTTTCTTCAGGTTATAATACTGTATTTAATGGCAGGACTTTTCAACAGTTCGACCGGTCAAGCATAAGCAAGTTAGCCCCATCGGAAATCAATGGGAACAAATATGCTGCTCTTCCAACAGATTTCCCGGCCAACAACCTTAATTTCTCCAACAAGGCCAATCCGATCAATACTATTTTAGGGTTGACTTTTGGCGACCGTTTTGGCAAATCCAAGAAATTAGGTTTTATCGTTTCGGGCAGTTATCAAAATAATTATACTGGCAACAATTCAACTTTCTTCTTGCCAAATGCGCAACCAGGTTTAAACAACATACCACAGTTTATAGAACTTCAGGCGCGTACTTATTCACAACAAAGCAGACGTTTGGGGTTAAACACCAAGTTCGATTACAAAATAAACAAGAACAATAAGATTTCACTGGTCAATGTGTTTGTCCGCCTGGATGATTATCAAAGCCGTATGATCAGCGATACGATTGCTTTAAACTCTTTGGTTGATGCACAAAGCAGGAGCAGATGGCAGTACCAGTCAATTTATAATTCTACGTTACAGGGCAATCACCAACTTTCTGATGTTTTTAAAGTTGATTGGTCGTTGGCTTATTCTGTTGCAAACAACCATATTCCTGACCAAGCTGAATTTACACACGAATACCCGGTTACAAAAACTGCCACGAGCGTTGATATTTTACAGGGCATGACCCGCATTTGGACGCATAACAGCGACAAAGACTATTCGGCATACTTGAACCTAACAAACAAATTTAAGCTGCTAAACAAAGCATTTGAATTAAAATTTGGCGGTGTTGAAAGAAATAAAACCAGGGACAGTTACTATAATTCCTATGGTTTAGGCCCTTTTTTAGGAACCGGTACCTCACAGGCATATACCAATATCAACAGTACAGATTATATTTTTAAAAGTACAGGTGCTTCTTTATTTGCCCCGGATGGCAATGATTATACCATCAAAGAAAATGTTGTTGCCGGATTTGTACAAGGCAAGTGGCAATTAACAGATAAGTTAGAAGCTTTAGGCGGTTTAAGGGTTGAAAATACCCATCAAAATTATAATACACAGTTGCCTTTAGCTGCAAATTACAAATCAGGAACAATTTCTTATACCGACTTTTTACCAAGTGCTATATTTAAATATGAATTAACAAGTAACGAAAATTTGAGGTTGTCTTATTACAAGGCATTGGCCAGGCCTGGTTTCGCTGAGTTGATACCCGATGGCCAGCAGGGCGAAGTTTTTAAAGAGATGGGCAACCCGCAAGGCTTAAACCATACCACTGCCGATAATATTGATTTCCGTTATGAACTTTTCCCTAAAAATGCAGATGAAATTTTATTAGGCGTTTTTTATAAAAGGATTCAGGATCCTATTGAGTACGCTGCCGTTAAAACAGGGGTTACCTCGCAAACCCTGATCCCGCAAAATTTTGGAAATGCAACCAATTATGGTTTGGAAGCCGTTGTTACAAAATACTTTGGGCCTTTTGGTATAGTTGCCAATTATACTTATACCAATTCCCGGATAACATCAGACAAGCTTTATTCCTATCGCAATGATGCAGGCCAGGTAACTTCGCGTATTCAATCCGAAACCAGGCCGTTGCAAGGACAGTCGGACCATATCGGTAACCTGGCACTGATCTATAAAAACCCTAAACTTGGTTTAGATGTGCAAACCGCATTTGTATATACCGGCAGCCGTATATCCTTAGTAAGCCCATATTATGGATTGGATTATTGGCAGGCACCAACCAAACAATTGGATTTTTCTATTGAAAAGAGATTTGCACGGAATTTTTCAGTTTATGGCAAAGTAAACAACCTGACCAATACACCCTTTGTTTTGGAGCTTCATCAGCCCTACAACAATTATTTAAAAGCATCCGGATCAAGGCCGTTGGCATTGCAATCTGATCCTGATAACAAGATCATCGTCCAAAAGGATTATTTCAAAACAAATTTTTTAATCGGTGTCCGCTATAAACTTTAATACCCATGAAAAAATTAAATTATTTACTATCTGCTTTAGTTTTAACCGGAACAGTTTTTTACTCGTGTAAAAAAGTAGCCGATTATAAAAATTTATCGCAGGCCATTATCCAAGTTGCTGCACCAATTAGTGATGCAGGGTGTTTAACCCCGATTGGGCAAGCCTCTTCGTTAGCTGTAAAAGGAACCATGTTGGCAGGCAAGACTTACAATGTTTGCGGAAATCTAATTGTTAACAAAGATGACACCCTAACTATCCAGGAGGGCGTAACTGTTAACTTTAATGGTAATTATGGCATCGGTGTAAACGGTAGCTTGGTTTGTTTGGGAACCAAAGAAAAACCGAACTATTTTACTTCGCCTACTGTTGTAAAAACAGACCAGATAGGTGCCAACCCTGCAAAAGACCCGGCCTTTGTAGGTAAATGGTCCGGAATAATTGGCGGCCCTAACTGTAAAATGATGATCATCAAATGGACACATGTTGAATTTGGCGGTGGTGCTACGACAGGGGATATTGCCGTACTTTCTAAAAGTTCTTATCCTATCTATTTTCAAAACCCTTACGGCATATTTGTTTTGGAAGATTCCTGGTTATATGGTAGTGTGGACGACCCGATCCGCACGATTGGCGGTAAAATAGCCATCATGCGCAACACTTTTGAAAAATGTGGCTATACAGGAGGCGAAGCATTAAATGCCAAAGCAGGTACTATTGGTGACTTTGCTTATAATGTTTGCATCGGCATGGCAACCAATGGCCCAAAGCTTTCCAACTCTGGTGCCCTTACAGGTGTACCGGGATCAAACGTCCGTATGTACAACAATACTATTGTCAATTGTGGTTTCAGAAGACAGGCAACAGGCCGGGGCGGATCCATTAATTTTGAGCAGGATGCAGCAGGCATGGCCTACAATAACTTAATGGTAAATTGTAAATTTGGTTTAAGGGTGGTACAAAACCCTATTGCCGATACGGCCAATTTAAAGTATGGTTATAACTTTACTTATGCCGACTCTGCATCAGTTGCCAATCAAATTTATCCCTCTACCAAGATTAGTACAGCAATAACTAAAGCACAGCCAACGGATATTCCTGAACCATCCACCTTTTTGCCGGCCAATTGGAAGCCAGGTGATGTTTATACCGCAAACCCGATAATTATCGGTGACAACAATCCGCAGTTTATCAACGGGCCGGCTCCTTTGCCTGCCGGTGCAAGATTGGTGGATATTGCAACTGTTGGTACTTATAATTTCGCCTTAAAGTTAACTTCCCCCTGTGTAGGAAAAGGCTTTACAGGCTTTACCGCAAAAGGCGATGTTCCGGTTGACCCTAAATTTGGCGCTACAGAATTAACGCCACCGGGAAGGGATATTGGCGCCTATCAAATAAATGGTACAGGTAACCATCATTAAAAATTGAGATAAATCATTGTTTAAACCGTTTAAATTACAATGCTTCTTTTAGCACCTAAAAATTGGTGTTTGTGTTTTATTGGGTATGAGCTTTCAGGTATCAGCCGTCAGCAATGAACTATCAATTGTATAAAAAGATATAGAGACTACAGTTTTTATAGGGTAAAAGAAGCATCAAAATATTCCTGACATAATTTATTAAACAGGCTTTTAAAAATTTGATTTTTATCTGTCAAAAATTCAAAACATGAAATACAAGTATTTATTTATCTTACTGATTGCTGCTTTACATTTCGCACAAGCGCAGGATAAGAAACCTGGCAATTTATTTATTGCCAAACCTTACCTTCAAATTGGCAGGCAACCTTCAGCAGAATCACTGCAATTGCTATGGCATGTGGGCGATGTAAATGCCGATTGGTCTGTAGAAGAAAGAAACGGCAGCAGCGGTTTCTGGAAAAAAACCGCAGCGCCAGTTTATAACCGTGTAGCCGTTGCAGGGATTGATCCGCACCGGGTTTACCAGGCAAAACTAACAGGGCTTATACCTGGCGGCACGTTCAGCTATCAGGTTTTGAAGAACGGGAAAGTGGTGTTTTCTTCAGAAGGAAAAGCCCCGAAATCAGCTCAGCAAAATTATCGTTTTGTGGCTTTTGGCGATATTGGCGCAGAAACCCCCGACCAAAAATTACTTGCCATGCGCGCTTTTCAGGCAAAGCCCGACCTGGTTGTAGTTCCCGGTGATATTGTATATGAGAGAGGTTTAATTTCAGAATACCGTTCCAAGTTCTGGAATATTTACAACGCCGATAAAGTAGATGCCCAAGGCGCGCCAATGATGCGTTCTGTGCCTTTTGTGACCGCTCCCGGTAATCACGATACCGAAACCCGCGACCTGGACAAATTTCCGGATGCCCTTGCTTATTATATGTTTTGGAACCAACCCTTGAACGGGCCGCAGGGCATTGAAGGCGGTGCCTGGGTTCCGGCCCTTAAAGCTTCTGAAAAAAACCGTAAAGCATTTATGGAAGCGGCAGGGGAAGCTTATCCGCGGATGACCAATTATTCTTTTGATTACGGCAATGCCCATTGGACGGTTATAGATTCCAATCCTTATGTTGATTGGACCAACAAAGAATTGACCGATTGGGTTAAAAATGATCTTGCTGCTGCTAAAAATGCTACCTGGCGTTTTGTGATATTCCACCATCCGGGATTTAATTCATCAAGGGAACATTTTGAACAGCAGCACATGCGCCTGTTATCGCCAATTTTTGAAGCAGCCAAAGTCGATGTGGTTTTTAATGGCCATGTACACAATTATCAGCGGTCGTTCCCACTTACGTTCACTCCTGATAAACAGGGTACTCTACTGGTTGCAGGTAAAGATTATAAAACAGTTCGTGGCCGTGTAGTTACTGGGCAGTGGAAATTAGACAAATCTTTTGACGGAAAAACAGTTACGAAGCCTCAAGGTATTATTTACATCGTAACGGGGGCAGGAGGCCAGGAGCTGTACAACCCTGAACAAAACAACGACCCGGATTCCTGGCAGAAGTTTACAGATAGGTTTATCTCCAATGTGCATTCCTTAACTATTGCAGATGTAACCGGCAAAACATTGACTATCCGTCAAATTTCTACAGAAGGTAAAGAATTAGATGCTTTTACGGTTACTAAATAGCAAGGATCAAAAACAAGGCTTGTTTAAATTTTGTCAAATAGATTCTTATGCTTCTTTTAGCCTGTAAAAATTAGTGTTTGAATCTTGTATTTTTTAGAAGCTGTTTAAATTTTGTCCGCCTGTTTTTCATGCTTCTTTTATACCCTAAAAACCTTTAATGTCCTGTGCCTACGGTTTTTGGCCAGGCCTGTTGTTTGTTGTCCTTTGTCCACGGCCTGAAGGCCGTGGCAATTGCAGCTTAATTATGATTGCAATAAACCCTTTGGCTAAGCCGGATTGGCATCGGCAAATACAAAAAATATTATAAAATAAGGTGGTTAAATTGCCGCGGACTTTAGGCCGTGGGTTGTATAAATTCAAGTATTGGCTTTAGCCAAACATCTATAATGAAACTTAAACAGGCTCTTAAAAAATTATAGCATATTTATGGTTTTTATGTGATAAAAGAAGCATGGAACAATCAAAAAATCGGGTTATGGATTGTTTTCATCTATGGAACTCAATTTTTCATGTAGTTGTTGGATATCTAAAGTTTCCTTCATTTCTTCCAGCTCCGTGTCTGTTGTACTGTCAATGCCTAACTTTTTCTGGATTTCATGCAGCATCTCCAACATTTTGGTAATCTCATTTTCGGCATGGACGTTGACCTCGAACTCGATCTGTTGCCGGATGCTGTTCATTTTCCCTTCCCGGTGTTGGTTGATCAGGACGGATACCGAAAGGATGATGCTAAACAAAGCCACGATCATCGTAAGCATTGTGAACGGATAAGGATCAAACGCTTTTAGCATGGGCAATAAATTCAGGTTCCAAGTTATCCACACCAAAAACAAGACTAAGCTTCCGCATAAAAATTTCATGCTCCCGAAAGTATTTGCCAGCAGCACTGCTACGCTGTCGCCCTTGCTCCGGTTGAATTCCAGGACTGATTTCATCTGCTTATCCTCTAATTTGTCCATCTCCAATCTGCTTTACTTAATTTTTTAAAGATACATTGCAAAACACCAGTTTTTACATGCTAAAAGAAGTATTGTGTTTTTTCGGATATAAACCTGAACAAACTCCTATTGATTTGGGTTTCATTTTTATATTACCTCTTAAAAATAAGAACACAATTACAATTATGCGGCTAATATCCTTAGGCTTTCTTTAAGGCAAAGATCCATTTTATGTAAACCTGCGTAAAAGGCATCGCACCGGTTGTTTTCATCATTGAACTCACAGCACAACAAACAGTCTTTTTGGGTTTCCTTGTTGTAATCCTGAGAAATAATTAAAAAATCCCGACGACCGGTTTTCAACAATAAGCCTAACAAAGATTCAAACTCAATGGAACATCTAAACAATGCCCTTCCGTTTTCCTGGTTATAAATGCTGATCCCAAGTAATTTTTTTTGTAAACCAAATAACTTGGCTGTTAACTTCTCTTCCATCTAAAGCTTAAACGTTGTCCTTGTAATGTTTTTGTTAGCTTAACATTATCAATTTAACAACTTTTCGTGTTTCTGGCCCTGCTGGCAGTTGCTTAAACCGGTTTTTATACCCTGGTTCCCAAAAACTTATTCTGCTGTTGTAAGTTATTCCCACAAATCAACCAAACAAAAAAAATGAACCCCAACCCCAAATTAAAAGGCCAATCAGCCCTGGTAACCGGTGCAAATAGCGGTATAGGAAAAGCAGTCGCCATTGCATTGGGCAACGAAGGCGCAAACGTAGCGGTAAACTTTGTAACGCACCCGGAAACTGCAGGCGAAGTAGTGAACGAGATCAAAAGCAACGGCGGAAATGCCATCGCATTGCAAGCCGACGTAAGCAAAGAAGATCAGGTGCAAAACATGTTTCAGGAGCTGTACAAAGCATTTGGAACGATTGATATTTTGGTGAACAATGCTGGTTTGCAAAAAGATTCCCCCTTAACAGAAATGAGTTTGGCCGACTGGCAATTGGTGATCGACATTAACCTGACCGGTCAGTTTTTATGTGCCCGTGAAGCCGCAAAAGAGTTTATCAAACGCGGCGTGGTAGCGGACAGAAGCAAGGCTGCCGGTAAAATTATCTGCATGAGCAGCGTACATCAGGTAATCCCCTGGGCCGGCCACGTTAATTATGCCAGCAGCAAAGGCGGTATCAATATGCTGATGCAAAGCATGGCGCAGGAATTGGCCCCGCATAAAATCCGTGTCAATAGCATTGGGCCGGGCGCAATTCAAACACCAATCAACAAGCAAGCTTGGGAAACTCCGGCTGCTTTAAATAGTTTGCTTACTTTAATCCCTTATGGCCGCATCGGACAACCGGAAGACATTGGTATGCTGGCTGCCTGGCTGGCTTGTGATGAATCGGATTACATCACCGGTGCAACCATTTTTATGGATGGCGGCATGACACTTTATCCCGGTTTTTCTACCAACGGATAGTTTTTAGCAACGATTTTCGGCACTTGCGTAGGCAGCAATCCATAAATCGCTTGTGCTTGCTACAACTAAAATGCTTCTTTTATCAGCATAAAATTAATACTGCTTCAATGAAGATTGTTCCGCTATACCCGAAATGACAAAGCGGTCAGATATACGCCAGAAAGATAATCATCCAGGTGCGCAGGCCGGACAGACGCGCGGAGCGATCGGGCTGTTCTTGATTTTTTGGTTCTTTTTCATCAAGGAAAAAGAACGTTAAATAAAATTGATAAGAAGATATAGCCCTAACGTTGAGATAGCAAATCCCCATCAGGCCCTGCCAAAAAACAGGGTCATTTTTTGAAGTTTTTTTTGCAGTAGTAAAGTCAGCTCGCCTGGTTGCATCTGCCAGCCCCAGTTTTGTTCTGTGGAAGCAGGCGTGTTCATCCGGGCTTTTTCGTCTTCCCCCAAAATGTCTTGCATCGGTATAATTACGGTTTTTGCTACCGAGGAATAAGCCAGCCGGATCAAAACCCAATTCACATTTTCCGCTGTGATTTTCGTATTTGTGTACTGCTTCAACCGCTTAATGCTTTTTTTATCGGCATTTTTTGACAACCAGCCGGCAACCGTATTATTATCATGTGTGCCGGTATAAGCGATACAGTTTTGCGGATAATTGTGCGGGATATGGATAGAAGCAGGCATATCTTCCCCAAAAGCGAACTGTAAAACTTTCATTCCCGGCAATTTGAATTCATCCCTCAATGCATAAACTGCATCTGTTATTTCGCCCAGGTCTTCTGCAACAAATGGTAATTTGCCGAATTCTTTTTCTAAAATTTTAAAGAAACCGCTTCCCGGCCCGGTTTTCCATTCGCCGTTGATAGCCGTTTTCTCTGCTGCCGGAACTTCCCAGTAATCTGCAAAAGCACGAAAATGATCTAATCGGAGCAGATCAAAAAGCTCCATGTTTTTTCGGATCCGCTGCATCCACCAACTGTAATTATTTGCTTTCAAAACATCCCAACGGAAAACCGGCATTCCCCAAAGCTGTCCATCGGCATTAAAATAATCGGGCGGCACACCGGCCACGCCAATCATATTGCCGGCCTGATCCAAAGAAAACAGCTCCGGGTTGGCCCAAACATCTACCGAATCGTAACTGATATAAAACGGCAGGTCGCCCAAAAGCCGGATACTTCTTTTATGGCAGTAAATCTTTAATGCCTGCCACTGCCTGAAAAAAATAAATTGCAGCCATTTTTCTTTTTGGACCAGGTTTTTGTGTTCTGCGGAGAAATGCGCCAACGCCGCTCTATCCCGTTTTTTATATTCGTCCGGCCATTCGTGCCAAGCTTTATTTTGCCGATGCTGTTTCAACACGATATAAAGCGCGAAATCATCCAGCCAAAAAGCCTGGGTTTCCGCAAAAGCCTCAAAATCTTTTTTGATGGTGTCAAACCTGTCAGATCCGTCATGGCAAAAGTTTTCATAAGCCTGTTCAAAAAGTACGTCTTTCACTTGTTTGGCTTCCGCGAAGTTTACTTTTTCTGTTTTGAAAAGACGGAGTTTCTTCAGTTCTTTCTTTTCCAGCAAACCCTCTTTCTGCAACAGTTCCGGGCTAATCAGCAATGTATTTCCGGCAATGCTGGAAACCGAACTGTAAGGCGAATAGTTTTGTTCCGGCCCGGTCGTACCCAACGGCAGCAACTGCCAGAACTGCTGCTTGCTTTGATACAGGAATTCGGCAAAAGCTTTTGCTTCCGGCCCCAAATCCCCGATACCAAAAGCAGAAGGCAGCGAAGTAATGTGCATTAAAATCCCGGCGTTCCGTTTGGATTGCTGCTGCTTCATTTTAAGGAAAGCGTAAGGCTGAACGGCAAACAGTCCGCCCGCTTCAACCGCTTCCCCTTTAACCAAACCGATGGAATGATCTATCAGGTTTTTCCATTCGGCAGGTGCTTCTTTTGGTAGGATAATCCGTGTATGCTTCCAGTCAATATGTTTAAAATCAACGTTTTGTTCTTTGCAGATCGTTGCCAAACCCAACGGAACAATTGTAATGTACCAGGTTTGGCCCATCTGCCGGGCAAAAGCAAAAACGTTTTCTTTGTATTTTCCTTCGATGTTCAGCGGGATGTATTTCCCTTTCAAAAATACTTCCGGAGCTGCTTTTCGCTCGTTAAAAAGTATATGGGTCAGCTTTAGTTTGATGTCTCCATTGTACCGCGTTTCCCATAATTGATCGGCGTTTATTGGTTTTTTTCCTGTGATCTGATCCAATGACTTTAACCGTTTTTCATAATCCACCAACCGCCTGTTGTCCGGGTCAACCATGCTCAAATCCCAGTTTTCGCAACCCTGGTAAACATCCGGCACACCTGGACAGGTAAATTTCAGCAGCACTTGCGCCAGCGAATTGACGATTCCGAAATCAGTAATTTTTTGATGAAAAGCCTTAAAAATTTGCCAGAACGGTTTGCCTTGGTCTAAAATTCCATTGATAAAAGAAGCAGTTGCCTGTTCGTATTTTTCGTTTTCTTCGCTCCAGTCCGAGTTTATTTTGCCTTCCCGCAATGCTTTCAGCATGTATCCCTGCAAGCGGTTTTGGTAATTATCTTCCTCCCCGCCCGGCATCGGATAGGTGCCGATCAACGTTTCATATATAAAATACTCATCGTTTGCATCCGGGAGATGGTCGGTTTTTAGCTGCGCGTTCATTTGCTGCCAGCTTTTTACGGTTTCAAACCATTCCCCGGCCAAATCAGAAAGTACGTTTAACCGTGCCCGCGCACCTTCGCCGCGCTTGGTATCATGTGTAGCAGTTGCGTTGATGGAAAGCGGCCATTTTGCCTGTTTGTCCTGCATCTGCCGGTGAAAATCCTTCGCAGAAACCCCAAAAGCGTCCGGCGCATCGCCCACTTCACTGTGGCAGATAAAGCGGTTATAAGTGTACATCAGCGTATCTTCCACGCCTTTTGCCATTAGCGGAGCGGTAAATTGCATCAGGCGCTGATAAAAAAGTAAAGCGCGGCTGTTGAAATCAGCTTTGTTTTTGGGCGATGGGTGCAGCAGCACAGTTTCCAACGCATCCATTGCCAGTTCGAGTTCGGGTTGATTTTTACGGATGCTGCCGAATACTTCTTTTATCGCCCTAAAATCTGCATCGGCCAAAGGGAAAACGTTGCCGTAAAAACGATAGACCGGACACGCGACCAGCAAAGCAGCAATGGCACTTTTCAGTTCTTCCGGGATTATTTTTTTTAATGTTTTTTTGGGAAGGAGGTTCAGTCCGACGAAGTAATGGTACAGGTTTTCCAGTTCGCCGCCCATGTATTCCTGCAAAATCATCGCTTTCTTTTCGCTGATCTGTTTTTGCACCGGTTTTTGCTGGCCGGCCAATTCCTGGTAAAAGTTGTTGAACGCCTTTTTTGCCGCATTTTGGGTAAAAAGATTGTTGACCAAAGCCAGGAAATCATAACCGGAAGTGCCTTCAACCGGCCAGTTTTTTGGTAATTCTTCGCCTTTTTCCAGGATTTTTTCTACCACGATATAGGTTTCCCCGCCAACCATTTTCCGCAACTGTTCCAGGTACAAAACCGGATCGTACAAACCATCGATATGATCGATCCGCAATCCCTGAAAAACATCGTCTTTTATCCATTCTTTTATTTTGAGATGGTAGGTTTCAAAAACTTCCGGGTTTTGTATATTCAAACAGATCAAATTATCAATTGTAAAAAAACGGCGGAAATTAATTTTGCTTTCTGTTTCCGTGTAAGCACATAGCCGGTAATGCTGTTCTTCGGCAAGGCTTAAAAGCAGGTCTGGTTTTTGGTTGATTTCCTCCAGGTTTCCTTCGATCAAAACCCGGGTTTCTTCATTTTTAATCATCGAAGCCAGTTGCAGCCGGATCTCGTTCCAGCGCAAAGCATACGGTTTCGGCTCATCCAGCATTTCCAAATCCTCCAGTTGGCTCAGCAATTGCACAATGGTTTCATCCGAATTTTTACCCGGTAAAAGAAGCACTGAAGCGTAGGAGCGGGGATTGAGCGGATAATCAGCAGCAGCATATTGCAACACCGCCCGGCCATCCCTGAACACAACTTTCAGATCGCCTTTTCGGATGGTTTCCTCTAAAGTATCTTCCAAAAACGGAACCATTAAACGGCCGCTAAAAAAAGTGCTTGTAAAAGAAGTATCAAAAAAAGCTGCATAAACAGAGCGCAGCCCTTTTTCCAAAACATCGTTCAGCCAGGGGTTTTTGGGGTCGAAAGCCAAATGGTTCGGCACAATGTCCTGCAGCCACTGCATCCCGGCTTTCTTTAATTGCAGGCTGATGCGCTTCAACTGTTCTTCCGTACCGATTTCCGGGTTGACCCGGTGCGGGTGCAAACCATCATAACCGTGCATACTTCCGGAAGTGGATTCCAGGATTGGCGAAGCGTAAATGGTAACCACGCCCAGCTTTTGCAGGTACGGGATGATTTTTTCAAAATCATCAAAATTGAAGTTTTTGTGAAACTGTAACCGGTAGGTCGATACAGGGTTGGTCATTGCTGGTTGCTGTAAATCGTGATGGATTGGGATTGAAGTGTTGCCGGAGTTGAAGCGTTAACAGATTCGGGAGAAGCTGTCGGCCCGTTCCATTCAGGATCGGCAGAAGCCAGTTTTTTATACCATTGCTGCTGGTTGTAAGGCAATTGTATTTGCTGCGGAGACGAAGAAAAGTTCATTAAACAAAGCACCTGATTGTTTTCGTGCCAGCGGTGCAGCATCAAAGTTTGTGATTTTTCATCCGAAGAAATTTCCAGATGCTGCCGGTTTAAATGATGCAAGGCAGGTAGTTTTTTTCGCAAAGCAATCCATGTTTTGTAATAACGAAGCATCGTGGCGTGCGGCTCCTGGCCTGGTAAACCCCATTGCAATTTTGAGTGCATAAAAGAAGCATTGTCCATTGGATCGGGCGTTTCACCTCCGGTATCAAAAGCGTCGAATCCTTTCTTGCGGCCTTCGCGCACGGCTTCGGCCAGTTCCGGATCGGTATGGCTAACAAAGTATAAAAAAGGATTGGTTTCACCATATTCCTCGCCCATAAAAAGCATCGGTAAAAACGGTGAAACCAATACAGCTCCGGCCATCAGCTTTTGCATTTCAAAGCTGAAAAGCCGGCTGCTGCGCTCGCCTTGTATCCGGTTTCCCACCTGATCATGGTTTTGCGAGAAAACGACAAACTGCTCTCCGGCGTTGTGTTCCGCTTTGCTGCCAAAGGTTTTTTTTCGGTAAAGAGAGTACAAGCCGTCATAAACGTAAACATCCCGGTAAGCTTTTTCAAGCTGTTTAATCCCATCAAAATCAATATAATAGCTGGTTTTTTCGCCGCCGGCCGTAACGCGTAAAGTATGATGAAATTCGTCGGCCCATTGCGCGTCCATCCCGAAACCATCTTTTTCCAGCGGGTTGATAAAGCGCGGATCGTTCAAATCCAACTCGGCAATAAGGTAATGTTTGCGGCCGGTTTCTGCGGAAAGCTGGTTGACGTATTGCTTGATTTCGCGTAAAATATGCTTCGGACTAAAATCCTGGATGGCATGAACGGCATCCATCCGCAGCGCATCTATATGAAAATCGCGGAACCACATCAGCACGTTTTCAATGTAAAAAGCCCGCACGGCATCGGAGTATTCATCATCAAAATTTAAAGCATCTCCCCAGGGCGTATGGTATTTTTGGGTGAAGTACGGACCGAATTCGCTAAAATAATTTCCTTCCGGGCCCAAGTGATTGTAAACCACATCCAGCACCACGGCGATGCTTCTTTTATGGCATAAATTTACGAGGTGCTGCAAGGCTTTTGCGCCGCCGTAAGAATTTTGCACGGCAAAAGGGAAAACGCCGTCGTAACCCCAGTTCCGCTCGCCCGGAAACTGCGCAACCGGCATAATTTCCATTGTGGTAACACCCAAATCTTTCAGGTAATCCAGCTTGGTTTCCAGCGAAGCAAAAATACCTTCGGGCGTAAAAGTGCCCGTGTGCAGTTCATAAAGCACGTAATCCGCCAACGGTATATTTCCCCAATCCTCATCTGTCCATTTAAAATTTTGAAGATCAATTGCCTGAGACGGACCGTGAACATCTTCAGGCTGTGAAAGAGAGGCCGGGTCGGGCAGTATTTTTTCTCCGTCTAAAACAAACTGATACAAGTCACCGGGTTTTAAAACGCTGGTTTCCAACTGCCAGTAACCATAGGATGCTTCTTTTAGCAGGTATTTTTCGTTACTGTGCGTTAAAAGCACTCCTACTGATTTTGCCAGCGGTGCCCATAGTTTTATTGCTGCCCCATTGGCATTAAAATTAACGCCGATGTTCCGGTTTTTCAGGTTAAGGTCAGGCATGGTATAATTAATCATTTTTATGTTTGAGGAGGACTACCGTACGGCCTTGCACTTTGATCGTTTCTGCCGCACGGAAGCTGATGCCATCTTCCGAAATACATTCTTCCTTAGTATCCAGCACTTTGAGCCAGGTTTTACCAAATTTTTCGGGCGGAAGCACGTAATCCAAAGCGCCATGGTAAGCATTGAAGATCACATAAAAGCTGTCGTCTTTGATTTTTTCGCCATGCCGGTCCACAGAACGCAACTCATTGCCGTTGAGGAAAACGCCCAAGGATTTGGCAAAATCGTGAGACCAGTTGTTCTCGGTCATTTCTATGCCTTCGGGCAAAAACCAGGCAATATCATTCAAGCCGGAATGAATGGCATGGTTCTGGAACCAGCCGCGGCGGCAAAAAACCGGATGGTTTTTTCGCAGTGCAATAAGTTTTTGAGTGAATTTTTGCAGATTTTGATCTGCATTAGCCCAGTTTAACCACGAAATTTCATTGTCCTGGCAGTAAGCGTTGTTGTTGCCGCGTTGCGTTCTTCCAAATTCATCACCGGCAACCAGCATGGGCACGCCCTGTGATAAAAACAGGGTAGTCAGAAAGTTCCGTTTCTGTTGGTTTCTTAATTGGTTGATCTCCGGAACATCTGTAGGGCCTTCTATACCGCAGTTCCAGGAATGGTTGTGGTTTTCGCCGTCCTGGTTGTTTTCGCCGTTGGCATCATTGTGTTTTTTATTATAAGAAACCAGGTCATGCAAAGTAAAACCATCGTGTGCCGTGATAAAATTAATGCTGGCCGTTGGCCTGCGCATATCGTTTTTGTATAAATCCGGGCTACCGGTCAGGCGTTCGGCAAATTCTTCCAACATACTATTTGCGCCGCGCCAGTAATCGCGCATGCAATCGCGGTATTTCCCGTTCCACTCAGCCCAATCGGCCGGGAAGTTTCCAACCTGATAACCGCCTTCGCCCACGTCCCAAGGTTCTGCAATCAGTTTTACCTGGGAAATGACCGGGTCCTGATAGATAATATCAAAAAAACCGCTCAGCTTATTAACGTCGTGCAGTTCGCGGGCTAAAGTAGCGGCCAGGTCAAACCGGAAACCATCCACGTGCATATCCAAAATCCAGTAACGCAAACTATCCATAATCAACCGGAGCACATGGGGGAGATTGGCATTCAGCGTATTGCCGGTACCGGTGTAATCCTTGTAAAACCGGTTATCTTCTTCCATCAACCGATAGTATGCCTTGTTATCAATCCCTTTAAAAGAAAGCGTGGGGCCGAGTTCATTGCCTTCCGCTGTATGGTTGTAAACGACATCGATGATCACTTCCAAACCTGCTTTGTGCAGTTCTTTCACCATTTTTTTAAATTCGATCACTTGCTCGCCATGCACACCGCTGCTGGAATAACGTACATGAGGTGCAAAAAAACCGATTGTATTGTACCCCCAATAGTTGGACAAGCCCCTTTTTAGCAGGTGCTCGTCCGCAATAAAATGATGGACAGGCATCAGCTCGATAGCCGTAACGCCCAGGCCTTTTAAATACCGGATGGTAGCCGGGTGGGCCAGCGCGGCATAAGTGCCTCTTATTTCTTCCGGGATTTCCGGGTGGAGCATGGTAAAGCCTTCGACATGCGTTTCATAAATAATGGTTTGGTGATAAGGAATATCCAACAGTTCGTCTCCTTCCCAATCAAAATTCGGGTCGATAACAACGCTTTTTGGTACATAAGGGCTGCTGTCAGTTTCACTAAAACTTAAATCTTTACTGGTACTGTTCAGGTCAAACCCAAAAACAGATTCATGCCATTTTACAGGGCCGGCAATAGATTTGGCGTAAGGGTCGATCAGGATTTTGTTGGGGTTGTACCGATGCCCGTTTCCCGGTTCATACGGCCCATAGGCACGGTAGGCGTAGAGCTGTCCGGGTTTAATATCAGGGATGTAAACATACCAGATGTGATGGTTGCGTTCTTTTATTTTAACCCTAACTTCATGGTTGTCATCATCATAAAAACACAGTTCAATAGCGGTTGCATTGTTGGCATATAGGGAAAAGTTTACCCCTTTTCCATCCCAGGTAGCCCCTAAAGGATACGGGTTGCCCGGAAATTCAGTAACATTCATGCCTTTATAAAGAAAAACGTTATTTGTAATGTTTTTAAAAAAGGATAAAAACCTGAACCGTACCAAAATTGGGTACGTATATAGTAAATTAGATTTTTGTGCGGTAAAAACAGCATTGGCAACAGATGGTTTAGCTTGTATTTCTATATTTGAAGCTTGTATTCGTTTAACTTTGACACCGCGCTTATATTATTCCGGCAGCCGGGCAAACAAGGGATCAAGTGATACGGAAACTGCTTTTACCACATAAAAATTGCCCTCAGAACAAAATTCCATGATATTTGATAATAACACAAACGATGCAGAACAACTGCGCATACTTGAAAATGAAGCCAAAGAAGTCCCCTTAGAAAGATGGGGGCCATATTTGAGCGAAAGGCAATGGGGGACGGTGAGGGAAGATTACAGCCAGAACGGCGATGCCTGGAATTATTTTCCGCATGACCACGCCCGCAGCCGCGTTTACCGCTGGGGAGAAGACGGCCTGGCAGGGATTTCTGATTATTACCAGCAATTGTGTTTCTCGGTAGCCTTGTGGAACGGTAAAGACAAAATTTTGAAAGAACGCTTGTATGGCCTGACCAATTACCAGGGCAACCACGGCGAAGATGTGAAGGAACTGTACTACTACTTAGATAATCTGCCCACGCATTATTACATGAAGTATTTGTACAAGTATCCGCAGCAGGCTTTCCCTTACCAGGACCTGAACCGGAAAAACGGCCAGCTTTCCAAAGCCGAACCGGAATACGAACTGCTGGACACAGGGATTTTTAAGGATGATAAATACTTTGATGTAACGGTAGAATATGCCAAAAAAAACTCGGAAGATGTTCATATCCGTATTGAAATAACCAACCGCGGAGACGAAGATGCACCGATAACCGTGCTGCCGACTTTGTGGTTTTACAACCGCTGGCAGTACGAACCGGCCAAACCGAAACCCATAATTGAGTTTGAAGAAGATGGATCAGTCAGGGCAACACACGTACCGCTGGGCACTTATTATTTATATTACGATAAGCCCGACTACCGTTTGTTTACCGAAAATGAAACCAATAAAGAGCGTTTGTTTGGTACGCCTAATGACGTTCCTTACGTAAAAGATGCTTTTCATGAAGCGGTAATCAACGGGGTGGATTTGGAGGAACTGCAGGCTTTAAAATCAGGGACCAAGTTTTCGCCGGTATATAATTTCAATATCAAAGCAAAGTCTTCAAAAACCATCAAGCTGCGTTTATCAAGAGGCAAGGTAAAAAATGCGCTTAACGATAAGTTCAATACGCTTTTTACCACCCGAAAAGGCGAGGCGGACGATTTCTACAACAACCTGTTTCCGCCCAAAAAGGACCCTGATTTAATGAATATCCAGCGGCAGGCATTCGCCGGTTTGTTGTGGAGCAAGCAATATTATCACTATGATACACAACGCTGGCTCACCACGAGCGACGGGATTTCGCCCGTGGTAGAAAACCGGCTGAACGGCCGGAACAGCAGTTGGAAATATTTGAAGAACCAGGACGTAATGTCTATGCCGGACAAATGGGAATATCCCTGGTACGCGGCCTGGGACCTGGCTTTCCATTGCGTGCCGATGGCGGTGATAGACCCTAATTTTGCCAAAAACCAGTTGATCCTGATCATGCGCGAGTGGTACATGAACCCGGAAGGCCAAATACCGGCTTATGAATGGAATTACAGCGATGTAAATCCACCGGTGCAAGCCTGGGCCGCGCTGGAAGTTTACCGCATTGAAAAAGAGAAAAAGGGGGAGGGCGATATCCGGTTTTTGAAACGGGTTTTTCAGAAACTGATGATCAACTTTACCTGGTGGACCAACCGGGTGGATGTGGAAGGAAAAAATATTTTTGCAGGTGGTTTCCTGGGTTTGGATAATATCGGCGTGTTCGACCGGAACAGCAAACTGAACGGCGAACTGGAACTGGAACAGGTGGACGGAACCAGTTGGATGGGCATGTACGCGCTGAACATGATGGACATGGCACTGGAAATAGCCATGCACGATGATGCTTTCGAAGATTCGGCGGTGAAATTTTATGAGCATTTTGTGTTGATTGCCGATGCTTTGAACGGAATGGGCTTGTGGAGCGATGAGGACAAGTTTTTTTACGACACGCTTCGCCTGCAAAGAAACCATGCTTACCATTTGAAAGTCCGTTCTATTGTTGGCCTGACTTCTCTTTTTGCGGTTTCTATTTTTAGTTACCATAATCTGGAAAAACTGCGTGATTTCCGGAAGCGCGCCACGTGGCTGAACCAGTTCCGCGAAAAGAACAAGCAATTTTTGCCCCTCATGGACAATAACAAAACAGGCAAAGTGCTGCTTTCCATTGTGGATAAAGACAAACTGACGCATTTATTGAACCGCGTGTTTGACGAAGATGAGTTTTTGGCCGAAGGCGGCGTGCGGGCTTTATCCAAAGCATATAAAGATAAACCTTACTCTGTTGAAATTGAGGGAAATACCTACACGATCCAATACGATCCGGCAGAATCTACTTCGGATATGTTTGGCGGAAACTCCAACTGGCGCGGGCCAATTTGGCTGCCGATCAATTATATGCTGATCCGTGCTTTACGAAAATATCACGAGTTTTATGGTGATGAGTTTCAATTGGAATTTCCAAAAGGCACCGGCAAGTTTATCAACCTAAAAGAAGCAGCAGATGAACTTTCTGACCGGCTGATCCATATTTTCACCAAAGATAAAACCGGAAAACGGCCCGTAAACGGAGACGATAACGGCTTCTACCAAAAACCGGAAAACGCTGACCTGGTGTTGTTTTACGAATATTTTCATGGGGACAACAGCCGCGGGGTAGGTGCAAGCCACCAAACCGGCTGGAGTTCGCTGGTGGCCAACCTGATTTCGGAGATGGGAAAGGATGTTTAGAAAGGAGAAAGGTTGAAAGGGGAAAGGTTAAAAATAGAAAGGTAGCAAACCAAGGCTCCCTCTCCTTTGGAGAGGGCGGGGGTGAGGCTTGAAATACCAATTTTTATAGGATAAAAGAAGCATCCCAAGTTTCCAACCTTTAAGTTTTTGGGGATAAAGGCAAGTTCGCATCCGGCTTTAAATCAGGAACAGCAGATAACGCGGCCCGGGTTTTTGGTAAACTGTCAGGATAGTTTTGCTGGATAAAAGTAACCAAGTTTTCGCGGACAAAACACCGCAGATCGAACGCTTGGGAAGAATTGGCGGCACTCATCAAAGCCCTTAGTTCCATTGTATGTTCTTTCACATCGGTAACTTGTAGTACATTTACCCGCTTGTCCCACAAAACATTGCTTTCCAATAAGCGGGTCAGTTCGTTTCGCACTGCTTCAACAGGTAAAGTATAATCTACATAGATAAAAGCAGTGCCAAGGATATCCGCAGAAATCCTGGTCCAGTTTTGAAAAGGTTTCTCAATAAAGTAATTGATGGGCAGGATCAGCCTGCGCTGGTCCCAGATGCAAACCACCACATAAGTCAGCGTAATTTCTTCCACCCGTCCCCATTCGCCTTCCACAACCAGCACATCGTCGATCCGGATCGGCTGCGTAAAAGCGATCTGGAAACCGGCAAGCAGATTGCTCAAAGATTTTTGTGCCGCGAAACCGGCAATGATCCCGCCCACGCCCACACTGGTGATCAGGTAAGTGCCGATCTTCCGCATACTTTCAAAGCTAAGCAGTACCGTGCCAAGTGTTAAAATGATGATCAGGGCAATGGCAAATTTCCGGACAAACTGTAACTGCGTCCTGATCTTGCGTTCCCTTAAATTGTCTGTTTTTTTGATGTCGAAAGCATGGTAAACGTAATCTTCAAATACATGGATGGTTTGAATGAGCAATACCGAAAAGCAAATGGTGATGGCGATCTGCAGGGTTTTAGTTAATAGAAACAAATATTTTGGTTCCATGATGAACCATGGCTCTAATAAATTCAGCGTCAGTAGCGGGGTAAACCAGGTGGCCGGTTTGCCCAAATGTGTGATGATGGATTTGAAAGTTGAATAATCCGAACGCTGCTGGTAATAAATTATAAGCCGGATGATAATGAATTTGAGCAGCAGCCCGATGACCACAGCAGCAACCAGGATAGTTAAATTCCAGAGATAAGGCGGAAAATAGCCAGAAAGGTCTTGCAGGTAGTCAGTCATGCTAAAAAGGTGTGTCATAGTATAACGTTTTACTGCAAGTTATACTTGCAGGAATATAGGTTTTATATAGATAAAAACAGCATTGCATCTGGCTGTTCAAACGATACAAATAAAAAAATTCTCAGCCTATTGGCAGAAATTGTTTACGATGCTTCTTTTATCGCCTAAAAAAGCATCAATTTAAAAACTTATTACTTTTTGCAGCACTTATAAATGGCAAGGACTATACAAGATATGACAGGTAAAACGATAATTGTTTCCAACAGGTTGCCGGTAAAAATACAGGAAAAAGATGGTGTTTACAGTTCTTCTGCAAGCGAAGGCGGACTGGCAACCGGTTTGGGTTCCGTTTACCAGGAAGGTGAAAATGTGTGGATCGGATGGCCGGGAACAGAGATCGTGCCGGGGAAACAGGAAGAAATTACCGCACAATTGGCAGAATTGAGTTTACTGCCGGTTTTTTTAAGCCAGGAAGACATCAGCGAATATTATGAAGGTTTTTCCAACGGGGTGCTTTGGCCGATCTTTCATTATTATGCTTCTACTTACAGCACATACAAGCAATCTAACTGGGAATTTTATCAGCAGGTGAACCAAAAATTTGCTGAAGTTGTGCTACAAGTTGCCCAGCCCGGCGATACGGTTTGGGTTCACGATTACCAGTTGCTTCTTTTACCGGCATTGATCCGGGCGCAATTGCCGGACGTTTCCATCGGGTTTTTCCTGCACATACCGTTTCCTTCCTTCCAGCTTTTCCATCTGATCCCGTGGCGGCGCGAATTGCTGGAAGGCTTGCTGGGCGCAGATTTGGTTGGTTTCCACACGTTTGACGATGTGCAGCATTTTACGCAGGCTTGTGCACGGTTGCTGCATGTGAACCTGTCTTCCAACATCATTTCCTTACCAGATCGTTTGGTGGTTGCAGAAGCTTTCCCGATGGGGATTGACGAGCAAAAATATGCTGCGCTCACAGAAAGTAAAGAAGTAAAAAAGGAGATCAAGCATTTGAAAGAGGCGTTTGCAGGTATGCAGACGATCCTGTCAGTGGACCGGTTGGATTACAGCAAAGGCATTTTACAGCGTTTGCAGGCCTTTGAAGAACTGCTGCGCAACAATCCCGAGTACCAGGAAAAAGTAGTTTTGTACATGATTGTTGTTCCGTCGCGCGATACTGTTCCGCAGTACAAACACCTGCGCGACGAAATTGATAAACGCGTGGGCAATATCAATTCCCTTTTCCGCACCTTGAACTGGAGTCCGGTGCACTATTTTTACAGGTCTTTTCCCATCGAAACTTTGTCGGCTTTGTATGCCACGGCCAATGTAGCCCTGATCACGCCCATGCGCGACGGTATGAACTTAGTGAGCAAAGAATATGTGGCAAGCCGCACGCAAAACAATGGCGTTTTGATTTTGAGTGAGATGGCCGGTTCTTCGCGTGAACTGATCGATGCGCTGATCGTCAACCCAAATAATATGAACATGATGACGGCAACGATCCGGCAAGCATTAGAAATGCCTGCCGAAGAACAGGAAAGCCGCATGATCAAACTGCGGAAAAACGTTTCCAAGTTCAATGTCAAACACTGGGTCAGGATTTTTATGGGCCGCTTGCGCGAAGTAAAAGAATTGCAGCAATCACTACGAACGCGTTATGTGAGCGAACTCACTACAAAAGCCATTTATAAATTTTATGCTAAAACAAGCAACCGCATTTTCTTTTTGGATTACGATGGCACACTGGTTGGGTTTAATGCCGAGATCAATAAAGCTTCCCCGGATGAAAAACTGTACCGGATTTTGCAAAATTTGGCAGCAAACCCATCAAATAAAGTAGTTATCATCAGCGGCCGCGATTACCAGACGCTCGAAAAATGGTTCGGCCATATTCCGGTTGTTTTAGTGGCCGATCATGGTGCCTGGCAAAAACTGGATGGACATTGGGAAAGTATGCCGGCTTTGGATGCACAATGGAAAAAAAATATCCAGCCGGTGCTGGAAACTTTTGCCGACCGTACGCCGGGTTCTTTTATCGAGGAAAAAACCTACTCGCTGGCCTGGCATTACCGCAATGTAGAAAGTGGTTTGGGCGAATTGCGGGCCGGGGAATTGATTAATAACCTGCGTTTTATCACGGCTGATCAAGGCTTGCAGATTTTGCCCGGCAATAAAGTGATCGAAGTTAAAAACATCGAAATCAACAAAGGAAAAACTGTTCTTGCTTTGTTGCAAGGGCAGCAATACGATTTTGCGATGGCTATCGGTGATGACCATACCGATGAAGATACTTTTAAAGCCATGCCCGAAAATTCTGTAACCATTAAAGTGGGCAGCAACAGTTCCGCGGCCAAGTATTATGTAAATGATGTGGAGGAAGTGCGCGATTTGCTGCAAGGTTTTATAACAATCGTTCCGGCGCAGGGTTTAGGTGGATAAAAGAAGTATCGGTTTTGGGCCGATGCTTCTTTTACCGATACTTTTTAAGTATGGGATTTTTAAACTTGTATCCTTTTTGCAGATGCAATTTCTTTTTGACCGGAACGGTTTGGTGCAAAGTTGTCTTCTGATATTATTGGTTGATTATCCGCAAAGTTGCATTGTCTTTTGTTCCATTAAAAAATTTATCTAAAACCAATTGAAAGACTGGATCAGTATGGTTTAATGCAGCAAATAAAGTCATGGAAGATTTCAACTTTAGATCGTCCGGACTTCCGAATATTTTGTTTGCATTATTGCTTTCCAATCCAAGTACCGCATTGCAAATCTCAATTAACCTGCTTCCTAAAATTGGATGCTTGAGATATTCTTCCGCTTCACTTATATTTTTGATCGCATAAAACCTGGAAGTTTCACTAAAACCTAAACCTTGTATCTGCGGAAAAATGTACCACATCCAATGGCTTCGTTTTCGGCCATTTTTGATTTCTGTTAATGCCGTTTGGTAGGAGGATTGTTGTGCGTCGAGGAATCTTTGCAAATTATATGTGTTGTTCATTTTTATGTATGATATCGATGCTCAAAATTTGTCAATGCCAATGGATTTTTTACTATGAAAAACTGTTTTGTAACGGGAAAGACTTGGCGAAGTGGGGGCAATAGAATTCCGTCCGCCCCGGCTAACTGAAGCTAAATTTATAAATAAAAGTTGATGATTTGTACATAGCTAAATTGATAACGTCCTGCTGGATATGAAGCCAAAGTGAAAACAAAAACTTGAAACACGGCTTCCATCAGCCCGTATTTTGGCAAACCCACTGTTAGCTGCACACCCTTCCTCGCTATGAACAGCAGGAAGTTCCCATTTGTATTGGTGGACACTTTACAGAACCATAACTGCAAAACACACAACAGTCACCTTCTTTGGGTTTAAATCGTGTCTTACAGTTTGTACATTCATAGAAAAATTGGCAAGCATCTGTCGGCATTGTCTCTTCTTGTCTGTGTCCACAATTAGGGCAAGTAATAACTGATTGAAGTACGATGGTCTTTTCCATTTTATTTATTGTTGGTGATTGAAGTTACTTTATAGCCGATAGTATTTACTGTGTTAGCAATACTGTCAACCGATATTTTGCTATTATCAAACTTAACAATTGTATTTGCATTTTTGTAAGATGTGTTGACTTCAATAACTCCATTTACTTTTGAAAGT
>JAABUS010003307.1_pt1 | contig 26625 bp, 20 predicted proteins | sample 5560161 | NCBI WGS metagenome assembly JAABUS01 (sample SAMN10711885, study PRJNA513376) | rock metagenome | isolation source: Antarctica rocks | place: Antarctica: Victoria Land, Trio Nunatak nord | collected 2016-01-04
CTTGGTTCCCTTACCAGCCCCGATTTCCGTATGCACCCCTTTCTTTTCCCATTGTCTTCTGCAGAGGCACCCAGTAGTGGCTCGAGCATTGCAAACGTCTTGCCTGTCGTGGTGGTCTGGTGACCATCGTCATCCATGTGGCTTTACCTCCTTCCCCTGTAGCGTCTGTTGGTCAGACTCAAAATCAACGCAGAGTCGTCTCGTAGGCGCCGCAGACCTGGTCCATGGTAAGAATCTGGGGGAATTGATATCCTATTGGGCAAGACCCTTCTAGAAAGACAGATTTCTTCGTTTGGCCACCTGCACCTTGCCCATCTCTTTCTCCCGCATTATTTAATCTGGGGCCCCTGTAGGGTCCTATGGAGTTCAACATGCTACTAGAATGTATGCACATTCTATCTAGATAGGTCTTTTCGACTGCCATTCGTCCGACCTCAAACCGACTTAGCTGTCATATACATTAGCTTGCATGCCTCAGGCAGAGCCTCCATCAGACACCTAGGCCGCTTGATACAATATAATTTGAGAAAAAGTGGTCCCATGGCCAACCTTTGGGGTTTGCCAGCTCAAAGAAATTACAGTATGGATTTTAGTCCGAGTAAAAGACGGTGAGCTGTCTAATCTAGAACCTAGACCAGAGTCAGACTTCGCCATGCTTCAAGACCCACCAGTTAGGGGAATGGCTCATGGGGCCCCGTTTGGGGTCAAAGCAGAAGTCTACTGTATGAGCTCGCAGATCACCCAAGTCTCTGTCCAGCTCCAACCATGCTTTAATTAGCCCAGGTGATAGGATTTTGCGAGCAATAACCTAAGGCCCTCGTACATGGTCTGTATTTAAATTTCTCACCTCTAGATGCCCATTAACGACCGCTCAGAGGTCGAATCTAAGGTCAGACAACGGATCCTACGCTGGCTCGTGGTTCGAACTCCAGGCTCAATGCACTATCATTACAGCCGCCGAAGCAAACCGACTCTGACTTAAACCAGAAGGAGATTCCGAGCCAGAGTAACACAGAGCATCATGACAAGGACTGGGTCTGGCCAGTATGATCAAGTCAACCTAGAACACCCTGGATAATATGACGACTACGAACCTCCTGTATAATTTAGGAGAGCTAAGAAATCTTACAGATCTAATAATAAATCACGCGGTGATGAACCACATGGAATCTCTCATAGGTTTACTTAGAAGAGCATAAGGTTATGGAAACACATAAGAATTATGCGGAGCGTTGCGCTCGATATGACCTTTCCATATAAGACGAAACACCTCTACGATAACGTTGCATCAACAATCTCTAAAGCAAATGTTGATTATATTGTTCGGTCTGCTATACATCATGACCAGAAAAGGAAATTGGCCCACACCTGTGTTTCTAGGCATCCTTACTTAGAACGAAGACTTTTGATTCCAAGAAACCGCTCTACAAGTAAGAGAATGGTGTCATAAGTTATGCATAGAGGCGGAAAGTTTTGTTTGCTCTAGTCCATGTGTGACAATGGCAAATTGCAGCCAGGAGGAGGGATACAGTGGCCAAAACAAACAAAACTTTCCGCCTCTATACATGACTTATAGTTCATTCTACTACTACAGACGTTTTTGGAGAATTAAGAGAGATAACACGTTTCAGAGGCTTGAAGCCACAAGGTGTTCTCAAATACATTCAAAGCTGCATACGACGCCACTCCAGTACTTGGATATAGACCTTTCCAAAGATCTTATATTCTTCAGGTATCCCAAGGAGCTTTGAGACGGGATAATAAATCTCTGTCATTGGTTTTGATATTCTACATGAAGGTGTAGCTGAGATCCATGTTGGTGATGTCCATTCGATTATCAAATTCTGCCACACGTCCGAATTCGCCTCATGACAACCGAAAGTTAGGCCTGCAACCAGGTAGTACGGGACGTACATGTAAGAAAAGGTGTTGCACCAATAATTTCACCCAACCCTGACCCCCCACCATCCACCCTGCCGTCACCCATCTCCTTTCCGAACCCCAGCAGCACCTCAAATCTCTCATTCCAAACCTCACCCATCATAAAATATATCCAGCATCTCCCCTTGCCGCTTTGAACACAAGGATCCGCAAAAAACCTTGTTTGCAATATTTACGCTGGAAGAAGAAGGACGTGTATAATTCCACGCAGGTTCGAAGAAGAAAGAATATATATTGAGAACACCCTCGTCTCTCGACAACGACCTTTCTACAAACTTAACCATCTACCTCCTCAAACAAACTACCTCCCCGCCATCCACCCGGCCCCCTGCTGTAAACCCAACTCATCCTTCCTCGCCTTATCTCTTTCGACGCAGAGGAGTAGCTTTTTTTATTTGAATTTATTGAACGGCTTTTGAGGGGACGGGTGGGTGAGCGAGGCATGAGGGTGAGGATGGCCGAAGGCGGAAGGTGGGTGGGAAGGATTGCTGAGGCGTGAGGATGAGTCCTGTTCAGCTTTTTTGGTAACCTCGTCTTAGCGAGCGCATCAACATTCTCGTCTTCCAAAGCCACCCTGCATTGCTCACCCGTCTCTCATAACCAAACACCAACTTTCTTCATTCACCCCTCTTCCTCTTCGCCAGCGGTGAATGTGGTAGAAAGTATGTGTTGAGTACAGCTGTTTCTTATTTCCGGCAAAAGGGTGGATGGAAGATGCATGGAAGATGCATGAGGCCGAGGGCGGTGCGTAAGACGGGGGGATGAAAGGGTTAGTGAGGCTAGAGGGGCGGATTTCGGAAGCGAAGAATTGATGAAGATACTGTAGATGAGCTGGGGGGTGTGTGGTGGAAGGGACATCGAAACGTATACTGTATCTCCCGCCAATTCCCCCCTACTACACCACCCAGCGTTTTCAGTCTCAAACCCTCCTCCACCACCACACCACAACCCCAAACCTTTCCACACCACTACATCAAAAATCCCCCCCTCAACCTCACATCCCCCCTATCTTATCCCCAAGTCCGTCCAAAAAAATAATCGTACGCAACACGTTCTCAGCGCAAAACGTACTGCGAACCCGCAGGGCATATTTGTTATACAGGGGGTTTGATAGCATCCAGTCAAATCTTCTCCTGCAGTTCTGAAGATATGTAGATCCAAGTCCAACGACCAGAAAACGGTATCCCAACCCATCAAAACCGAAGCTCTCACGATATGTAGATAAGCTTGAACATCATCAATACAACTTTCAGGAGGAGGCACGAAAACCGCAGCCGCGAGCAACCAACGAACCCTCACTTCCCTGATCAAGAGGTTGTGAGACCGCAATAGCCGAATACGTTCAAGGACGGCTAGGAACTTCACGGACCGGGGGCTTTGTATGTATGGAGCTTAAGCTATTAGGAAAATGGGGGGGGGGGGTGCGATAAAATGGATGGGTAGTTTGAGAAAAGAAACGGGGAGGCGAGGAAGGGCGATCTAAGGGTTGTTTGTTTTTAAAGAAGTGGGGTTTGGATGGAAACAGGTAAGATGAAATTGGGGGTTTGAGTTTTTTTTTTTTTTTTCGAGAGCAGCGACATAGCTACATAGGTGCGGGATCTAGTTAGATTTATGAAGATGATGGAGGGAAGGAAACGGAGCTGTGGATGCAAAAGCCGAGAGTTGGAGGGAAATTTCTGATTGGAAAGAAACGGGGTTAGAAAATGTGAGCTCCAGAGACCAAACAAAACAAGCTACTGTAGCCAGCCCCAACCGCTCAACTCCTATTTCCCCAATTTTAAAAAATCCTCCGACTCTATTTTTTTTTCTTTCGCTCATGACCTCATCCATTACGCAGCCCACTTTCCTCAGTCCAAACCCTCTAGTGAATATATTTTTCTCGCATCTCGTCAACCAACTAAACGTCATTATTACCTCAAAGAAAGTTTTCAACCGCTACAATGGTTTGAGGGTGGAAAAGATAGGATGCGTGTAAGATTTGAAGGGGTGAGGTTTTGGGGTTTTGAGACGGTGGTGGTTGGGCGAGGAAACGCATTGGGATGGGGGAATTTTGGGGGATGATGGGGTGGAAGGGGAGGAAGGAGAGGAACTTTGGGGAAGAGAGAGGGAGGAGAGGAGGAAGAACAGACATGGAATCAAATCGTGTCGGGATGCTGCTCGGATCAGAACCCAGTTATTACGATGACCTAGTGCTAAAGAGTTCATAGAACAGACGATTTGCATAAAATGGTTTGGGATTCCCAGACCGATAGATAACCTGTTTTGGGTCTCCGGTCGAGGAAATCGATGATGGGAAGGAGAGGGGGGGATAGAGTAGATATTGTCCATGATTTATTCTGGTGTGCTTTTCGATGGTATAAGCCGGTATGCACGTTAGAGTGTGAAGAGCAGACGGGCTGGCAAAGAGACGGCTTGAGGTCGAAAGCAGAGTGAGGGGCGGAAATGGGGGGACCGCCTCTTGCAAAAGAAGTCTGACAGATGGGCAGAATGAAGGGACAATAGATGGAGATGAGTGGAGATGATCATAGTGTAGTTTGCTTCTCGAGTCCATCGCATGAATCTGTGTATCGAAAGGACCTAAGAAGGCAAGACAAGTTGGATTTGTAGACAGAGGGAGGATACGTGGAAATATCAAAGTGTATGTAGAGAAACTCGAGAAAAGAAAGGGAGAGAAAGGAACAGATGAGAGGAGATGACGTATACAGCACCCTCCCCTATTCTCCTCGCCTACTCATCGTCTCCTCTCTCTCAGCCCTCTCAGACCATCAAACATTAAAAGTCGAAGATCAGACAGACGTCCGCAAAAAGACCTTGGAGAGCGAGAGGGGAGGTTAATAGAGAATTAGAGATGATAAGATGTCGGGTTAGACAAGTAGCAGATCGGTCTGCAGTTATACCCTATCGACCCATCTACAGTACCTCCCTATTCCTACCTTGACCCTTTCTATCAACCAGAAGAAAATGTTATTGCTAGTAGTCAAGAACCTGACGTACAGTATCTACAGTACTCCGTACCTATTCAACTCACCCGCGAATGCGTTAGTGCCTTACCCGAGTGTAACCGCTCACATAATCGCATCACGCGCACCAGTGACGCAACAATCCTTTAATTGAACTTTGTAGGATACAGTCTATAGGATATCCTTCTAACGTTCACTCTATCTTGTCCATGACAGCCCAAGAGACGAGTGTCGCAGCTGCTGAGAATCGAATCTAACGAAGGATGGGCGGCCCCCACGCCGGGGTTTCTAAGAATACACGTTTTCTAGCTCCACGACTCCAATGCTGATGCGGAAAGGAGGCCCTTGCCTGGTCTCAAGCGGCCAAGCATGATGCCTTTACATCATCATATGCAACAATCACCCGTTCGGCAGTCACCGCTCTAAGACGCTTTTTGCTGCCACACCGGCAGGAGGGGCGAGCTTCGCTGGTGGCACACCAAGACCGTTCCTGTTCCTATAGAACATTACGCCCTTGCCCTCGCCTTCGGCCTCTTCGGATGGCTCTATCCATTGGCACCATCGGGCGCTCTTCCACATGCTCTTGAGGAACCCAATTGGTCCATCTGTGACATCAGAGCGGTAGTGTCGGCCCATGATGGGTTTGATGGCTTCCGTCGCTTCGTCTGCGTTATAAAATGGGATGGTGGATACGTAGTGGTGGAGAACATGGGTCTCAATGATGCCGTGCAGAAGCTGGCGGCCAATGAAACCGAATTCGCGATCGATGGTTGCAGCAGCGCCGCGAGCATAGGTCCAGGAGTTGGGCTCGTAGTGGGGAAGCGACGGGTCAGTGTGCTGAAGGTATGTGATTGCCACTGCAGCCATTGTTAGTCGAGTCCCACGTCCTCGAAGCAAAGGAAAGCTTACCAAGCCAGTGATTCACCCATAGATACGGAAGAATATACCACACAGCCAGATTGGCCCATCCAAAGTTCTTTCCAACCAGAAACAACACACTCGCGGTGATGGCCAGTCCCAGGTCACTCAATAAGATCAGCTTGACATCCTTGGAATCGTACAGAGGACTCGACGGGTTGAAGTGGTTGACGCCATTGCCGAAACCGTTCTTCTTCCCCTTGCCTCGACCTTCGCTCGCGCGCTCATGATAGTTGTGACCGGTAGCGTTGGTAGAAATATACATCGGCCATCCAATGAGCTGCTGGCCGATCATGGTAGCGGCAGTAATAATCGGTGTTTCCTCCATAAGCTCGGACAGCTCGTTAGCATAATAGCCCATCTTGGAAGCGTACTGCTCTCGGGTCTTGGGCACAAAGACCATGTCGCGCTCCAGATGGCCAGTGGCCTTGTGGTGTTTGCCGTGAGAGATCTTCCACGAAAAGTATGGGACCAACAATGCCGAGTGGCAGATCCACCCTACCGTGTCGTTGAGGGTCTTGGATGGGGAAAAGGACTGGTGGCCACACTCGTGCGCCAAAACCCACATACCAGTACCGAAAAGGCCCTGCACGAAAGTGTAAACACCCCACAACGCTGCTCGAGCGGCAGTGGAAGGGACATTCTCCGGTGTTAGGAATCGGTTGAAGAGATAGAAAGTGACCGCCAGAGAAGTGAAATCTCTCGCAACATAGTACAGGCCCTTTGGCGCCGACCGCTCAAAGCAGTGGGCGGGAATGGCATCGCGAATTTGCTTGATGGTGAAGTCGGGGATCTGGAAATCATTGCCATAGCCGTCAAGCATCTTGCCATTTCCGTTCTTCAGGTCCAGGGTGTCCGAGCCGAGAGACGATAGTGACGTCGAGGAAGGAGATTGCCGCGGAGTATCCTCTGGGGATCCAGATAATGAGTTGGCGGACGAGGAAGCTTCGGAGCTGAGGGTAGCTTGCCTCATCGCCGTCACCTTACGAGGCGTTGCGGTGGTAGACATGGTCCCAGGAGAGATTGGTGTATGATCCGATCGGGGTTTGAGACTGGAGAGGGGAAGCGTTCCTGAAGACTCTGATGCCCGGAAGCTTCTGCAAGTTGGGACGTGGCACGAGGATGGGGATGTATGTGCTGGTGCTCTAGACTGCCCAGAGTCAGCAATTGCCGTTTACACGATAGCCTTAGGAATCATCCTACCACGCCAATTAACTCTCGACTCTTCGTACCGGTTGTTCTGGTACTCGAACACTTCAGAGTGGTCAAGAACACTTCGCAAGTGCAGGATATGGTGAATGAAAAATGTTAGGAGTCTTTATCGGCGGGAGCGGAAATTGAGCTAAAATGTTGTTCCTTGGCGAGAACTTTTTAGCTTTCAGGGACCGACTCTTACTCTATGCAGATCACCTCAGACCGGGGGCTGGAACCTGACCCTGATGCGGCGAGCTGAAACTCTTCTACGTCAATACGTAGTCGGCATCCAACTTCGCATGCATGCAGTGGAATCCGTGGCTTGTGAGGATAAACCCAAGGTGTTTTTCCGGTGTTGACTGGGTCGCAGGATATAAAGCGATTCAATTGTTATATACGTAGTCTGTTCGTGTTCTCCAAGCCCAACAAAGCACGATACCTTAGATAGTTACCCTCCAGGAAGGAGTATTGTAAACACGACAAGCACCAGAGATCTCCCAAAGCCATTCACGACCACGTGAAGATCTCTCAAGCAAGCCAGGTAACCTAAGGTGTTCTAAGGTAGGTGAAATGCATCAAGCACTCCAAGTCTACCTTACCTTACCTACTCCACATTTCTCTACTAGAATACTCTGTAGAGACATCTGGACCCGAAGGTACGGAGTTACATATCCCATGATACACCTAAAGTGCCACGAATGCCTCGGTCCTGCTCGGGAGGATGGGAGCAGCTCACCATAGGTAAGGAAAGGTACCTTAGGCATGTGCTCGCATGTGTTGATACTAAGGTATGTTGTATGTGTGTGACGGTGTGGAGCGAGCAGCCGCAGTTTTTGTTGGGAGTAGCTCAACAATTAAGGTCGTGCTAGGGCATGCAAGGGCGGTCAACAAAAAGACGGGGATATCCGTGCGTTGAAATCCGTGACCCTTGTAGGGTTAGGGCTCTATAGCTACTTCCACTCGGTAGGATCCATCTACAATTCAAAATTGAGGGGGTATGATCTTGAAAGGCATTCTCTGGGCTAGGGGATAATTCCCAAAGCCTGCAGAGGCCACTATTAACTCCCACCATCGCTTCTTATGCCGTCATCCGACATTTGACCCTGTCAGACTGTCGTTGCCAACTCTTCTCTTCTCAACAGGGTATCTGGTATCACAGAGCTATCATCTGGTCCAACTCAGCACAATGTCTTCACCACCTGGCTGAATGCACTGAGCCGGGTTTTTGATCGACTGGTGAAAACTTCATGCTTTCCACTTACTGCATTGGTGCTTCGTTCCCACTCGAATGGCCCTCTTCCTTCTTTGCACATCTACCACGCAATTTCGCATGGCTGTCCGTCCTGACCCATCGAACCATTGATAGCGAAGGGAATCTGCAACCGCAATGCTCCTACTTTTGCGCATCAGCTTCTAGGAAGAGGGTCGTATTACTACTTGGCTATGCGGTACCACAGGAGAATGCTTCGGCGTTTAAGATCTATCGCGAATCAGTTCTTGGCCATGCCTGCTTTTCGACTCCACCAACCATGCGCCGCTGGTCGATCCATGCGGGTCAAGGCTGACGGTAGTGCTGCTTAAGTTTGGGACAATCAAGATCGTCTCGCCTTGATTGCGGTAGTCCGTTTCACAGCTGGACAGTGGAACAGCCGATGACCGTCTGTTTTCACTTGGCTCATTGCTCCCGTGTGGACGAGATGTTCGAACTTCAACCGATGGGAGTAGCAGGTGGCCCGTTCTCTGAGGTAGGAGTATAATCGGAAAGCTCAAGGACTCATCTTCCTGTATCGATGCTTAGCAACAACTGGGGTCGGCTCGTGCACTGTAACTAACCCTGGCGCTAAAGTGTGCCTTTCTCTGGCCTGCAACAAGCCACAAGTCTGGGCTTGCCTGTATCTCATAGCAAAAATCAAGCGCTTCGTTTGCGTCTTGGAACTTCGCTAGCGTACCCCATCTTCGCGTATGCTTGATTTTCAGCTCTGCTGGGACAGCGTGGCTGACTGCCACAAGGCTCGATTCGGTTTGGTTTTCTGTAAGAGCGCTTACTAGCCGCAGATGAGCTGTGTGGACAACCTGCATCTGAGGTATTTCTACCGGAACGGTGAGGTAATTTGTTGTAGAAGCCTTCAAGTCGCCAGAGATTGGGATGATTTTGTGCTCCTGCATGATAGTCAGCATTGTTTGGGGTATGATCTTGAACAGCTACCAACCTTATGCCAGCTTTGCAGCCAATCCGCAAGTTCAGGTCGGGACCCTGGCAAAATACCAGACAGAGCGCCGTCCCAGCTGTAATCCTGAAAAACACCAACCTGGATCTTTCGCATTATGCCAATCATTTCAAAATCTTGCGAAGATATTTTCGACCTCAGTCCCGCAGAAAGCGCAGGAATCAAAATGCGCGAGAATGTCTGAAAAGGAGAGTCGGCCAAAGCAGCCGAGAATGAGTGCTCAACTGCGATTTCGATTTCTTGGTCCAGGCGACTATACTCAATCTGCAGTAACAGTTTTCTCTGTAGCTGGTTGACCTTGTCACCTTCATTCTGACTTCGTACAGACCTGCATATCTTGGTGACCAAAGAAAGCGGTTGTCGAGCAAAAACAACAAGCTCACTATCCGCCAGAGGGGCCATAGCTACTTCGAAATCTTCAGTCGACTCCAGTAAGCATTTTGAGATGAGCAACGGGGTTGAGTCTGCGGTGCTGATAGTGAACTTGGAGAAGAGCGCTGTCTCTTTGAAGACGTCTTGTACATTGACGCCAACAGGCAAGAGTATAGATATCTTAGGGTTACAAGCAAAAGTGAAGCTGCCCTCTGCAGTGATATAATGAATTTCAACTTTGACCACTATCTCTTTGAGATCGCTCTCAAGGCTATAAGGTATTCTGATTTTGACGGTGGTATCTGCGGATACCTCACCAAATTTGAGGCTGCCAGGCTGAGATCGGTCGAGAATATTCGTATCGCTGGCTTCTACTTCTGCTTCCGCTGTGTGAAGACGAAGCCCAGCAGTAGCAGGCCGAAGCTGAAGTCTGCCCTCGGAGATATCTTTCCAGCCACTAGCCACGTCGACCACAAGCGAACGCGTATGCTCGAGGTTGATAGATCTGCTGTGCGACAGACGAGCCTCGAGAGCCCGAGAATGCGCCCAGATAAGGATATGAGATGGATAAGAACCATGGGCTGTCTGGAAAGGCGCTATGTCGCGATTGCCTGCAAAGAAAGGTCCTTCAGACGGTAGTGAAAGATCATGGGTGAACAAAATCTTTTCCGATTGGATCGTGATCTGGTCAAGGATATACCAACCCGGGAGAATAACCTACCAAGTCAGAAACAGTATGCAAAAGAGGGAACTCAACCAACGCACATTTGATCGTAAGTGTACCTCGACTGTACCAGGTTCCATTCTCTGCAAACCTTCAGCAGTAAGCCAGATCTCATAGCGTTGCTCCTTTCCGACAGTAACAATTCTTACACGGACCTTTTCAGCCTGCAAGCTTTCGGGCATGAGATACTGGAAACACAGTAACAGCTGAAAGCCATCATGGCTTTCGTAATGGCGAAGGAACGGATCCAGGCGGATATCACCAAAATAGCGGTCCATTGGGATTGAGATGTTGTAATCCAGTGATTTGGAAGCAGATATCAAGCCACCTAGGTGACCACTGACATCCCCCCGTTTTTGATGCTGTGGTACTGTGATATCATGTTGCACTATCTTCGCAAGAATTTGCAGTGCAATGTTAATATATTCTCCGCTTCTGTCTAGGCGTCTCAAACACTGTGCATACATCTCAAGTACACTCATCTCAAGATAGCTCCAATCATTCGTGGCGTAGAAACGCGCAAGTTGATGGAAATATGATGCCGCGGCAGCGTAATCTTCTAGATAGCTATGGCCTGTTAGCTTCTCGCATTACAGCAGAGCATTCAAACATACAATCGAACCGCCGCGATGTCGGCAATTATTCCTTCTACTGACTTGTGCCTTTCACCTAGAACATAGTGTCCCAGTGCTGATGCTGTGAGGTCCTAATGTTTCTATCAGCATTTCTACTCTATAAGAAGCTATTCTCGCAAATGTTACCTCATAAGCTTCGTAAAATGCGCGTTTAGAATACACGGCCGAGAATAAAGCTTCGTTTCGTGTACCAGTAATGGTTGAAGCATTATGGTATTTAACCTGCATCGCAGAGTTCGCTACATCTCTCTTTGAATCGTTATCTAGGGACACGTCGTCCATAACTCCATCATTCAGAGATAGCTCAGAAGCAAGGTCAGCCCAGCCGCTACTCCAGCCACCCACTCGAAGCCCTAAGCTACTAAGGGCGCGTCTACTTAATGAAGAAAGATCTGCACGTTGGGCTGCTAGTTCTTGAAACCCAGTCTGCGAAGAAGTAGATGGCAGCAACCTCAAAGCATTTAGAGACGTAACGGATGGGTTTTTTTCTGGACTGGATGAACGACTGGCGGTACCGGTACGAGATGGCAAAGAGCTTGTCCGACTAGGGAGGTTCTCCCGTTGAATGATATTTGTAGATAAGACAGGGTTTTCGTAAGAGTCTTCGCCACCGTGGCGAATTGGCTTCAATTGACATAGAAGAGGTTGTAACCGATCAAAAAGGGACTGGACCAAGGTTTTCTTCAGAACACATTGGCTTGCAGAAAATGTCCAAGAAGTAACGAGGTTCTCAATGATGTCGTCAATTTGTGCTTTGGATAGGCTACCATAGTCGTCTTGGTTCCGGGAATCATGTTTGACAGAATTCCTAAAATCATCTCGAAGAGCACAAGCAGTGGAAGTGATGAATTCTAACGCCCGTTGGCAGATTTCTGCCAGAATGAGAAGATTTGATGGCTCGCTGTTACTGGGCACCGACTCGGCTGCCGACGCCATATGACCAAGCTGAACGGTACCATTCATAGCTGGAACAGTAACAGATGGATGTTCCGAAACCACGTTGGCCAGTCGCAAGAGAAGAGAAACTTGCCTGGCAAATACGTAGCATTGGAATTCAAAGGCTGAAATGTTATTTGCAAGTATCAATTCTCGAAACGGTTTCCTATCTGTGTTTAGGATCGATGACCCAAAATCTTGAGACCTGCTGGGAACTTGGGCCAATTCGGCAGTAGCAAGATTTGATTTATGATTCGCCTTCAGGCTTATAACTTCGGACAATGCCGCTCGCTTGAACTCTTCGAGTACATCTTTAGTGTGGTCACGAAAGAGATCCGTGTGTTGCTCTAAAGACTCGTTCGCCTCCCCTTCACCAATGACAGCGTTCAGGCCTGCTGCAAGCTCATGATAACCAGTCAATGCATCCTGAATTAGGCCAACACTCTCAAAGCCTCTTGCCAGACCCTCCTTGAGAACGAAGAAAGTATTAAAATTCCATCCCGGAAGTTTTCGCTGTGACTCTTTCTCCCTGATATCCTCTTCGTATTGGCTCACTCGCAGGTCCAAGGACCCCAGGATGAGAAATTTCACTTTAGTGATCAAATCATCCCAACCTCTATGATCCTCTTCGGGCGATTGATCAACAACAGGGCTTGGGCGCGAGGAAACTTTGCCAGTATCAGAATTCTCGGTAGCTTTGACTTGGGCAACACGATCTATAGCACTCTTCGAAGTCCCGTTGAAATCCGCCCGTATCTTTTCAATTACACTGGAAGATGTTCGTGTAGGCCAACGAGAATCACTTTTCGGGTTTCCAGACAGCCGAGACACGCTTGTATCGTCTCCAGGTAGTACTACATGAACTATAAGCCATTCGAATGCGTCGTGATTCTCGTGCTTGCTGGTTGAGGCACTGTTTTGAGAATCAGGGGTATGGTTTTTGATCCATTCGCGGAGTAACTTCCTCGATGTTGCTTTGTATGATTCTGTGTCCCCGCAATGGAGGAGATAGATCTTTAGGTATGGGGTCTGCCGAAGCCCAGGGATTTGGTGTCTTCTTTCTTTTCTTGGTCCTTCGCTCGCCGAAGCTTGGCTATTGGAAGCGCTCGCGTTATCTGAAGCCAGTTCATCGTCCTTGGCCTGATTTGAGGTCCCCAGTGTCAACGAAGCAGAGGTATCCTGTGAGATTGATTCGCCGTCCGGGACTAGCTCAATATGAAGGAAACTTATAGATCGCAACGGTCGCGAGGACGAGTTCCAATGTAGGTTGCGTAGTGGAAGCCGTTGACTCAAGTCATTGACGATCAAAGGAAATACTCCTGAGGGATCAGTGTACTCGACTGTGCGTCCAAAAACATTAGCATGTCATGGAAGCCCGTTTGCGCTTTAGCAGTACCTGTGACTTTGCTCGAGCCTGAAACCACCGGCTTCTCCATAACAATGCTGCCTCGTATGGTTGCTTGCTTGTGCCATCATCTGTGAGGGTGTGAGCATATGCTCATTGGGCTGCAAACATTCATCGATTGAGTTATCAAGCACACGAGGTCAGAAGCATAAGGTAGATGAAGTAACTTTATTTGCGATAATTACGTACCGAAGCATTAATTACATGTATTTTGTATGTATGGCATCTAGCTTCATTCCTAAACATTTGCTAAAGAGGCTGCTCGAAAGGCCTTTTTCTACGTTTTCTCATGGCTATGACATACGCAGCGGCAACTGATCGGATGCCTATTTGTACATATGGCAGGCATGAACATACTACTCATGTGCCGACTTCAATACATGGATATACGAAGTAGTAGACTCGTGCAAGTGGACTGATAGTAGTGTGAGGAGTGCTTAGTTCGTTGTGTTGGCTACTTCGAATAGCAAGGACAAAACTGAACGTATGTTATTTCAATTGGTGATGGTTCAAGTTCGGGAGCTCCTTATGAAATACGTGAGGCTTTTCAGAATGAATGACGAACGATGTTACCAGCTTATGATAGTATTGATACAATGAAAAAGTGAATTGGAATCAGGTTCTGGACTTCTCTCAAAGTGGCATCTATCGAGTAGATAATTATCTGGGAACATCCCACATCAGGTGTCTGCAGTGAAGACAGAAGCAAGAATTTCAAAATCCCGTATCCCACCCATGAACAGATAAGACAGTGTGTAGAATGAAACTATACTGAGCCAGATGCGCCACCCCTGACAAACATCTGGTAAACCCCAGAAAGTATATACAGCCAAAACTCCAAATACCCGCGCTCCCATATTTCTGAAACCTCATTCGTCGTGCTGCTTACGTCGACCAAACTCAAGTCGCCGCCTATACCATGAAACGCTCTTGGAGATATCTCAACGGCTGGTGAACGAGGAGTCGTAATTGCGGAACCCAATCCTTCAGCATTGCTAAACCTACAAGTATTAGGAGTGGAATCTAGACATTCGTATTAGTGTCCGTGTAGAGTTTAGCTGTTAGCGAGGGAAAGGATTACCCAAATGCACCATAACTTCCTATCGCTTCGTAATCTCTTCACCTCCTTAGGAACAACTTCCAAAGTGGTCACATTCTCGCCCTCTCGTGTCTTGCCTGCATTTGCAACAGAAGAGCTCCCAGCTTCGACTCCATCAAATGTTTCAATACACTTCTGATCAAGCAGAGCCTCTCCCAAGGCACGGATACCAGACGCTTTCTTCACGTCGTGATCTTGCTTTGCCGGTAGGGGATAGATCTCCTCATAGGCCGGGGGCTTCGAAGGTATATCCGCATGAGACTCCATTGCACCGTTATCTTCAGGCATGCCTTCATCATTCTTACCACCAAAGCTATCCTCGAGATCCATCAAATCAGAGATCGAACGCACTTTCCACGATGATCTCGGTGTGGTCGCATCGCTCACTCGGCTCTGGCGCGAGACCATGGTTGCTCCGGCACTTCTCGACCGAGTATGGTGGTCTGGGGTGCTAGCTATGTCATGAATCTCTCTTAACGTTGCCATATCGGCCGGAGTAGCTCCACGCAAACTTCGGAGCGTCGGATCACCTCCGGAGGAGCGGAGTTTCCGGACTATTTGCAGGTGACCGTTGAGTGCTGCCATGTGCATTGGTGTAAAGCCACCATTATCTCGCAGATCGGGGTCGGCTCCTCGTGCCAGCAGTCCCGCGACCAGACGGAGATATCCAATGGATGCACTAAAGTGTAACATGCTCTGCCCATTTGGTCTTTGGGCGTTGAGCTGAGCCTTGAAGGAGCTGTCAGCAAGGTCAACAAGGTCAAGACACCTCATTAACGATGCTTCCAAATCCATGGACCCAAGCATTTCGGCATTCGAGGTAGGCACTTGTGGTAGGTTGACACCAGCGCGGCCTGCGCTAGCATTTGACGAGGATAAACTATTTAGAATATTACGAGCGACGTCTTCCGCATGTTCATCCCTTCCGGTATATTTGTGATTCAGAAACGCCAGCGCTAGTTCCATAAGTTGCTGCTTGTTATCATCGACATATCTAAACTGCACTGCTTGTTGATGATCTAGTTGAGCCTGTTGCAAGCGATCAAGTAATGTAACTCTGACAGTCATTTCCTCGGTAGACGGGGGCAAAGTGCACACAAGACATTTCTCGCCCCAATGAGTGGTAGTAGGAGCGAGTGCTGTTCCAAAAACGACCTCGAGGCCTTCACGAAACCCGCTACCTAGTAGTATAATCTTGATACCTCCAGACTTGGGGCCTGACGCAGGGAACACTTCTAGGATAGTCGGTTGGTAAGGTGCGACAATCGCGCCTGGTAGCCCGTTGAGCGAATTCGCGAGAGCTTGTGCATGATTTCGTAATGGCACAGAAGTATTCTGAATGCCGGCAGTTGTGTGGACAGTAGCTTGTGCCTGAGTTCGAGACATGTCAAAATTGGCGTTTTGGTGACCGAACGTCGAATTCGACATGGGGTTTTGAAGAGCAACACCCGAAGCAGACGGCGTTCCGTGTAACACGGAAAGATCATCCATGCTTTGAGATCGCTGGGCATTCGCAAAGAAGTTGTAATCATTGTTGTTTGGCGTTGGCGGGTTTGTACTAGACGCGGAGGGGTAGACGCTATAGATATTGTTGTTCGGGGCTGATGGACTTGGGTCAGCGGGAGACAAAAGAAAGTTAGATTTATGAAAGGAAGGCAGGGGGGGATTGGCATTCGGTTGGAATGCCAAAGAGGTAGTGGGTCCCGCGTTCATTGACCGAGGGAACCGGCTATGCGTTGAGTGATGCAGGGAATGATCCATAGTGACAGGGAAATTTCCCTGACTTTGTGCATGAGATCGAGATGCACTTAGCAAGTCGGTAGGTGCCCGGCCTGACGCTGAGATATTGGGTACGTGTGTGTTTGGTAACCTTGTCATGGTCAGGCCATCTGGAAGCTTTCCAACGCCGCCGGTTTTTCTTCTTTTGGACTGTGGTCCTGTGTGAAGAGATGGCGAAGGTGGACGTGAGAGGTTGAAGGGTGTTGTAGAAGCAGAACCGGGCTGCGAGGTGATCTGCGGATTATTGAAGTGGGTAACATGCTGAGTGAAATAGGGGTTAGAATTATGCGGTAGCCCCTGGAGGTCTGACGATGAATGCGCATGCGTATATTGTAGAGGCCCGAAACATTCTCTAGGGAAAACTCCAGCGCTGGGAAACTGGACAATCTCTGCGGATTTAGATAGTTTCGCAGGTATCGCAGCTGCAGCATCCTTAGCTTTGTCGGAGGGATTTTTATGATCGTCAGTGACAACGATCGAGTTTGACATCGCTTGCGCAACAACCTTATCTTGATGGTCTTTAAGCGTAAATATCACCCTGAGCCAAGATTAGCTAGCTGAATGGAAACCAGAAATAGAACCCACTGGAATCCAAGCTTCTCTTCCTGGTGTCGACAATAGCAAGCTATCCGCATCGGAAGGTCGACCTGCATAGCGTCTTCTGGAAAAACAGGAGGTGGAGAAGAGTATTCCGAACCCGAAGTACTAGCATCCACGGTCTGCGAGCCAGATTTAGATTTCAGGGGTGATTGCCAGTCTTTGACTTCGTGTGTATTGAAGACAATGATCCTTTTAGCTTCATCCTCCTGCCACATTTCTTCCTCCTCCTTATTTTTACTCTTTTTCCTACCTGCACGCTTTCGCTCCCGCGTAATACATCCCGCGCAGATATTCACAGGGCCGCCATTGAGCGGCTTGTTCTCGTCATCGTTCGGCGAAGGGGAACTTTCAGAGGAGGATCGCCGGCCTTCCACCTTGTGGGTTGTTGGGGATCCGGCAGCTCGTGCTAAAGCCCGTTGGACCTTTGCCGGATCCTCCATGGCACTGGTACACACCAGCATAGTGTACATTTCTAGCATTTCAGGTGACTTGGAAAGGGTTGGCTTTGCTATTAGCTTTGGCTTGGAGATCGCATGTGGCTGCAAATGAAGTTTGGTAATTCCTGGCGGCATTGGAAATAGGGTCAGCTTGATGGCTATTTGGGTTTCTACTCGCGACTTTTCACGGACTGGGTGAACGAAGAGCTTGGTGGAAGCGGCGGACGCGTACGGGGAGCCACGCGTGGCAAGGTGAGATGCAAAAGGCATGCCTGATGTCGCATAAAACGTCATGGCTGGAGATACGCTGCCAGATCCATCGTAATTGGCTGGGGGATTGGTAAGCTGCAATGGTATGATCTGAGGGAGGCCATTTTGTGAGTAGGTATCGGGGTTATGTTGCGGGAAGTTTGCTGATGTGGGAAGTGTATGAATCGAGCCAGATGCCCAAGCGTCCTGACCCTTCATCATCATTGTTGACGGATATGTCTCGTAAGACCCCTACAGAAATGTACACAGTCAGTTGCAAAATTTACGGACTCGATGAGAAGGGACTCGGAAAACAAGAAAAACTTCCTTACTTTTGGCACTCCATACTGGTGGTTGAGGCTAGAGGCAGGTCCAGGTCGAGGAGATCGTATGGGCATCTTCAAGCCTCTGATGTCGCTGCTAGAAAGGGCTTCCAGGTCCAATGGGGGACTCGGGCTACTTGCAGCGCTTTCGAAGTCAAAATCGTCCTCCATTGCTCGATTGCTCATATCAACATCCGCGTCAGCAGAAGGCATTTCGCCCTTGAGGCCCTCCGCGAATTTGTCTTCAACCGTTTTGAGACCGCCTCTCCATGCAACCGGAAATGCATCGTCTGTCATGGAGAGATCGCCTGCTAATAGCCCAGACTGAGAAGAATTAGAGGAGTCGTTGCGCTTAAGTCTGGTGGACGTGTCAGATGAAGAATCCGGTGGGGAGCTTTCCGGAGAATGAGAATCTGCCGGGTTCATGGCATTTGGCCGGCGATTGTCCAGTAATGCTTGGCTCGGAGAGTTCGACAGAGCATCATCCGGAAATATCTCTCCCGGCGAGTTGAACGCCGTGTTGTAGGCTGAGTTGAAAAAATCGGTATCGCTTTCCTCTATAGTACCAGCCAGAGTCGGGTCCAGTGGCTCGGGAGAGTTGAAACTCGGTAGAAATAGACGAAAAGGATCGTCATTGACTGCCATGGTATGAACGTAGTGTGCCGTACAAAATGGTGGTGGTGCTGCCGCCGTCGAAGCTCTCAGCTTATCGCACTTGCCCGTCGGGCGGGTGCGGCAGTGCGTTGCCGCCGCAGAATTTCAAGCTTGGGGAGTCTTTTGGACGAGGCTGAGAGCGTCTGGGCTACTGGATAGCCATGGCGAGGCTGGAGCGACGGCACCAGTCAGTTCAAAACCGACGTATCTGTGAAGGATTCCCCTCACGTCCAAGAAGGCAGCCAAGTGAACAGTCTCCTCCAATATTACCTTCCCTATGATAGTGATGGGTGAGCTGTCCCTGTGAAGCCTCTAGAGCATGATATCATTAATCAGTGACTAATTTTTCAAACACTGTAAGTATTAGGTTGAGCAAGTCGAGCAATAGCTTTCGGTGCGGAGTCAGGGTGGAGTTCGTGGCGAGGAACTTCCCCTCTAATAATCGCTAATATTACTAAGCAAAGGACCGTTGAGGACGTGTTTATCACAAGGTACCTTACTCTTACCACGAATCCAAATGTTTGACAGATTCTTTGCCGAACCTCACATAGTCATTTACCGCTCCCCCCATCACCACAAGCTCCTTCTACGAGTATGGTATCAGAATCATCTTTGTCTATTTATTAACAGAACCATACCTAAGGTTGCCAATTCATTGAGAAGACCTCAAGCCTTCCTCCATCGCCTTGACTTTCTTCTGTAAAGGACTGTCCTATTTGATACGCAAGTACCCTTCTTTACAATCAGGCATGAGCGGGTGTGGCCACCCATAATCTTCTTTTCCCTTCTCCTTGACGACCCGCCCTCAATTTCCCTACAGCGTCATCTTATGAAACAGTATGAATATCTATATTATAATGGTCGTGATGCAGATACAACTAGAATGTTGCTCATAGCCGTTTCGTTTGTGCTTTGAGCCATTACCAGAATGCGAGGAGCGTTTCATTGCAACCTCTCCTAAATTGTCTTATTGTTGCGGTTCCGATTCCGATACGGAATCCTAACCCTTGAAGCAGGCTCTTCTAATTTTGCGAACGACTAGCAACAATGATAGTATGGCGGCACCCACGATCCTGAAAACCATTTACCGCTTATAGACAGAATGTTTACCATATGGAGTGCGTTAAGCTCGGATGAATGAATACTATTACAAGTCTCTAGTAGATATTTTCCAGGGGCTAATGCTCGCAGCATCCTATCCTTGGTACCAAGCTCTGAAATCCTCATTGAACCACCGTTTCGATTTTTATGCGGAATACCAACAGGGATCGCGGCTGGAGTCGTTTAAGGGCTTTTAGTACCTTCAGAGATAGTTGTTTTTGTGAGTTGAAGTCTATCCTCGAGATGGGAAAGCAAACGGCAATAGCAAGACGGAGATGGAACATTCTCTTTTTGTTTGATCCGCTTTTCATCTTCTTGGATCAACAGACCTCCTTACCGGTACTATTCCTTTTAGGCTGATGATAGACCTTGAAAAATCATGAGAAATCCAAGGAGCGAAAATATCGTACCGGTACGTTGGGTTACACAGTCGATATTAAACCCAGAAGCTTGAGCACACAGACAGAACTATGGCACCCGGGTTCAAGCGACCAGTGCCAGTTCTAGGGTCCACATACTCTGATAGCCAATTAGGCGCTCAATTTTTCTTCCGTTAGTCTTTCCTCATGAAGATTAGCTCTATCAATGTAATGCAAGTCATCGGAAGATCTCCTCGAAGAGCTGCATTACGAAGTACGGACGGAGAAACCTACGAGACCCCACGGCCCCAACGATTTTCTGCATGATCAACGCATCCAGTCAAATTTCGGCGCGCGACGTTTGAGGCTTAAACAATTTGTTTACTTACTACCGCCCCAAACCTCGAATAATTCTACGGTGGGAGAGACTGCAATATCTGTACTGGACAATCAATATGTTCATAGAACCCCTGGTGTCGACAAAAGAATTATCCATCTAGAGCCCAGTTGCTAACGGTGAGACACAGAGGAAATACTCGGAGGAGATGACGCGTTGTACAGCCACGGAAACTGAGACTCTGGAGAGCAGCAAGAGATGGCTCACTCATCAACATAGTAGTGGTCCTGGAGTGCTTGTAATCTAAAATTAAATCACACACAGTTTCCTCTTTATGAGGTTTATTGTCACACAACTGGCGCTACTCAGGGGACACATTTACCTTCTCTCGTGGCCTTGGCCAACTCGCTTCGGGCCGTGTTGTCCGCACTGTTGGCATGATCAATTGTTGGCTCAGTACGCAACCAACGGATGACCTACTATCTTTTGTAAATTGGTATGTAATGTTCTTTGTCACTAGTGGTCTCTTTAATACTCTTGCGGTACTGAATTGCAGCCACCCATCTTCTCCACTTGTACCAGGCGTCCTCATCTCCAGATTTGCTATGATTGGAGATGCCTAGTTCACCTTTCCAGCGATCAAAGATCCAAAGTCGAACGGCCCATGGCGCCATGACAAAAGCAACCAGGAATGGCTCCTTGCCCCAGAAGAACGGACATTCCTCCTCCATTGCTTCCGCGAACTGTCTCAAGGTCTCTAGGAACTCCGAGCGTATGTTGTCAATGGTGGATGACGACTGCCCAGGCTGAAAATGCAGAAAGCGGTGAAAAGCTGGGATGATGCGCGTGCCAACGAAGTCGGTCCAGATCCTCATTCTAGCCCTAATGTAAGGGTCCGGGGGGAGTAACTTGAGTCCATGGTCCGGATATGCATCCTCTAGGAACTAGCAAATAACTGTGCTTTCATACAATGGCTTGTTGTCATACTAGAGAGTTGGGACCAAGCCCCTGGGATTCGATTTGAGGAGAGAATCAGGCTTATGATAGGGATTAACCTCGATATACTGGTATGGAATGTTCTTCTCTTCCAGAACTGTCCAAACACGCTGGACTGTGTAGTGATTAGTGTTAAACGTTGGCAGCTCCTTCCACGCCAAAAAGCATACCAAACGGACAAAACCCATCCGGCGCACAGTTTCAATGGCTGAGGAGCGCTGTGTCTATTTGCGGGTGTCTATGCGAGTCCCGTAGCTTTGGGATGAAGACCAGCATCTGGAGGAGGCATGCTGACGGCCGTATGGCAGGATGTAAGGAGATGTCTACCGTGATGTGCTACTTTCGGGGACCTTGGACGAGGCTATGCAGCCGGTGGTGGAACGGTGCTGACGTTGGTTTCCACCTTTTCCACCTCTTCTCGGGAGCCACCAGATACTTGACGTATTGCGGCTCATCAATTCCGTATTTCCCCTGAATCAAGCACGATTCATACTTACTGTGCTACTAGTACTACTTGTTCGAGTACAGGGCATAGCAAGGGGATCGTCATACCTTAGCTACAGTACAAAGTTAAGGTAGGGATTTGAAGCATCGTCCTGAATCTCAGCAAACATTAGCGTACGAGCTCCCTATAACAACATAGTTTGATCAAGTACCTTACATCGTACCTAACAAGTAACAAGATACCAGATCTAAGGTACCTTACCATAGCCAAACCCTACGTGCTTCATCATCACCAAGGGTACTCCGTACCAAAGGTGCAAACTCCCGTGCTCCGTGCTCCGTACCTACCTTTAATCACCTAAAGCAGGCTGTGGTGGCCGTGGTGTGGTGGCTTGGTGGTACGAGTACTTGGTACTTTAGCAACTTGCCCCCACAGCTGCCAGCCTCCCAGTACTCATCGGCCATGTAACCAAATCGGCCACCTAACCAAAATTCAACCATAGTACTTCTGAAAAGGCTGTATCACAAGCAATCTCTTCAAAACAGCCTTATATAAAACCTTTCAGACCTTCTCTTCCTTCTGTCATACCTTAATATGGATCTTGTAACGCTTATAAACCTTTATTAGCTCGTTAATATACTGCTTTTCGATACGCTCATCGCGGGCCTTTTGCCTCAAATTCTCTAAACCTAGCCTATCACAGGTCATAGATCGAGCTTCTTTGGCGTATAGAATGCCTCCCGTTTGTAAGACCTTAAGAGATTGATCTTTACGTATATTTCGAGCGTTGGTAGCGGCTCTTTCAATAGCTCAATCCCGTAGTACGGGCCATTGCATTGATAAATTTGATAAATTTGACTAACTCCTGATGAAGCTCGGGTTCATAGCCGAAGCAAAGTAACTGACTTGTTGTCTTTTCAGCTGTTTTCTAGTAGTAAAGGTAATCTTTCAGATATCGGGTGATTCCGTCACCGTGAAAGATGTAATAGGACGAGCTGAGGATCGAGTTTCTCGCACCTTATTCAAAACCACATTAGGATCGAAGGGAATTAGACCAGTTTTCTTTCAAGCCGAACATATAGTAGTTTCCTTGAACCCGTTAAAAGCAGCTAGAAATTCGATTTTGGTTAAGGTTTCGTCGCATATATGTATGCAGAGGTAAGTCCTGATCAGGATCCACCCGCTAGCCTGGATCGTAGCCTCTGCAAAGGTACATCGAATCCGCGTGCAATTTCGGGTTGACTCGGGTTTTGACGGGTGTTTAAGGCGTTGATAGCCTTCATGTTTCGATGCTCAATAGCTATGTAGGTAGAAGTCATTGCGTTGAATATTGATCGATTTTTGAAGGTTGTTGGTTGAATATGGTTGAAATTTTGGTTAGGTGGCCGATTTGGTTACATCCTTCATTACATGGCCGATGAGTACTAAGCGAAGAATGAGCGAAAGTGCGGGGTACGGATAGTAAGACAGATCATCGTTGTTAGTACCTTACCTAAGGTGGCGCTGAAACCGCGGCATGAAGCCACATCAACGCCGAGCTCCTAAACAAAGAAATTAAGACATTAAGACCACCTCGCCCAGGCGACCGCCATTAATGCCTTGCAAAATCTGCCTTGCAAAATCTCGCAACTCACAACCCGATCTGCTTGTAAAACTGTATTTTGTTTCCGTCCCGTGTTCCGCTCCCCCTGGCCCCCATGTGTAGAACTAGATCCCGCCCGTGTCTCCTTTACCTACTTGCTGGACCTTCCCGCCCCCCTCGAAACGTGAAACCTACAGCCCGCTTCTGGCCTAAAATGGCTTCTTCTTCTATCACGGCTCACTTTGGTATTGTTTATCCTCCGAGCCGCTCTCGTTCCACCAGACCATGTGGCCTATGCCGCTCTTTTTCCACTGGTCTGTCCCGGACGATTAGCTTAATGGGCCTTAGACACATGGCTATGGTTCCTACATCAGCAACGCCGTCCCTATCCAATTCGAAGTCTAATATCTCGTTCCATCCCGCGTCTGAGGCTATGATATATAAAACGTCCTTTCTTCCACCCTCACACCATCAGTCATCCCAGCTTCCACTCCACCTTTACCCCTGCTCACATATCTCTAAATCGATGCAACGTTTAAGCTGGTCTTGACATTCTCGTTACCTTATCTCTTAATTTGTCCCAGTCAACCTCATCTTTGACTCATCACGTCTTGAACGTCGCGCTCGTCAAACTTTTCAACAATGCATCTCAACGCTGTGCAAGCCGGTTCCATGGCAGCTGCCCTTTTCAACCTTCCTCTAGCCTACGCCCTCCCTGCTTCGGTACAGGATCTCACTCCTCGTGCTATCCAATCAGCTGTTACAGGTCTTCCCGCCTGCGACTCCAAAGACACAGACCCCACGTGGGCTGTAGGTGCAAGCAAATGGCAAGATGGCGAGGGTCATTCTATAGGAAATGACTGTAACAATCACCTAGGAGGAGATAAAAACTGCTGGTAACTCTTCTGGCAATTCTCCCCACGGAACGACGCTAAAGCATAGTACTATATATAGGACGGATTACTTTCTTGTTGGCACCACAAACTCGTACAATGACTGGTACCAAGCAATCGGCAACATTGAATGCAATGGAGATTGCCACGAGGATATCGGCGCCTTGGCCCAGAGCTGTACAACTACGGAATGGTCGGTTTCTAAAGATATTAGTACTGGATTCGACTTGGCGGGCATCCAACTTGGAAGTACGACTACAGTGACAGTCGGACAGGCGAGGACGACCTGCAATACCAAATTGGACATTGCATCTTGCAGATGGACCGACCAATCTTGCCAGTAAGACAACTCGTTACACAGTTACAACTAAGGAGCAAAAGCTAACATGATCGACCAGCTCAATCTGGGCCGCTCAACAAATCACCACCGTTCACGGCTACAAGCGCCGAACATGCAAAACACCCTCTGGCCGCGCAGGCGTAAACATGCCCGATACCGCCAGGCGCGACGACGGCTACTTTACGCGCGGCATGCAAGACTTTGAAGTCAAGTTGCCAGCCATGAGTGCCATTGATTGCAAGGGTACTTGTGATCCAATGTGGAGCCCGGGACAGTTGCCGCCTATTAATGGAGATCTGCATCCGGTGTAATAGCGGGAGCTGGTTGGGAGACGTGATAATGATATTGGCTGTGAGGATAATGGATATGCACCAAGTCTGAGTTGTTCAAGCGAGTCTTTCAAAGCATTTGTACGCGTATTGATGTCTTCTCGCATTGTTGTCAAGCAGGCGTTTGCATCACATGGCGGCATTAGTCCAGCAGGCACTGGTGGCATTCTGTTCAGATTAGCATCGGAAATCGATCTCTGACGTTTCTGCCATACTTGAAATCCAATACAGGAGACTAATCAAGGGTCTAACGGATGCCAACCTTTTCATCCTTTACCACCCTGGAAGCTCAGGAAATAACCGGCCAAAAGGTCTGCTAAAAACCCAACTTGCATTTGTGGGTCACCTAACCAGCTCATAGCCCTTGAGCTTTACCACCGATTTCAATTCCCTCAGTCGGCTAAGACAAATTCGAAGCCGGCCTGGATCTTTCCCGTTTCTTTGCGGACACAAGTACAACGTTCTTTCAATCCAGAACACACACCCCTAACCAATTACCATCTCCATTACATCACGCGCGAACAAAGCCTACTAGAAATCTCGCTCTAATAGCAACCTACTCTAAGAAGCTCGACTTGCCAAATGTTTTAGACCAGCCACACTGAAACCTGCCGCGTCCTCTTTCTCTCTTGTCCTCCTTGAGAATCACTCACTCACTCCGCAGGAGTCCCCATTACATACTCCAACCATCAATCACACTCACACATCCACCCCGCCACCCCAATGACAACTGAACCCTCGCCACATTGGCACAAAACATTCACTACCTAAACAAAAACCATCGCTGTTGCCGGTGGATCTTTCGTTAGCCAGCATCTCTGACACTCCTTGCTACTTCGCGCATTACGAGATTCAGTAAAGCCTACCGAGACGGGTGGTGAGGAGGGATGGGGCATAGGTATGAGGGTGATTTGATTCCTACTTTCTCCTACTTTCCTTATACTTCCAACTACTTCACAACACCCCTCACCCGCCCACCTTTCGCAGTCCAACCTTCCTTAGCTACCAGAGCCACGGTCTAGGAACTGGAAACACCAGCTCGCACTCACCACCTCTCCGCTTTAACTTCCTGCTATCTTTCAATGCCCACAAAGCAACCTGGGAGAGATCTGACGAATATTTCCACAAATGTTGTTCGCGCATTCGTGGCGGCTGAGAGAAAATTATCATGAACACGGTCGTTGGACTTACTTTCTTAGCTACTCGAACCGTAGTCCTCAAAAGGGCTGGTTACTGGCTGGAAGGCCTCACCGAAGCCAGACTCTGAATCCGCATAATCGCCTTTACCAGCCCAGGTGAGCAGAAAAACCCTACGACGTCTCCAGTCAACATGGGCACAGCCGTATCCGGGTCCTGGGTTTGGACCTCCGCTTCGCTGCTATCAGGACACATAGCCTTTGTGGATGGTATCGAGGACGCAATTATGAGATGTTGGAAACACGATCAATGTGTAAATATGAGACCACTGCACTCCTCTTCTTCTAAATTTGGAACCCCGTTATCTCAACCGCTACTTTTCCCGCTTCACTCCTTTTTCCCCTTTCACATTGCCCAGTTCCTTCCTCCCCACTACCACTAGGACCCACATCTCGCTTCAGACCTTCAGACGCACTAAGTGCTATTAACCTGTCCACGCAGTACACCCACACACCTTCAACACGCCCTCCATATATTTCTCTTCTCTTCGTTTTCTCCACTAGAGGATCGCAGAACGCTAGAGGAATGCAGCAATCAGCGAACAAGAACCAATCTCCAAGAGGAGATATTTTAACGATCCAATAGAAGTCTT
>JAABUS010003310.1_pt1 | contig 26590 bp, 28 predicted proteins | sample 5560161 | NCBI WGS metagenome assembly JAABUS01 (sample SAMN10711885, study PRJNA513376) | rock metagenome | isolation source: Antarctica rocks | place: Antarctica: Victoria Land, Trio Nunatak nord | collected 2016-01-04
AGACGAGACACAATATGAAGATATCAAATTGAAGAATTGTCGAACTCAGAATGAAATCTTGTATCATGATAGTCAGCTATGAGTTTCGTTCAACGAGCTTCTACAAATGAATCTGATTCGTGAGATATACGATCAATCGTCAATTGATCATTCTGAAATTCTTAGAATAGTGAAGATCATAAAGCGAAATTACTATTGATCTTCTATGCGAAAAACGATAGATCGATATATTCAAAACTGCTACGTATGTCAATGTTCAAAGACATCAAGAGATAAGTCAAATGACTTGCTTCAACCTCTATCTATATCTGAACAGCGATGACAAGATATAGCAATGAACTTCATTATTGATCTATCTGATTCGTACAATTACAACGCTATTCTGACTGTCATCTGCAAATTTTCAAAAGAAAGACATTATATCTCTTGCATTACTGATGATAAAGATATCACAGCTGAAAAGACAGCTGAAATGCTGATTCAATGAATATATTGAACTCATGATTTATCAAGCTTCATAGTATCTGATCGAAGTTCGCAATTCATCTCTATACTATGAAAGTTTCTTTGCAAACGACTGAGCATTTTCCTTCAATTGTTCATCGTCTATCATTTTCAGATCGATGATCAAAGCGAACAAGTCAATCAGAACATCAAGCGATATCTTTGATTCTTCTGTTTGTATATGCAGAACGACTGATCTAAGTGACTATCTATGATCGAGTTTGTCGACAATAACATCTTATTATCAGTCATCTTCTTGATCTTCTTCTTCATGAACAAGAGCTTTCATTCTTGTATGAGCTTCGACTCTGACATCATCAAGTATGAAAGCACTCGCGAACGCTTGCAGATTGATCGAGTCAAGAATATATCTGAACAAATGAACAAGACTTTAATCTTCGCTCGTGAAGCTCTGATCAAAACATAAGAACAAATGATGAATCAAGCTAATAAACATAGAAAGAAGATTAATTACAAGATTGAATCAAAGATGTTTCTGAATGAACGAAACATCATTACAGCGAGATCTTTCAAAAAATTGAATGACAAGATGCTTGACTCATTTCAGATCACTGAGTCTGTTGACTCATTCTATAAGTTGAAACTATCAGAGACTATGCGTATACATGACGTATTTCATTCAGAGCTTCTTCGTTCTGTCGTTGATGATTCTCTATCTAGTCAAAAGAATGAATTTTCGAAATCAATAGTGATAAATGATGAAGATGAATGAAAAATCGATGATATACTGAACTTTCAACACTATAGAAGACGTCTTCAATATCAAGTCAAATGAAAGAGCTATGACAACGATCTCAACTGATATAACGCTGACGACAATGAATTTATAAACGCTCAAGAGATGATTGAGGACTTTCATATTAAATATTCAAGAAAAGCGCACTAAGAAATAACATTCATGCGAACATGAATAGTCAAGAAAAGAAGATAATGTTACGATTCTAGTCTTTGTCTATTCTTCGTCTAGTCTTCGCCTGATTTCATTCTAATCAAGCCTAGCGAAAATCTGATCTAGAAGTTATATCATTAAAACTCTGCATCATATGTGTAAGACATCAATTCAATCAAGTCTAGCACAGAGCTGAGAAACATACATATAAGAATCGAGTTCTTTTCTGTAGATACTTTTCTTTCTTAGCATTTATTTATTAGTTAAATGACATCTCTATGACTCGCTTTAGATCGACTTCTAACATATTGTTGAGTCACATTTATATCTCAATTCATTGAGTCTTTGATTAAATTAAGAAAAAAGTCAATAAAATTGAATCATATTTGCTGAATTGCAAACATAGTTTCTTCATAATTGAAACAAAGTTTCTTTGATTCATTCTTAAAATAAATTATGCAATATAAAATCTTTTTCTCATTACTTTTAAAATGTCAAAAAGTATTTGGAAATAAGATTTTAACATTGCAAATTCACTCTTTATGCTCTTTTATGATTTTATCATGATACTTTTTCAAAAGCATTTTTTTTTCTTTATTAAGTGCATGCAGTCTATGATTATGATACTGTTTAAACATTATACATATGTTAAATTACATGTATCTTAATCAAAGTTGCTGCTTTATATCTTCTCATTAATCAATCATGTCATGATGTCAGATCATCATCTCAGTTCAGAGCATAGAATATGTCATTAACTCAATTTAATATCATCGATATCTTAGAAAGTCTTAATTCATTGAACTAAGTCATTAATTTAGTCATTGTCATCTTAATTTAGTCACATCAAAATCTGTTTCATGTCTTTGCAATCTTAAATCATAAAACTGCTTGTTAAAACTTTCTTGCATGAGATTATGTAATAGCAATGATTGAATAATCATTGAGTAATCAAAGTCTTGAAGTATTCACTCTGATCGCTTGAATCAGAAGTGATCACAATGAGCATGATGAGCATGATGCTCATCTTGCTCAAGAATGATCAGAATGATCATTCAAAGCAAAAACAATTTGACATAATTCTTTTATGTTTATATAATGATGATCATTCTCTTAGATAGAAGCTTCATGCTTAACTCATGTAAGTAGTCAATACATATTATTGTCTCAGCTATCTTCAAATCTTAAGTCTAGTAATAGTGATTACTGTTTGATCTTTGTATATATTTTGTGTTGTTAAAGAAACAATCATTACACTTTAAGCATCACTCTTTCACAAGATATCAGAAATGTTCATTCTCTTTAATCATGTTTAATCAGTCAGAATGAGCTATGCTCAGTCAAGAAGTAAGCATCTTCAGCGCAGATAAGATTAAGATTTCAACATTAAATTTATATCAAAATGATCAAAATAAACTTGAAGCATATTTAGTACAGATAGAGCTATACATCAAACAACACTCATCTCAGTTCAAGTTCATTGAGAACAAAGTACTCTTTGCATTCATTTATTTAAAAGATAATGCATTCACGTGATTTCATCACTATCTAATGAATTATCTGCAGAAGAAATCAGAGAAACAAGAAGAAGAAATCAACATGATATTTTATGATTCTCAAACATTTGAAAAACATTTAAGAAAAGTATTTGAAGACATTGACAAGAAATGTACAGCGAAACGACAGTTGTACAATCTGCGACAGAAAATCTTTGCAACGACTTATTCAATTAACTTTCAACATATTGCAATGAATATAAAATGAAATGATGCAGCTCTCATCAGTCAGTTGTATTAGAAACTGCAAAAGAAAGTCAAGAATGAAATTGTTAAAATCAATAAACTCATTAACTTGCAAAAAATGATATTCAGAGTGATGATCATCAATAACAGACAGTATGAAAGATGTTTGAAAAAAGATAAAGAATTGACTATGTCAGTAATATTGAATCGAAAGTTCAAGAAGAGACGATGACAGTCATACTATGATTCTCAATCTATAAAGTTAGACGCAATTCAAAAGATATTGATGAATGCTTGCAATAAAACAGTTCAACAAAGTAAAACATGTTATACATACAAAAAGCTGAGTCACTACTTCAAGAATTGTACTCAAAACAAGTACAAGAACAAGTCAAAGTCTTATGATAAGCAAGACAGATCTTTTGCAGCAATGAAAGAAAATCAAAAAGATAAACATCAAGTCTTATCATGAACAGCATATTATGAGAATAATTGTTGCATTCATTTGAGTAATAAGAAAGATTCTGAATGATATTTAAAACTTTCATGAAAGAATCATTTCTACACAGCAACTCATCATCAATCAAAAGTGCATGATGAGAATAATGATGAAAGTTCGTTTACTATGATTGCAAAATTAAAGATTTTCGACAGCAAAGCATATGACTTGAACAGATTGAACAGCATTGAAGAAGCTATTCATTAAGCAGTTGAAGAAGAGAATTGACTTAGCAAAACTTTATGAGCATTCACTATTGCAGCAGAAGATGCTCTCAAGCAAGAAGAGAATTGTCTTGAAGTAAAGAAAAATTTCAGAAAGTTTACAAGTCAAGCAAGCTTTATAAGCATGTACAACGAATTGTACATTCTTTTTAAGCAAAAAGAGAAAGATTTTTCACAGTGAATGCAACAGATCAAGAATGATATACATCAAGTTATTTATGACACTATGCAAGATGAGTCAATTGCATCACGCAAAGACATTTGATATTATGACATAGTCATGAAAAAGTCACTCACAAAAGTCAAGTTCATCAAGCAAGAAGAATATGTACTTTTCGATGAAAATCACATATTCAGAAAGTTTAAACAGATGATAAAAGTCATCAGAGAGAGATTTGATCTGCATAATTCAAAGAAACATTCACTTAAGAAGATCAACTTAAATTAATTTCAGTACATAGAACAAGTATTGAAAGAAAGAACTTTTAGTTCAAAAAACTAGAAGACTCTTTAATCAATAAATCATTAAAGAAGTCTAGTTGAAGATTGAAAATTGAAAGCACATTTGTCTTTATCAATGACTTGTCACAGTTACAAGTCTGAATCAAAGTTAATGATCATGCAGCATGACTATTCATAGACAATGACTGCACAAGAAACTACATATTTTCAGAATTTGCTAGAAAAGTGCAAATATTTATGCAGAAGAAGAAAGAATCTTACAATCTGCAAAACTTCAATGAAACACTCATGAAGTACAATAATAAACTAATAGATCAAGAAACTTGACTCATTTATTTGAAACTTGAACAACATTGAAAGAAGTTATGTTTAAATGTTATGAAGCAGTCAGAAAGTGATATAGTTTTAGACATATCATGACTTCATATGATTAATTCAATGATTGATTGAGTCAACAAGACAATTGCATTTCTAAATATAGAAACAACATGATTGCACTTGATATTGAAGTCATCACAAAATGTGAAGATATTCATCATGATGAGCGAAGAAATGCGCGAAGAGTTCAGAGAAATCAATGATGCACAGATGTTATGAAGCAGAGAGATTTAGAGCAATTACTTGAAGAATTTCACTATCATTATTATTTCTAAAAAATATCAGAAATATAAGATTTTGTTTGAGAAAGAAAGTAATCAAAAGACACTATTCAAACATCAATCATGAAATCACAAGATTAAGCTTGTTGATGACAAGAAACTTATGAAACAGTTCATTTATTCATTGTTGACAGAAAAGCTTAATGCTTTGTGATAATATCTGAAAGAGAACATGCGAAAAGAATTCATTAAAGAATCACAGTCATTAGCAGAATATTCAATTCTGTTTATTTCAAAATTAAATGAAAGTCTAAAACTATATGTTGATTACAAAGCATTGAATAACATCATGATTAAAAACAGTTATTCATTATTGCTCATAGCAGAACTGCAGAACAGACTGCAAAATGCACAATAATTTATAAAATTTGATATACTTGAAGCATTCAATCAAATATGAATTAAAAAAGAAGATGAGTAAAAGACAGTCTTTTGCACTCAACTAGAACACTACAAGTATTTAATCATATTTTTCAACTTAATCAATACTTTAATCATGTTTCAGATTTTTGTGAATAATGTGCTACAATGTTATCTGAATCAATTTGTTATAGTATATCTAAATGATATATTGATATACTCAAAGACGAAGAAAGAACATATGCAACATGTTAAGAAAGTTTTACAGACTTTGAAAAAAGTCAATCTGCGCATCAAGTTAGAGAAAAGTGAATTTCATGTACAAAGTGTACAGTTTTTGAAATTCATAGTCATGTTTCAAAGTTTAAGAATAAACTTAAAGAAGATAAAAGCTGTTACAACTTAATTGATGTCAAAGTCAAAGATTGAAGTTCAATTCTTTCTAGAATTCGCGAACTTTTATAAATGCTTTATAAAGAAATACTTCAGAATCATCTCATCACTTATGAATCTTACAAGAAAGAATATATCATTCGTGTGAACTGAGAAAGCAGACGAAGCTTTCAAGAAACTGAAGAAATTGTTCATCTTTCAATCAATACTGATCATGTTTGAATCAGAAAAACTCATTACGCTTGAAATGAATATGTCAGATGAAACTATTAAAGCATGTATCAATCAATCAAATGATAAAAGATGTTTGCATCTTATTGCATTTTACAATAAAAAGCTTACAGATGCTGAATTGAACTATGAAATACATGACAAGAAGCTGTTAGCTATTGTCAATTCTTTCAAACAATGAAGAGTGTATTTGAAAGAATTTAGACATCAGATTCAAGTATACACAGATCATAAGATTTTGCTATACTTTACAATTACAAAAGTTTTAAATCAAAGACAGATTAAATGATCAAAAGAGTTGTTATCATACAACTTTTAAATTCAATATCAAAAGAAATCTGAAAACTCAAAGATTGACATCTTGAGCAAAAGAGCAAATCACATGACAGATAAATCACAGATAAATCAGATTATCTTACAAGAGAACTCAGATGATTTGATTGTTTATAATAAACATAATGCAGCTACTTTACAAATCAACAATAAAGATCTCAAGAAATGAGTAAAGTTAAAGCTAGCGAAGAACTTAGTCGCGCAAGATATTATAAAGAATATCAAGAATAACATGAACTTTGAGATTATCAATGAAATACTAACATTTCAAGATCTGATTTATGTTTCAACAAAATGCAAACAGAAGATGATAAATGATCATCATAAGTTAATGATACACAAACATCAGAATTCAAATAAAATCATTAAGAAAATATCTAGAATTTACTATTTCTTGAAGATGAGAAAACAGATAAAAGATATTATCAGAAAGTGTAATGTATATATTTATACAAAACATAATCAACATAAATTTTATGAACTTTTGAAAAGCTTCAGCACATCAGATTGTGCGTGAAAAAGCATAGCTTTGAACTTCATAATTAAGCTATTTAAGTTGAAGAAAAGAGTCATTGAAACAACGTATGACTTTATATTGATTATAACAGACAGATTAATTAAGTATGAATACTTCTTGTCATATAAGAAAATAATATTTGCAAAAGATTTGATTTACATATTTCTGAGAATGATTGTAGCAAATCATGAACTATCAGATGAGATAATTTTGAATAGAAATAAGCTCTTCACATTGAAATTCTGAAAATTTTTGATGAATTAGTTAGAAATTCATCATAAACTGTCAACAGTTTATCATTTGCAAACAAATGAACAAATGAAAAGAATGAATCAGACACTGAAACAGTATCTTAGATGTTATATCAATTATAGACAGAATGATTAAATACAGCTACTGTCAGTAGCACAGTTGACTTTCAATAGCACAACGATGAAAGTAATCAGCATGTTATCATTCTTTGCAAACTATGAGTTTGAGTCAAAAACTTTTAAGAAATCATGTGAATTTGCACAATTAACTCAGAAAGCTACGCTACAGATAGAATAATTGCAGCTGCTACAGAAAGAATTACAGAAGAATATACAGTTTCTCAGCAAGTGCATGACTTTGTATGCAAATAAAAAAAGAAATAAAAAGTTTACTTTTAAGAAGAAGAACAAAGCATATTTACTAAGATGAAACATCAAAACGAAAAGATCAAGTAACAAACTGAATCATACAAAGCTAGAATCTTATAAGATTCTAAAGATCAAAGAATCAATTAACTATAAGTTAGATTTATCAGCATTTATGAGAATACACTCAATATTTCATATTTGTCTTTTGAAGTTTGCAGACTCAAATACATTAATTCAAACAGAATTTTCAGAAATTGATTCAGAGAGTCAGAATGTTGAGTACAAAGTAAAGAATATACTGAATCAACAAAATATCAAAAGTCAGTCTCATTGATTAGTCAAATGAAAAGATTAAGAAGAATCTCAAGAACTATCAGATGCTTCTGTGACAGTTTCAGTTAAGAAATTCAGTCAGTCAAAGTCTGATGAAATCTCAATCTGCTTAAAGAACACGTCAAAGAGAAGATCATTCAATGATGATTTACTAGTCTTTCTCTTCTTCTTCTTGAGCTTGATGATGTTTTAAAACTTTCATTCAATCATCATTTATTTCTTATTCTTCAGAAACACAAATTGATTTTGCAGATGAGTAGTTCTTGCAAAGATCTTTTGCATCTGCTTGTGAATGTTAAACAACTCATCAAGAATGCAATTGCATTCTGTCTTTATTCTTTTTCACTTCATCATTGAGAAAGTAAGATTGCACTTGTGATCGAGATGTATACACTCAATGCAATGATTGAATTTGTTGTCAACACAACATTTCTTTTGCAAGCAACTGCAATGTTCACAAGAATGCATGACAGCACACTCAAAATTCATACATTCAAGAAAATCTTTGCAACGCAAGATAGAGTTTTTGATTGTGCAATGAGAAAACATGAAGAAAAAGTGATTTTCAAGATGAAAATCTTAAAAGAGAATTTAGTGTTAGAACTTTCTTGCACATGAAATTATGTAACAGCAATGATTGAATAATCATTGAGTAATCAGAGTCTTGAAGTGATTGCTCTGATCGTTTGAATCAGAAGTGATCACAGTGAGCATGATGAGCATGATGCTCATCTTGCTCATCTTGCTCAAGAATGATCAAAGTGATTATTCAGAGCAAAAATGACTTGACATGATTCTTCTATGTTTATATAATGATGATCATTCTCTTAAATAGAAGTTTCGTGCTCAACTCATGTAAGTAGTCAATACATATTATTGTCTCAACTATCTTTAAATCTCAAGTCTAGTAATAATAATTACTGTTTGATCTTTGTATATATTTTGTGTTGTTAAAGAAACAATCATTATAAAAATGATGAAGAATAAAGACTTTAATCATTCGTTTCTTCATATGATCAAAGATTGTTTAACAAGCTTAATTTTATTCAAATATTATCTTTTTTTGAGTTAGTTGAATCAGAGAATGAACAATCTTCGAAAAGTTCTTTATAAAACGTTGATAGAAATTGCAAAAGTCAACGAAGAACTGTATCTGAGTGAGATTTGTAGAAGTAGATCATTCAATTACTGCTTGTACTTTTCTGAGATTCATCTTTAGTTCTTTGATGAATAGTAATAGTTTCAGAAAGAAAATCTTCTGAACATGAAACTTGCATTTGTTTATATTCATTTGAAGATCAGCTTCTCATAGTCTATGTAGCACTAATCATACATGTTACTTATGTTTCTTCAGTGTTTTGCTGTAAATGATAATGTCATCTAGATAAATTTGACAAAACTGATAAAGATAGTTAAATAACACATTGTTCATATAATGTTGATAGAAAGTTGAGTCGTTGATTAATTCAAAAGACATCACGTGATATTTGTAGAAATCAAAAGAGATGATAAAGATAGTCAAATCTTCACTGCTCAAATGCATACGCAGTTTGTTGAAGATAACAATGATGTTCAATCAAATTAGATATCTGCTATCTTGTATACAAGTGAAAGTCTCGTCTATTAATGACAAAAAATAGTGATCTCATTTGATCAAAGCATTGAGCTTTCTGTAATTAACACAGAAACGCAAGCTATCATCTTTCTTTTCAATGAATAGTATGAGCGAAGCATATGAAGCTGAGCTAAAAGATATAAAGTCTTTATTCAGATGCTTGATCAGATAATTCTTCATCTTTTGAAGCTTGTAGTCAGACATATGATAGAGATGACTTCAAGAAGATGTTTTCTCGTCGATTAACTCAATTTTATGATCGTAGAAACGATGAGAAGATAGTTGATCGATCATCGCTCGATCAAACACGTCTAGATAGTCATGATATTTCAAAGAAAGCTTAGCTTTGACTTCTTTCAAGATCTTTTCATGTGAAAGCTCTTGTAAATTTACATCTTCTGATTTATTTCTAGCTGTTTTTAGAAGTTAATCAATTTTCGTGATGATGATCGCGAAAGTAGTCACATTCGATCATTTGACTAGTGATTTATATGCTGCAGTCTTTATCATTGCTATGTTCATTGAATTGAAAAACGAAGTGAAGTTGATTGAATTAAATAATTTCATGATTTTACTGAATGAAGCTGACTTCTCGCTGAGTTAAGTGATGATAGAAGAGATAAATCTCTTTAGTATTTGAGTAGAAGTTAAACTCTTCTGCTTCGTGATTATCTTGTTGCTTGAGAGTAGAACAATCAATTTCTGACTAGAAGTGAAATTTGAAAATTAAAGAAAATTGATTTGCATATCAATTACTAGATTGATTTTGTTCATTCATGTTTTTTCAAGAATCATTTGATGTTGATTTAATCAAATGATCAATATAAAAGCTGTGTCAATCGTATGATCTTGAACAGTCAGGTTCAAATAAATGACATGAGTAATGAGTTTCTTAGCATAATGATCGTTGAATTCTCGAATTGACTTCGCTTTGATCAAAGTCAAAGACTTGATTTGCAAATAATTACAAACATTCTGCGCGATTAATTCATCAATGAACGAATAGTCAGCTGCTTCAGTGTCAATCAATAACTTTAATGAGTAACTAATTTCATTGCTAGATAGTACACATTCAGTAGTCAAAGATTTCAAAGCAAAGAAATCATCTGAGCTGCTCATTGTTGAAGAAATTAACACATCTTTCATCATGTCTTTGATAAAAGTTACTAGTTTTTTGTCTCATTCTTCAATTTCTCTGTAAATAATTTCTTCTCTTCTTTTGACATGATGATCTCATTGAGACAAGAAATGAATGCACAAGATGTTAAAGTACTAGTCTTCAGCTGAAAGTAGTTCTTTGAAAGATGATTTGATACTTTGCAGTTGAAGCAGATGATTGACATTCTTGATCATTCAGATTCGAAGATGAAAAAAGTAGTGAGTTGAACATAGCTAGTAGTTGAAGCTGAAGCTAATGTCGATGAAGAAACAAAACGTTTTTTCGAAGCTGTTATTGATTTGACTGTTCATTGCTCATCATGTAACTGATAATTAACTCATTGTTTGTTATTTACATCTTGAAGAAAGATTTTAAGCTTATTAAGCGAACTAAACTTTATGAGACAAACTGACAATGCGTTCTGAAGATGATTGTTGATTTTATTCTGAATGTCATTCATCAGAGTGATATCATTGTAGTTCAGAAAGCTGAATATTTTAGTAAATTCTGAATAGAAAGAGCTGAAGAGCTTGTTGAGCTGCTTCAGAGCAACGTATTTGCAATGATACTTTCAAATCAGATTCTGATCTTCGTAAATTTCTTTCAAATGTTTCAGTAGCTTTGATAGTGATTAATAAAGTAAGAAAGCATCAACATGATGCTTTGCATAAATTTGCTGATCAGCATCATCTTCTAGTCTGAAAATTATATAAACAATATAAATCTTTTCAGTAGAATAATGATTCACGTTGACATCAAGTTTGTCAGCTATTTTGATGTTTTATGTCTTTCAGATAAAATCATCTGTTTCAATGAAGATGAGTGAATTTGAAAGCTTAATGAACTTGTGATGATCATTCTCATTATCAGATAGAGTAGAAGATTCTCATTGAGAGCAAACTTCTTTCTGATTGACTCGTTGCTCAGCTGACTGAGTATCTTGATGAGACATAGATTGATCAGCTTGACGTTGTTTCACTCTGAAGTTCAATCACTCATCTTGTAGCTGACTGATCTTTTTCTCTAACTCATTGTTTTTATCAAAAGCAACTTCTAATTGTTTTGCTCTCTTTTTGTGATCATCTTGTATAAGAAGTCAGTGTTCATTGAGTTGTAAAGTCAAGTCTCGCTGACTTTGAAGCTCATTCAACATATTGATGATTTCATCAAATTGATTGCTGACTCAATGAAACAGTTGTTTTTTAATGTTTATGTTTTATGAGATGACAACTTTCTCAGCTTCAACTGAAGCATCAATGAGTAGAAGTGAAACTCTTTTATTGACAGTGCTTTTAAGCAAACAAGTTGTTCAAGACTCAACTGACTTGACGTTGCATGTCATAATGAGAGAAGATAGAAGTTGTTGAGGTAAAAGTAAATGAGAAATTAATGTTTTGAATTGATGTTTTTTAATGAGTGAAAACTCAAAGAATTTCTTGTGAATTTCAGATAATAATTGAATGCTTTATTTGAAGAATTTCTTGCGAATAGAATGATGAAAATGATGATGCAAATTTGAAGAATTTCTTGCAAATTTTTCTTACTGAATAGATTGTTTCGTATCATTTATTCATTGATAGCAGAGTAGTTAATGAGCATTTATCTAATGTTAGAGACCTGCTTAGAGCGAGTCAGATAGAAGTGTCATTTAACTAGAAGATAAATGCTAAGAAAGAAAGATAGTTACAGAAAAGAAGCTGACTACATATGTATGTTTCTCAGTCGACGCTAGACTCAATAGAGACTAGTCAAGATGACGAAGCGAGAATAAATCTGACAAAACTAGAAGACTGAGTCTGACAAAACTAGAATCGTGACATTTATGAAGACATTTATACTAAGACACTTTGACTCAAAGTAACATATACACATTGAGATTAACACATTCAATTATGTAGTGACAAGTATTTTGTCTCAGTCAGATGATGAAAATCAGTGACATTTAATTGCATTCTGATTCAGAATGATGATAAACATTAAAAAAAACTATAAGATACATGATCAGAAACTTCTAGTCATAGTAATGATGTTTAAACATTGACAATACTATGTGAAAAACAATTATCATACTGTTAAAGTTCTGACTGATCATAATAATTTAAAAAGTTTTATGAACATTTGAAAGCTAAATGAAAGACAAGTCAGATAAATCATGAGATTGTTGATTTGCAACTTTGAAATAACATATAAATCAAAAAAGACAAATTCAATCAATGCATCATTGAGACAATCTGACTATAAGAATGAAAATATCTTTACAAATCATTTGCTGCTCACTCTGCAGCGAAAGCTGACTAAAATAAAAAGCTTAAATAGCTTTATATTTGTAACAATCAAAGAATTATACTGTATACAAATGATTAATGATGTTGAGAAGACATTCATTCATAGTATAAGTATGAACAAATATTCAGCAGAACATGTTGAAAGCAAACTGTAAGATGAAATTCATTGATGAACATAAGTAATTAATGATGTTGAGAAGACGTTCATTTACAATGTTAATGAAAACATGAGTACATGTTCAGCAATGCATATCAGAAGTATGCTGCTGAGAGTCAAGATTTTAGCAATGCAAAAGATGCATTTAAATGAAGTATATTTTTCAAGAGATAAAATCTCTTGATCTGAGTTTGAAAACTTAAGAAGACATGATGATGAAATGTTAATTCATAAAGATTGCAACGTAACTGAGAAACAACTTAATTCTGTGACTGAAACTGTTGATTGCAAATAACTTGTTTCATGTGCAATTGTCAGAATACTGATAATTCATGAAATGATATACAACTTCAGTAGTAAATTCATAGTTGAACTCATCAAGATCTTACAGTAAGAAGATGAATTTGCTATGAGACTAAAAGTAAATGAAATGATGAGTATATGAAAGAGTGATGTTGAAGCTTGAACATTAAATAGTCAAGAAATGATAAAGTACAATGAATTGTTGTATGTTTCAGAAGATCTTTCTGTCAGAGAAGAATTATTGAAATGTCATTCATATACACATACATTGCGAAGGCACGACTCAGCTTTTGCGCACATACACATCTGTGTGACGCAGTAAATCAATCAGTTTCGATTTTCTGATTGATTTACATGCATCATAATCACATATATTGCAAAGACATGACACAGTCTTTGCTCATATACACAGAACAACAGCAACGTCTTTGCGCATGCGCTGCAACTCATATACGTCACACACATATACACTGCAAAGACATGACTCAGCTTTTGCACACATTGTTACGAGCGTATCAAGATCAATAAGACTGAACAAGACTGAAGTTCTAATCAATTCGCAATGCATGCTAGTGAGTACTCTGTGTAATGATTAGAACTAGTCGAGATCTGATCTAAATCTGACTCAGATTTGACTCAGATATGACTCAACACTCTTTTTCTTTCTCAACACTCTTTTCTTTCATCAACATCTTGTTCATCTACATCATTTTCTTTTCATGTCACAAACACATTTCTTTCAAGTCTAGCGCAGTCTTTGAACATTACATAAATAGAAGCTTTTGTATCAATCTTCTTCTGTATTCTTAATATTCAGTTATAGCTATCTTTAAAAATCAAGCACTATCAATTCTGAACTTCATTGATTGTATCATCTAGACACGATTCTGACATTATATTAAGAATTCATTAATCACATGATACTGATCTCATTACTCATTTAACATACTCATCTAGACAGAATGAGTCTAAAGAAATTTATTTATCTGATGATTGACGTAATTGAAAGATAGAATAACACTAAAAGATTGAATAGAATCAACAACAAGACTGTTTGAATTGCTAGACTACTTATCACTCATTAAGTATGCAAAGTTCACTTGATTACAAGAATCATGATAAAAAATCTTCGTGAATTGCTTAAGAATCAAATTCATCAATAGATTCAATGATAAAGAATCTTCGTTGTTTGCTAAAGAATCAATCAAATTAATCAACAAACAAATCTCATCTTCTTTGTTGAAGATTAAACATCATCTCATACGTTTTTCTTTTTCAATCATCAAGCATCGTCATTTGTTCAATTTTTTTTCAAACAAATCTCATCATGTCTAGTCATTCATTTATTGAAGAGCATTCTGAGAAATTTCGAACTCATTTCTCTCAAATCTTTAATGCTGATTCATCAAAATCATCAAGTGCTGCGTCATTCATTCATGAAGATAACAAATCATTTGCTGAAACAATAATATTCTTCATGTTCTACAAAATTTGAAAGACTCGCAGCCTAGCTCTTGATCAAGAAACAGATTGACTTTACGAGTTAAATAAACAACAAGAAGACGAAATCAAAGAGTTGAAGATAAGACTTCAAGCTAAAGAAAACACTTCTTCTGATTTCATTTACTCTGAGCGTTCTAGATCTCAAAAAATACCTGATTCTTCGCTGTTTACTGATGAAAAGAACTTTACTTGAAAGAACTGATACGAAAAAATTCAGAATAAACTAGAGATCAACATTGATCTCTTTTCTAATGAATGAGTCAAATTGAACTATATACATTCTAGATTATTTGATGACGCAGCTGAGATCACTCAAGCTAGATGTGAACGAGACTGTGTCAATCTTTATAAGATTGTTGACAATCTTTTGAAAGAGCTAACTCAGTTGTTCAATGATTCAAATAAGAAAGTCAACTTTCATAAAGAATACTACAACTTTATTCAAGAATTCAAGAAATTCAATGAATTTTATACTCAGTTTCAACATTTATCTTTCTATCTAGACTATCACGAAAAGCAACTGATCATTGATCTGAAAGATAAAATCAACTTTCGTCTTTGATTTATTTGAGTAAATCAACTAGTTCAATCAGATTCTTTAAAAGAAATTCATTTCTATCTGATTCATTTGAATAATGATCAGCGAGTTATTCAAGAGATCAAGAACAAGCTCAAACGCGTTGATGATTTTTCAAAGACTATCTTTTATAAAGTGACTGTTGTTACTCAGTCAGTTGATCACTTGAAGTTTGAGCAGCTAAAGTTGCACGACGCGATTTTAACTAACGTCAAAGAAGCAGACATTTTATTCAAAAGCTGTTTCATATGTCATAAATCAAATCATAACTCTAAGAAGTGCTTTGATCGATCTACTAAAATCAATGCAGTGAACAAAGAATATGATTGCTTTGATTTCAATTCGAATTTCGATTCAAAAAACTAGTCATCTCTTCAAAAGTTATTGAAAAGATAGAGATTATATCTTTATGCAAACTAGATGAAATTCTATTGAAAGAGAATTACTTTGAAAAGTTGTTTCTAATTGATGCTCATCTCATCTCTCAGAGTCGATCTTTCAGTCTTCATTCTTTAATATATAGTGATTCAGTTGTTTACATGATTATACATTTTAATCTAGTCGATAAAGTATGCGAGAAACTGAAAATTCAATCTATATCACTGACAAAAGAGAAGCTAATAAAAGATTATGATGAGAAGATATTTAAGAAAACAATCATCACTCATAAAATTCTACTCAATCTCATCATCAAAAGTCATAAGAAATTGACTGTATCAATGTTGATAGTTGATATTAATTATCATGAAGTCATATTGAGTAAGCTCTGAATGAATAAAAACGAAATATTACTGAATATGTGAAACAACGTCATTGTTTTTTCAAATCAATTGAATACTTCTATTTCGATTTTTTGAATTTCGCTCAATTCAAAGCACTTAAGTTGATCGCAATCAACTTCGCTCTCTTCAATCACTCAGACTAAGATCTTTATGATGCTTAAACAACTCATTTCAATCACTGCTCAGAAAGAATTATTCTCGATTCAAAGCATAAACATCACTTCATTCAAAACATTGTTGAATTATTCAAAGAAGAACAAGATCAAAGTCTTTGTTCTATTCATGATGAACATCAATAGAAAAATCACGTACAATACTCAGTGCAATTTAAGTGCTTTAAACATCTCTTCAATCAATGAAACGACTCAGAATTTAAAAGACATTAAAGCGAAGCTGCTTTTAAAATATCACGAGTTTCTAAATGTTTTTGATTGAGTTTAATTGAATAAACTACTCTTTCATCGCTTCTATGATCATAAAATTGAGCTCACTAGTGATTCAACACTTTCTTACTGTTGAGCATATTAAATATTCTCTGTCAAACTTCTGAAAGTAAAGAAGTATCTGAACAAGAATCTGTCAAAGAAATTCATCACTCTCAGTCAGACTCTCTATTTCTCTTTGATTCTATTCATTCTTAAAGCAAATAAAAATCTTCAATTCTGCATGAACTATTGAAAGCTAAATGTCATTTTCAAAAGAAATAGATATTCTTTATTATTGATAAACAAGATCATTGATAAAATAGTGAATTGCAAGCATCTGACTAAATTGAACATCATATCAATGTTCAACAAACTTCAAATGCATCTCAATAATGAGAATTATATCACTTTTATCACTGCTTTAGAAGCATATAAATATAAGATGCTATCATTTAAACTGACTAATGAATCAATCTTCTTTCAGCAATATATAAATGACATTCTATGAAACTTTCTGAACGACTTTTGTCAAGTCTATCTAAATGACATTCTCATCTATAGCAAAATGAGAAAGAAACATAAAGATCACGTCAAACTAGTATTGAATCGACTATGTGAAGCTGAACTGCAGATGAATATTCAAAAGTGTAAATTCAATGTAAAAGAGACTGTCTTTCTAGAAGTCATTGTATCAGAACTAGATCTTTGTATGAATCTCAGCAAAGTGACAGTCATAGTCAGTTGAATCACTTTGATCAATTTAAAAGAAATTCAAAGCTTCATGAGATTTGTTAACTTCTATCATCATTTCATTAAGAACTTCTTGAAGCTAGTCAAATTATTCACTCAGCTGACTAGAAAAAACACGTCTTTTGTTTGAAATGAAATCTGTGTTCAAGTCTTTGACAATCTAAAGAAACAAGTCAGCTTAATCTCAGTACTTTGTCACTTCAATCTCAAACGACAAGCTATTTTGAAGATCAATGCTTCAAACTATGTAAAAGATGAAATACTATCTCAGTACAATGATGAGAAAGTTCTTCATTCAATGATTTTCTACAGCAAAAGCATGATTTTCGCTGAGATCAATTATCACATCTATGACAAGAAATTGCTAGTCATTATTCAATGTTTCAAACACTGATGACTTGAGCTGAAATGCATTGAATTATTCATTCAGATGTTCATCGATCATCAGACTTTAAAGATCTTCATGAAAAACAAACAGTTGAATCAACAATAAGTCAATTATCTGAACATTCTATTAAAGTTCAACTTTCAAATCATCTTTAGATCAGACAAAATAAACACTAAAGTCAATGCTTTAATCAGAATGTTTCTAACAAACATCTTTGAATCAGCTCAGTGTCTTGAAGATCATTTTCAGACTATTCTGATCTCTGATAGAGTTGATGTTCTATCTATTGAATCAAAAGCAAATCTCTATAAATGAATACATATGATCAATCAAACAGATGAGTTCTGCAGCAAATATAAATAAGCTATGAATGACAACAAGCTCAAATTTCATATCACTAAACTGAAGAACTGTGAAATCATTGACGACGTTCTATTTAGAAAAGATCTACTGTGAATTTCTGAGAACATGCATACGAAATTACTACAAGAAGTGCATGATCAATCTTCAATCTCTCATTTCGACAATAAATGAATCATCAATCTAGTTCAGCGTTTCTACTATTGATCAGATTATTGAGTTACTATTCAATGATATATTCAAAACTGTCATGCTTGTCAGCGAAGCAAAGTCTTTAGAGATAGCATCAATGAACTTCATCATTTTCTTTCGATTTCACAGAAACGTTGAAAAGATATAGCTATGAACTTCATCACTGAACTATCTCTGTCAGAAAACTATAACATCATTTGTATAATCATATGTCATTTCATCAAAGAATGTTACTATGTTTTCTGTCATTGAAAAGATGATGACATTTCAGTTGAAGAAACGATTTGAATCTGTTGAGATCATGTCTAAATCATTCAATCAAAGAGACTTGAGACTGATATGTATGTATTGCTCTTTAGAGATAGCTATAACAAGACATTAAGAATACAGAAGAGAAAGAGTGCAAGCTCTTCTATAAATAATGACTTGAGACTGCGCTAGACTTGATACAGATGTGATGTAATATGTCAGATGTGTTGATCTAAAAGAATGATGAAAGAAATGAATGAAGAAAGTGCTGAACAACGAAAAGAAGTGCTGAGAATGACTTGAAGAGATGCGCTAGATTCAAACTAGGCATAGCGTCATGACTTGCTTTAATCAAATTGATTAGAGTTAGATCTGAACTCTGATCAATTCAGACATGTTCATAACAGAATCATGCTATGAAACATTTATTGACTGCATGATTTACTCAGTTCTATTGTTTCAAACAGAGACTTTCAATTCATATCAACTATGTGAAAAAGTCTTTGCAAGTGACTGAGAATCACAGCTAGTTTATTCACAGTCTATCATTTTGAAATCAACAATCAATTGAAATGAGTCAATCAAGACGTTGAACGCGAACTTAGAATTTACTGCAATTACATGCAGAACGACTGAGTCAAATGAATATTTATGATGAAATTCAGTGACAATTTCAATATCTTCTTGATCATTTCAATGACTTTCTTTTACTTCAATAAAGAATTTCACTTTCAAATGAGTTTCAATTCAGATACAACTGACTACAAAACAACTTATGAACGACTTGAAGCTAGAAAAGCAGATAATATTGTCATTTGAATGAAAGAGTTACTGAGCTTCGATCATCAACAATTGAAAAAGATGAAGCTGATCATTGAAGTTCAGATCAATAAACATAGATGAAACATCACATATGAAGTAAATGACTGAGTTTGACTATCTTTCAGAAACATCAAGACAACAAGACTCTGCAAAGATTTGAAAGATAAACAGCTAAATCTCTATCAAATCACTGCTAAAGTGAATATCTTCTATCATCTTCATTTATCAGTCAGCATGAAGTATCTGCATTCAATGTTCAGCTCAAAGCTACTACAATTGTATTCAGAAGATTCTTTATCAGAACAACATTCAAAATCACTCAAATCAATCACTATTGAAGATGATGAACATGTAAATGATATATTGAACTTCAGATGCTATCAAGGTTGAATACAGTACAAAGTCAAATGAAAAGATCTAGATAGAAATGACGAATGATACTATGTTGATAAAGAGAAATTCGATGATTCAGAGAAAGTTTTGAACGAATTTCATAAGCTATATTTAAGCAAACCGCGCTAAATATTGAAATAACTATCAACAAAAGCAAGCAAAGAAACTACATTCATGCAAACATGATTCTACAATTAATTTCAAAAAATGCTGAAAATATCAAAAAGAAAATCAATGCAAAGCAAATAACAGAGAATTCACAAATCTTGCAGAAGACGCAGATTTTGCAAACGTTGCAAGTCATGCAAAATTCGCAAAATTCGTAAAAAGCAGCTCAAGTTACAAGCGTAAATGCAAATGCAAACATGAATGTGAATGCAAATGCGAATGCAAATGCAGACGAATGAAATCTGATTATCAAGAAATTCTCGCCAAAATCACAAGAAATATCATATCACGAAAGAAGACTCATTGTCAATTTCAAAAATGAGAATTGAACATTAAAGATGATGAAAATGCGAGATTCGATGAATAACGCATTAAAAAAGATAGTCAAAACGCAAAAAAAAACCAACATTGTACTGATAATCTTGAAAAAATACATCGCAGATGTCTTACTAGCGCAAAGAGCAATATGAAAACATGTTTTTGATGTTAAAAGCATTAAGAAAAACGAGAAATGACACAAAATAGTCATACACAGTCTGAAAATCAAAATCTTCAACATGAAAACTGAAATGAAAAATCTAAAAACAAAGTTAAAGTTGTACAATCTTGAATTGAAACTAATAATCAACTTTATATGATTATTGAAGAGCGAAAATTGATCATGAAACAAACATGCATCAATGATCTTAGCATTTAGAATCGAAGCAGAAGTGCAAAGATATCTGAAAAAATGACTCTTAACTGCGAAATCAATATATTGAACAGTCGAATATTGAGACTATTGATCAAATGATCAATGTCAAAAATGTTAAACATTTGAACATTTACAGAACAAATGTAACAGATCATCAAGATGCTTGTACTGCAAGCGAAATTATCAGATCTGAAATCATAAATGTTAATTATTTACATGCGAAGACAAGCAATCATGCAATCACATGATTTCTAGATGCTGCAACTGTCAAAATGCACACTTCACAAATAACGTAATGTGCAAAACATATCAGACAGCTCAGTCTATTAGCTCACAAAAAGATTATTTAGTTACGAAATTGTAATGAGTAGTGCATTTGAAATGTCATAAAACAACGCAAATGACGAAAGCTTTGCAAACACGTCGAATATTCGAATTCTACAGCACAATTGTGCAAGATCAACGCAAATTATGCATGCATGCATGAAATTTGCGAAAAACAAGACAAACATTGTTATACTACAAGAATCATGAATGAGAGACGAAAATATAACAATTTTGCATTCATTGTTTATCTGCATCAAATCATATGTTCAGAATACTCATGTCAGAGTATTGATATTTGTTGCAAAAAACGCAAGAAAATTTACATGCACATCAAGATCAGACATAGTCAATAGCAAAGATATGCAAGCGATATCAATAGCAAACAATAAAATTCAGAGAGAAATTTTATTGTTCAATATTTACAACGAAAAATTACAAAATGCAGATGATGAGCAATTATACATGATTGAGCAAGAATTAGCAAAAGTTATGTTAAATTCTGAGCAAAAAATTATTATTGCAGAAAACTTTAATGCACATCATAGCTGATGAAACGCAAAAATTTCAAACTTTATTAGAATGAAAGCATTAATAAATTGAGTAAATTTACATAAGTGCAATCTGATTAACACTTCTGATATAAACATATATTACAATTATTCAGATCAGTTAAGCTCAGTACTTGATTTAGCATTTGCATCAAAGAATATGTGTAATCACATCAAGAATTGACATATAAATGAGAATGCAAACACAGAATTCAATCATGAAGTAATTTTATTTACAATAGTTATGAAAAAGGTAAAGTTGATCGAAAATTCATTGAACGCGTCATACAATCTGCAAAAAGTCAACTGAAAAGACTTTAATGAGCATTTGCAAAAGATGAAAGACAAAATGATTATCAAGATGCAAAGAATCACAAGTTTAAAAGCAAAAATCATTTATTTAACTGAATGTATTAAGAATACAGTGAAATTATTCATATTTAAACAGCGAATATGTGCAAAATCAAAATTTTAATGAAACAATGAACTCATCAAAATGCAAAAGATGCTGTTGTCAAAAAAGTGAATTTGAAAAAGATGCAGAAATGATGATGCATAAGCAAAGATAGTGCAAATGCAAAATTCATATCATGATGTAATAAAGTTGATCAAAAATCAATTCTGAATCAATTTTTTGAACAACATCAAAGAGAAAGAAGTATTTCAAACATACAAGTTCACTAAATTACATTTAATTGAAAAGCTACTCTCAATACAAAACTTGCAAAAAGAATTGAAAATTAAATTCAATGAAAAGTGCAAGACATTTCTGAAAGCAATGTACTCATCATTTTTAAAAATTCAAATCAATGAAGAATTACTATCAAATGAAAGTATACAGTGATCAAAAGTTATTGAAGAGAAAATCAAGCACGCGATTAACTTCTCAGCACTCAGAAAAGCACTTGAATCAGATGATATGTCATTTGCAATCATACAGTGAGCGTATAAAACTATATTGAAAATCTTCAATTTAGTGTACTCAGATTTGATCAAAAACGACTATCATTCGAAAATATGACGCGATTTTTTATTTTTTTATTTCTTCATTAAGTGCATGCAGTCTATGACTATGACACTGTCTAGACGCTGTATGTATGCTAAGTTACATGTAATCTGGTCAAAGTCACTGCTTTATATCTTCTCGTTGATCAATCACATCGATAGTTTGCACATACAAGCGCTCTTTCTCAACTCTCGTCATCGTACTCTCGTTTTTCTTTGTCTCTTTGCATTCTTCGCGTTCTACTCTTTCGTTTCTAATAGTCATTTTCTCATCGCAATTCGAGTATTTTTCAAATACTCTAGTGTTGCAATTCTTTCAATTTTGATAATGAACAGTGTCAATATAGTGTCTGTGTTTTTGAGCCGAGCTTTTTCCTTAAGCTTTATCTGCTCTGCTCTATAATGTCTGCAGTTCAGCAGTAAGTGCTTCGACGTTTGCCTTGCATTGCATATTTCATAGCATTTGTTCAAATTATTCTCTGATAATCGATGCAAATAGCTCTTGAAATAGTCATGTCTCATTTTCAGCTGAATAAAGGTTGAAAACGTTAGTCTATTGATTTTCCTCATCTCTTTTAGTGATTTATGACTTAGATTCACATTCAATATGTGCTTTTGATACTGATTTTCCTTCTTGATGCTGCTTTTTCAGACATTTAACCATTGTACTTTCGTCTCTTTGCAAATTTGCTTTTTGATGAAGCTTATGATGATTGCTTTCATGTTGTCGATAACTGATAATTCTTGAGCAGCGCTTTTGATCAATTGATCTGCTTTTTCGTTCTCAATAATGCTCTTGCAACTCGATATTTACTGTATGCAAATTTGACACTTATTCTGACGTAAATTGATCAAGTTTTGTCGTATGTCATTGAATAACTTTGCATTGACGTTGCTCTTTGCATTTAGTCTTTGCAAAGTCATTTGACTGTTCATGTACACTCAAATTTCGCTGTTTTTGAGTGCTTTTTCGCTGCATATTGCAATTGCATCGCTAATAGCTTGCAGTTTCGCTTTCGTTGTGATTATTTTGTCGTAAACACTTGTCGCTTTGCTGTATCTGATGAGTTCATGCGTGAATATCACTGTCGTTTCAGTTTCCGTTTCGATCTCTGCTATCTTTTTCCGAATTTGCGATGCGTTGATATACATCACTATGTTTTTCGCCTTTTTGATAATTCTTTCTAATTCTCTGTAGTGCAAATTGATCGTTTTGCGAGTTTCGCTTTTTGCAAATTCGGTTTGAATTCTTGCTAAATGCTTGATTTCTTGACCTCATGATTTCTTGAAGTGAGAAATTTCAATTTCTTTTATTGAATTCAGTGTTTTTTGCACTTTGTTCAATATTTGATATATGTGCATGAGTCTGTCTTTGCACTTCTTGACTTTTCAAGATAAGTTCTTCATCTTGTTTCAGTTCAGATATTTTGATGCATTCAGATCTAGATTCAATTCGATAGAGTATTAAGATGAGTACGAAATAAACGTTCTTTTTCTGATAGAGTGTTTTTTCAATAACTCAACTATTCAAATTGCATAGTTCTTGCACTTTTGATCTAATCACATCTTCATCGACGAGATTTCTGCTTCTATTTGCATAGCATCTATCAATGATGTTCAAAACGCACTCAGAATTTTCCGTAATGCAACGTTTTGCAGTTTGCAAAATTTGACTAAGTAGCTTTTTGATTATTTCATCATATTTCGACGTCATAATCGCTAATAGACGTGACGCATGTCAGATATAACTGCTTTTCTGATTTAACATTTAGTTCTCACTCGCTATTCATTAATCTAAACAACGAGTGTAACGTTCTTGTGACTGTCGCGATTTTCGTTTGCACATGAACTTTGAAGTTGAGCTTTCAATTCAGTCAGACTTCTAGTCATTGTACACATGTCTTTGATTTTATGATCATGTTGTTGAGTAAAGTAATCATTTGGTTGAGTGTCGTCTTGTGACTTTCAAAGTGTATCAATTCAGATTTCGAGTCATCGAATTGCACTGCGTTGTTCTCAGCTCATGTGAAAGCGATTTTTGCTGCGTTTTCCAGTATTTTCACATTCTTGTCAATATTTCTTCCCTCAACATATAGCGTCACGTCGTCAATATAGCTGAATGACTGTAAATTTTCGAACTTTGCGCGAATCTTTGAAAACAGATATCGAATATAAATTAGAAATAAAATGAGCGAGATAAATGAATCTTGTGATATTTCTGTGCTTATTTTCTTTGATTTCTGATGTTCGTCGTCAAATGCTAGGTCAATAATTCGATTTTGTAAGAAACATTTTACTCAATTGATTAAATTGACTGATATTTTCAATTTAATCAATATTTTGATCAGCTGTTTCAACGCAACATGATCAAAGACTTCTTTGACATCTAGAAGTAGACAAATAAGCGTGTTTTCTCGACTTTTCGTCATTTGTGCATCATGTACTAGATTTAGTACTGCGTTTATAGCTGATCTTTGTTTTCTGTCTCTCATTTGATCAAAATTCAGCAACTTATCGTTAATTTCAACTGTGTAAGACAGTTGCACTGCTATTATTTTTTCTGCTACTTTGTCTAAACAGTTTAGCAGCGTAATAATTCTGTATGTCTTTGAAATTGAATAATTCGATTTGTCTGATTTTTTCAGAATAATTTTCGTGTCTTCGCGTCATATCTTTGAATGATAGTCGTTTTCAATCAAATCTGAGTACATTAAATTGAAGATTTTTAATATAGTTTTGTACACTTGCTGTATGATTGCGAATGATATATCATCTGATTCGAATGCTTTTCTGAATGCTGAGAAGTTAATAGCGTGCTTGATTTTCTCTTTGATAACTCTTGATCATTGTATACTTTCGTTCAATAGTAATTCTTCATTGATTTGAATTTTTGATGATGATGAGTACATTGCTTTCAGAAATGTCTTGCACTTTTCATTGAATTCAATCTTCAATTCTTTTTGCAAGTTTTGTATCAAGAGTAGCTTCTTGATTAGACGTGATTTAGTGAACTTGTAGATCTGAAACATCTCTTTTTCTTCAACGTTGTTCAAAAAATTGATTCAGAATTGATTTTTGATCAGCTTTATTGCATTATGATACAAATTTCGCATTTGCACTATCTCTGCTTATGCATCGTCATTTCTGCATCTTTTTCAGATTCGCTTTTTTGATGACAACGTCTTTCACATTTCGATGAGCTCATTGTTTCATCAGAGTTTTGATTTTGCGCATATTCGCTGTTTAAATACGAATAATTTCACTGTATTCTTGATGCATTCAGTCAAATAAATGACTTTTGCTTCTAAACTCATGATTCTTTGCATCTTGACTATCATTTTGTCTTTCGTCTTTTGCAAATGCTCATCAAAGTCTTTTCAGTTGACTTTTTGCAGATTGTATGACGCGTTCAGCGAATTTTCGATCAACTTTACTTTTTTTGTAACTATTATAAATAGAATTACTTCATGATTGAATTCTATGTTTGCATTCTCATTTATATGTCAATTCTTGATATGATTGTGCATATTCTTTGATGCAAATGCTAAATCAAGTACTGAGCTTGACTGATCTGAATAGCTGTGATATGTGTCTATATCAGAAGTGTTAATCAGATTGCATTTATGTAAATTTACTCACTTTATTAATGCTTTCGTTCTAATAGAGTTTGAAATTTTTGCGTTTCATCAGCTATGATGTGCATTAAAGTCTTTGATGATAATAACTTTTTGCTCAGAATTTAGCATAACTTTTGCTAATTCTCGCTCAATCATGTATAATTGCTCATCATTTGCATTTTGTGACTTTTCGTTGTAAATATTGAACAATAAAATTTCTCTCTGAATTTTATTGTTTGCTATTGATATCGCTTGCATATCTTTGCTATTGACTATGTCTGATCTTGATGTGCATGTAAATTTCCTTGCGTTTTTTGCAACAAATATCAATACTCTGACATGAGTATTCTGAACATTTGATTTGATGCAGATAAACAATGAATGCAAAATTGTTATATTTTCGTCTCTCATTCATGATTCTTGTAGTATAACAATGTTTGTCTTGTTTTTCGCAAATTTCATGCATGCATGCATAATTTGCGTT
>JAABUS010003311.1_pt1 | contig 26578 bp, 29 predicted proteins | sample 5560161 | NCBI WGS metagenome assembly JAABUS01 (sample SAMN10711885, study PRJNA513376) | rock metagenome | isolation source: Antarctica rocks | place: Antarctica: Victoria Land, Trio Nunatak nord | collected 2016-01-04
TGTTATGCGCCCGATCGACGCGTATTTTGAAGCATGTAGAATGTTTGGTAGAGCGTTTGATAGAAAGCTCAGTCGATAGCTCAATAGATAGCTCAGTAGGAAGGTCGATAGAAAGGTTGATAGAAAGATTGATAGAAAGGTTGGTAGGAAGGTCGGTAGAAAGGTTGGTAGAAAGCTCACTAGATGACTCGATCGGAAGGTCAGTAGGAAGCTCACTAGATGACTCGATCGGAAGGTCAGTAGGAAGCTCACTAGTAGAAGGGTCAATAGAAAGGTCGGTCGGAAGGTCAGTAGAAAGATCAGTGAAAAGCTCAGTAGAAAGCATTGTTTGAAGCACTGTTTGACCCGTGTTATGCGCTCGATCGACGCGTCTTTTGAAGCATGTTTCGAAGCGATAGACTGACTACTAGGCGAACGAGTAGATAGCTGAGTTGATAGCTGAGTTGATAGCTGAGTTGGTAGCTGAACATGTTGATATTTTGATTGTTGTTGTTCTAGAAAGTAGGAACTATGAAGGGAAAAAGAAGGTGAAAACTCCGAACTCCCTAGCGTCAGCCCTATAGGGCTCGAAGCGAAGATTATCGAGTAGGTAGCTGAGCATGTAGGGTGGCGAGTAGGTAGAAAGCCATGTAGGAAGCATTGTTTGAAGCACTGTTTGACGTGTTTTATGCGCTCGATTGACGCGTTTGATAGAGAGTAGGGTGAAGAGTAGGTAGGCGAGTAGGGTAAAGAGTAGGTGAGCGAGTAGGTAGGCGAGTAGGGTGGAGAGTAGGTGGGCGAGTAGGTAGGCGAGTAGGATGGAGAGTAGGTGGGCGAGTAGGTAGGCGAGTAGGATAAAGAGTAGGTGAGCGAGTAGGTAGGCGAGTAGGGTGGAGAGTAGGTGGGCGAGTAGGTAGGCGAGTAGGTAGGCGAGTAGGGTGGAGAGTAGGTGAGCGAGTAGGTAGGCGAGTAGGGTGGAGAGTAGGTGGGCGAGTAGATAGGCGAGTAGGATGAAGAGTAGGTGAGCGAGTAGGATGAAGAGTAGGTGAGCGAGTAGGTAGGCGAGTAGGGTGAAGAGTAGTGCTAAATCAGCTAAATCAGCTTGTAGCTGATCTATGTAGCATGTAAGCTAATCAACGATGCAAACTCAGCTGACAGCTAGCTTGTAGCAAACGTCTCATCTAGTAGCTAGCATATGTGCCTCGAGCGCATTAGTATTGAATGAACCCTGCTCACTAGCTCACAAGCTATCTAAGCTCTTTGCCGAAACGTCAATGTTGCATTTGTTTATATTCATTTGAAGATCAGTCTCTTGTAATCTATGTAGAACTAATCATACGTGTTGCTTATGTTTCTTCAGTGTTTTGCTGTAGATGATAATGTCATCTAGATAGATCTGACAAAACTGATGAAGATAGTCAAATAGCATGTCGTTTATATAGTGTTGATAGAAAGTCGAGTCGTTGATTAATTCAAAAGACATCATGTGATATTTGTAGAAATCAAAAGAGATGATAAAGATAGTTAAATCTTCGCTGCTTGAATGCATACGCAGTTTGTTGAAGATGACAATGATGTTCAATCAAGTCAGATATCTGCTATCTTGAATACGAGCGAAAGTTTCGTCTATTAGTGATAAGAAATAGCGATTTCATTTGATCAAAGCATTGAGCTTTCTGTAGTTTACACAGAAACGCAAGCTATCATCTTTCTTTTTAATGAATAGTATGAGCGAAGCGTATGAAGCTGAGCTAGAAGATATAAAGTCTTTATTCAAATGTTTAATCAGATAATTCTTCATCTTTTGAAGCTTGTAGTCAGACATATGATAGAGATGACTTCAAGAAGATGTTTTCTCGTCAATTAACTCAATTTTATGATCATAGAAATGATGAGAAAATAGTTGATCAGTCATCGCTCAATCAAACACGTCTAGATAGTCATAATATTTCAAAGAAAGCTTAGCTTTGACTTCTTTCAAGATCTTTTTATGTGAAAGCTCTTGTAGATTTACATCTTCGAGTTTATTTCTAGCTGTTTTTAGAAGTTGATCGATTTTCGTGATGATGATCACAAAAGTAGTCACATTCAATCATTTGACTAGTGATTTATATGCTGCAGTTTCTATCATTGCTATGTTCATTGAATCGAAAGATAAAGCGAAGTTGACTGAATTAAATGATTTCACGATTTTATTGAATAAAGATGACTTCTCGCTGAGTCAAGTGATGACAGAAGAGATAAATCTCTTTAATATTTGAGTAGAAGTTGAACTTTTCTGTTCTATCACGATTTTCTTGCTTGAAAGAACAGTTGAATGAGCTTTGATAAAAGCTTTGATATAAGCTTCGAAACTAGAAAATTGAAGATAATCATCTTTCATATCAATAATCATCTTAATCTTGTTCATTCATGTTTTTTCAAGAATCATCTGATGTTGATCTAATTGAGTGATCAGCATAAAGATGAAATGTTTCATATAATCTTGAACAGTTAGATTCAAATAAATTGCATGAGTAATGAGCTTTTTTGCATAATGATCATTGAATTCTCTTATTGATTTAAGCTTGATTAAAGATAAAGATTCAATTTGCAAATAATCACAAACATTCTGCGCGATTAATTTATCAATGAACGAATAGTCAGCTGCTTTAATATCAATCAATGATTTTAATGAGTAACTAATTTCATTGCTAGATAGTACACATTCAATAGTCAAAGATTTCGAAGCAAAAAGATCATTTAAGCTGTTTATTGTTGAAGAAATTAACACATCTTTCATTGCATCTTTGATGAAAGTCACTAGTTTTTTGTCTCATTCTTCAATTTCTTTGTAAATAATTTCTTCTCTTCTTTCAACATGATGATCTCATTGAGATGAGAGATGAATGCATAAGATATCAAAGTACTAGTCTTCAACTGAGAGCAGTTTTTTGAAAGATGACTCAATACTTTGCAGTTGAAGCAGATAATTGACATTCTTGATCATTCAGATTCAAGAATGAAAAAAGTAGCAAATTGAACATAGCTAGTAGTTGAGACTGAAGCTGATGTCAACAAAGAAACAAAACATTTTTTCAAAGCTGCTATTGATTTGACTGTTCATTGCTCATCACGTAGCTGATAATTGACTTGTTGTTTGTTATTCACATCTTGAAGAAAGATCTTAAGCTTATTAAGTGAGCTAAACTTTATGAGACAAACTGACAACACATTCTGAAGATGATTGTTGATTTTATTCTGAATGTCGTTCATCAAAGTGACATCATCGTAGTTCAGAAAGCTGAATATTCTAGTGAATTCTGAATAGAAAGAGCTGAAGAGCTTGTTGAGCTGCTTCAGAGCAACGTATTTGCAACGACACTTTCGAATTAAATTCTGATCTTTGTAAATTTCTTTCAGATGTTTCAGTAGCTCTGATAGTGATTGATAAAGTGAGAAAGCATCAACATAATGCTTTGCATAAATTTGCTGATCAGCATCATCTTCTAGTCTGAAAATCACATAAACAATATGAATCTTTTCAGTAGAATAATGATTCGCGTTGATATCAAGCTTGTCAGCTATTTTGATGTTTCATGTTTCTCAGATAGAATCATCTGTTTCAATGAAGATGAGTGAATTCAAAAGCTTAATGAACTTGTGATGATCATTTTCATTTTTATTATCAGATAAAGTAGAAGATTCTTGTTGAAAGTGAGCTTCAAAAGTCGAGCTTCGTTCAACTTTCTGATTGATTTGTTGTTGAGTTGACTGAGTATCTTGACGAGACATAGATCGATCAGCTTGACGTTGTTTCGCTCTGAAGTTCAATCGCTCATCTTGTAGCTGATTGATCTTTTTCTCTAGCTCATTATTTTTATCAAAAGCGACTTCTAGTTGTTTTGCTCTCTTTTTGTGATCGTCTTGTACAAAAAGTCAGTGTTCATTGAGTTGTAAAGTCAAGTCTCACTGACTTCAAAGCTCATTCAGCATATTGATGACTTTGTTAAATTGATTGCTGACTCAATGAAACAGTTGTTCTTTAATGTTTATGTTTCATGAGATGACAGCTTTCTCAGCTTCGACTGAAGCATTGATGAGTAGAAGTGAAACTCTTCTATTGATAGTGCTTCTAAGCAGACGAGTTGTTCAAGACTCAACTGACTCAACATCACATGTCATGATGAGAGAAGATAGAAGTTGTTGAGGTAAGAATAGATGAAGAATTGATGTTTTGAATTGATGTTTTTTAATAAGTGAAAATTCAAAGAATTTCTTGTGAATTTCAGATAATAATTGAATGCTTTATTCGAAGAATTTCTTGCAAATAGAATGATGAAAATGAATGTAGAATCGAAGAATTTCTTGCGACCTAAAATGATGGTGCAAATTTGAAGAATTTCTTGCAAATTTTCCTTACTGAATAGATTGTTTTATATCGTCTATTCATCGATAGCAGAGTAGTAGATGATAAGCATTTATCTAATGTTAGAAGTCTGCCTAGAGCGAGTCAGATAGAGGTGTCATTTAACTAGAAGATAAATGCTAAGGAAGAAAGGTAGCTACAGAAAAGAAGCTGACTACATATATGTGTTCCTCAGCCGACGCTAGGCCCAATAGGGACTAGTCAAGGTGACGAAGCGAGGATAGGTCTGGCAAGGCTAGAAGGCTGAGCCTGGCAAGGCTAGAATCGTGACATTAGCAGTTATGTAATTTTCATCTGCTCAATCTCTGTAACGAAGTTTCATGCATCGCTAGCATAGTTCATCTCTTCATCATCGCAGCGTAGAAAGATCAGACAGATGTTTTTGCATATTTCTGAGACACATTTTTCGCTTCTTGTGATTCAAAGACTATTTCATGATCTTGTTTGAGAATCATTGCGTTTCAAGACAGCATTTCTTTAGCGCAAGTCTTCTGATTCTGCAATTCAAAATGCTTTGATATTATCTGATTACAAGTCATACATAGTTCAATAGCAAAGAGATGATATTCATCAGATTTATATCATCATACGAAGTGATCAATTCGAGTACGTTAATTTCATGCTCACTCATGATGCAGATATAAATGTCGAATTTTCTAGCAACGATCTTCTCAAAATGATGATGAGATGCGCTGTGAACGATGAAACGACTCTTCAATGTATTCGCTTTCTTGTATCACGCGATGCGTGAGTAGCTGATTCAGAAGCGCTGCGAGCAGCTATCGCTGAGAACAGCATTGAGCTCGCATCGTATCTATTGAACGAAGAATTCAGCGAAGATGATGTCACATGCTACTGCTGAATCGAAATCACCTGTGTCTACGGAAACGATATCGCATGCAAGAAAGATGATAGGGGAAAACGAGTTACTGATATCACGATTAAGCAGACATAATAGCAGCTTCTTCGCTGCAGTAGAATTGAGAGAACGAAAATCGACGAAAGAGAAAGCGACAGAATAGATTGCGAATAAACAAAGCTTTGAAACAGATTATCTGATCAAATACGTATAAAGATCCTAAAACGTACCCAGGACATTGTCTACCTTCACCAACATAAGAAACTCAAGGATGGCTGTTTGAAGTTCGGTATTTGCTGTGTGGGGGAAAGTTTCTCCCTTGGCCATGTTGACGAGTTCAAGCCCATCTCTTTGGGCCGCAAGTTCGAGTTGGTCGAAGACGCCTTGGATCCCATTCTGCGGGTTAGTCTCGCATATTCTATTGTCGGTGATTCAAGCTCATGGAAACCTCTGATCTGAAATACATAAGAGAACTTCTTTGGTTGGAATATATTGCCGGTCGGGGAACGATCAAACCTTCGAAAAATAGTATATTCGTAATGCGCAAGCGTTGCACAGTGTCTTAGCCCCGTCTTGACCACGCCGCCAATCTGGTGTTGTGGCTCTGTTACATTCGAATTGCTTCTTGGTTGCAGGGTCAGAGTCTCAATTTATCGCAACGTCTGGGAGGAATTTGCGCCTTATGCATACGGTCCTCAATCTCCATGTTCGCATTCTGGATGACTGTTCCTGTATCTCGTGTAATGTAGCGCCGTTCAAGTTTGGTTTGAAGACCCACGTTGGAGATGCCCACAAGATGCATAAATGCTTCGATATAGCATTCTCTCCATTGCACGCCTGGCTGACAGAATTACCGTTCTTTGGATTGCAGAATGGGCAGGGAGACGTGAGGGAACAGCACAACTCTCTTGTCACGAGATTCTGGGGATTGCCTGGTTCGGAGATGACTGGGTGCCATTGAGGCTACCATCAGTGCTGCAACAGTACCGAATCTTCTTCTCATTCTCCCTCCCCTCTATTTGTTCTGCTGCAAACGCTGCTGTTGACGCATTCGTTCTTGCGAGGTGGTGGAGGCCATCCGGCATGTCGGATAGGGATATTGGATATGGGGAAAGCTATTGCGGATGTCGAAGCTCTGAGGAAGGTTCAGTATATTTTCTTTCTGAACCTGGCGTTCCCGAACCGTTAGTCCTCTATCATTGGCCAAGGCTGGTGGTTGGTAAGGGATCTTCATCTGAGCCTAGAGGTCGGTCATTCTGCTTCTCGAGGGGTTCCTGAAAGGTACATTGGAACAACCAGTATGGCTGCTGCGCAATCTCGGCTATCCTTAGAGGCTCACTCCGCTTGCCGATAAACCCCTGTCAAGCTGGCTCATTGATGTGAGTTGGTGAAGGCGGACGCTGCGGTAAGGATCAGAACATGTTTTTGTCGTACATTGATGGCATCTAGCGGACGCTTTGATCCGCTAAGACACTCCTGACTCCACGGGTGCCGACGTTGATTTCGTCATGTTGAGTCTTGCAACAGGCTCATCTAGTTCTCTACTTTCAAAGATGTTTTATCTCCTTCAAGTCTCGTTCGCTTCCAAGACCTTTAAGTCAGCAAAGCTGCCTTGATGAGTAGGTGCACCTCTTCGTCATACCAGATTTCGGATGCCGACGCCCCAAAGCGATAGCATGGCTTGACGAAAGACTTTTAATTGGAAGCCAAGGAGGTACTCCAACTTCAAAAACTATGGCTAGAATTCCTTGTGCTGGTCTTGATGAGTTTCCTAGTCGTGCGGCATTCGAAGTAATAGCAGGCGAGAATGCCATCCGCGCTCAGATTATACTTGAGAGATACCGTGATCGAATTCTAGAGCCAGCTGGGCTATTTGGAGGCTGAAAGGAACGGTGCAGCTCATGTTCTTTGGTACTGTCACCTTTCTTAAAGTTTTTGAAAAGTGTAGTTGCTGATTTCTTTCCAGATGGCGCCGGGCGAAAGGCTCTGAAACTTGCAAGCCGCTCATGAAAGGAGGCTATTAAACGTTCGAATCGATTTGATCCTAGGAGTTCTCAAGCGCCATGGCAGCACAAGCAAAGCTTGGTTATGGTTCTGGGTATGAAATGAAAAGATCAATATCGTCTTCTGATATGTTAGTCATGTTTTTCCTGCTTCCTCAAAGGGTTTTCAAGTCTCCCGAGAGAAGGCAGCTGTTCAGTAGACTGTAGAGGGTCTCAATGAACGAAAGATGCCCTGCTGATGATGATGCTTGATTACTCTCGCCTTGTTGTAGTGATGGGACCAAGCGTTGGCTTGATCTTCCTTGCCTTGCTTACGATGAGTGAGTATGTGGTTCAGCAGCGAAAATTGCTTTAGCACGTTCATTAGCTAAGAGGTAGGTACCATCAAGATGTCCTGGAAAGGTTATTATGAAGATTTCTTTACGGGTAGGAGATTTTTTGCATACTGGCTATAGCTTCAGCTTGGCGACGAGCTGGACAGTCTTGCTAGCAGTGAGCTTTCTACCGCATGCTGAATGTGAGTCGGGTTTATCTAGAAGGATCTGGCTCGCGGTGTCGTACTACTCCTTTCAGCTACCACAAGATCATCTAGAGCTGTTGAGCTGGGAAGCCGGGTAAGCCTCTTGGTGTGGGTGCCTTACCGGTCGAGCCGATCCCATCCCTAGGAGCAGCATCCGTTACTGTTACTGTACCAGCTCCTATCTCTGCATCAAGATCTTTTGAAGTAGGCTATCATTTATGCTGAGGATGCTTGGATGGAAGGTGGATGTTGATGTCGTGCTCAGTGCAGGATCAACCAGAGGCGAGGGGCCATCCTGCGGAAACCACTTTAGAGGAAAAATACGGATTACGGTGCTATTTCTGTTTCACATATTTTCCCCTCCCCATCATGCCTTCACTTTCCTACTGTCTAGTCTACTCTTCTACAATTATGTTCACGGGCTGAAGAGGAATCAGTGTGTTCTCAGAATTTCCTGTATGTGCAGGGACACCTGCAGTGTCTAAGCGAGTTGAAGCCCTAACTATGTGAATTTTCAATTTTCAATACGACGTATACATTACGATCCTCTAGCTGAGACCGTATGCAAGATCACCGTATACAGTGTCGCTTCCCAAGCCCCTCAAGACAATCCTTCAACGAGGATGAGCATTGATAGTCTTAGATTCCTGCCCTCTGGCATGAAAATCCAATTGTCTGTTTGTCTTAAGTCTTCTTCAGCAATCAACCCAAATGAGGCCTTGTCTGACCACTCCAAGCAAGTTCGTCCCCAGTCATACTCTACTTTACAGCAAAGTACTCGTCGACTTGAAGCATGCCAAAGACTGCGGCAGTTCTTCTTGTGTTGTCGGTGTATCCAGTTTCCAATCCTTACAAGACCTGCGAACTTGCGGTATTCGAAAGTCCTGATAATAGTGGAACAACCAGCTCCCACGGATACACTGCATGACATAGCCAAGACTACTTGCATTCCAGGTTTGATTCTGCACGAGGTAAAGTCTAGCCGGTTACCATAGCCATTTCACATAGCTCTGGCCCGCTTTAACTTCCCCATTCCGTCAAGATTTACTTTTCCAGGGGCTGATACTCGATATTATGACAGCTTCTCAATACAACGCGACTTACTCCCCCTTGATTGTCGCCGCAAAAGCAATAATCAAATTCCAGCCATGGAAACTTGCCGTTCTCTCCGCTTCCTGCTGTTCGCCTAGCCTTCGGTTGAATGACGTTGTTCATGCCAAAAATAATAACAGCAACAACACATGGGTGGTGGAGAATCTTGCCTGTTGAAGCAGGATTAATCCCAACTCAGGTGGCTTCGCCTCTTCCAAGGGCACCAACGGCACGCCTACAGGATTAACGCCCACAAGCGGTACACGCCAGAACCCAGCCCAACCAGGTCGGTCAAGGCTGTTCTATCCCCTGTTGCAGCAGCTACCAGATCCCATTCAAGAAAAACGGGAGATAGCTAAATAATCCAGCACTATTGGTTTACGAATCGGCCAAAATGTGAACACACTTTGGAACAATCCTATTCAGGTATGTATGGCATATTTCAACAAGCACATCAACGGGATCACTATGAAGAGATACGAGCCAGATTATCAGCCGGTGGATATCCCTTGGGGGATGAACCTGGAGTTGGCGCTGTGGAGCTATGAATCTTTCAATCGCCGCTGGAAGGAATCCGTGCATCGTGCATACCACATCGAGCTTTTCAAGAACATCATTTTGAAGCTCGAAAGCCAGCAGATCACATCATGTCTCGCTATTGGCCTTGGAACATTTACCAGTAGTAATCCATACGGGTCAGCTGATCCAGAGTCATCTTTGTTACCCTATAGAGATTGACATAGACTGCCAATAATGTTAGCTATCTTAGGTAGACTCATTCCGCCCCTGGCGTCAGCATTCGACGTGCTGCCTTGCTTCGTGCTTGCACCATCACTTCTTAGCAAAGCAGCCCAAGCAGAAGCTTCAAGTGTTTTCTACAGCCTCCTCTGTCTTCTGGTCTTTGGTGCCTTCAACCTATGATTGACCTGCAAGTGCTAAACCGGTACAAGCTAGTCAGCGTTCCCCCTTTTCTCTGTACCCAGCCTTCCCTGGAGGCTCGGGTAATCACGCAGACAAGCGTGTCTGACTTCAAAGAGTTGAACACGGAAACAAGTATGAAAGACTGTACTGTTGGAAAAGAGGAGTACTTGATGAACTTCAATTTGATGCTAACCGTGTATAAACAAACCCTTGCACCTTCTAAGACCCCATAACGACTTCCCAGACTTGCAGAAACCCCAGAAGCGGTTCTCTAGCGCCATGAACTAGCTCTCTCTCTCTGTCTAGACTCTACAGAGTAGATGATGCATGGGTGGGAAAGCCTCCATGACTATTTAGTATCATGAGGGGCAGGAATAAATATTTCGCCCTGGTCCCAGCCCATCTTCTCTCCTTACTCTAGTGTTCCTCACTGACAGTCATCAATCAGGCATTTGAGGGTTTGAAAACGCTTTACGGGGTACGACTTCAATTTCTGCGCAGACATGAAGCAAATATGTCCACACCCTCCACACCCGCCTTCCGTCCATCCCCGTCCCCATCCTCACCACCATCGTCACCATCGTTACCACCAAGCCCCGCCCCCTTAGCCCTCCCGAAAAAATCCTCAAATACCCTCATACCCTTCTCAGAAACCAACTCCTCCATTCATTCTACATGCCAGCAATACCCCCTATCACGCACTTCACCACCACCGCACAATACTAGATCCATCACCATATCCGTTCCGCTAGAGGCTTCAACAGGAAAGGGGAGTATAATCACATTCATTTTCCCAAACCCTTGCATTTGAGCGGACGTATGGCTCCCTGAGCTGTGTCATCGATATCGAAACCCAAATTAACCCCACTCATCCAGCATCGACGTTTCACAAATCTAATCAGTTACCCTCAAGTCCAGATCCTCGTGGTATCTCAATAGAGCAAAGCCAGTCCTCGGACCCTAACCGTATGATCACCAAGAAGGATAGGTTTATTTCGGGGATTTGGATTGATGATCCCAACCCCAACCATCCACAACATCATCCCTTATCCTACCTTACCTACTCATCTTTCAACCTCCAGACCCCCATAATAACCCTCAACTCAACATACCATAATCCCTCACCCTAGCATCCACATATATTCGGTACAAAGAGATCGTGGTCGAGAGGCCGACTTACCCATTTCCCCCCCTACACTCCCCTTCCCAAACTCTCCTAAACCTTCTCCCCCCAAAATCTCGCCCCCATCCATGTATTCACCAGTTCATTCACTTCTACCCTAACTTCCTCTGCCAAGCCTTCCCCTCCCTCCCTTCACCAAACCCCCACGAGGCTTCGTTCTCGCTACAACATCAATTCTCTCCTACTGCAATCACTTTCTCAACCTCCTCTCTCTCCTACACATTTTCTGGGCGGCGGCCCTGGCGAACCTGACCTCCTCCATTGCTTCGGCGCTCCTGAAATGGAGGACGCAGGACTTCGGATTGGTGAATGGATGATTGTGTGTTGATTGTTGAGCTAAGGTGGGTATCTGTTTTATTAGCGGGGATGAGGGTGTTGTCGTTGAGTTTGTAATTGGTTATTTTAACGACCCATTTTTCTTATTTAATAATAAGCGCCCTTCTTTTATACGGACATTCCTTACTTTCTACGTATACCTAGATCTTTTGTCGAATCTGGATTTAGGTGATATGATTCTATCCAAGTGGTGAGGAAAGAGCTGAAGCCAAGAATATAGAGAAGTTGAAGGAATCACAAATCACGGAAGATAGGTGGGAGATGAGTGTGATGACGACGCCGTGTCCCCCCCCCAGCCCCTTCATATCTCCCCCTCGCTTCCTCGCTCTCGAAGATAAAGAATAAATAACTTTAGACCCAGAAATAAAAAAGGCACAACTTCGAGGGAGTCGAACGAAGTTGAGACAGAGAGAAAGACGACGAACGATCAAGGACAGGGACATGTGACAAGGAGAACAGCAAGTTAGGCATTGAAGTAGAGAGTAAAAAACAATCGAAACACATGAGAAGTTCGGACCAATGACACGAGAAGCAGAGAGAAACGACTCCATCGATATAACAGAAAGCGATACAAGGGACAAAAATTCACAGTCGAACGAGCCATCAGATCGAATTCTAGTGCAGCACGTCATGTAAGCAGCTGCCCCCCAACCGTCCCCCAAAAAAACAAAAAACAAACAAACAGATTACTCAAATGATAACATCACTCTAACGAGAATACATACATACCCCTCTCCAACCCTTTATAAACCCCCCAACCCCTCAAAAAGCCCTTCCCCTCCCCCTCCCCCCCCCACATCCTCAACCCCCCCCCCAACAACCACACCAAATCCCCACCTTTAACACATCACGACCCCATCCACGACCCCCAAAAACCCACCATCTATCCAAATCTGCAAATAACCAAAAACAGTCACCCTGGAAGATTTGAACGGATATTTTGCAAAAAGGTGTGAATGGTTAGTAGTAGAAGAGATGTGTGAAAAAGCGGCGGGGGGGGTTTGAGATGAAAGGATGAGAGAGAGAGGGGGGGGGGGGGGGGGAAACACTTGATTGGAGGGCGTTGTGGGGAGAGTGCGTGGAAGAGGGGATGAGGGTTTTTTTCGAGGAATGTTTCTTCTGATGGTCGGTGTAGATGACTGTATTGGCGTGTGTGTGGGTTTTGTCGCTGAGTAGATTCTTTCGCTCGTGCCTACCTCCATGCATCCAGTCTGATCCACCCCCGGAGGTGTGCAGAATTTGAAAGAAGTGGAGTTAGTTGTAATATTTTGGCCTGGTTGAAATTCGTCATGAATAATAAATCCTCTGTGGTAGGATGAAGGGGGATGATGTAAGTCTGCGTATATAGCACATTTAGCACAAGAGTAGTATAGGCGGAAGTGGCAGGATGGTGCTTGATAGATTGGTCGTTCTCTCGAGACGAAGAGGTGCCATTGTCTTGCAATATCCCATTCAGATGCCGCGCACTTATCTCTCCTCCTTCGCAACCCACACCAACCTCCCCTCCCTCCAAATTCCCCCTCACAAATATTTTCTACACCCCCCCCTCCACATGCACAAGCAGAATATCCGGCCAACCCCCCGCCAACAAGAAAAAACGCCATCTTCTATTCCACCCCCTCTTCCCCCTAACTCCACTCCCATCTACTTCCGCCTAAACGAACACCCCTCCGTCAGTCTCGCTTTTCCGCCCGTGGGCTGGCATAGCACGGTGCTGCAGCCGCCGCAGATGACGACGGTTTGGGCGTGCGAAAAGACGGTAGTGATGGTGAAGCAGCCGGGGCATTTGACGTCCATGAAGAAGGAGCGGGGGGCGGGGACGAGGGTCTAGAAGGAGTTAAAGGGTTGGCGAGGGGGAGATGGGGGGTTGGAGGGGGGAGGAGGGGATGGGAGGAAAGAAACGAACCTTGAGCTTATGCTTCCGCGCTTCAGCCGCCGGCGTTGGGTTTAGGAGGTCGACTGCGAGAACCTGTCACAAAGTCTATCAACACCTGGACTACTTTTTGCCACACGCTCAAAGCTTCCACGAGCTGCGAAGAAGGCTAGATTTACCATCTTGACGAATGTGAAGTTGTATTCGATGCTTTTAGATACTTGACTGAGCGTCAGATGGGTTGTGGGATGTGGGCGAGGATGAAAAGTTCGCTGGTAGAGGTGTCGTGTGGATGAGTCGAAGTTGATGTTCGGTTAGTGAAAAGATGACGCTAGGGAACTTTGAACTTAGTAGGGGAGGGTTTGGGCCCTAGGGTTGCGCTAGTACTGAAGTTGGGGGGATTTGATAGGGGTTTTGAAGAGTGTGAGGATGTTAATGTTCGCAATTGCATATGTAGTTCGAATTGTCTGTACTTTATCCCAAATCCCCAATTCTTCCATATATTTACGCAGTTCCCCTAGATCAAATCCCGAACCCATCAGTATCAGATAAATCTACTTCCCAAACCACCATCCAAAACCCACAGAAACGCATCGAAACAGAAATGAAAGCTATGAAGAACTGAGATATCCCAGAAATCCGAAAAATGGCAATGCTACAGGATCTGTTGTAGATTACGTCTGAGTCTAGTCTTCATTGTTTTGACTCAGGTAACCATCAAGAGTAATCGAGCTATCTCGGAGAGAAATAAAGAAAGGGTCATGTATATCGTCCCATCTAAACATAACCAGCCTTCAATGCAGCTCCTAGTCTATCACAGCCTTCAAGTGCCCAATCAAACTTACACCATCTACGCGGACCCATTCTCTACCACTGCCGGCTTATCGAGATTCCCTCTCACACCCCCTTTCCCACCGACTTCTCTCGCCGTAATCTGCACTCCTAGATTCTCTCCTACGTTTACTGTGACTTCGACTTTGCCTCCTTTCTTGACCCCTCTGACGGCAGTCTCAGCGAGCACTTTCCCGACCTTCCACACCTTTTCCCGTCTCTCCTCTTCTTCATCCTCGCTATCGTCAAGATCAGAATCATCGTCTTGGGCTTTTCCGTTGGTTTTCGGTTTCTGCGGCGCTTTGAAAACTTTAATTTCTCGTGTACCCTCACACACCTTAATGATCACATCTCCGCCCTCTTTCGGCGTTGCGAATACGCCGGCTCTCCTTGCTGGCACCGCAGTCTCCACTTCTAGCAAACTCTTGAATGCACCTCTCTCGACGTTCTCGCTAATGACGAGCACTCCAATAGCGTGGCGTAGATGAGGTGTGACGGTGACCATCGGATGCGTGGATTGCTGGATATCTTCTTTTTCGAACTCTTGGATTAGCGAAGTTTGTATGGCGGCGCCGCGGGCCGCGAGGGAGGATGGATCGAGCGCTGTAGAAGTGGTAGAAGGGGAGAGAATGCTGGTATTAGGAGCAAAGAGGGATGTGAGGATGCGGGCGATTTTGGGAGTGTGGGAGGTTCCGCCAGACATGATAACCTATAGTTTGAGTAAGCAAAACTCTTTGAATCTCTGAGAAGATTTCAAAAGGGAGTACCTCGTCAATATCTAGAATGTCCAAGTCCGCTTTTCGAATCGCTTCCTCAATTAGACGGCTAAAGCTCCCGAATACCTTATTGGCGAGCGTCTCGTACCTCAACCTATTGATCGTAGAGGTGAAATCTATCCCATCTGCAAGACTCTCCGCGCTAAAGCTCGCATTCCCACCTATGCTCAACGCCTTTTTCGTTGCTTCGGCTTCCAATTTCAGCTTTGCCAGACTCTTTTGATTCTCCCGTGGGTCCGTCTTATTTTTCTTGATGAATTCTTTCGCAAAGTGGTCAATGAGTACCTGATCTAGCTGGGCTCCTCCAGTCTCGTAATCATGAGCGGTGGAAAGTATGCTGTATATTCCCCCTCTTGACGCAACAACCGCAATATCTGATCTTGTCCCACCCAAGTCCGCTACCACAATTATCTTATCCGACAACTTTGCCTCTGGTCGAGCATCGTACGCAAGTACCGCTGCCGTAGGTTCTGAAATAAATTGCAGTACATCGATTCCTGCAGCTTTGCTTGCCTTGCTCAAAGCCTCCTTTTGGTCATTGGAGAAGTCCGTTGGTACTGTTATCACTGCAGCATTGACCTTCTTGCCAAGAAAACCTGCCGCTGAGGATGCTAGTCTGCGAATGTGGCGAGTAGTTATCTCGGGTACACCGATTGTATTTGGTGTTTCTGACTCGGTGTCATGTATCGAGAAAGCGACAGTAGAACCCTCTTTTTGGGGATGTGCGGATGCATGGCATGGAGTCGGGTCTATCGAGTCAAAGCTAGAAGCGCTGTCAGCAACAGAAGCACGATATGCCACACTATTTTCATACTTTTTGCCCAAGTAATCTCTGAAGTATGCAACCGTATTTCTACTGTTGCGGACCAATTGCGACTTTGCCTGTGTACCATGATACTCTTCTCCCTCAATGTAGGATAATATTGAGGGAATATGGCGATCTCCTTCTTCATTCGCTATAACTTCTGCTTTCCCTTCCCCAGTCGTGTATGCGATTGAGCTGTTGGAATTTCCAAAGGAGATTCCAATGGCGAAAGTCACACCCGGAGACGTCCCACTCTCCTCAGCGCTCATCTTGGCTGTGCTCAGGGATTTTCCTGTTCTGTCAATATACAAGTCAGTTATTCGTCACCGTGACATTGTATCGTGTGTTTCTGCGAAACTCTCAATCTCCAGCGATGTCAAGATGAACAATCGCGAAATTTTGCTAGCTGCGGGAGGAATCTTTGACTTCTCGGCTAGGGCTGCAGCCGTTTGCCTTTATTAATGACAGGCTTCTAGTTCCCTTCTACTCCCCTACAACAATGGCGACGCTGGTACTGCCTGGCGAGGTCATCTCTCCAGATGTCCTTCCCGTTCCATCGAACCCTTCCATATCGCTCAAGCTAGGCCCTGGCTTGCGCCATGTGCCTCCCTCAACAATCACCCCGACGCTTGCTGGAGCTCTGAGTGTAGATCACAAGAAGAATGCTATATGGGTTGAAAACAACAGCGGTAGGGTACAATGACTAGACCGTATACAACCTAACCATTTTTCTTGCTGAACACCCACATCAAAACAGTACATCCCCCAACCCAATGACCTTATCCTCGCAACAGTCCACCACTCCTCCACCGACTTCTACCACTGCGCCATCACCCCCCACACAACCCTCGCCCAACTCCCCCAACTCGCCTTCGAAGGCGCCACCAAAAAAACCCGTCCCCAACTCAGCGCCGGCAGCCTGATTTACGCCAAGGTCTCATCCGTGTCCAAACATCTGGACCCGGAAATCGTATGCTACAACCCCTCTACGGGGAAAAGCGAAGGCATGGGCGAACTGAAAGGCGGGATGGTGTTCGATGTGAGTTTGGGTATGGCGAGGAGGCTGTTGCTTAGCAGGCAGAAAGAGGACGGGGGGGTTGTGGTGTTGGAGGAGATTGCGGAGAAGGTGGCTTTTGAGATTGCGGTGGGGAGGAATGGGAAGGTGTGGGTGAAGTCGAAGGGGGTTAGGGAGACGCTGCTGGTTGGGAGAGCGTTGCAGGAGACGGATCGGGATGGGCTGGGGTTGGAGGAGCAGGGGAAGTTGGTCAGGAAACTACTTAGGCAGATATGAGATGTAAAGAACATCAAGCCATTCACATCCGGACATCACACGTTGGATATACTGTTATCGTGCTGGCGCCTAAGAGTTTTGCAATTAAATGTCGACCTAAACCGGTCACGGAAATAGGATCTTAACATTGTTCTTCAACCATCTCCACTGCTACTAAAACTACAAAGAACAAGCATAAGATCATCTTGCAAATCAAACACGTAATCGCATCACCATCAATCCCCCCTCTCAGACAAAAGAAAAGCACAGTGTGTAGCGTGCGCGAGTCCCCCGGACAAGGACAATCACACTTAATCGGGTATCACCACTGTGAAGCTCAGCTCCTGCTCTCTCCATCGAGGACAAGGACACAAAGTCTCCAACCCACCCCGGCTCCGACAAAAACTCCACAAGAATAAAACCGAAAGTTTTGAACACGAAAGTAGAGGATTGTCAAAAGGCCAGCCCACGTTCTTTCCCCTCCCCTCGCCTCCCCTTGGCAGAACAGCAGAGATGAACATATACAGACGATAGAGCGTCCAGCAAGCTCTATCCACTTCCTTGGTCTTCCCCGCTTCCCCTATCCCCCGTTACTACATCAGCGCACCAATCACCACTGCTGCTCCGAACCCAGCCATGACACCCACAGCGCTACCCGAGCGCCCCACCGCCGCTCCGACGAAAGGACTCGGCTTTGGCGCTACCCCTGTACCTCCCGGCGCACTACCGCTCGGTGCGCCAGTGCCACTGCCGAAGGGCGCAATAGTCGTTGTCGCGATAATAGAGGTACTAGCGTAAGGCGCGGTACCTGGTGCGGACGAGGAGATGGGCGAGGCCGAGGGTGAGGAGCTGGACATTGGCGAGGTGGGAATCGAGGAGGCAGATGGTGAGGAGGTGGGTGGGGTAGGTTTCTCCGAGGATATGACGGGGAAGGTGGAGGTCTCAGTCATGGTGGTGGAGGCGAGGGTGGAGATGATTGTTGTGGTGTAGGTGGAGGTGGAGCTGAGGGTTGAGGTAACGGTTGTTGTTGGAATGGCCGTGGCCAGAACGGCCAGGGCGGTGAGAATGAGGTAGGAGATATGCATTGTGAGCGTTAGGTGGGAGTTCCGTTCGCTAGAGATATGGTAAATGATAGTCGTGTGCGCGATGTTGGTCAAGGCAATATCGATAGTGCTTTAAGCGAGGCAAGATACAATGCTGCAACTGATGTGCGCGATAACTTCTGCTTTGGGGGAGCGGTGTCTTTTTGCTATCGGCGCTGATGCTGCGATATTGCTTGCACCACGGTGTGGATGAAGTGTTCTTTGTGCGACTGTATAGCTAAAGATAGAATGTGCAAGAGATACTGTGATGTGTAAACAAAACAATGGTAAGTAATTGTGATCTAAGCTTAACTCAACAATGAATGAGATCTTCACATAAAGAGTGTGTTATTGTCAATATCGACGGAGCAACAACAAAGAGTGGACGACAAAGATGTCGAAAGGAGCGTGTTCTTTTGTTTGCGCAAGAAAGGAAGCCAGAGGGTGGCAGGGCGGCAGGGAGGTAGAAGACGAGAATAAAATGAAACGGGAAATGTAGGGCATCTTGACGAGCAGCTACATACTACTGTAGCCCTAACCACTACTATGGATGATGGGGCTCTCACCCCACAGAGCAGCTAATTACGCGATCTCGCAGGACAGCATGAACATGGCATTGTGGCCCCATGTCCATGTGCAACGTGAAGCTTTTTGGGGCGGTAAGACTGTGAATCCTTAATTTCGCGTGTGACTGCGAAATGAGATCAATCGCGTGAACCGACAGCTTCGCGCCAGACAGCGATGGAGAAGGTTGATTGGCTGTGTTGTCGAGAATGAAACCTTTAGCGGCACGTTACCTAGCGCTAACCGTGCGAATAATCCTTGTGCCGATTTGTTTAGTGTCATTCTCTCCTTAGAGGTCAAATGCGAGTAATTTGAAGAAACTCACTGGCGCTCGAGATCAAGGAAAAATCTCTGACTTGTACCGTGTCTGTAGTTGTTGAGGCCTGAACAGACGCGCAAGACAAGGAGATATGAGAGATGTTTCCATGCGACTCGAGTCGTTTTGTCAATCAACGAGCGTGAAACACGAGCTCAGGAGAAGAAAACACACGGCTTGATGCCCAAGGAAAGGACTTGGTAGGAAAACCCCTCCCGCCAAGACACCGGAGATGGAAGTGTCTCCGAACGTCCGAAGGCTCCTTTGAATAACTTCATCTTTTGACTAAAACGGTTCCAGTGTCGAGCATGGACCAATTTCTTCACAGTGTCATCAATGTGGTAATGAAAGCATATGTGTCGATAACCCTGAAGGTCATCTTTAGTGATCAATGTAGCTAGAGATAAGCTCGACCTGCTTGAAGGCAAAGAAATTGCTTCCGCTTATAGCGTATTTGACTGTGAGGGTTTCGGAAAGCGCATAAAGCAATTCAGTAATGGTCACGCTCGGCTTCAATCGAGCTAGAATGTCTTTAGATATGCTAGTCGTTATACTATACTCTTTATAGTATTAGAGACAAGGTAAGACTGCTTCCCCAGTATAGGAGAGTACCTTTAGCGGACTGAAGACACATATCGAAAGTATATACCACAGGGAGACCTGCATCTCGCAATTTTTACCAGTAATGTCCGTGGCAGAGTGGTGATCATATCTCGGGACACTGTCTGAGCTAGCTGGTGGGTCTTTGGAGGTATACAAAGGCGCGTTCCCTACTCTCTCTGATACTGCAGTCATATGCAGCTGCCGGACTTCTATTGGTAGGATCGTGGTTTTAGACACGTCAGCTTCGACCTTCACCTGTGACTTCATTTGCCGCCAAAGGCCTCCTTCTACAGATGGTCTTGTAACGGAATCGATGATTGTAAACATAATTCGAAAACTGACGTAACTCATACCGGGCCTTGTCGATACTCCTAGCTGTGCAAACAAAAAAGTTGAAAACACTGGCTATGGCGGCCTTGAATGTTGTAGTGTTCTGTTTTTGAAAACGATAAAGCTTCTTGCAAACAGAGACGAAGATTGACCCAAATAGCTTTCCGACAGGACCAATCCTACAAGCTTGTATATATTCTCGTCAAATAGCGATATTTCCGGTAGAAAATGCTAGAATACTCAAAGCACAAGAAAGAGCTCGACGTGAACAGTCCACTCGGCTAGGATAGCTATACGTTTACTGGTCAGTTGCTTCAACGAAATAGATCAACTACCTAATATTCCTTGTGACTTCAGTGCTGCGTGTCATCTGCTAATGACAATCTTAGTATGACACCTTTCGACGTCGACTGAAATTTCGATGCAATTGGTTAAAATTACTTCTGATCGTGCTGATGTTTGAATTCTCAGCCGAATGTTCAGAGCAAGGGACGCTAGTAGTACTCTTGTTTACCCGGCAATGCACCAACCTTAGCGATACACCACTCTAGCTCCACGGAGTATAGCTACAGCCTAATGAGTACTAGTGTTTGGAAAGTTGTCTGGAAAGTAAAGCCTAACGCTCAGTATTATAACTAGCGTGGTGCATCGCTAAGGGTATATATTAGCTTTACGACGATTAGAAGTAGACCATACTTCGAGACATTGCAGTCTTCATAGAGACCAGTGTGAAGCCCTTTAAAGGATGACTAGACGTTCTAATACAATGGCTTGCAAGATCGTGAAGAGGTCATCCTCCAAATGGCACAGCTGCTACTACCAGAGCAAAGGGAAGTTCAGCAACGCCAAATGCGACTCATCGAGAAATGCGCACTTGAATAAATATAAACAACGAACACGAAAGAAGGCCCAACGACTAGTTCTTAACTACCTGCACGACAACATGGTCATAGGTAAGCTACGATGACCGAGTCCACCCGAATACGGCTTGAAAAGCCTTTACCAAAGTTTTTACATGGCAGGCAGTAGAATGAGTATTTAACAAGTTGAATTATCAAGATAACGCAGAGTTGCCAACAATACTGGATACCCCGACATTACCATATATCTAAACACACTAGCCAACGCCAGGGCCTGTCCAATTTGGCATGCCACATACACCAACTCTAGGCTATGATTATCCTCACATAAGCTTTGGACGCGGGCAATTAAAGCAAAACCGCTCCTCCAAGAACAATAATAACGCCAGCAACTGAAGCAACTGATCCCTTAAACCTGGATGCAGAACCGGTGAAGCTCGAGGCCGACGGTGTAGCGGGAAACGTGCGTGAAGCAGAGGGTGCACTTCCGCCTGAAGCAGTGTTGATAGGAACCATACCTGGGAGGCTGGACCCAATTGGGGCGGTATATAATGGAGAAGTCATGCTTGCGCTTGGAGCAATAGGTGTAGCCGAGGCTGACAAAGTGATGCTCGAAGCGACGGCCGTCGACGAAGGAGAATTGGAGGCAGAGGCGGCACTCGAGCTTCCATCGCCGCCTGTCGTGCCAAGTCCAGCGCACAGAAACGCCAGGGAATTAAACTCCACAAGAGCCAGGCATTCACCATCGAGGCGTCCGGATCCATTGTCGACACTGTTGAGCGCCGGACCGAATCCCTCGCTCTTGCATCCAGCGCCGTGATAGAAGGCAAAGGCGGCAAGGTTTCCGTTGGGGCAGGTTGGGCGCCGAAGGACTTGGTAACTGTGGGTAGCGGCGCCAGGAGTGCCGCAGACATCGGTGCTAAGGGTGTAGTTGAGAGCTACCGGGTCCCTTTCACCAAAACTCGTGGTGAGGCCAGAGCCGCAATCGTTGTCGCTCCAAAGACTAATTTCGCCTTGTCCTGAGGCAGCATGGACAAAGGGGAGAGAGAGGGAAAGCAGAAGTGGAACGAGCGATAGCATGGTGGATGACGTTAGAGGCGGGAGCGAATGGGTGGCAAAGCAGCAGAAGACTGAGTCGTGAAGAAAAGATGCACACGCAAGAACGTGAGAAGAAATTGGTGTTCGGCTTAAGACCTCAATGATCAGTGGCTTGGGGGCTATATAATCACAGGGTGATACCTCGTATTGGTGTAATTGGTGGCGGCCTGCAGGCGATCGAAGAGGAACTCTATGCCACGGCGTAGACGTTGCCCAGGCATTGACAATCTATACGACGCATGGACAATGTCGGGATCTTTACGCCGCGACTGGGAACACGCGATCAGACTTCGGTCCATCACTGTATTGGAGGAATCGTGAATAGGGAGGTTGGTACGGAAGTAACTTAAAATCACCAACGCCAAGCTTTAAGCAAAGGTATTGAGGCTGAGGCGTGGTCTGACACCACGTAAAACCTTTGGTCTTACCCTCATGGGAAAACTCATCCAACGTCACGTTTGAGAATACAGTCAAACCTAAAGCCTTGGGGCAGTCCGTAGCCACGCTTTTTCCGAAGACCGTTTATCGTTTATCATTTCTTGATTCTCGATTTCTTTCGATGCATTGCCTCGTGTAACGACGCTGGACAGAATTCCATCTGCAGAATTCTCAACCTAAACCCTTGAAATCGATGCAGTCACTTCCAAAAGCCCCCAAGAGGCAGCAGCGACTTTAACAGTTTCCATCCAGGTTGAGATCGAAGGTCAGAGTGCCAAGCTCAATTCGAAACTAGGCACGAAGATTGAAGGAAACCTGGACCCGGGGATTTTGCAAGTTTCTTCCAAGTTTCCACTCTGCCATTTGGTCTGGTCTCGCAGAATCTCTCTGGGTGAAGTTTGATGGTGCTACGCGTTCTCTAGCTTTTCCTATGGGACATATCTCCATCTCGTGATTGCTGGCGAATCCCCGGCCTACGGGTGCGTATTGTGAGCTATGATGTGGAGTGTTCCACCCGAATGTCAGATTTGGCGCTGAAGAGAACCATTCAATACTGCTGCTGGCCCAGTCTTGCAAGGACTAGTGTTGCGGTTGGTTGGTCCGTCACGCAGGCAGGGATACTAGAAAAGACTATAAGAGCAAGTCTCTGGTGATTCCCTGCAGTATCAGGCTCAGCCACTAACATCGAAGAGTGACATTCATACAGGCCCACATTGCTGGAATGCTCTGACGATGTGAGAAGCTAGTCATGTTGAATGATAGAATCTATCAAGTCGGATTTATGAGATCGATTTGATTCATATAGTTCTTTTGAATGTTATTTGGTGGTACGAACAGATTCTGGTGGCGTGGGTAGTTCCAAGGATGAAAGAGACGGTCGGGAGCTGACATGTGCTTTGTTGTCTTCCTACCAAAGGAAAGCCTCTTATGATTAGTTTATGGGAGATAAGAGTTTGGTCTGATTGCATACGAAAGTAATGGAGCGGTACGAACAATGTGTAAGGTAAGGTAGAGAGGGTCTTTGCATGTAGGTTGTGATCGGATTCAGAATGTACAAGCTACAACTGACTTATTATCATAACAATCCAGTCTCCTTTCCCTGCGTTTCTCTTTGCTCTTCCATCTTCAATAATACATCATGTATCATAATCATTCCCCCAAAATCTCTGCCAAATCTTGTCTGTATCTGCTTTGATTTCGAAGTCTTATATTGACTTTTGAAAGTTCGGATCAGCCCAAGGATAGGGGGAATTCTAGTCCTACCTTTTCCTCTTGCAACACACGATCGTGCTCTTTTTAGTGCGGTTTCATTGGGCAATTGACGAATGTCATGCATCTGAAGACTCCATTGCTTTGTGCGGCGAGTCCGAGGTTGGCGGAGTGAGGCGTATAGGCGCGAAATTGAGGGCAGTTGTAAAGTGACTTCATTCTGAGAGGATGCAAGAGAGAACATGGCTTCTTTCAAGTCCCTTGCTGCGCCTTGAGCACTTGTCAAACAGACAGACAGCCTCTGATTGAAACAAAGAGACCATCTCATAAACGAACAGTAGGCATACAATGATGGTAAGGGTCATGTGCAGAGTCGCCGAGCAACGCAAAGTGCCTCGAGGTTGGATTCAGCTCTCAGGTTCGTCAGCCTGGAGTCAGGTTCACTTCAGTGCTTTCTCAGCCAGCAATAGAAGCTTCTGAAACTTTGGATCCCTTGTTGCACAACGTTGCCTGGTGGTCTAGAAATCTGCATGTTGTGGGTCAAGTGTAGGTGCTACCCTACGTCGCTTATCCGGGAGGGTCATCACGATGTCAAACATGCTATCTTTATCAAGTTGGTAACAGATGGCATGGGATTCTAGGCCATTCTAGACTAACACCTGAGGTGGATCGATCAGACAGGCAAGATCAAAGTCCCTACTAATATCTACGGTGGAAAATATGATGCGGAAGACCACTGAAGCGTGGCCGGTCCGGACAACCCAACAGGGTCTCACGGCAAATGAAATGTTTACCGTCCGCTCTCAGGAGCAAATCAGCTTGGAGATGCTGTCCGGTAATTAACCGGACAGTGTCGTTGCATAAATCGACTCCATGACATCTGCATCTTGGGCTTCATCAACGAGGATGCGGCGGAAGTCCGCAGGATGTAGCAGAAGGTGTCTAAAATGAAAGTGTCTCCAACCGGTGGGACCTAGATATTGGTTGGATAGCAATGGGCATTGTATGAGCGTACTACTAAGCTGTGCGGCTTCACGGAGCAGATTCTCTTCTAGGGCTCCAAGCTCGGCCGGAATACTCAAACTTTTGGCAAAGGATCTAGATACCAGCCAAACTCTCGTATCCGCTAGGAGTAAGACTTCTGCTTCAGCTCCTGATTCTTCTCGTGCTTCTGTGATTGTAATATCACCGCCGTCATGGACGTCTTTTTATCTGAGCTCTCGAAGCGACCCTTATGGAATTCATCTTTGATTTTTGTTTCTGCTTTTTCTGCCCTTCTCATTAAGTCGACACAAACCTCGCAAAGGTTTTGACCTAATGTACGAGCTTTTGATCCTGAGACTTACTCAGTCAAGTCAGTCTGTGAGCATTTAATCAATTGACGGGATTCAGTCAAACGAGACTCGATCAAACAGCGAGGCTTTGTACAACGATACTCAGTCAGTCTGCGAACCTTTGTCTGTTACTTGATCGGTTTAGAAATCGACGCCGAAACGACGCGGTAAGACATTTCAAGATGTCGTGCTCTTAACGATCTTAGGGTCTTTTTGCAAAATCTCCACCTCCTGGCAATGTGTTCTCCTCCTCGAGTGGACCGGCGGGACTGAAAGCGCTGTAAGAGTCATCTTTGTCGTCTCGAATTCCTCTGCGCCGTGAAAGATCCGAGATACAGGCAAGGATGATTCGATGACGGATGCTGTTCGTCTTGGTGAGTAAGTGTCTCGTTCATGCAGGGCCAATAAGGTCAAATAGATTCCATTTCCTTGTTCTATCCGGATATGCGACATATTTGGATAGTATTGATGGTTGTCGACATCTATACTGAGTCCTGCACATAGACTGAACAGGGTCAATTACCACTCGATCACGCAGCCGTGGGGAGGCTTCGCCTTTGTTATCGGCAACATCTCAGTGGATTCTTCGAATCATTGGACCAAGCACCTTTTGGCGCAAACGGGCCTTAGGGTATGATGGTTTCAGTCCTTTTAATTCAATGCTCTCGGGGATATCTTGAGCATTTGTCCAATGTGATCCTCCTCAAGCTCTTTAGATCCCTGATATTATCAAACCTAGCACCTGTTGAATCCCAATGCTCAATCATGCTATGCCGTCTTTCTTCCAGGTGACTAACTCAATATACGAGCCAGATATTGAAGGTTTTAAACCATATCTCAGGTTGGAATATATCCCATCAACGTCGTTCTTGCGGTACTTCCAATCACCATCTCCTGGAATCTAAGACTAAGTATTTGTTAACGACCTACGTCTCTGCGCACTTCTTGGTCTCCGTCTGCCGTAGGTGCTTCCTATCATGAAATCAGCACCACTCACCGAAGCTGATATGTCATAGCGCCGCCATCTGCGGAGCCGTTGAAAGTAAAATTCTTCGCAGGCTAAAACCGAGCGCTCCAATCTCATATGCACGTCCCCAAAACCTCACCCACCCAAAACATCCCTCCTGCTAAGATACCCCGAGGGAACCCTTTAGCGCTCTTCGCCTGGAGTGCCGCCGAGGTCTTTCCATCATCGTCGCCGGCAGCTTCCACCCCTCACAAACCGCCTCTTCGACCCCCTCCACAGCGGTTGCAAAAGCCGTTACAGCCCGCAAACCCGACAACAGCGGACCCGCAACAGCTACGGCCGGGAACGCCTTGTTCTCTTTCCATATCAGCAGTTTGCTCAGCACACCGGCTGTAACAAGCCCCTCGAATATCTTGACTGCAGTCGATCGATACGGCCGAGCGGACGGCGTCGGGGGTTCTCGCTGGTGGTCGGGTTGTATTTGTTACAGTAAACGCTATGCACAGCTTCCTTTGATTCATAAACATCATAGTCTGCTGCACGAACCAAATGATTTCCCCCCCGGGGTCAAAAGCTCCGACCGTTAGAAACGCTCATCCAGGGGGTTTAGATACGTGAATCCCCAGCGAACGAAGGACTTTTGTCTATTGACACCAATCCCGTCTACGAGCCCATACAACCATTTCATTATTTCACAAAGCATCTACCGTTCGATTCTCAACCTTTTAGCAAAATGTCTCAACCCCCCCCCAGTCCCCTCTTCCGGTCAACCATATCCGACTACTACTGTAGATCAGCCATCTCGAACCGACTCTTCGTCATATAACCACCCCCCCCCCCAAAAAAAACCTCCCATTGCAATGGCGACTGCAAAAACCTGAACGAGAGACCAGGTTCGAAGATGCTGATTTAGCCAAACCC
>JAABUS010003312.1_pt1 | contig 26572 bp, 23 predicted proteins | sample 5560161 | NCBI WGS metagenome assembly JAABUS01 (sample SAMN10711885, study PRJNA513376) | rock metagenome | isolation source: Antarctica rocks | place: Antarctica: Victoria Land, Trio Nunatak nord | collected 2016-01-04
TCGGAGGGATAACGATGGCGGGGCATGGCGCGGGGTCCTTTCCCTCGGCTACACTCCTTCTATCCTACCAAACTTCCCCTTCTCAGACAGGCTCTAAGAGCCTTTGCGGAAAGGGAGGAGACTGGCCGCGGTGGCCGAGGTCTCGCGCAGAACGGAGGCGCGCGATGACCCGCGGAGGCCCACGCCTTGCCCCATCGCCTCCCAGGCACAGCCGGCGCACCATGATCCCACTTGCCGCGCGAAGCACCCGGCGGCCCCATTCCCGCCGCGACCATCTAGCGCGTCCCTCCCAACCGGACCGCTTCTCGTGCTCCTTCCGTCGTGCCCTCGCTCCCTCTTCCCTCTCCCGTCGTTGGTTTCATCACGGCGCTCAGCCGAGTGGCGCGATCAGCTCGACCTCGTTCCCATCTGGATCATCGACATAGACGGTCCGCGCCGCCAGCACCGGGTGCTGGCCCGTCCTGATCTCCAACCCCGCGCCCCGGATCGCCGCCACCACGCCGTCGAACGCCTCCGCCCGCACCGCGAGGGCCAGATGATGCAACGTTCGCGGGGCCGCGAACCCCGGCGCGTCGGCGGGAAGCTGAACTAACACCACCATCGCCGGCAGCTCGTCCATCGCCCGACCGGCTCGCAGGAACACCGGACCAGGCAAGTCCGGCGGCGAGATCACTTCGAGCCCCAGCAGTCCCTCATAGAAGTCTCGCGCCCTGGTCATGTCGCGCACGTTGAGGACCACTTCAGCGAGACCAGCTACCCCACTTGCATCCGCCCGGCTCGCCCGCTCGACGCGCTTGCTCTCCATTCGCCTTCCGCTCCTCTCATTTACGAACACATGTTCTCATCTCTGGCTCCGCGAGTCTCCGCGTCAATCGCTCGCGGCGTCAGGCCGGCCTTCTGCTACCCTTGCCTCATGGAACGCCAGGACCCTACTCCCGCACCGCCTCAGGCCGCTCCTCCCGCCATCGCGGAGCACTCCCCGGCCCGCGCGCCCATCGTCACCCCTGACGCCGCGAGCGAGCCACCAATCGCGACGCACGCCGCCCAAAGTCGCGACGGCACGTGGGTACCCGTCCTCCTTGCCGTCTCCCTCCTGCTCCTTCTCTGCCTCATTTTGATGGTCGTCGCCTCCAGCCGCGCCCCGATCGGCGCCGGTTAGCCGCTCCATCGTCATGTCGTTCGTTGCCTATCCCCACGCACAGTGATGCCCGCTCCTTGGAGCGGGCATCGACATGCAGTCGCCGATCCACCTCGTTCACGCCGCCGGCATGGCAGACGTGGCCCGAAGAAACGAGGCTAGCCGGTGCCGGGCGACGCATGCGTCGCCCCTACCACTGCCACGCCGGAGGCGCGAATTATTCCGTGACGCGCCACTAGCTTGGCATCGTGACCGTGCCGGGCGAGGCGTTGGCGTTTCCGTCGCCGTACGTCGTCACCTGGCCGGGATTCAAGCTCGTGCTGACGGGTCCGGCGGGTGGCGCCGTGGTGGTCACCGGTGCCGTCCCAGCGTCGCTCACCGGCGGCGCGGCCGTCGGCGCCGAATCGGCGGCCGGTGCTGGCGCTGCCACTCCGGAGTCGGCCACCAGCGGGTTGGTGAAGGTCCCGAACACTTCCTGGCCGTCGCCGAGCCCGTCGCCATCTGTATCAAAGACGGCCGGGTTCGTTCCGTACATGTTGATCTCGTCACCGTCGGCCAGATGATCGCCGTCAGTGTCCTGATTATTCGGATCGGTGCCGTAGGTGGCCTCATTCGCGTCTGGCAGGTTATCCGCGTCGGCGTCGGTCGCCGTTGGCACCGCCATCGCTGGACCCGCCGGCGCAACCGGCGCCGTCGTGTCGACTGGCGGCGCGGTGTCAGCCGGCGGCGCGGTGTCGACCGGCGCCGGACCGGAGCTGACCGGCGTCACCTCGAGCACCGTCCCCGGACCAATGTCCCCGTAGCTCAGATTTTGCCCGTCCGCATTGACCGATGGGTTCAATGCTGCGTCCGATTTGACCACCGATCCGTCGGCGTTCGCGTCGACCGGCGGCGCTTCCTGAGCTCTCGCCACACCCGCCAGCGCCACCACTCCGAGCGCCCCGCAGGCGATCGATCTCAGCATACGATTCATGCGTCCCCTCCCTATGTTCCCCGTCTCGCGACGCGTTCCTGGCCTGGAGCTTCCCAGCCCGGTATCCACGCCTACGCGCCGCGAGTCATGATCGTCTCAACGTACGAGATCAATAATAGCCTTAAGCGGCCGATCTATTCAAAGCTCCAACCTGCCGCCCGCCCCTCCGCTCGGGTCAAAACCGCCGCCAAGTCGTCTCCCCGCGCGTCGCCATCCGCCCCTTGCCAGAAGGCGCCCACGTGGCGCCCGTTGCTCACCTTGTCCCAAGCTCGTCTCTCCGCTGGCGGCCCGCTCGCCATTCGTCCGCCAGGAGATCGAAGACGACCTCCTCAGCAAACGCTCCCGCCTGGACGCTCAGCCAGTGGAGACGGCCCGCGTCCCGATACCCCTGCTTGCGCAACGCCGCCGCCGATCGCGTATTCGGTCCCCACACGAACGACCGCACCATGTGCAGCCCCAGCCGCTCGAACGCGTACTCCAGCAGCAGGTGTTTCGCCTCGGTGCCAAGTCCACCACCCCGGTGCTCCGGTCGATAGATGCCGGTCCCCGTCTCTGCCGTCCGATTTATCCAGTCGATGCCATAGAGACCGTTGTCCCCGATCAGCTCCCCACCATCCCGCAGCGCGATCGCGAACTCGATCTCATCCGGAGGCTCATCCTTCCCGATCTCACCCGCCCAATGCGCGAGCAGGATCGGACTTCGCACCCCGCGCCCATTGTCGAAGAAGGTCTCCGTCTCCTGCCGCGACCAGCGCGCGATCTGTTCGCCGTCCTCAACCTCCAACGGCCGCAGCACCACCCGCTCCCCGATCATCGTCGCGTTCCGCGGCCACGTCCCGTCGCTCGGCCCTGCGTCGCGCTGACGCTCTGGTCGCAACTGGACCACGGCCGGTGGTCCCGCGGCGTCGATCCCCGGCCCAGGGTCACCGAGGAGGTCGATCCACCCCGGATGAAGCCGCTCGTAAACGACCTGGTCATGCCGGCCGCCGTCTCGCCAGTACGCCTCCCGCAAGCGGAACGCCGGGCGCATCCCGACCGCCTCCGCCGCTGCCACCACCGGCCCCTGGTCGGCGTCCACCGACACGTGCACCACCATCATGTGCCGCTCGTCGGAGAGCCACGGCACAACCAGCCGCACAATTTCCGCCTTGACGTCCGCCGCCGCCCGGCCCAGCGCCGGGTCCGCGTGTAGTTTCACCCACCCGGTTCGCCAGTCAGCCGTCTCCACCGTTGTCGCGCCAACCGGCTCGTCGCCATCGATCCGGCACGCGACCAGCGATGTCGTCCTCCGCTCCGCCGCGGCCGGAAGCTCCTTCTTCAGCATCGCCTCCGCCCGCTCAGCCGCGATCGGAAAGGGCGACGACCGCCAGGCAGAGGCGCGCCGCGCGTCGCTCACCTCGAGACCCCGCAAGTAGATGGTCTCCCCGACCAGAAAGGTCTGGCCCGCGCTTCCCGCACTCGGTGACGGATCGCTCATGCCGGCCGACCCGCCAAAATCACCCCACCGGTGCGAGGGGCCGCCATCGTCAGCAGCCGTCCGTAGCCGCCGATCTCATCCTCGATCCCGAGTGAACGTAGCGCCGCCCACGCTCCCGCTTGGTTGCTCGTCACGACCGGCTTCCCCCATCTGGCTTCCAAACCCGCGATCGCCTCCACCACGTGAAAGTTCGTGCAACTGACGAAGATCGCGTCCGCATCCCGCCGAACGACGCGCGCGATCAAGGACTCGGCGTCGTCTGGGGCGAGCCGGCCGATCTCGTCGTCGGTCGCGCAGCCCAGACCGGCGATCGCCGCGACCGGGAAACCGCTTTCCTCGAAGAAGCGCCGTTCGATGGCATTCAACTCGTCAAGGTACGGCGTCGCCACCGCCAGCGACGTCGCGCCCACCGCCTCGAGTGCGTCGAGGACGGCCGTGCTCGTCGTCGTCGCCGGCAGACCGCTGGCCCGTTCAATCCTGCCGATGAGATCCCGGTCCCAGCCCACGCCGTGGACCAAGCTGCCGGTCGTGCAGGCAAAGACGACGATGCCGACTCCGGCCCAGCGCAGCAGCCGCGCCGCCCGCTCCAGTTCGTCCCCTTCCAGCATCTCGCTCAGGGCCGCCGGGGTTACCTCGCCGCGGGGCAGGGGAATCGGCGCCGGATAGACGGCCACCTCCGCCGGCATCAGCCGGGCGTACTCCGGCAGGACACTTGTATCCGTGGCAAGCGTTATCAGGCCAATCCGACCGCGCCGGCCGTACATGCGAAGTCCCTTTCTCCACGGCGGTGGTCAGTCGGTCGTCATCCGCCGCGGTGATCGCCTCTTCCATGCGGCGAGCGCCGTCACGCGCCCGCTCGTTGCCCACACCGGTCTCATCTCGGCGGCGGTCTGAACGTCCGCCCCGGCCCACGAGCGGAGCATCACCCCGCCTCGACACCGGCATCGCCGTCAGCCAGACGTCGCCAAGCCCGTCTTCAGGTAGGCGTCATAGATCGCCCGCGTCACCGGCGCCGCGAAGCTGACCCCCTCACCCACGTTCTCGATCATCACGATCGAGGCGACGGTCGCCGGCTCGCCATACGGGCCAAACGCGGCAAACCACGAGTGCGGCTTCGCACTCCGATCGTCCTGCGCCTGGGTCGGACCCGATCCCGTCTGCCCGGGTCCATTTTGGGCCGTCCCCGTCTTCCCCGCGATCGGCCACGGGTAGTCTCCAAACACGCGGAACGAGCCCGCCCCGCTCGGATCGCTGGTTTGGTCGCGCAATGCACTTTGAATCTCGTCAATCGCCGCTCGCGAGACCGGCAGCTTGTTCCGCACCACGCGCTGCCCGATCTGTTCGCGGACCCCTTTCGCATTGACGCTGTGATCGACGATGTACGGCTGCAGCAGCGACCCGCCGTTGGCGATCGCGGCGTAGGCCGTCGCCATCTGCAACGGAGTCGCCTCCAGAAATCCCTGACCGATCGCCAGATTTACCGCGTCACCGGTCGCCCAATAATCGCCGAACGTATCGAGCTTCCATTTCGGATCAGGAACGGTTCCCGCAACTTCGGGCAGATACGGGATATTGCTCGGGGCGCCGAGCCCGAACGCCTTGGCCATCTTCGGCAGCAGGTCATTGTCTTTCCGGTCCAGGTCGCGGCCAAGCTGATAGAAAACGGTGTTGCACGAGTTGACGAGCGCTTGGTGCAGGGTCAACGTCCCCTGCGCTCCAAGCCCCTCGGCCACCGTCCAGTCCTGCCACACCTGATTGGATCCCTCGAGAGAAAAGGTCGATGGACAGTCGATCGTCGTCTCGCCCGTATACCCCAGGTCCTGCATCGCCGCCGCCGTGGTGATCACCTTGAAAATCGATCCGGTCGGGTAGGCGGCCTGGGCGACCCGGTTGAGGAGCGGTTTCCGCGTCTCGCTGTTGAGCGCTTGCTGGTCCTTTGCGGAGAAACCGAGGACGAACCCGTTCGGGTCGAAGGTTGGATGACTGACCATCGCCAGCACGGCGCCCGTCCGCGGGTCCAGCACAACGGCGCTTCCGCGGATATCCCCCTGCTGTGTCAGCGCCGCGTCAACCGCTTCCTGCAACCCCCGGTCGATCGTTAGGACAAGATCCTTGGCCGCCACAGCCGGTCGCTCGGCGATCGTCGCCCGTTCCGCCCGCGTCTCACACTGCACGACGATCAGGCTGCCGCCAGGCGTGCCTGTCAGCAGATCATCAGCCCCCGCCTCGACCCCCGCCTGCCCAACGACCTGACCCGGGTAGAGAGTGGGATTGGCTTTCATCTGTTCGGCAGTGACTTCGGAGACATACCCGGTAATGTGAGCAGCCTTGGCGCCCATCGGGTACACCCGCGCATTCCCTTCCCGCACGCCGGCGCCGGGAAGATCGGCCACGGCGTTGAGCAGCTCTTGTTCGCGTGCCGCCGGAAAGTCCATGATCGGCCACCACTGGCCGGCCGGCTTGCCGTCGTACTTCGCCTTGACCTCGTCCTCCGGCATTCCCGTCAATGCGCTCAGCGCGTTCAAGAGCCGTGGCTCGTCACCCGCCTTGATCTCACCTGGTACCACCACGATCCGCACGATCCGACCATCCTCGGCCAGCACCCCCCCGTCGCGGTCCAGGATGCGACCCCGCGCCGCTGGCTGGCTGTCAACATCGACGCAGCCGTCAGCGCCGAGATCCTTAAAGATCAAAGACGGCGTCCAGGCCACCTTCCAGGCGTTTCCCTCGCGGACCAACGGGATGCGGTTTGTCTCGACGAACGAGCCGACGATGCTCGAAACCATCTCGACGCGGATCGGCACCTCCGTCTGCAGATTCGGGGCGCCGGTCACGGTTGCCTTCAACGAGGTCAAGCCGGCCCGGTCAGCGATCCCTTGATATCTGGCAACGAAGTCGTCGCGAGCGATCTCTTTCTGAGCCGCCGTGCCGATCAGATCGTAGAGTCCGTCGTAGTTCCCCTCGCTCCATCGCGTGACAAACGCCTCGGCCACCGCCCCGGCCGGGACGGCCGTTGGCTCCGGGGTCGGGGTTACCGTTGCGGTCGCGGTCGGCGGTGGCGCCGCAGCCGTGTCGCCCCCAACTCCGTTCGCCGCCACTCGCCCCTCAGCCGCGGTTGGCGCCGCCCCAGCAGCCACCGGTTCCGTCGTACCCGGTTTGGGTGGTGTCGTCGCGACGATCGTGACCGCAGCCGCCGCGGTTTCGGTCGCGCCGGAAACGACGGCGGGGCGACGACCAAGCCCACGGTCGCGCAGCGCCGTGACATCATCGCCAACCAACATCACGCCGGCCGCGATCACGGCCACGGTAATCAACAGACCCACGATCCACGGCCAGCGCGACCCGGCCTGGTCCGAAGCGTAGGGGGAATGGTGGTAGTGGGAGCGCGACACGGGGCTGATCCTCCCCTCGTCCCCAGCGCGGACGCCCGCCCGCGTAGCGCGAGCCAAGGCAGGAGCCAAGCGCGGGAACGGGGAGCCCACGGGCTAATCGGGGCGGGGAACGCGAATCCGGCGAAGGGACCTTGGCGACGACTCGCCGCTGGCCGGCTAAGACCTCAGCTGGGTAATCGTCGCCGACGCTTCACCAGTATCGTCAATCGTGCCAGGGTGACCGTTAGCAGTCAAGGAGATCACTGGCCACGGTCCGCCTTCATCACAGGAAACGCGCCACCACCGGCGGCGGTTTCGCCTTCCCCGACCGCGCCGCCTCACGTCCACCGTGTCGGATGCGAAGCGACGGAATCCTGGGTGGCGCCCCGATTGACCCCCTACCCTCGGTCCAGGGCCTTAACCACCGCCGCGAACTGCTCCAGGGTTTGGGGAGTGCACGGGTCGAGTCCGCAGACGTAATGACTGACGCCCAACTCCTGGAACTGGCGGATCGCCGCCGCCATCTCCTCGACGCCGCCCCGGATCGGCTCCCACCGCCTACCTCGGGATCCTTCCATCTCGAAGTTGCTCCCGCTCGTCCGCACCAGCGTCGCGGGGTCGCGCCCAACCTCTCGACAGGCGTCGTCAAGCGCCTCCATCTGTCGCCGCACGGTCGCCGGGTCCCGCTGCCAGTCCGAGTTCCAGACATCAGCGTATCGAGCCGTCAATCGCATCATCCGCGGCCCGTTGGCGCCGATCAAGATCGGAGGTCCGCCCTCCCGCCCCCGTGGCCCGCGTGGAAAGTTCACCGCCCCTCGCGCCTGGTAGTACGAGCCCTCAAAATCGGCCCGCCCGTCCCGCACTAGCGGTGAGATGATCGCCAGCGCCTCCTCGAAGCGATCGACCCGGCGATCGAACGGGAAGCCGTACATGTCGTACTCCGGCTTGTGCCAGCCACAGCCCAACCCGAGCACGAACCGACCGCCGCTGATCTCGTCGATGTTCTCGGCCATCTTCGCGATCGAGGCCGGGTTGTGAAACCCGGTGCAGGCAACCAGCGCGCCAATCGTCACGTCGTCGATCGTCGCCGCCAGACCAGCGCACGTCGTCCAGCACTCCCACACCCCACGCGCCTGATTGCCCTCGCGCTCGAGCTTGAGGATGAAATGGTCGGGCAGCCACAGGGCCTCAAAGCCGATCTCGACCGCTAACCGCCCCATCTCGACCATCTCCCGAAAACCGGGGCCCTCCGAGGTCGGCTCCGTCGCGTCCTGGTCCGCGATCGGCAGCATGACGCCCAGGCTCATCGGCCGGGTGCTTGCCGGCCACCGGCCGCGCTCGATCACGGGACCACTTCCGGCCTGACCCCCGATCGCCTCCGTCGCCATCGGCCGCTCCTCCCGTGCACGCCCGTTCCATCGTCTAGCATCCGACACAATACAGGTCGCCCCTGCGGAACGCGAGCGACGACCTGCGCGCGCCCTCTGAAAAGTGCGGGTCTAGTATCACGCGGCACGGCGTCGCGTCTAGCCAAGCGTTCCCGAGTGGTCGAGCGGCCCGAAACGCTGGCCCGCGATCTCACGCACGCCATACCCGAGAGACGCTTCCCCCCTGGTCGGTACGACGGAACCCGCAGGCGCTCTCGGTCCAGCCAGCGGTCGAGCATATCGTGACGCGGGGTCTCCCTCATGGCGTTGTGCGCCGCTATCGGCGCGAGCGATGCCGCGATCGCGCTACCGCGCCGCGACGATAATCGCGACAGCGAAGATGATCGCCAGCGCTACGACGATGGCGAACGTCAACGCCCCCATCTTGAACCACCCACCGACGCCTTTCGCCGGGCGCAGCTGCAACGATCGCTCCTCGCCCACCGCCTCACCACTGACCCGCCGCGAACTCATCGGCTCATCCATTCCTATTCCTCCCACGGAGTGGCGTCCCGCTTGTGCATCCACCAGCGGAGGCGCACCCTCACTCGCCGTATCTCATGGACGCGTCGCCAGCCTGGCGAACGCTGTTCGCGCCGCACCGCCGATGCCATCTCTCTCCTTCTTCGCGACGACCGCTACAGCGAGCGTCACGGCTCACCGGTCCGCTTGCACGCCGCGCTACAGAACGTCGGAGCACCGTCTCTGTGCACGCCACCGCGCCGTTCCACGAGTGCTCCACCCGGTCGCCGCGTTCTCGTCGTCACCAACCGCCAATCAAATCCCTCCATGACATAACTTCCCAATGGTATACTTCCATCCATATTGGCCCGTGCCGGTGTGCACGGGCCATGTCGCGTAAACCGATTGAGCAACAAAACAGGCGAGCAAGGCGGTGGCAATGGCGGTCGAGGTGGAGACAAGAACCGATGGCGTCGCGAATGCATCACGCCAAGCTGGGCTGCGCAATGTCGCGATCATCGCCCACGTCGATCATGGCAAGACGACCCTCGTCGATGGCCTGCTCAAGCAGTCGAACGTCTTTCGCGACCCCGCTGCCGCCGGCTCGCTGATCCTCGACTCCAACGACCTGGAGCGGGAGCGTGGCATCACGATCCTCGCCAAGAACACCGCCATCGTCTACGCCGGGATCAAGATCAATATCATCGATACCCCCGGTCACGCGGACTTCGGCGGCGAGGTCGAGCGCGTCCTCAACATGGCCGACGGCTGCCTCCTCCTCGTCGACGCCGTCGAGGGCCCGATGCCCCAAACCCGGACCGTTCTCGGTCGCGCCCTCGCTCGCGGACTCCGCCCCATCGTCGTCGTCAACAAGATCGACCGCGCCGCCGCTCGCGCCGAGGAAGTTGTCAGCCTCGTCCAGGATCTCTTCCTGGAGCTGGCGACCGACGCCGAGCAGCTGGAGTTCCCGATCCTCTACACCATCGCCCGCGACGGTCGCGCCGGTCTTTCACCTGATCCCGCCGCCCTTGCCCCCGACCTCCGGCCTCTCCTCGACGCCATCGTCGCCGAGGTGCCGCCGCCAGCCGCCGATCCTGACGGTCCCGCCCAGCTCCTGATCGCCTCTCTCGATTACGATCCCCATCGCGGCCGCATCGCGATCGGTCGCCTCGCCCGTGGTCAGATCCGCGTCGGGGATCAGTTGCTTCACCTCGCGCCGGACGGCGGGCAGACGAGGCAGCGCATCACGACGCTGTCCGTGTTTGAAGGGCTCCACCGCCGCGAGGTCGACGAGGTGTCCGCCGGGGAGATCGTCGCGCTCGCTGGCTTTGCCGACGCCCGCATCGGCGCGACCCTCGCCGACCCAAGTCAGCCAGAAGCGCTCGCGGTGATCGAGGTCGAAGAACCAACCCTGCGGCTCACGTTTGGCGTCAGCACCTCACCGTTCGCAGGTCGCGAAGGACAATATTCCACCTCCCGCCAACTCTGCGAACGGCTCTTCCGCGAGCTTGAGACCAATCTCTCGTTGCGTGTCGCTCCGACCGACCAAGCGGATGTCTTCGCCGTCTCGGGTCGAGGCGAGCTCCACCTCTCGATCCTCATCGAGACCATGCGCCGCGAGGGCTACGAGTTCCAAGTCTCCCGGCCGGAGGTCATCACCCGCGAGGTCGACGGCCAGGTCCAGGAACCGATCGAGCACTTGGTCATCGACACCACCGACGGCTTCGTCGGCGTCGTCACCGACCTCGTCGGTGGCCGGCGCTCCCGCCTGCTCGACATGGTCAACGATGGCCGAGGCAACGTCCGCATCGAGTTCGCCATCCCGACGCGAGGCCTGATCGGTCTTCGCAATGCCTTCCTCACCGCCACCAAGGGCAACGGTGTCCTTGCCTCGCGTCTGCTTGGTTACGAGCCATGGCACGGTCCGATCGCGTCGAGCCGCTCCGGCGCCCTGGTCGCCTCGGAAACGGGGGTTGCGCTCGCCCACGGTCTCGCCAATTCCCAGGAGCGAGGCTTGACCTTTATTGAGCCGGGCACCCAGGTCTACGAGGGGATGATCGTCGGCCAACAGCCCCGCCCCGGCGACCTCGCCGTCAACGTCTGCCGCGCCAAGAAGCTGACGAACATCCGCTCCAGCACCTCCGACATCGCCGTCCGCCTCACCCCCCCGGTCCTCCTCAGCCTCGAGCAGGCTCTCGACTTCCTTGCCGACGATGAGCTGCTAGAAGTCACCCCCCAGGGCTGGCGCCTGCGCAAGCGCCTCCTCACCCAGGACGAGCGTGCCAAGGCTCGCAAGCGCTCCCAGGAGGCAAGCGCGAACCAGAGGTGAACGTCGCCGCGTCTCATCCGCGTCTCGCCGCAACCGGCGGGTACCTGTCGCCAGACCCACCAGCCGGGCCGCCACGGCTCTCACGCTCCGTCCCGCGACCACCCTCTGCGGCGTGCCTCCTCGACATTTCACCGCCGGCCCCCTTGACGCCGTGGCATGTGGCGTGCAGGATTCTCAACAAGCGGTGGACACCCTGCGTCAGTGGCGACCGGGTCAGCGGTTTACTCCCCCTTCGATGCGGCGCCGGTAGACGAATCCAGGGTTGAGCCACGCCGGACGGTGTCGTCCGGCGTGTCGCTTATTCAGAGGAGGAACGTATCTGTGCAGAATCACGATCCGCACGCCAACCCCGTCACCCGGCTGATGGCCGAGAGCCTCTCCGGACGGCTTTCTCGCCGCGATGTCTTTAGGCGCGCCACCGCCCTTGGCCTGAGTGCACCCCTCATCAGCCTGATGCTTTCGGCCAATGCCCGCGACGTGTCGGCCCAAGGAGCGGCGCCTGGTAGCACGATCGTTGCCCCGCAGGGTCTCAGCCAGGACAACAAGGGCAAAAAGATCACCGCGATCCTCGCCGACGCGACTAGCCCGGACAAGCCGTTTGAGGACGCGGCCGTCAAGAAGTTCTCCGAGGCGACCGGTATTGAGGTCACCGTGGTTCCGGGTGAGACGGAAGCCAACAACCGCCTGACCAAGTACAACCAGGCGCTCGGTAGCCAGTCGAGCGACACCGACGTCTATCAGATCGACGTAATTTGGCCCGGCGTGGTGGCCCAGCACGCGATCGACCTCAACGAGAAGTTGAAGGATCTGGCGGCCGAGCACTTCGAGGCGATTGTCAAGAACAACACCGTTGACGGCAAGCTGGTCGGTATGCCCTGGTATACGGACGCCGGCCTCCTCTACTACCGCACCGATCTCCTCAAGAAGTACGGGATCGAGGCGGGTCCTACAACCTGGGCCGAACTGGAGCAGCAGGCGAAGACGATTGCGGACGGCGAGAAGGCCGCCAACCCCGACTTCACCGGCTTCGTCTTCCAGGGCAAGGCTTATGAAGGACTGACCTGCAATGCCCTCGAGTGGCAGGTCTCCAATGGCGGCGGCACCATCATCGATGCGGACGGCAAGGTCACCATCAACAACCCCCAAGCGATCGCCGCCTTCGAGCGAGCTAAGGGATGGGTCAAGGGGATCGCGCCGGAAGAGGTCACCACCTTCGGCGAGCCGGAGGCCCTCAACGCCTTTATCACCGGTCGTGCCGCCTTCCTGCGCAACTGGCCGTACGCCTGGGCCGCCAGCGCCGATCCCTCCCAGTCCAAGATCGCCGGCAAGGTCGGCGTCTCGGTCTTGCCGAAGGGCGATGGTGCCGACGCCCGCAACGCCGCCACCCTCGGCGGCTGGCAGCTCATGGTCTCCAAGTATTCCAAGAACCAGGACGCGGCGGTCGAGTTTGTCCAGTTCATGTGCAGCCCCGAGGTCCAAAAGTCCTTCGCCGTCGAGCGCAGTCACCTCCCGACGATCGCCTCGGTCTACGATGATCCCGACGTGGCCAAGGCCAGCGAGTTCATCCCTCGCTTGAAAGAGGTCTTCCAGGGCGGCGCCATCGCGCGGCCGTCGAGCGTCAGCGGCGAGCTCTACCCCGAGGTCTCTAAGACCTACTGGACCTACGTCAACCAAATCCTGACGGGTCGGCAGGACGCGGCGTCCGCGGTCAAGGAGCTCGAAGGCAAGCTCCAGGACGTTTTGTCAGATCTGTAGTGGTTCCGTAGCGACACTGTATTGGGGTACGGCTGGTGTCAGGCGACCCCGGTCCTGAGAGATGGATCGCGAGGCGGGGGCCTTTCCTCGCCTCGCCTCGCCCCGGCTGGAGGAGACCATGAGCCAGCAGGCCGTGACCGCGCCGCTCACGCAAACGGCGCGGCCGACGCGAAAAGTGTCGGATGTGCCGAAGAGCGCCTGGGCCAAGCAGCGGGAGCGGCTCGCCTGGCTTCTCGTAGCCCCGAGTGTCCTTGTTGTCGCCGTCGTCGCCCTCTACCCACTCGTGCAGACCTTTCGCCTGAGCTTCACGAACGCACGATTCGGAAGCGCCAGAGCTGAGGAGTACGTTGGTTTCGCCAACTATCAACGCATCCTCAGCGACGACATCTTTCGAACCGCGCTGAGCCACACGGTGGTCTTCACGATTGCCTCGGTTGCCATTGAGGCGGTTCTCGGGATTGCCATTGCCCTCGTCATCAATTCCCAGTTCCGCGGCCGCGGTCTCGTCCGTACGGCGATGCTCATCCCTTGGGCGATCATGACCGTCGTCTCGGCCCGCCTCTGGGGATGGATGCTCGAGGGCAGCGGTGGCGTCATCAACGATCTCCTGGTGACCCGGTTCCATCTGATGGACGAGAAGATTCCCTGGATCGCCCGCTCCGCGACAGCCCTGCCGGCGATGATCGCCGTCGACGTCTGGAAGACCACACCGTTTATGGCCCTGCTCCTGCTCGCCGGACTTCAGGTGATCCCCGGCGACATCTATGAGGCCTCGACCGTCGACGGAGCCAGTAAGTGGCAGCAGTTTTGGCAGATGACGCTGCCGATGCTGCGCCCCGCCCTCCTCGTCGCCATGATCTTCCGCACCCTCGACGCGTTCAAGGTCTTCGACCTCCCGTATGTCATGAAGGGTGGCGCCACCGACACCATCACCGTCGCCGTCTACGCGCAGCAAACACTTGTCAATGACCTCCGCCTCGGCCGCAGCGCCGCGGCCAGTGTCATCATCTTCCTCTGCATTGGCGTGATCGTCATTATTTACACACGCATCAACCGGGTGGAGGAGGCCTAAGATGGCAACCACGACCGCCGTTGCCCGCCCCATGCCGCAGGCCGCGACCGCCACCACCAGCCGGCGCTCGACCAGCAGCGTGATCCTCCGGATCCTCTTCTGGCTGCTCGTCGTCTTCATCCTCCTCTACACGATCTTCCCCTTCTACTGGGCGCTGGTCTCCACGATCAAGCCGGATAGCGAGCTCTTCACCACCCCGGTCAGCTACTGGCCGAACAAGATCTCCTGGGGACACCTCAACTACGTCCTCAAGAACGGTGGCTTCCTCAAAGCGCTCGGCAACTCGGCTATCGTCGCCACCTCGACCGTCATCCTCTCCCTCGTCTTCGGTTCCTTCGCTGCCTATGCCATTGGTCGCATGCGCTTCCGTGGCAAGCTGCCCGTCATGTACCTGATCCTCTCGATGACGATGTTTCCCCAGATCGCGATCCTCGGCTCCCTCTACCAGATGATCAACACCTTCCACCTCTTCAATCGCCTCCCGGCGCTGATCATTTCTTACCTCACGTTCACCCTTCCCTTCACCGTCTGGGTCCTCGCCAACTTCTTCCGCACCATGCCCGGCGAGCTGGAGGAAGCGGCCCTGGTCGACGGCTCGACTCCCTTCGGCGCCTTCTGGCGCATCCTCCTCCCGCTGGCCGCTCCTGGTCTCGTCACCACCGGTCTGCTGGCCTTCATCGCCGCCTGGAACGAGTTCCTCTTCGCCGTCACCTTCACCCAGGATTCCCGCGCCCGCACCGCCCCGGTCGCCATCGCCAGCTTCTCCGGCAACACCCAGTTCGACTACCCGTGGGGCAACATCATGGCCGCCGCCGTGATCGTCACAGTGCCGCTGGTCGCCTTGGTGTTGATCTTCCAGCGGAAGATTCTCGCGGGTCTCACCGCCGGCGCCGTCAAGGGCTAGTGGTCCTCGGAATCGAGGAAGATCCGCACAACCGGAGCGCCGTGACGATCGTCGCCGCGCTCCGGTTGTCCTGCGTCCGAACCCCTGTCGTCACGTCGTATACTTGAGGTAGAGTCCGCTCCGTCGCCCGCTCATCGACACCGTTGTCGAGAGGAAACGACTACCATGATCGACTCTATCAACCCGGTCACCGCTATCGTCAGCTCGCAGCTCGAGTTTCGCTGGTCGGACTTCGCTATCCTGTTTGGATCGGCTATTGGCATCGTTGTGGTGATGCTGCTCGTCGGCTGGCTTCTGGTCGGTCGGGATGGCTTCCCAATCGGTACCTCGCGCCCACGAGGCAGCAGCCCGGCCGCCGCCCGGACCACCGCAACGGGACGCCCTCCTTTCTGGCCCTTCGACTGGTAATCGCTGCGATGGGCGGAGGCGACGTGCGGGTCACGTGCACCGCTCGTTATGGCCTACTCCGCCCATCGTGCGGCGGTGAACCTGCTTCTACGCTCCGTCTTATGGCTTACCGCCCGAATCCATCGGACCCCATCCGTCGCGGCCCGGCCCAACGAGGATTTCGCCCGCTGGTCCGGCCGACGTACATGCGCGACGCGGGATGATCGCGTACTTCGCGACCCCGCGACCGACGGACTCAAACGTCGATTCCGCCCTGCTATGCTGACAGAATCGCGGCAGGCGAACATGTCCGGCATGGGAGGCGTGGCGGTGACAGCGAACAGCGGGCTGCTCTTCGGCATCCAGACCCCTCAAACCCGGCCTTGGCCGGAGATGGTCGACCTCTGGCGGCGCATCGAGGCCCTTGGTTTCGACAGCGCCTGGCTCCCTGACCACTACCTGCCGCCCTTCCGCCCGGAGGGCTCCCTCTTCGAGGCCTGGACCCTCCTCGCCGCCCTCGCCACCCACACGGATCGCGTGCGTCTCGGCGTCCTCGTCTCCTGCAACACCTTCCGCCATCCACCCCTGCTCGCCAAGCAGGCGGCCACCCTCGACCACGTCTCGCGCGGCCGCTTGGAGCTTGGTCTTGGCGCCGGTTGGTTCGCTCCCGAGCACGAGATGTTCGGTGTCGATCTCCCCGGCTCCGGCGAGTTGGTCGCCCGCTTCCGCGAAGCCATCGCGCTCGTCGACCTCCTCCTCCGCCAAGACGTTACCAGTTACCACGGGCGGTACTACCAGCTGCGCGACGCCCCGTTCCGCCCCGCCTCGGTGCAGCAGCCGCGCCCCCCGCTCACCCTCGGTGCTCATGGCCCAAAGATGCTCCGCATCGTCGCCGAGTACGCCGACCGTTGGAACTCGACCGGCACCGTCGCCGAGATGGCCCAGCGCAACCAGATGCTCGATGAACAGTGCGCCGCCGCCGGTCGGGACCCCGCATCGATCCTCCGCTCCCACCTCTACGTCGCTCCCCAACTGCCGGACGAACACCCCTGGGACTCGCCCGCGGCCTTCCACGACTTCGTGGGCCGCTTCCAGGAGGCCGGCGTCACAGAGTTCATCCTCCAACCCCCGCCCCCGGAGCAATTCGCCATCGTCGAACGCGTTGCCACCGAGACGATTCCAGCCCTACGCTCCGCCGCTACGCGTTAGCCCCTATCCCGCGCTCGATTCGCCGTCGCCGCCCCCCACGGAAGGCGGACGATGACGGGATTGCTGGTCTTGAGCGACACCACCCGTTCGCCAGGCGCGCGTCGCGCATACCGGGGTAGGGATGACGGCCCATCCCATTGCCGGCTCGCGTCCTGAGTCAGGGCATCACGTCCCGTTCTCGCCGCGCCGCATCCCGGCACCGTGCCGCGCCCGCTCCCATATCTTGGCTATACTGCATCAGCAAACAAGATTCGCCCTGCTGCCGTTCGTCGTCGCTACGCCTCACGCGAAGGACCACCGCTCCGATGTCCAATCAGATCGCCGATCTCATCCTGCTCGCGCTGCAAATCTTCACCTACGCCTTGATCGGCCGCGCGCTCATCTCCTGGGTCGATCCCGCCGGCCGCTGGCCAATCAGTCGTATCCTCCACGACGTCACCGAGCCATTCGTCGCCCCGATCCGGCAGGTCGTCCCCCGGACCGGGGCGATCGATCTCTCGTTTATCGTCGCGTTCGTCGTCCTCTGGGTGCTCCGGCGATTGTTGTTCCAAGCCTTCTACGGGTAATGGCGCGGGGAGGGTTGCCCCCCGTAGGTCCGCGAGGCAGAAGGGAGTTCCGCCCGATGGCCAAGTTTATGAAATACTTCTCCTGGCTCTACGCCCTCATCTTCGCCGTGATCGTCGTCCTGGCCGTCATCTCCATCTTCGGCGGCTTCTCCCACCCCTTCATGGACCCGGGCATGTAAGCGCGGGAGCGCACCGCGCCACGTAGCGCCGCCCTTTCACCTCCTCCACGCACACCATCGGAAGTACCCGCCCACGTCGGCGTGGTCGAGGCGACGCAGGCGTCACTCCGCGCCCGCGACGCTGCCATCCACAGATACAGCGGTTTGCGGAACAGTTGCCCGTTCTCGGCCGCAGGGCGGCATTGTCGGCCTGCGGCCGACGGGCGCGGCTAGCAGCGCCCCTACGAACGAGGGGAAGCCAACTCCTGTGCAAACCACTGTAGGCGGCCGCGTGACAACTCCGGTTGCTTGGTGGATCAACGCGCGGCCGCCGTGCTCCCCTCTCCCGCGCATCGGGCGGGTGCCCTCTGGACGGGGCTGGGGGTGAGAGCGTTCGGGCGTCGGGGGTGAGAGCCGACCTTGGTGCCATCGGGGTCACCTCGCCCCGCTCTCCATCGACCTTTCAGCTATCCGCCGATCACCGGTGTCGATGGTCGCGCGACGCCCGGTTCCTCGTCCTCTACCGCTGGATCGAGGTCCAACCCCACCAGCCGCATCAACCGCAGTGCGTTGGTCGTCGTCGCTACACCTGGTCGCAGCCGGTAGTCGAACGACATCACCGGTCCCCCGTCCTCCTCCCCAACTGTATCGGTGAAATGCACCGCGCGGGTCTCGGTGTTCAACTCCGGCGCGTCCCCGAGTGCCAGGTCGTGGGTCGAGACGGCGCCAATCGCCCCGACCCCCACAAGGTGAGCGATGATCCTCCTCGCCGCGATCTGTCGTTCCACCGTGTTGGTCCCCTGCAAGATCTCATCGAGGAGGTAGAGCACGCGCGGCCCGCCGTCCGCCCGCTGACGATCTGCCGCGTCGACGACCAGCTTCAACCGCTGCAACTCGGCCATGAAGAACGAGACGCCCCGCTCCAGCGAATCCTGGACCCGGACACTCGTCCAGAGCGCGACCGGCGGCAGCCGGCACGTGCCGGCGCAGACCGGTCCGCCCGCTCCCGCTAGCACCGCATTTGTGCCAATTGCCCGCAGCAGCGTGCTCTTGCCAGACATGTTCGACCCCGTCACCAGCAAGAAGCTTCCCGGCGGCCCGACGGCAACGTCGTTCACCACCCGAACATCCGCCGCCAGCAGCGGATGTCCCAGCCCCTCGGCGGTGAATGAATCCGCGGTCACCGCCACCTCGGGGAAGACCCAAGCTGGGTTGTCATGCGCCAACGCCGCCAGGGCCCCCAGCGCCTCCGCCTCGCCGAGCGTCGCCAACCAACCCCGCGCCCGCGAACCGGCTACCGCCTGCCACCGCTCCATCCCCGCCAGAACGTGGACGTCCCACAGCGTCAACGCCTGGAGCGGCAGGAAGAGCGGGGAGCTGGCTGGGATCGGCAACGCCGCCAGCCGGCTCAACCGCCGCAGCAACCCCGGCGCCGTCTGCCCCTCCACCCCTAGCGCCGCCTGAATCCCCCGTAGCGCCGCCGTCTGGAAATCCGCCGTGACCAGGAGATCGAGCTGTGCGGCGTCACCCAGCAGCGCCCGGTGGCGCGACGCAACGCGAGCGATGATCGCGGACGCGGGCCGCGCCACCGTTTGGCTGATGAGCAGGTTCGCGATCAGGAGCAGCACCCAGTACGGCCGGTCGACCAAACCCAGCAACTGCGCCGCCGCGAGCACCACCAGCAGACCCGGCCCAACCCAGGCCGCCACCCTCAACCACATCCTCCGGACTAGCCAGCGCTCCCCCTCAGCCCAGGCAAGAAATGGTCCGGGATCGACCCGGTTGGTCGCCGCCAGCCGGCCGCGCAACTCGAGCTCCTGCCGGAGATCTAACCGTGGCGCGAGCTCGGCCACCGCCGCTTGGCGCTCGCGCACGGTCTCTGGCGCGGCCGCAGCTAGGAGCCAGCCCGCCAGGGTCGCCTCGCCCATCGGTGTCGCCGAGGTATCCAGAAGCTGCGCCAGCGACGCCCGGCCGAAAAGGTCGAGGTCAGCCGCGAATGGGTGATCGACCGCCGCTCGGGTCGCGTGCCGGACCGGCAAGGCACCCCAATCCCGCACGACCCGTTTTCCCGCCTCGTCGTTGATCTCGGCGAGCGTCGCCGCTCGCCGCCGGTCCCTCCCGAGCCGTCCGTGATATACGGCCAGGACCGCGAACCCGGCCAAACCCACGAAGCCGGCGGCGGCGACACCGGGCATCTCTTTCCAGACGCCCCAGCCAATGCCGCCCGCCCCGACGACGAACGCGAGCAGCCGCACGTTGGCGACCTGGTTCCATCGCCGCGTCAGCGCATCCCGCTCGGCGCCGAACCGATCGCGCCGGGCGCGATAGATGACTGCACTATCTCGGGGAGTCTCAATCATGAGGACTGACGTTGCCAGAAAACGTGAACGGTCAAGATCACCATGCTTTCGACGTCATGCGCACCCACGATCGGAGCGCCAACCCACACTCGCCATCGACCTCGACCGTCGCCCCTCACCATGGTGGCCACGCCCCAGCGGTCGGCACCCCATCGTGCGCCAGTTCCTCACCATCCGGCGCGATCTCCTCCGGCGCCCTCACCTTGGCATCTCCACAACTCACTCAGGTCGCGTCGCTAGCCCGCCCAGAAGGACCGCCTGCACGGTCGCCACCGTCGTGTCCGCGCCCCGCGCCTTCCGTTTCTCTGAAAGCAGACCCGGTCCGTACCGCGGACGCCGCATCGAGTGTACGATGCGCGTCCACACCCGGCCCGTCCGCAGCCTGCCAGAGGAGGTTGGTGCCATGTCCGCACAGGAGGACAAGACCGTCGTCCGCCGCTACTTCGAGGAGTTTCATAACCAGCGCGCCGATGCTGTTCTGGAGCAGATCATGGCTCCCGACCTGCTCGCTGACACCAGACAGGCCACCGACCGGCTGCGGACCGCCTTCCCCGACTACCACCTCACGATCGACGACCAAGTCGCCGAAAGTGATCGCGTCGCGACTGTCTGGACCGGGCAAGGCACCCACCAGGGAGAATGGGATAGCCCCATCGGGCCGGTCTCGCCAACCAGCTTGGCGGCAACGTGGACGGGAACGACAACCCTTCGTCTGACGAACGGGAAGATCGCTGGCGTTGTCGGCTCCAACTGGGACCACCTCGGCATTCTCCAGCAACTCGGCGTTCTCGCGGCCGCCGATCGGCGATCGGGAGCTTGAAGGGCGCGCCGCGCCGGTGTGGCCCTTGCCAGAGGCGGCGTTGACACCCCGCGGGGTGGATCACGACGTCGGCCCCACGTCGCGGGCACGCACTTCGCTGGAACGGCTGCCGGGTCTTTCGATATTCTTTGCGTCCGCCTGTGCCCATCCCCCATCGCGATCTTACGGTAAGCTGCCCCTGCCGCCGGTCCCCAGACCGCAGTGGTCGAAACGAGGGGACGATCCGTCAGACCAGCTACGGTCGTATCGTGACCTGACCACCGAGGAGACCTGCCGATGATCCGTACCGGCGACGAGTACCGCGAGTCGATCCGCGACGGCCGCGAGGTCTGGATCAACGGCGAGCGCGTCGACGATGTCCCGACGCACCCCGCCTTTAAACCCCTCGTCGACATCCGCGCTCGCATCTACGACCTCGCCCACGAGGACGCCACCCGCGACATCATGACCTATGCCGATCCCGAGACGGGCGAGCGCTGCGCGGTCGGTCCGCGCTTGCCGAAGACCCGCGCCGATTGGCGGGCCAAGCGACGGGCGGTCGACGCCGTCCTCGACGACGTCGGCGGCGTCGTCACCCGCGTCGGCGACGAAACCGTCGGTGAGATGTGGTCCCTCTACGACGGCCAGGACGTCCTCAACGAGGTCGATCCTCGCTTCTCGGAAAATATCCGCCGCCACGTCCTCCACGCTGTCTCTGCCGACCCGTTCCACGTCTCGGCGAACACCGACCCCAAGGGCGATCGCTCCAAGCGGCCCCAGGACCAGGACCCCGACGTGCTCCTCCACGTCGTCCGCGAGACCGATCGCGGCATCGTCGTCCGCGGCGCCAAGTACGAAACGGCCGCCGCCTACGCCAACCAGGCGTTCGTCAAGCCGACCATCGCCAACTGGGGCGATAGCGAGCTCTCCGATTATGCCGTCGGCTTCATCGCCCAGCTCGGCGCTCCCGGCATCAAACACATCTGCCGCCCCGGCTTCGCGGGCCGTGCCCCGATCGAGGATTACCCCCTCTCGAACCGGTTCGACGAGATCGACACCCTCGTCATCTTCGATGATGTCGAGATTCCCTGGGAGGATGTCCTCTTCTACCAACACACCCGCGCCGCCGCCTACATCCGTGCCACCCTGCACCGCTACAGCGCCTTCGCCTTCGTCCAACGCCTCCTCCGCTACGCCGATCTCCTGATCGGCGCCGCGATGTTCAATGCCCGTCAAACCGGTCTCGAGCGGCAGCAGGCGGTCCAGGAAAAGCTCGCCACCCTCGTCGTCTATCGAGAAGGGATCAATGCCCACCTCACCGCCGCCATCGCCGACGCCGAGCCGACCCCCGGTGGCCTCCTCATGCCGAACCAATCCCTCCTCTACACCGGGCGCGTCCTCGCCTGCTCCCAGCTGGCGGCGATGATGCATCTCACCCGCGACCTCTGCGGTGGGCAAATCTGCGTCACCCCCGACGCCGCCAGCTTCCGCCACCCAGTCACCGCCCCGTGGCTTGAGAAGTACTACACCATCAACGAGAACTGGCATGCCGAAGATCGCCGCAGGCTCCTCGCCTTCGTCCGCGATCTCGTCAACTCCGACTACGCCGGCCATCGCCTCACCTTCCAGCTCTTTGCCCAGTCCCCGCCGTTTGCTCACCTCCTCGCCGTCTACCGCACCTTCGACTTCGAAGGGCCGCTCGCCTTCACGCAGAAGGCCGCCGGCCTCTCCAACCAGGTCGTCTCCGACCTTCCCCGCGCCTTCGCGCCAGCTCCCGAGCCGCTCGGCAGCCGGCCATGACCACCCATCACCGCATCCGCCCCTTCAATACCCGCGATACCTACCCCGAGCAGCGGCTCGACAACGACCTCTGCCAGGCCGTCGTCGCCGGCGACACCGTCTACCTCCGCGGCCAGGTCGGTCAGAACCTCGATACCGCCGTCTCGGTCGGAATCGGCGACGTCGAAGCGCAAACCGACCAGGCGATGCGAAACGTCGCCCAATTGCTCAGCGAGGCCGGGAGCCGCCTCGAAGAGATCGTCAAGATCGTCATCTACCTCGTCGATCCCCGCTACCGTGAAGCTGTTTACCGGGTCGTCGGTCGCTGGCTGAAAGGGGTCTACCCGGTCTCCACCGGCGTCGTCGTCACCGCCCTCGCCCGGCCCGAATGGCTGGTCGAGATCGACGTCACCGCCGTCCGCTCCCGTGACCACCAGGGGGATGCATGACCTTCTCCATCGCCGCTCACTGCGCCCGGACTGGTATGTTCGGCGTCGCCATCTCCTCCTCGAGCCCGGCCGTGGCGGCGCGCTGCGCCCACGTCCGCGCTGGAGTCGGCGCCGCCTGCACCCAAAACATCACCGATCCCCGGATTGGTCCCCGGCTCCTCGATCTCATGGCCGGCGGCGCCAGCGCGTCTAAAGCGATGGGCGCCGTCGTCGCCTCGACCGAGACGATTGCCTTCCGTCAGCTAACGGCCGTCGACGCCGCTGGCGCCACCGCCGCCTACTCGGGGGCAAACGTCCTCGGCGCCAACCAGACGGCGGAAGCGCGCGACGCCGTCGCCGCCGGCAACCTCCTCGCCACCGAACAGGTCCCCGGCGCCATGCTGACCACCTTCGCCGCCTCCCCTGAGGCCCACCTTGGCGACCGTCTCGTCGCCGCCCTCGCCGCGGGCCTCGCCGCCGGTGGCGAAGCGGGTCCCGTTCACTCCGCCGGGCTCCTCGTCGTCGCCGCCGTCCCCTGGCCAATCGCCGATCTCCGCGTCGACTGGTCCGACGACCCGGTCGGCGATCTCGCTCGCCTCTGGCGTCTCTGGCGACCGCAGATGGACGATTACGTCACCCGCGCCCTCAACCCCACCGCCGCCCCCGGCTACGGCGTCGCCGGCGACCCCACCACCCCACTCCCAGCGCCGCCGGATGAGCGGACTTAATCGTCATCAGCGCCTCTCGGCAGGAACAACCGTGCTTGCCGCCGGCAACGACAACGTCGGAAGCGGCACCGCTCCGCGTTCCAGCCACCACGCGCGTCTCGCCGCTCGCTTCCCCAACCCTCACGCTCCCGACGCTTACCCGGATGGGTCACAATCCCCCGTGGCCGCTATACTCTCGCGCGGTGCTTTTCGCCAACCGTCATTGAGGAGTGTTACACCGTGATCGATCTCCACGCCGCCGATACCCGCGTCTTCCTCTTCCATAGCGCGAACGCCGCCAGCGACCCCGGTGGGGCGATGGATGCCGTCAACAATTGGCTCAGCAAGGATCGCTCGACGGGCAACTATGCCAATCTTCGCGTCCGCGACATCACCGTCTCCGCCGATGGCTCCGGTGGCATTTTCACGACCGTCGTCTGTAGCCTCGGCCGCAACGTCGAGACCGTGACCGCACAGCCGCTAATCCAGGAGCCGATCACTGCCGAGCCAGTCGGCTCCACGGCGTAGCCCCGTTGGCGGTGCCCGCTCCGGTCACCACGCCAGCCCTGGCCGGCGTGCGTACGCTCGATCACAGACCGCGCGTGATCCTTCTGATTAGCCCGGCAACCTATCGCGCGGGCGCCTTTCTCGATGCCGCGTCACGGCTCGGTCTCGAAGCCGTGCGCGGGATCGACCTCCCGCACGCCCTTGCCGATTACTGGGACGTGCCGCTCGGCCTCGATTTCACTCGACCCGAGGTGGCCGCCGCCGAGCTCGCCGCCTATGCCGCCGGCCACCCCGTCGACGCCATTCTCGCCCTGGACGACAGCGCGACTCTGGTCGCCGCCGCCGCCAGCGCGCGCCTCGGCTTACCGCACAATGACCCGGCTTCCGCCCTCGCCGCTCGCGACAAGTTCGTCATGCGCCAGCGCCTCGCCGCCGCCGGCGTCCCCGTCCCAACCTATCGCCGCGAGCCGCTTACGGCCGATCCCGCCACCATCGCGGCGGACGTCACGTACCCGTGCGTCGTCAAACCGCTCCGGCTCTCCGGCAGTCGTGGCGTTATCCGCGCCGACGACCCCACCACCTTCGTCGCCGCCTGGGAGCGAACGAAACGCCTTCTCCTCGGCGAAGGGCACGATCCCGCCGCCACCCACATCCTCGTCGAACGCTTTCTTCCCGGCATCGAAGTGGCGCTCGAAGGACTGTTGACCGGCGGCGAGCTGCGCGTGCTAGCGCTCTTCGACAAACCCAATCCCCTCGACGGCCCGTTCTTCGAGGAAACGATCTATGTCACCCCGTCCCGCCTCCCCGCCGCCACCCAGCAGGCCATCACTACCCGCACCGCCGAGTCGGCGGCGGCCATCGGCCTCCGCCATGGACCGGTCCACGCCGAGCTGCGCGTCAACGACGACGGTGTCTGGCTGATCGAGCTCGCCGGCCGGTCGATCGGCGGGCTCTGCTCCAGCATTCTGGAGTTCGGCACCGGCATCACCTTAGAAGAATTGATTCTCCGTCATGCCGTCGGTCTCCCGCTCCCCGGCCTTGAGCGCGACGCCGGCGCGGCCGGGGTGATGATGATCCCGATCCCCCAAGGCGGGATGCTCCGCGCCGTTTATGGCCAGGACGAGGCCCGCGCCGTTCCCGGCATCACCGGCGTCGAGATCACCGCCAAGCTCAACCACCCGCTCGTGCCCCTCCCCGAGGGCGCCAGCTACCTCGGCTTCATCTTCGCCCGCTCCGCCACCCCCGCGGCGGCCGAAGCCGCGCTGCGCCAAGCGCACCACTTCCTGCGCTTCACCATTGAGCCGACGATCATGCTCCGGTCCGCGCTCTGAAGTCGTCCCCGTCCCGCCGCCAGATGCCGCTACGCCGTGTCGTACGTAGACAGCCCTGCTCCCGCACCAGCCCGCGCCGCTCGTCGTTGATCCGCTCCTACGTCCCATCCAGGCGCCGGGCCCGGAAAGAGTGTTGGGCCGTCTGCCAGGGCGGGTCCTCGTAGGGCACGGCCCGTCGGGCGATCCCGCCGCGTACGACGGAGCGCATCGCATCGGTTCGTCCGCGATCGCGCACCCAGTTTATTCCGGTCTCAGACGCCCTCTGAGATGTGTCGCGCGGCGGTGCCCGTGCGCGTCGCGGGCGCTGCGTGCTGCCCCCGACGGGACGCGGTCTGGCGTTACGACTTTTGGACATGGGTTTCGTATTCCGTCGACACGGGTTTGCCATGCAGAGGCGACGCGTACTCCCGTCCTTTCCGCGGTGGAGATGAGCGGGGGATAGGTGCGTTGGCCGGACCATGCGGCGGTTGCACATCAGCGGTGAGGGACCGCTAAAGGACGGCGCCGAGGAGAGGCATGAGGAGGCTCTCCCAGGAGGTGGCGAGGGCGGCGCGGTAGGGAGCGGCGGCGACGATGCGGATGAGGCGGCGGTGCTCCTCGTAGCGTTTGAAGTCGTCGTCGTCGAGACCGACGACGTCTTTCCAGGGCATGAGGGGTTGGAAGCCGATGGGTGGCCGGTCGAAATGGACCCAGAGATCGGTGCGCCAGCGTTCGGGCTTGGGGATGTCGATCAGGATCGCTTCGGGTGGGACGGGCTGGTTGAGGGCGGTGGCGAGGCCGGCGGCAAGGTGGAGCTCGACCTCGCGGCGGGCGGCGGGATCGGCGTAGAGGGCTCCGAGGCGGGTGTAGAGCTCGGTGGCGCGGGCGCTGACCTCGACGGCGCGTTTGTGGATGCGGCGCTCGTGGAGGGCTTGGGTGAGGCGGCGGGTGGGATCGGGCATTTCGGGGGAGGCGAGGCGGGCGAGGAGGGAGGCGTCGTCGTGGTCGGTGAGGGCGGTGGGGGCGATGGCGCCGGCGAGGAGCGCTTCCTGGACGGCGCGGAGGAGCATCGCCATGCAGGCGCGGTTGGTGTGGTGCCAGTAGACGTTGTCGAACATCTCCTGGCGGGCGCTGATGCGGGCGTGGCGGGGGCGGACACCCTTGGCGCCGATGACGATGCGGGGGCCGGGGGCGGGAGTGGCGGCGTCGTTGACGTTGGCGATGAGGAGGGCGTGGATGAGGCGGGCGGTATCGACGCCGCCGTAGGGGACGTTGCAGGCGCGGGCATCCCTCGGCAGGTAATCGAGCTTGTCCATGTCGAGCGGGCCGGAGAGGACGCCGCGGAGGAGGCGGTCGGCGGGGGGGAGGGTGCGGCCGGCGGGGTCGACGAGGGCGGCGACGCGGGCGGGATCGACGGTCCACTGCTGACGCAGGATGGGGGCGAGGGCGGGGCC
>JAABUS010003313.1_pt1 | contig 26555 bp, 28 predicted proteins | sample 5560161 | NCBI WGS metagenome assembly JAABUS01 (sample SAMN10711885, study PRJNA513376) | rock metagenome | isolation source: Antarctica rocks | place: Antarctica: Victoria Land, Trio Nunatak nord | collected 2016-01-04
ATGAGCATGTAGAGTGACGAGTAGAATGATGAGCATGTAGAGTGACGAGTAGAGTGATGAGCATGTAGAGTGACGAGTAGAATGATGAGCATGTAGAGTAATGAGTAGAATGATAAGCATGTAGAGTGACGAGTAGAGTGATGAGCATGTAGAGTGACGAGTAGAGTGATGAGCATGTAGAGTGATGAGTAGAATGATGAGCATGTAGAGTGACGAGTAGAGTGATGAGCATGTAGAGTGACGAGTAGAGTGATGAGTATGTAGAGTGATGAGTAGATGAGCGAGTAAATGAGCGAGTAGATGAGCGAGTAGAGTGATGAGCATGTAGATAAATATTTTAGCTGAATTAGCTGAATTAGCTGAGTTAGTCAAATTTAGCTGAAATTTAGTTGATTAGTCAGTTGTTAGCTGATTATTAGCTGAATCAAGCCGACTTTTTCAGATTCTGTCATCGAGCAAAAAGTTAGCTGTCAAACATTTTGTCGATGTAATCAGATAATTCTTTATCTTTTGAAGCTTGTGATTGAACATCTGATATAGTTTGCTTCAAGAGAGCATTTCTTTATCAATCAACTCAATTTCGTGATTGTATAAATGATGAGATGATAGCTAATTGATCATTGCTCAATCAAAGACATTTAAATAGTCGTGATATTCAGAGAAAAGCTTGACTTTGACTTGCTTGAGAGCTTCAGCGTGAAAAAGCTTATGCAGATTCACTTCTTCAGACTTGCTTTCAACTGTAATTATAAGTTGATCGATTTTCAAGATGATAACAGCAAAGATCTTAATATCTGATTGTTTGACTAACATTTTATATGTTGCTGTCTTTATTATTGCTATGTTCATTGAAATAAAAAACAATCACAACGCGCGCAAAGCAAATTTTTGAAAAGAGCAATACAATCAAGGCAGAACGAATTTAGAAGATGAATAAACAATGATGAATTGCATGAACTGCAGCAATGTTGATTCAGAAACAACTGCAAGCGACGTTGACTTGTCACGAAGAAACAGCAACGCAGAGTCAAAAAGTTCATGCAATGATGAGAAGTATGTTACTAACATTATTGATCTTCTAATACAGACATCAACGTTAGAGAAAGAAAAGAACAAAGATCATTCATGAAAAGAAGTAGCAGTGAAACTGATGCATCATCTTCAACTTGAATCAGAAGAAAAACATCATGCAACTCAGAATGCATTCATCGCGAAGAATATACAGAAACTGAAGACATCAGTTTAACTGCTAAGCAAGCAGTTACAAATGCAGAAAAATACACATTTCTCATTGAAAATCATGTCATGAGCAAACATGACAAGAGAAGAATTATCAACGAGAAAGTAATGTCTCAGAGAAGAGTCATTGTCACTTTGCAAGAAATGTGAAATCATGATAAAAATAGCAGACAAAGAAGAAATAGAGAAGATGCAGAAGAAGATCATTGAACAAATTCTTCAGAAAATAGCAAATGTGTCAATGAATCAACGAAATCTGATCATGTTTCTTTGCAAGCTGAGTAGCAAAGACATCTTTCTTCATGCAGTCAGTTCAGATGCATGAGCAAATCTGAAAAAGACTCAAGAATGAGCAAAAGAAATTGTGAACTTGACGTGCATATTGCAATGAACATTCACAGTGCTGACACATGAGATGCACACTACAATCAACATGAGCAATCAGAAGAAAGTCATTAGAAAGCTAATAAAGAACAACGCAAAACTTCATAAGAATCTGAAGATTCTAAGAATAGTTTAATTCAAGAAAGTAGCAAAGAGTGAAAAGACTCATTTATTGCTCATCATGAAGATAGCAATTGAAGCGATGATGAATCAACTGATGAACGTAAGTATGCTAAATGCATATCATGAATGCACATGTAAACTGTTCAAGAAGAACTGTTGCATCACACAGTGCTTCAGATGTCAAGAATTTGATCACATGATCAGATTTTGCAGAAAGAATCAACGCTGCGTCAAGTGCACAGATAAATATCATATCAAAAGAAGCATGATGTCTTTGAATAAAAGATGTTGTGCTAACTGCAATGAATATCATGAACTCTGAAGATGCATCTGTCTTAAATGACAACAGCAGATGAAACAAGCATTTAAAACCTATAGAAACAGATTGTTCAGATACTCAGAAGCATTTAGATACAATTGCACACTTTTGCAACTTTTAAACTCATTACTGTTTTCAAGCTTTGCATGTTCAGATTCAATGAACTCTTTGAGTTCAATGAATTCTTTGAAGTTCACGAACTCTTTCAGTTCAACGAACTCGTCAAGCTTAACGACAGTTATGCTGAAAACATGCAGTCTAGTCGCTCATGAATCAACATGACAAATGATAAAAGTCAAGAAGAGACGTGTTGATTGTTTCTCTTGCGTGAGTAGCGACTCAAATGAGACGTCGTTCAAGCAGAGTCAGAAATGACAAATCAGAAAACGAGATAAACTCATGATGATTGAAAGCATTCAAAGAGTCTTCTCTTTGCAGAGTCAACAACAGTTACAAATAACTTTATGACAAAACAATCTTTTCTATGAATACTGCAATACAATATCAGAAAATCATTGAAAATTCAGAAATCATTTTTAATCAACAAAGAAGTTCATGATTTTGACATTGTAATCATACAGAAGCAGAGTCACAACATTAACGACACTCAATCATTTAACTCAGCTCACAACTTCTTTCATCTAGTGAAAAACACGTCATCACAGTCAAGAATATGCATATATGTGAACAAATGCTTAAAACTCAATCAATAAATGATAAAAACAGCTGAGTCAAACATCTGCTTGATCAGAATATTAACTTGCAACACAGACAACAAAATGCAGACGTTGTGACTCATAAACATCTACAACTTGTGTTCACTGTTCTTTACATCTACAAAAAAATCTTCAATTATTTCTCATTTGAACAAGTTACTCAAAGACAATTGTGAACAACTGATAGTGAAAGATTTCAATCTACATCATTCTTATTAAAAGAGATGAAAATGCTTCACTTAACATGCAGTGATTAACAGTTTACTTGACATCATTACTAATGCTAAGCTGAAATTATTACTGAAATCAGACACTATTACTCGTAAGATTTACAATCAGTTTACAACTATTGATCTGATCTTTAGCAGCGAGAAAATACAGTTCATGACATGCAAGTGCAAGATACACATCAATCTGCATCAAGAATTGAATCATCTTTTGATTGTTATAGAACTTTGTCTACAAACAACTTCAGTACAATCTTCAACTTGATGATTATGAAAGAAAATGAACACAGAAGCATTGAGCGCGTATTTGCATATGCATTTTTCATCGAATCATTCTTTAAACAGCAAGATGATGATGAACGAAAGAATGTACAAAGTTATCAAGATGTTACAAGAAATCATTAAGAAATTTACTTTCTTGATAAAGTCATTAAATTAAGCAAAGAATTTCTGAAATTTGAACTGCTCAGAGATAGTAACAAAATCAAGATGACTGCAAATTATATGAAAAATACAGAGCATACTAAATGTGTGAAATGAATATCTGAAATACAATGATCATAAAAACAAGATTATTCAACAAGCAAAGCGCGCACATTTCAGATCACAAATGCATGAGTTGAGTAATGCATTCAAGTCGATATGATGCTTCGCAAAATGAGTCAGAATCGAAAGTCAGCTATTTAAAAAACTTTCTCAGTTTTCATCATTGAAGTGAAGTGACATTGATCAAATGACAACGATGTTCAAGAAAAAAATCAAGATATTGCGAGAAAAATTCTTTTCTTCATCTTCTCAGACAGATGTCAATGACATTGCAGACTCATTTATACTCTTGACAATGTCATCTGATTCATGCATTTCAGAAGATGAAGTGAGACAGACAATCAAAAGAGTAAAAGCAGACAAAGCATCAGACATTTTGAACATTTTGAACAGAGCGTTGCAGACAGATTTTGCAGAACTGACTTTGATACTGATGAGTTTATTCAACGCATGTGTAATACATGAATATCATTCAAAGCAGTTCAAAAAAGCTCAAATGATAGTATTATGCAAATCAAAGAAGAGCAATTATACTGATTCAAGAACATATTGACTTATTATTGCTTTGCTTGATATCATGAGCAAAGCTTTGAAGTCAATCATGACTAAAGAATTAAGTAATATAATTGAGACTCATCACATGCTATCTGATGCTCAAATGAGAACGAGATGCAAGCAATTCATGATCTTGACATTAAATCTATTAGTAGATCAGATTCACACAGTATGAGATTGCAAAATTAAATATGTAGTATTCATGCTAAGTTTAAATGTCATTGAAGCATTCAATCAAGTTTTGCACATCAGACTTTTGCATACTCTGAAAATGAAAAGAACTTCAGATTACATAGTTGAATGAGCATGCAGCTTTCTTAAGAATAAAGAAACATCACTGAGATTCAATGAGTAAATGAGTGACATGCATAAGATAAATGCAAACATATCACAGAGATTTCTCATTTCATCAATTCTTTTTCTATTCTTCAACGCAAGTCTGATTGAGAAGTGCAAAGCATTGAGAATTAAGATTGAAGTGCTTGACTTTGTAAATGACATTAACATTCTAGCATATGATAAATTCATTGAAGAAATTTGTAGAACATTGAGCAAAGTGCACAATGTTTGCACAAAATGAACTTGCACTCATGATGCAACATTTGCATCAGAAAAGTATGAACTTACATACTTCATCAGAAAATCAAAGAAATTTGACATGATGATTAGCATACAAATAGAAAGCTCAGTTATTAAGTTGAAATCAGATGTGCAAGTTTTGAAAGTACAACTAAACATGAAATTGCAATGAAATGTGCATCTTCGTCAAATCAAAGTGAATCACATCACATGAATGCTAGCACTTAGTTGACTTGAAGTCTTTACATGAAGAGCAATCTTCACAAAAGCAAGACAAGTATACTCAGCAGTAATAAGATCAGAAATTGCATTCAAAGCATCAGTTTAACATCAGCAAGAAAAAGAGAGAAAACTGTCAGATAAAGAATGCAGACTTGAAACACTACAGAATCAGACTCTGCATTACGTTGCAAAAGTGTTCAAAAGAGTAAGCATTGAGACTCTGAAAGCAGAAATGTACACAAGCTCGCTGCATGTTCATCTGAACATGCTGCAAGACAAGATCATGTTACGTAGTCAAGTCAATGATCATACACAGAAAATCAGACAAGCATGCAAACTGATACGCGCTCATCTGATGAATATCAATTGCATCATCTTTCACTCTTTCATCATCAAGAAAGTGATGCTTCTGAACAACTTAATTCAAGAAGATGTGAAAATACAGTTAAGATGTAAATGATTAACTCTCGCTGCGACGATTTTGACTAGTGACAGCATCATAATAGCACAGTATCACAAAAGTCAGTGAAAGCAACAATGAAAAAAATATAGAAAATGCATCGCAGATGTTCACATCATTTCAACACAAAGATTGCATTTGTTCAACAAGACAATAAAGATGCAAAACAATCTTCAGAAGATTAAAAGCACTCTCATCATTCACATCAAAATTGAACGCATAGATTTAAATGTTTATCTGCACTTCAGAAACATTTCAGACGCAAATAATGCATGATGTGACTGCAACTGAGATCATCAGATGATAAAACATGTATTCATGCATTGTTTGAACTGATTGCATCTGCGATCAAGAATGCTACAAGACATCAACTTCTTGAACTATCAAATAATTGTTGCTATTACGAAGAGTTTCAGAGCAGCTGCAAGAATGATGATGAAAACGAAGCTTTTGAAGCAATTTAAAGTGACTGAGTCACTCATTCTTTAACATGCAATCAACGCGAACTAATTTGATACAAAGTCTCATAATGATAGTTTCAACTGCGTGAAGCAGTTGTATAGACAGCGAGTGATTTTCTATCTCAGAGAGTTTTGTTCACTCGATATAAATAGCATAGAGTCTCTCATGAGTCGACTTAATCGATGTCACAAGAGTGTATGAATTTATTATTACTATTATTATTATGTTCATTGAATCTGACGTTGATTTAGAAATTTTGACGTTAGTTAAAGTCACGTCACGCAGTTTTGACTGTTCAATTAATTTAACTGACTTCTCATTGAACTAATTGAAAGAGAGTGATTTCTGACTGAGTTGAGATGTAACGAAAGTGAAAAATCTCTTCAGTATATGAGTAGAAGTCAAGCTCTTTCGTTTCATAATTGTTTTATTACTTGAGAGTAGAACAATTGATTTCTGACTAAAAGTGAAATTCGAAAATCGAAGAAAATCGATTCACATATTGATTACTAGATTGATTTTGTTCATTCATGTTTTTTCAATAATCATTTAATGTTGATTTAATTGAGTGATTAACATAGAAGCTGTGTCAATCATATGATCTTGAACAGTCAGATTCAAATAAATGACATGAGTAATGAGTTTTTTAGCATAATGATTGTTGAATTCTTGAATTGACTTCGCTTTGATCAAAGTCAGAGACTTGATTTGCAACTGATTATAAACAATCTGCGCAATCATTTCATCAATGAATGAATAGTCAGCAGCTTCGATGTCAAACAATGATTTCAATGAGTAACTAATTTCATTGCTAGATAGTACACATTCAGTAGTCAAAGATTTCAAAGCAAAAAGATCATCTGAGCTGCTTTTTGTTAATGAAATTAACACATCTTTCATCATGTCTTTAATGAAAGTCACTAGTTTTTTGTCTCATTCTTTGATTTCTCTGTAAATAATTTCTTCTCTTCTTTCAACATGATGATCTCATTGAGACAAGAAATGAATGCATAAGATGTTGAAGTACTAGTCTTCAGCTGAGAGCAGTTCTTTGAAAGATGACTCAATACTTTGCAGTTGAAGCAAATGATTGACATTCTTGATCATTCAGATTCAAGAATGAAAAAAGTGTCAAGATCATGTTTAAAGAATACAATCAATGAAGATCAGAATTGATAATGCTTGATCTTTAGAAATAGCTATAACTGAGACTTTAAGAATACAGAAGAAAGAAGATACAAAAGACAAGAAGAACATGCTCTATATAGTAGTTACTTAGATTGACGTTAGTTTCAAAGAAGATGTGTTGAAACATAAGAAAGATGTTGATTTGAAAGATGTTTGTGACACAAAGAAATGTGTTTGTCATAGAAATCTGTTGACTACTCGTAACACAAAGAAGTGTGTTTATCTAGAAAACAATAAAAGCTGATTAGAAGATGTTAAAGAAGAAAAAAAATGCTGAGTCATATCTGAGTCAAATCTGAGTCAGATCTAGATCAAATCTCAACTAGATTGTTGACTAACTTTAATAATTACACAGAGTACTTGCTAGTGTGCATTACGAATTGATTAAAACTTCAGCCTTGTTCAGTCTTGATACGCTCGTAACATTACTTTCTTCTTCGAAAATTTATGTTTGCATGAATAGAATAAATGAAACGCAAAATTTTTTCACTGTTTTTTAATTTAGTATGACTTGTCTGAATAAAGCTTATGAAATTTAACTAAAACTTCTTTCAAGTTCTTGAATTCTTCTTTGTTGACATAGTATCATTTGTTGTTTCGATTTAGTCTCATTGATTTAACTTTGTATTGTATTTAATCTCAATAACATTTAAAGTTCAAAATGTCATCTATCTTTCAATGCTCATCATCTTCAATAGTGAGAAATCTAAATGATTTTGAATGCTGTTCTGATAAAAGATCATTGAAATAAGAATGTAATAGCTTTGAACTGAACATTAAATGCAGCTGCTTCATGCTTATTAATAAACGAAGATGATAGAAAATTTCAACTTTAACAGTGATTTGATAAGATTCTAGCTATTTATCTTTCAAATTCTTACATGATTTAATTATCTTTATGTTTCTAGAGAATAATTAAACTTAGTCGTTTACTTCATAAATGACGTCTTGTCTATGTTTATTGATCTGAGCTTCAATGATCTGCTTCGTCTTTTTCAATTGCTGATGATTGAAGATAAGAAGCTCTTTCATTTGAATAACAATATTGTTTGCTTTTCTAGCTTCAAGACGTTCACAAGTAGTTTTGTAGTCAGTTGTATTTGAATCGAAACTCATTCATAAGTGAAAACTCTTATTGAAGTAGAATGAAGTCATTGAGATGATTAAAAAAATATTGAAATTCTTGCTGAATTATATCATTGATAGTCATTTTGCTCAGTCATTCTGCATGTAATTGCAGTAGATTCTTAGTTTGCATTCAACATCTTGATTAGCTCATTTCAATTAATTATTGATTTCAAAATGATAGATTGTTGATAAACTAGCTGTGATTCTTAGTTGTTTACAAAGACTTTGTCACATTGTTGATATGAATTGAAAGTCTTTGTTTGAAATAATAAAACTAGATAGATCATGAAGTTGATAAACATTTCATAGCATGATTCAAACTATTTCTTCGACTGAAATGTTATCATCTTCTCAATGACAGAAGACATAGTGATGTTTCTTAATGAGATGACATATGATTGTGCAAATGATGTTATAATCTTTTGATAAAAATAGCTCAGTGATGAAGTTTATAAATATATCTTTTCAGCGTTTCTGTGAAATCAATAGAGAATGAAGAAGTTCATTGATGCTATTTCTAAATATCTTACTTCGTTAATAAACATGACAGTTTTGAATATAATGTTTAATCATTACTTGATGATCTGATCAATAGTAGAAACGTTAAACTAGATCAATAGTTCTTTGATTGTCAGAGTGAAAGATGAAAGACTGATCATGAATTTTCTTTAGCAATTTTGTATGCATTTTCTCAGAAACTCACAGTAAATCTTTTCTGAACAAAATGTTGTCAACGATCTCACAATGCTTCAATTCAATGCTATGTAGCTTGAACTTGTTTTCGCTTATAGCTTGTTTATACTCATTGCAAAGCTCATTTATCTTGTTGACATCTTTTACTTACTAATAGAAATTAACTTCAGATTCAATAGCTAGAACATTTACTCTATCAAGTGTCAGAATGATCTGATAGTGATCTTTAATACATTGAGTTAATTCAGAGACGTCAATCAAAGACATTCTAATTAAAGCATTAACTTTAATGTTTATTTTGTCTGATCTAAAGATGATCTGAAAGTTGAACTTCAATAAAATGTTCAGATAATTGACTTGTCATTGACTCAACTGTTTGTTTTTCATGAAAATCTTTAAAGTCTGATGATCAATGAACATCTGAATGAGTAGTTCAGTGCATTTCAGCTCAAATCATCAGTGTTCAAAGCATCAAATAATGACTAGCAATTTCTTGTCATAAATGTGATAATTGATTTCAGCGAGAATCATGCTTTTGCTGTAGAAAGTCATCGAATGAAGAACTTTCTCATCATTGTACTGAGATAGTATTTCATCTTTTACATAGTTTGAAGCATCGATCTTCAGAATAGCTTGTCGTTTGAGATCGAAGTGACGAAGTATTGAGACTGAGCTGACTTGTTTCTTGAAATTGTCAAAAGCTTGAGCACAGATCTTGTTTCAAACAAAAGACATGTTCTTTCTAGTCAGCTGAGTGAATGATTTGACTATCTTCGAGAAGTTCTTAATGAAACGACGATAAAAGTTAACAAATCTCACGAAGCTCTGAATTTCTTTTAGATTAATTGAAGTGATTCAGCTGACTATGACTGTCATCTTGCTGAAATTCATACGAAGACTTAGTTCTGATACAATGACTTCTAGAAAAACAGTCTCTTCTACATTGAATTTGCACTTTTAAATATTCATCTGCAGTTCAGCTTCGCGTAGTTGTCTCAATACTAGTTTGACGTGATCTTTATGTTTCTTTCTCATTTTGCTATAGATGAGAATGTCATCTAGATAGACTTGGCAAAAGTCGTTCAGAAAGTTTCATAGAACATCATTCATATATTGCTGAAAGAAGATCAATTCATTAATCAGTTTAAATGATAGCATCTTATATTTATATGCTTTTAAAGCAGTGATAAAAGTGATGTAATTCTTGCTATCGAGATGCATTTGAAGTTTGTTGAACGCTGATATGATGTTCAATTTAGTCAGATGCTTACAACTCACTATTTTATCAATGATCTCATTTATCAATGATAGAGAATATCTATTTCTTTTGAAAATGACATTTAGCTTTTGATAGTTCATGCAGAATTGAAGATCTTTATTTGCTTTGAGAATGAATAGAACAGAAGAGAAATAGAAGATCTGACTAGAAGTGATGAATCTCTTTGACAGATTCTCGTTCAGATACTTCTTTACTTTCAGAAGTTTGACAGAGAACATTCAATATGCTCGACAGTGAGAAAACGTTGAATCACTAGTGAGCTCGATTTTATGATCATAGAAGCGATGAGAAAGTAGTTTATTCAATTGAGCTCGATCAAAAACATCTAGAAACTTGTGATATTTTGAAGACAGCTTCGCTTTAATATCTTCTAAATTCTGAGTCGTTTCATTGATTGAAGAGATGTTTAAAGCGTTCAAATTGCACTGAGTATTGTACGCGATTTCTTTATTGATATTCATCATGAATAGAGCAAAGACTTTGATCTTGTTCTTCTTTGAATGATTCAACAGTGTTTTGAACGAAGCGACATTTATGCTTTGAATCGAGAATGACTCTTTCTGAGCAGTGATTGAAACGAGTCGTTTGAGCATCGTAGAGAACTTAGTCTGAGTGATTGAAAAGAACGAAGTTGATCGCGATCAACTTGAATGCTTTGAATTGAGCGAGATTGAAAAAATTGAAATAGAAGTATTCAATTGATTCGAAAAAACAATGACGTCGTTTCGCATATTCAGTAATATTTCGTTTTTATTCATTCAGAGCTTACTCAATATGACTTCATGATGATTGATATCAGCTATCAACATTGATACAGTCAATTTCTTATGACTTTTGATGATGAGATTGAGTAGAATTTTATGAGTGATTGTCTTTTTAAATATCTTTTCATCATAATCTCTTATTAGCTTCTCTTTTGCCAGTGATATAGATTGAATTTTCAGTTTCTCGCATACTTTATTGACTAGGTTGAAATGTATGATCATGTAGACGGCTGAATCACTGTCTATTAGAGAATGAAGACTGAAAGATTGATTCTGAGAGATGAGATGAGCATCAATTAGAAACGACTTTTCAAAGTAATTCTCTTTCGATAGAATTTCGTCTAGTTTGCACAAAGATATAATCTCTACTTCTTCAATGACTTTTAAAGAGATGACTAGTTTTTTGAATCGAAATTCGAATCAAAATCGAAGCGATCATATTCATTGTTCACTGCATTGATTTTAGTAAATCGATCAAGACACTCTTTAGAGCTATGATCTGATTTATGATATACAAAACAGCTTTCGACTAGAATGTCTGCTTTTTTGACGCTAGTTAAAATCGCGTCGCGCGACTTTAGATGATTAAACTTCAGATGATTGATTGATTGAGTGACAACAGTTGCTTTATGAAAGATAGTTTTTGAAACGTCGTTGATACATTTGAGCTTGTTCTTGATCTTTCAAATGACTCACTGATCATTATTTAAATGAATCAGATAGAAACGAATTTCTTTTAGAAAATCAGATTGAACTAGTTGACTTATTCAAATGAATCAAAGACGAGAATTGATTTTATCTTTCAGATCGACGATCAGTTGCTTTTCGTGATAGTCTAGATAGAAAGATAGTCGTTGAAACTGAGTATAGAACTCGCTGAATTTCTTTGATTCTTGAATCAAGTTGTAATATTCTTTACGAAAGTTGACTTTCTTATTTGAATCATTAAACAACTGAGCTAGCTCTTTCAAAAGATCTTCGACAATTCTATAAAGATTGACACAGTCACGTTCACGTCTAGCTTGAGTGATCTCAGCTGCGTTATCGAATAATCTAGAATGTACATAGCTCAATTTGACTCATTCATTAGAAAAGAGATCGACATTGATCTATAGTTTATTCTGAATTTTTCCGTATCAGTTCTTTCAAGTAGAGTTTTTTTCATCAGTAAACAGCGAAGAATCAGGTATTTTTTGAGATCTAGAACGCTCAGAGCAGATGAAATCAGAAGAAGTGTTTTCTTTAGTTTGAAGTCTTGTCTTCAACTCTTTGATTTCGTCTTCTTGTTGTTTATTTAACTCGTAGAGTCGATCTGTTTCTTTATCAAAAACTAGACTTCAAGCCTTTCAGATTTCGTAGAACATGAGAAGTATTATTGTTTCAGCGAATGATTCGTCATCTTCATGAATGAATGACGCAGCACTTGATGATTTCGATGAATCAGCATCAGAGATTTGAGAGAAACGATTTTGAAATTCTTCAAAACGCTCTTCAGTAAACGAATGACTAAACATGATGAGATTTGTTTGAAAGAGAGTTGAATGAATGATGATGCTTGACGATTGAAAAAGAAAGACGTATGAAATGATGTTTAATCTTCAACAAAGAAGATGAGATTTGTTTGTTAATTAATTTGATTCTTGAGCAATTCACGAAGATTCTTTAACGTTGATTCTCTTAATCGAGTTGAACAGCTTTTTTCACTCATCTGTTTCATGAGAATGAGTTGATTCTCTTGATCGATTTGAACTGTGCGTACTTAGTGAGCAATAAGTTGTCTAGCGATTCAAACAGTCTCGTCGTTGATTCTATCAAACTTTCTAGTATTGTTCAGTCTTTCGATTGCGTTGATCATCAGGTAAACAAATTTCTTTAGACTCGTTCTGTCTGTACGAGTATGTTGAATGAGTAATGAGATCAGTATTATGTGATTAACGAATTCTTAATATAATGTCAGAATCGTGTCTAAATGATACAATCAATGAAGATCAGAATTGATAGTGCTTGATCTTTAAAGATAGTTATAACTGAATATTAAGAATACAGAAGAAGATTGATACAAAAGCTTCTATTTATGTAATGTTCAAAGACTGCGTTAGACTTGAAAGAAATGTGTTTGTGACATGAAAAGAAGATGATGTAGATGAACAAGATGTTGATAAAGAAAAAGAATGTTGGGAAAGAAAAAGAGTGTTGAGTCATATCTGAGTCAAATCTGAGCCAGATCTAGATCAGATCTCGACTAAATCGTTGACTAGTTCTAATCAATCTTGTTCAGTCTTATCGATCTTGATACGCTCGTAACAATGATAAGATTTCACGAATCTATCATATGTCTCATCTAAACTTTTCTGTTCAATGTTTTCTTTGATCATCATGACAAAATAAGTCTTTTAAGATCTTTGAAATGATCATTGATTGTTTAAATAGTGAGAAGAGTTCAAATCTGACTCGCTTGTGAAAGAAGTTCTGCTGTTATTTTCTTTGATCAGCAATAATGACTGATGAGAAGCTGACAAGACTTAAACTTGTTGTGCAGACTGATTAAATTAATAAGCTGAATTGTTTGAATAAGATTGATAAGAAGATCTTGAGTTCTGAAAGTCGTAGCTCTGAAACTGTCGCTGAAAATTCAACTAAAAATTACTGCTATACTGATCTGAGTTTCGATCATCTGATTAATCTTTGTTACTTCGTTGATTATGCTCTTTAATAAAGATGATGTTAAAGACGTTGTTAAATGATCATTCAATGCTGTTGAAACTACATTGTCTATCTTTCATAATGAGATCAAATTACATTTCTTTATATTGATTTAACTGCTGAAGTCATGCATTTATCGTTGTCTTGAATTCAAAAGATTTCAGATCTCTTTGAAGTTTCAAATCAATTTTATTGTAAATCAGAAACAGCTAATTATAGATAAAGATCATTTTCGCAGATCTGACTTCGTGAAGAATGATCTGAGCGTACTCACGAGATTTTCTTCGTCAATAGACATCGCTCATAGTGTATTTCTCTGTTGTTATAGTAGTGAAAGCTATCGCAGATGATTTCTTGAATTAAGATAATAGAGCTTGATGTCATTTGTTAAGTGAAAGCTTGAGAAGACACTTCTTCATGTCAATAAGCTTGAAAACATATCACTTCAGTGCAATGTCTTGTAGACAAGTATACAAGTTCTCAACTATCATCTTTTCATCTTTGATGACAGTAATATTCTTGACTCTTTCATTGAACAGATGAACATCTTAAAAGATAGTTTTCTTGTTGATATGAATCATGAGATCTGATTTAAAACTATCTTTATAGTTGAAATCAAAGAATTCAACATCTGATGAGTTTCATCGTTTCTTTCATTGAGAGTTGAAATCAGACTCATCATCTGTAGTATCGCTGTTTTCATCGTTATCATCTGAGTTTTCTTCATTATCATCTCTTCTTATGTTATGATTATTGATCTGAAATATCTCTTGCATCATTGTTCAAAGTGCTGTCATTTGAGCATCATTAAAAGAAACTGTCATTTCGAAATTGAGTTCAACTTTAGAACGAGCAGCTTTCAAGAGTTGACTGAATATTGTTTTCTTCGTTGATGTTTTTCTTGTAATTTACTTTCAGGTGTTTGCCATGCCGGGTTTGACACCCCCCCAAATTGGGCAAAGCGCGCCCACACAGCCCATCGCCGCTTTCCCAGTCCATAAATAATCGCCCGTCCCCCTTCAACTTCCATCATTTCTCCTCATTCCTTTGTCTCTTTCGCCTGGGATTTCTGTCGGCTCCTCGTTCCGGTTCCATGACCCTTCGCTCGGACCTCAACCCACATCTGGGAGAAGCCTCACCTTTGCAATGATCGATTCTATTGGCCCAGTTTCCACGCCGCCCATCTGGCCCGAGACTTGTTTCTTGCGTTTCTGCTCACGGTCTCCCCCGTTTGAAGGCGCGCACTTTTCCCCTTGACTTCTTGGATCGCTGTCCTTCGCGTCCCTCACCTGCGCCTTCTAGAGTGATCCTCGACCTTCCTGTCTTCCTCTCTCAGCGTCCTTCTGTTTTCTGCCCATAGCTGACCTCCTGTTCCTCGCTCCATTAGCGTGGCAATTATTGTCCACGGTGTGTTGGGCGATCGCCATCGCCACGACAAGGGCGCGAGCAAGGTGGAGCCTGCCCAGAGCTATCGCCTGTGCGCCGAGACCAATTGAACAAATGCCTCACACCACCCTGAGCGTGTTTCCTACTGTGCCGCCGGCGAATGGATGGCGTGATGCTGTTGCCAGCGGTCTGGTAACATCTTCTGCCGAAGCCTAGCTTGCGGCAATTGGGCAGCCTCGTCTAGTTCAGCTCGGCTGGGTTTCAGGCACCAGTTGGTGCTGACGTGGCAGCGGCTTGATTGAGAGGATATGCATGTGCGCTGCGCAGCACTGCCTGGATCGGGACTTGGGCTGTTGGAGAGGTGACATTTTCCTGTGCCGTCCTGTGCCATTTTGCCGAACACCCTTCGTCCTTGCCATCTGCATCGAAAATCCCCCAGCTCATGAAGGAGATTGTCTCAGTCGTGCCGATGCCAGGCCATAGACTATTGGTGGATCATCGACGATTAGTTCTGGAGGGGAAAACCCGCGCGGCCTGGGCTCTACCAAGTGTCTCGCGAGGCGTTCTACGAGGCGTTTTGTGAGGTTTGATCCATGGAGATCAACGACGATCCAGCTGGCTGCTCCATTGGAAACCTCCGGATGCACATCGTCCCGAGGAACACAGCGCGTGGATTGGACGACAAGAGAACAAAGGAGGGGAAACAGGAATTGTTGGGGGCTGGGCAACCCTTGAGGGTTGCGTGCAGCCAAGAGGGTGCTTACGAAGCTTCAGAGGAACAGCGCAGAGATTGTGTGGCTCGCAATGGGATTGGGTGTGCCTTTGTGCCGAGAGCGGCTAACGGGCCTCGACATATAATCCCTTTGCGCTCCCCTATAGAACAGGCAGCGATTTCCACTGTTTTCATGTTTACAAGATCCCTTCGCAATTCTATCCCACGATGGCTACCGTCGACATGACCTCCATCCACTTCTACCAACCACGACTGAGCCCACGCCCCAGCGTCAAGCCACCATGTTTGGGTAATGCTGGCGGAAAACGCACAGCGACCATACAGTGCGACAGCTTGGACAATCTGTTCAAGACGAATCGCGAAATCGAACCTCCACTTCAAAACAAGTTGGCTGGAGATACCAGAGCCGGGGATGGAGGTATTGTTGGAATTCAGCGTCATGAGAAACTTATCTAACGGACGCAGGAAACTCGGAAACGGCTGGGAACAATCGGGGCGGCGGCGACAGTGACACCAATAACGAGGAAGACCTTTGCCTTCCATCCATCGAGTCTTTCGGAACCCCCCACAACCTTTCGTCCGAAGCCGATAAGAATACACCTCTTCCAGTGAAGAAGATTGATCAAGCTCTGTCTGATGACGAATTCCTCGACATTGACGCCTGGACAGCCTCGTTAGCTTCAGACCATTTTCATCTTCAAGGAGGTGCCGCACAACCACCGGGGAAGCAGAGTCTTTCATCGAGGATGTCAAACCCAACGCTCCCTACCGAGGACGGGCCTATGGCGGCAATGGCCACACCCGAGATTTGGGATTCCCACAAGCGCAAGGCAGACACAGTCGGTTTGGACGAAGGCGGCAGAGCCGGGATTTATGGTAAGGCTATATTCACTTCAACTTCAACATGTCTAATAATCTTACAGAACACTCACCCGGAGTCCTCAATAATACCGGAATCAATGACAGGATCGATAAATCGGTCATCAAACCAACCTTCGAACCTAGCGATGGGCGGAACAAGAATCCAGACATCATGCCGATCAGGACGCCCTTCGAGCTACTGAGCAAGCAGGTATTGACTTTTCCGGGACTGGGTGGGCACAATTCGAAGCGTGAGACGCAGAATGAGCGTTCAGGTCAGTGCGCATGTCTCGATTGTCGTAGGCACGCCTGATAATTCTAGAAGACTCGATCGTAATCGACGATACCGATGAGGACAGAACCGACACCGATGATCATGATCTTCCTCCATCGAAGAAGCATAGGGGAGCGGAGAACGCGACTCTCCAAGCTGTATTCAAAATTCCTCCTGGACTCGGACTTTACTACAACCGAGCGCTCCCAGACCACGAGAATACTGCAAGCTCAAATCGGTCGAGTGAGGTTGGTGGCAGTCAGGGTTGGTACAGAACGTGGACCTCTAACCCAAAAGTGAAACGGTGTCTGACATTTCACAGATAACCCGTTCGTGGTGCAGGACGAGAACATCACGACTGGCGACGAGGGCACTTTTGCTGAGATAGAAAGCAATATGTCTGAAATTGATACTGCAGACACTCAGCTCAACATACCTTGTTCAACAAAAGAGCCAAAGACACACCATTGCTCGGATCCTAATACAACCGCCGAGCCTTTTGATCGCCTATGCTCTCTCAGCGTCACTCCATTTGAGGATCAAGAAAGGAGAACTGTCCACGCAAATGACCATAATGGGAGAACGTCAGCGACCATCGGTTCCGCCAGCGCTACCGCCACCAGGACCTTTGCTCCCGAGCAACCTCAGGGCCAAGGTGGCCGAGCAGAGGCTGAGGAGCAGGAGTGGGAAGTCAAAAAGATTCTCGACAAGAGAGAGACCAGGTCGGGAACGGAATACAGGGTACGCTGGAAGAGTACATGGCTGCCCAGAAGTGAATTAGGAAACGCACGAAGATTGTTGCGGGAGTATGAGGCAAAAGGCCGAGCACAGCATGGACTTAAACGGGGTAGACCCGCTCGCAAAGACAAAGTTTGGTGATCGTTATACCACTCCCTTCATAAATTGTTATCTTCCCAGCCACCATTCATGTACGAATATGACTTCATCACTTCATAATCAAGCTCTTTCCATATTCCCTCCGCTGCTTGTCCTCTCCCCTATCCTCTTGTCCGTTGTCTCCAATTGCCGTATCAAGCACTCGGCACACCGCCGGTGCCCACATGAGCCGCAAACTTCAAAGCTGTAGAATAGTCATACTTTGAAGAGTCTATGAGAGTCATAATTATTAATCTGCATTAGCACAAGCTGCAGCGATTGAGTATTTGCACCAATAAATACAATTCTAGCCATATCAGCTACGAAAAAAAAGATCCAGGAAGCAGGGGACTTTTCTTATCCACAAAATTCCCAATCCGCTCGAGATGTCTTCTTTGCATGCTGGCACGGATCTACCTGAGTTGCCAATATGCCACGCTGTCACTTTCAAGCGTGGCCGGTCATCATGTCTAAATGTAATTCATATGCGTCAATGTTTAGTATGTACAAGCGTACTCGTACATCCCGCCGCCGTCCAAGTTGGAAACCTTTTGTGCAAGTCTTCGAGCTCAGTAGCCCCATAGAACGATGTCGTCATCGCTTGACTGATCTTAAATGACCCTTTTGTTTCATTCCGGTATTCGCTTCGGATGTTTGAGATTTGGTTGGCTTGAGGTTCGTCGGCCTCTTCATCTTGACTGCCATTGCGAACCTTCTCTCTTTGTTGCCCTTTCTCATCTTTAGTTGGTATACCGGCCGCCCAATCAACACTCTCTTTCTTCGCATGACTTATGTTCGGTCCAGCCTTTGTTTTAGGTGTATGACATTTATCTGTAGTACCATTTTGAACCTTTTCCCTTTTTCTTTTCAGCTCATCTTTCGTAAGGAACTTTCCTCCGGGTCCTCTTGGTCTCCCCCTTGCATGCTTGCTTCTACTCTCGTGCATGTATGGCTTGCGGATTCCGGGCGTATATCGGAGTTGTTCTCTCGCAGCACGCCGTTTCAAAATCCGATGGAATTGTTTGGTGTTGACATAAAGGGGTGATTCCTCAGTATAACCCAAAGTGGCCTCTAGATACGAAGGTTGAGTTCGGGGAGTCCTTGGGGTTGGAAGAGATGGAAACTGAGGTATTTGACGGGAAGGTGAAAGCTGAGATGGGGGAAGCTGAGGGCCTTGGGTTGAGTAAGTATTTAGGAGTTGCTCTCGTTGCGCGTTATTGATGTACGCATAACTAGACTCATGGCCGCCGTACATTTGAGAGGGGCAAGTTGATGTGTGGTTTAGGGGCTGAGATGATGTTCCATGTTCTGACTTGATGGGATGCGTTGGCTCTGCGTGGTAGCTGGAAACCCATCGTTCGTTCTCGAATTGAGCATATAGATCTCCGGCAAATGAAAGCTTGCTCATTTTACTCGTAATGTGTGCTCAGAGGAGACCTTGACGGCTGGACCGATAGGAGATCTGAAGAGAGCAGCAAGAAGATGCAGTTAGCTTTTGCGAATGAAATGAACGGAGATGCTCCCTGTTATATGTGCGCCCGACAACAGATTGACCTTTGCTGAACGCGATGCGTCGAGGTCATCCCTTGTCGCATCATCCAAGCTATTATAGATCTGAGATGGCCGTCGCGACATTTGAGGACGGTGCAAGGCGCAATGGCTAAAGGTTGAGCACTCCACTGTGGTGGGCAAGACGGTAATTGCATGACATCACTGGGAAAGAGTCACATGCCATCTCCAGTAGCCTTAACCTTACGCCGAGATAACTCGTTACGCCCTACAATTACCTCCAGCGGCTCATAGCAATTTGGTTCGCCTACAAAACGGTATATGCGCTGCAGTGCACTTCTCTGCTACGTGGATTTCGAGTGCAGACGTTGTGGAACTGACACTCAGGCTTTCCAGGCGTTCCATTGCAGACTCTTCTGCCATCGACAGACTGACTTTAGCGGGCTACGGGGAGTCACGTCACTCTATCCTGCAACCGTGTACTCTACCATACCTTGCTCCGATCCATCGCGATGTCGACAGGGGAGTCGGTTATACTACATCTCACCCAGAAGCCGTTGGACGGAGGCGACAAAGATATCTTGGCAGGGTTGGTGGATTGGGTATCCAAGGCCAATTTTGCCGACCAGTACGACAAAACTTTCAATGTTTGTGCGGACGATGAACGTCCTAATAAGTGGGAGCTGCTGAAAGATATGAAATTGATCAAGACGGTTGGATATAGCTTTCCTACAGTAAGGAATCCAGCTGATATTCAACTGCCCAGCATTCGTTTAGTCAATGGTCGATAGTACGGATACCAGGCCCTATGTCTTCACCATTCTACAATACAAAAGGTCCTGCTTATATTTGCCCAATAAGGATTATAGGAGGAAGCCCAACCGTCTCAGGACGCCAGTTGAAGGTTGGAGAGTGGACATATATAAATGAGAGAGTTGTTGTTTCACCGGCTTTAGATTTTCTGTTCCTTCTAGAGTAAAGAGGGAATTAGGGGTTGACTGGATAGGAGAATGTCGAAGGGTCGTTCGCGAAGGATTCCAGGAAAGTTGTGTCGGTAGGGTCGGAGAAGGTGGAAGGGTCCCAGAAAGTGGTTTCGGTGGGGTCGGAGAAGGTGGAAGGGTCCCAGAAGATGGTGTCGGTGGGGTCGGAGAATGTGGAAGGATCGTGCACGTTCATTTCTTTGTTGTTGTTTTAGTTATAAGGGACTTTTTTTCCGTCTTGAGGCTTGACTTACTGATTCCAAAATCATGCAGCTGCTCTGTTCTCATAACATCGGTGGGTAAAGGTTCGGAAGGCACATGCTGAAAGGGCTTGACTGTAAATAACAAATTGTGTCCTGTATTTCTTTGTCCGTTCTCTGCTTTGATAAGCACAACTTTGAGACAGGAGAAGTCATCACCTACGATGAGAAGCAACGTTCGCTGCGTATGATAGAAGATCCATCGGCGAGACTCCACTCATCGCTTATTCGTTAGCTGAGTGTCAAGCTTTCCAGATATGAGAACATACCGTTTGACTGACCACCACTGAATGCTGGTGTCAAGCAATAAGGGTGCCGTGGTTCGTCAGTCATCATTAGATTATCAGCTTCGATGCCGGCTTGATCTGGATGCTGTTGGCCTGGATAGACCCCTTGAGCACGAGCCGAAATACTTGTGCACGACGTAGCATTGCTGGTTGTCGAGTTGTCGCTGGTCGACGAATTGATCTCCTCATCATCTGTCGAGTCCTCGTTTGCGATAGGTTCCTCGTGGTCAGAGTCGACGGAGTTGATATGCAGCCGGTCGGCATCTGAACGGTTTGAGAGTTCCATTGATATGCTGTCCAGTTCTACGCGGGGGCGTTTCCTGGACGGCTCGCGGCCAAGAGACTAAACCTGGCCATGAGCCAGCTGCTCCCGATCCACATATCGGAACAATTGCATCATAAGGTCGCCCCGACATTTGGATAGCTCGTCGTAAGTCCAGCCATAGGCGACCAGCCCGTTCAAGATGGTTCGAGCACTGAGAAAATCAAGGTCGCGGAAGTATCTGTCAACTTCAGGGAACTTCTCGTTTCGAAAGCGGATCAAGAGTGAGATGTCGTCTTCACCAAGTCTTCGTTCCCATCTAACAAAAACACAATTTGTTAGTTATTGCTGCACACCGTTCGAGTATTGCAAGCTCACAGATTTGAGACATCATCGCCGAGTTCCAGTAAGTCACCTGGACCAGACTTTGTCAATAGGGACAGATAATGTCGACTATGCGCCTTATCACTCTTTAGGGCTTTGACAGTCGTGGAAAGATCTCGAGCGATGCGCTCGTATGCAACAGTTGCCTTCTTTTGTCCCTGCCTTAATGTTATATCCTTGAGTGATGCAACGGTTTCATCAATGTCATGACGCAGAAAGAGGAGGGCGAATCGACCGGCACAGTCGTACTCTTTACTGCCTTGTTTTATCTTCCTGCGACCCTCATGCAACCGACGAGTCCGTGATATATGTCCTATCTTCGATTGCTCAAATATGTTCGACTTAGTCGACCAAAGCTGTTCGTATGACGAGCGGGGAACGGTCAGCTTTTGGACGAAGCCATGAGCAGCCTCGACCAAGAATTGCACTCGGGCCGCATCGTTGACCTTGAGTTCACTCGGGAAGTAAAGAAGGGCGATGTCGTCGAAAGATGGCTGAACTGGAAGAGAGGGCAAGGAAGAATTGGATAAACTTCGCGGAGGTGTAGGTTCCCTAATTGAATGTGATCTGGTTTTAAAGGCTGCCGGACTTTGCTCGGTCAAGTATTGGCTCGAGAGTAGCGAACCCGAGGGGGAAGACGATTGTAGAGCACTAGATGGATGATCCATCGACTGGAAAAGCTTCTGCCGATCCGTAGGGGAGCCCCGAGCAAGAAATTCCCCGAAGCATGATAATAGTCGCTGAACCTTTGTCAGAGTGCGTCACCTTAATTACCACTGAACTTGCCTCTGATTGCAGGACAGAAGAGGGAGACCATTTTTCTAGAGCCAAAATCAAGGCTTCCTCAAAGTTGTCAGCTATCGTGTCCATTGTTCGAGCTCAGGTTGAGAGAAAGGTAAAGGAAAATAAGACCCGAGAAGCAAAATGTATTGTCGTTTTCCCAGACCAATGGGCTATGCCGAAATGAGTTTGGCATTAAATTACAACGGGAGCTTGAATCCATTCCTCTTCTAGTTACACTAAAGCAACATCCGCCCACACACTATCGATGCAAATCAAAGCCGCCTTTGACTGCTTCCGTATGCTAACAGTGTGATGCACACAGTCTCATCACACTTCGTCAGGGGAAACCCCGAGGAGTGAACAGTATGCTATATAAGTTCGGCTGCTACAAGGCTGCACAATCTCCGAACATGACAACTCTGTTGCCTTGCTCCACTTCCTCGGCGACTCGCTCACGACAAAATGGCCAATCTAGGGGCCATTCTCTTGAGCGTCTCATTGGTAAGCCTTGTATCTGCAGGCTTCATGCTCTGGAGCGCTTTAGTGCAGAAGCATGTGTCACCAGAAGGCATTCTGACATGGCCTGTAATCAGGGCAATTACTAGTAGTTTATCGTTATTCTGGTTCCCCTTGCTTTTCGCCCATTTAAAGGGTACAGGTTTCCCAATGTGTTGGGTGCGGCCTATTTCCATGATCTTCGCCTTTTCAGCTGCATATGCATTGTTGCCTTCCCCGGAATTGATACACACCATCAGGACAATGTCTAACCCTTGGCCACCAGGGTCAAGCAGTGAGCAAACCTCCTGCCATGATCTCCCAACTCTTACAAGAGCATCGAGCGTTGCAACTACGAAATCTGAGTCTTCGTCGTTGGGTGTAAGGCAGCTGGGGATTTTAAATTCAAGGTTGCTGCTCGCCGAGGAAGAGGGCGGTGTTCTTGTCGACAACCGTGCACCAGCCCAAGGCAACCTCGAATGCCCATTCAATCTTCTTTTTTGTTTCAAAACCTTCTCCAACATGGAAGACTGGGTCGGACACAGCTTGACACACTTCAGTAACGTTGGGCCGCCAGATTCTAACCACTGTTGCTTCTGCGATGCGCGGTTCAGCTCCTCCTCAGAGATTTCCGGCTGGGCTAGACGAATGGAGCACGTCGCTTGTCATCACAGGCTCGGTGATAAACTAGCTCATGCTCGACCGGACTTTGAGCTCTATACGTACCTGTGGAACAATCGGCTGATCATCAATGCTGAGTATCGGGATTTAAAAGGGAATAACGAGGATCGGTCGCAGGCGGCAAGGGCATATCCACCTCACTCTGAGTTTTCAGAAAAGCCGCCTAAAGTATACACCGACACTTATTCAAATTCACGTAGACGTCGTGATCGCGGACGACAAGGTCGAGGAGCTTCTAGTGGCTGATAATAGCTTCCGGTTGCTTGCTGCCCCAATACAAGCTTCACAGTGTGATGTAGTTAAAGCAATTACGGTAGCCTTTTGTTTAACCTTGCTATACCCTCTAAAAAACAACCTTATGCAGCTCTTTCAGGCGAGAGCATCAACGCCTTGCATAGCCATCGAATATCCGAGAATTGTCCAATCAAACACCTGATCGTATTCGAAGCCTTCGCGTATGAAGAAATCACGGAAAATCTTGCGTAGATATGAATATTTCGGTTTGTCGTCAACGCCAAGGGAATCGACATGGTCGAAACAAATCGCGAATTCCTTAGGAAGACCGTTGCAAAGATCTCTGGTACTGATGGTCTCCTTCGTCTCCAAGATGAGCTCCTCCTTTTGCTTCTGCTTTCATCTCAATTCAGATCTTCAAATCTCGTCTTCACATCCACAAGATAAGCGTCCAAAAAAAGCATGTTATACCTGCCAATCTCATCATCTTCTTGAATGGGAACAACAAATTGCTCATTTGCCAGCCTTCTGATGAATCCATGAGTTAGTAGACAACCCAGAATCCTTGCTGACCTGACGGCTTTCATCACCTCTGCTGATAGGCCTCCCACCTCTTGCTGGAAGGTCTGCCAGAACGTTTCCTGTAGAGTCTCATGATCTTTGTATTGCCTCCAGCCATTATTCCGATGCAGTGTACCCGAAAAATCTTGCAGCGTGTATAGGTTCTGTCCAAATGGACAGATTGTTGCTTCAGCCCAGTCGATAACGCCGGTCAGCCGGCCAGAGACTTGCTGGACCATTATGTTACAGGAGCTAAAGTCGGCGTGCGACAGAATGAATGGAAGACGGGAGAAAATCGATGACATCGAGCCGAGGGATTTTTGTATGATTGGATGGAATCTCGACGGAAGGTGGTAGAGCAGGAGTCGGAGACCTTTGGTGTACTTTTGACGTAGCTCCTCTATGGAACTTGGGTCCATTTTTTGTGGTGCCTTCCATGATGCGGCTAAGAACCTGCCATAGCATTATCAGCAATGTCCGAGCGTCAAGTAGAGAGGACAACTTACCGTGCAAGGTCCACCATGAGATCTGCTCGCAAGGCTAAGTTTTCTTCAGAGTTTTCGGCATAGTTATTTGCAAGGCAAAACTCAAGATAACTGATGCCTGAAATCCTGCCTAGGGAATACACTAATGCTGTCTCTTGGCTTGTATCTCCAAGCTGTCCATGATATGCGGTGGTAGGAGCTAGATTGCCATGAATCTCCCTCGCGAGGGCCGTAGTCTTAAGATTCAGTGATAGTGACTGTAGCCGAAACTGAACGACGAACTCGAAACGAGTTCCACCGTAGACGGTGTAGCTGCAACTTCCTTGAATTGGAACTGGTATTATGTTGCCTTCTACCAAGGATGCAGCTTTCTCGTCACAAGCTTCACGCGTGGCAGACGTCCTTGTGAAGAACTCGGTAATGGAAATGTCAAGGGAGTACTGAACATAAGCAGGCATTACTAACGAGTGAATGTGTAGACTGTAGTGCTGGCGCAGATGAGGGAAAAACGCGCTTGCCGTAGGTAAAATTAGCCTCCGAAACTTTTTAGAATACGGGTTCACTGCAAGGTCAGTATCGAAATCCCTTCTGGGCAAAGCTCAAAGCTCAAGGATACGAACGAGGTACCTGACAACCCGGCCCGACCGTACTTTTCATCACATCATGTTCTAAAGTGCATATGATTGCCACGTTCTAAATGGGTCACCAAGGACAATTAAGCTACCTAAAAGTGGTGACGATTTCACTGCCCCCCAAACCATCACTTACTCGTTCTCAAGAGGTTTAGGTGGATGGCCGCGATAAAATCTGGCTTTCGGATACTGCTGCGCGACCGTTTACAATATTTCTCGCTCTCGGAAACCACATTAGCCTAGCCCATCAAGAGATAATCTTGGCTGTCACAAGAGCCTCCTTGAGATCAGCGACACTGGCCAGCTTTGGCTGAGCCTTGCCGGCGTTAAATACTTGATGGTTTCCAGAAGTCTTCTTTGCATGCGTTTCGTTAGCAGCACATACTCGCGGCTCCCCATCCTCGAGCTCGAATGTCCACCCAGTTTGCCGAGAAGCAGAGCAGCCATGGACAGCTGCTTCATCCAGCATTATAGTCCCTTGATCGAGAATGAATTCAAACATGCTCTCAGGTACGCCCTCAAGACGGACCTGAAGTTCAAGAAGAGATGATAAATTGTTCCTGACCAAGTACAAGATGAATTCGGTGAAGAAGGCTTCCTTGATGGCGGAGAGGTCGGGCATTGGGCCATCTTGATACTCATATGCGACGAACCCACCTGCAGAGTGGAGGGCGAATATGTGCCCATGGATTTTGCTAAGATTGACAGCGTCGACTGCCGTAGCTTTGGTCCAACGGCCGCAAGGATTTTCGATACTGGTCCTCAGCATGACTGTGTTGGGAGGAGTCTTGAAGTGGCCATGAATAAGATGAACCCCAAGCTTGGTGTGAGCGTTATGACGGACGAAGAGCTCGGCAAGACTCTGAATATGTGTCTCAGATACTTCTGGCTGTTGGGAGTCATCAAGAAGTTCATTGTACCTATGAACTTGTTATTACACAGGAGCATCTATAAGAGAGGCTGGATGACTTACACCGCGTGACTGTCCTTCAAGTCGGTAAAATTGAGAGCCTCGTTGAGACCTGGAACAGTAAAAGACCGGGCTGCACAAGTGGCCATGGTGTGGAAAAGATGTAATCGGGTGTAATTTAGTAGAGTAAGAAAGTGCTCTTGAATGTTTGATTGAAATCTGCAACAAAAGCACTTCAGTTAACTTGGAGAATAACTCAAGACATAGTCGGACAAGTATTTTGCTTTATACAACGAGGCATCTGTGAGTCATTGCTTTTACCCGATTGCAGCTTGCTCACAAGGCTACCGGTCGCCTGAGACGAGGCAATTCAAA
>JAABUS010003316.1_pt1 | contig 26547 bp, 17 predicted proteins | sample 5560161 | NCBI WGS metagenome assembly JAABUS01 (sample SAMN10711885, study PRJNA513376) | rock metagenome | isolation source: Antarctica rocks | place: Antarctica: Victoria Land, Trio Nunatak nord | collected 2016-01-04
CGATTGAATAACGATCAACGAGCTATTCGAGAGATCAAGAATAGAGAAGCAATGATCAAAGCTCGAACAACTAAACAGATCATCTTCGCTGAAGAATCAGTCAAAGCTATTCGTAGAATCATAGAAACGAAGATGACTGATCAGTCAAAATCACGTGACGCTGTTTTGACTAGCGTCAAAGAAAATGACTTACTAATCGAAAACTGCTTTCTTTGTCATAAGTCTGATCATACTTCTAAAGAGTGCTCGAATAGATCTTTCAGAATTAATGCATTAGATGACGAGTTTGATCATTCTTTGAACTTTGATTCAGAGTCTGATTCAAAAAACTAGTCATCTCTTTCAGAATCATCGAAGAGATAGAGATCATTTCTTTGTGCAATCTAATCGACGAAATTTCATCTATTGAAAAGAACTACTTCGAAAAGTCATTTCTAGTCGATGTCATTCTATTCTCGCAAGACGAATTCTTCAAGCTACGATCTCTGATAGATAGTGACTCGACGATCTACATCTTGATTCATACAAAGCTAGTTGATCAAATATGTCAGAAGCTCGAAATTCAACTCATACGACTAGCTAAAGAGAAGTTAATAAGAGAATATGACGAAAAGCTGACGAAGAAGATCATTACTCATAAAATTCTACTCAATCTCACAGTCGAAAGTCATAAGAAATTGACTGTTTCAATGTTAATAGCTGATATAGATCATCATGACGTCATATTAGAAAAGTTCTGAATGAACAAAAATGAAATACTACTAGATATGCAAAACGATGTCATCGTTTTTTCGAATCAATTAGAAGCTCTCATTTCTGTTTTTTCAATGTCAGTCAGAGCTTCACACTCAAAATGATCACGATCATCAAATTCTTCTATTTGTTCAGTTCTCAAAGTGCTTCAACGACTCACTTCTACTGCTTCGAAAAAGAACTTTTCTATGTTCAGTGTGAGAACTGCATCTTTTCATGCACTGATTAAATGATCAAAGAAGAATCGCATCGAGATTTTCGTCATGTCGATCGAAGATATTGATAGAAAAATAGTCTACAACACTCAATGTGAACTGAACGTTCTAGACGTCGCTTTCATTGATGCATCAGCTCAAAATCTAGAAGACATCAAAGTCAAGCTATCTTCGAAATATCAGAATTTTCTCGACGTGTTTGATCGAGCTCAAGTCGATAAGCTATCATCTCATCATTTATATGATCATAAGATAGAACTCACTAATGATGTCACTTCTTCTAGATGTCGAGCTTATTGAATGTCACTCTACAAGCTTCAGAAGATCAAAGAATATCTGAATGAAAATCTGTCAAAGAGTTTTATTACTTCTAGCAAGATCTCATATTTCTCACTCGTTTTATTCGCTCTGAAGATCAATGATGATCTTCGCTTTTGCGTCAACTATCGAAAGCTCAATGTTATTATCAAAAGAAATCGCTACTCTCTATCGCTCATAGATGAGATGATTGACAAAATCGTTGACTGCAAGCATCTGATTCAACTGAATATAATTTTCGCTTTCAACAAACTTCGTATGCATTTCGATAGTGAGAACTATACGATCTTCATTATCGCTTTAGAAGCGTACAAATCAAAGATTCTATCATTCGAATTAACAAATGATTCGACCTCGTTTCAGCAATATATGAACGATGTTCTATGAGACTTTCTAAATGACTTCTGCCAAGCTTATTTAGATGACATTCTCATATACAGCAAGACTCAAAAGAAGCATAGACAACATGTCAAGATGATACTAGATCGTCTATGAGACGCTGATCTGCAGATAGATATTCAAAAGTGCGAATTCGACGTAGAAGAAACAGTCTTCTTAGAAATCATAGTATCAGAACAAGATCTTTGCATGAACTCTATCAAAGTGAAAGCTATAGTCAATTGAGCTACATCTACTAATCTAAAAGAGGTACAAGACTTCGTCAACTTCGTCAATTTCTATCGACGCTTCATCAAGAACTTTTTGAAACTAGTCAAGTCATTCACTCAGCTGACTTGAAAAGACACGTCTTTTGTTTGAAACGAAGTCTGCATCGAAGTCTTTGACAATCTAAAGAAGCAGATCAGCTCGACTTCAGTTCTACATCATTTCGATGTCAAACATCAAGCTATTTTGAAAATCGATGCATTCAACTATGTAAAAGACGGCATACTATCTCAGTATGATGATGAGAATGTGCTTCACTCGATAGCCTTTTATAGCAAGAGCATGATTTCAGCTGAATGCAATTATCACATCTATGACAAGAAATTGCTAGCTATCATTCGATGCTTTGAACACTGACGACTTGAACTAGAAGATACTGAGCTATCTATTCAGATGTTTACTGATCATCAGACTTTAAAGATCTTTATGAAAAACAAACAGCTGACTCGACGACAAGCGAACTATCTGAATATTCTATCAAAGTTTAACTTTCAAATTATCTTTCGATCAGGCAAAACAAACTTCAAAGTCGATGCTTTAACTAGAATGTCGATGATCGATAGTTCTGAATCAGCTAAAGACATAGATGATCGTTTTCAGACTATACTGACTTCGAATCGAATAGACGTTCTATCGATTGAGTTCGAAATCGAATCTGAATACGAGACTAATCTCTATCAACGCGTACGTCTAGTCAATCAGAAGAATGAACTATGCAATGAGTATTGACAAGCTATGAACAAAGATGAACTGAAGCTTCATGACATGAAGCTAAAGAACTGTCAAATCATTGACAACGTTTTATTCAAAAAGAATCTACTATGAATGTTGAAACAAATGCATATGAAATTGCTTCGAAAGATTCACGATCAATCATCAATCTTGCACTCTGACATTAAACGAACAATTGATCTAGTTCAACGCTTCTACTATTAATCAGATCATCAAGCAACTATTCGACAATACATTCGAAACTGTCATGTCTGTCAGTGAAGCAAAGCATCTCGAGATGATACAAATGATTTGCTTCAGCCTCTATCGATTTTTCAGCAGCGTTGACAAGATATAGCTATGAATTTCATCACTGAGCTATCTCTATCGAAAAACTATAACGTCATTTGCACGATCATATGTTGTCTCTTCAAAGAACGTCACTATGTTTTCTGTCATTGAGAAGACAATGACATCTCAATTGAAGAAACAGTATGAATCATGCTATGAAACGTCTATCGACTTCATGATCTACTCAGTTCTATCGTTTCGAATAGAGACTCTCAGTTCATATCGATCATGTGACAAAGTCTTTGTAAACAACTGAAGATCAAAGTCAATCTATCAACAGTCTATCATTCAGAGATCAATGATCAGTCGAAACGAGCTAATCAAGATGTTGAACGCGAACTTCGAATCTACTGCAATTACATGCAGAATGACTGAGCTAAATGACTTTCAATGATGAAATTCAGTGACAATTTCAATACATTCTCAACTATCTCGATGATTTCTTTCTACTTCAATAAAGACTTTCATCTTCGAATGAGTTTCGATTCAGATACAACTGATTATGAAACGACTCGTCAACGTATTGAGACTAGAAAGATCGATGACATTGTCACTTGAATGAGCGAACTTTTTATCTTCAATCATCAACAATTGAAAAAGATCAAGCAGATCACTGAAGCTCAGATGAACAAGCATAGATGAGACGTCATCTATGAAGTAGATGATCAAGTTTGATTAGTCTTTGAAAACATCAAAATCATTAGATTATGCAAAGATTTGAAAGACAAGCAGCTCAATCTCTATTCAATCACAGTCAAAGTTGAGATCTTCTATCGTCTTCAGCTATCTAGAAGCATGAAGCATATACATTCAGTGTTCAGCTCGAAGTATCTACGAACTTCATCAAATGATCTTCTATCAGAACAACATTCTGAGTTTTCTAGATTGATGATCATTGAAGAGAATGAAAAGCACTGAAAAGTAGACGATATATTGAACTTCAGACAATATAGAGAAAAACTACAATACAAGATCAAATGAATCAAGATAGATTGTGACGACGAATGATACTATGTCGATAAAGAAAAATTTGATGACTCGAAGAAAGTTCTGAATGAATTTCAAAAGCTATATTCGAATAAGTCGCACTAAATTGAAAACACGATGAATTTTTTTGCTTTTATTTCTTTTCTATTCATGTGAACATGAATGTTCGAAGAAGAAAGTAATGTTACAAACATGTCTGAATCGATCAGAGTTCAGATCTAATTCTAATCAATTTGATTAGAGCAAATCATGACGCTATGTCTAGTTTGAATCTAGCGCATTTCTTCAAGTCATTCTCAGCACTTCTTCTCGTTGTTCAGCACTTTCTTCATTCATCTCTTTCATCATTCTTTTAGACAAACACATCTGATCTATTACATCACATCTGTATCAAATCTAGCGCAGTCTCAAGTCATTATTTATAAAAGAGCTTGCACTCTTTCTCTTCTGTATTCTTAATGTCTTGTTATAGCTATCTCTAAAGAACAATACATACATATCAGCTCTGAGTTTCTTTGATTGAATGATCTAGACACGATTTCAACATCTTCGAACATTCATGTTTGCATGAATAGAAAAGAAATAAAAGCAAAAAAAAAAAATTCATCGTGTTTTCAATTTAGTGCGACTTATTCGAATATAGCTTGTGAAATTCGTTCAGAACTTTCTTCAAGTCATCGAATTTTTCTTTATCGACATAGTATCATTCGTCGTCATGATCTACTTCAATTCACTTGATCTTGTATTGTAGTCTTTCTCTATATCATCTGAAGTTCAATATATCGTCTACTTTTCAATGCTCTTCATTCTCTTCAATGATCATCGATCTAGAGAACTCAGAATGTTGTTTCAATAAAAAATCGCTTGATGAAGATCGTAAATACTTTGAGCTGAACACTGAATGTATATGCTTCATGCTTCTAGATAGTTGAAGACGATAGAAGATCTCAACTTTGACTGTGATTGAATAGAAGTCGAGCTGCTTGTCTTTCAAATCTTTGCATGATCTAGTGATTTTGATGTTTTCGAAGACTAATCAAACTTGATCATCTACTTCATAGATGACGTCTCGTCTATGCTTGTTTATCTGAGCTTCAGTGATCTGCTTGATCTTTTTCAATTGTTGATGATTGAAGATAAGAAGTTCGCTCATTCAAATGATAATGTCATCGATTTTTCTAGTCTCAATATGTTGACGAGTCGTTTTGTAATCAGTCGTATCTGAATTGAAACTTATTCAAGAATGAAAGTCTTTATTGAAGTAGAAAGAAATCATCAAGATAGTCGAGAATGTATTGAAATTATCACTGAATTTCATCATTGAAAGTCATTTAGCTCAGTCATTCTGCATGTAATTGCAGTAGATTCGAAGTTTGCATTCAACATCTTGATTAGCTTGTTTTGACTGATCATTGATTTCTGAATGATAAACTGTTGACAGATTGACTTTGATCTTCAGTCGTTTACAAAGACTTTGTCACATGATTGATATGAACTGAAAGTCTCTATTCGAAACGATAGAACTGAGTAGATCATGAAGTTGATAGACGTTTTATAGCATGATTCATACTGTTTCTTCGATTAAGATGTTATCGTCTTCTCAATGACAGAGAACATAGTGATGTTCTTTGAAGAGACAACATATGATCATGCAAATGACGTTATAGTTTTTTGATAGAGATAGCTCAGTGATGAAGTTCATAGTTATATCTTGTCAACGCTGCTGAGAAATCAATAAAGACTGAAGCAAATCATTTGTATCATCTCGAGATGCTTTGCTTTGCTGATAGACATGATAGTTTCAAATATATTGTTGAATAGTTGCTCGATGATCTGATCAATAGTAGAAGCGTTGAACTAGATCAATCATTCGTTTAATGTCAGAGTGTGAGATTGATGATTGATCGTGAATCTCTCGAAGCAATTTCGTATGCATTTGTTTCAACATTCATAGTAAACTCTTTTTGAATAAAACGTTGTCAATGATTTGACAGTTCTTTAGCTTCATGTCATGAAGCTTCAGTTCATCTTTGTTCATAGCTTGTCAATACTCATTGCATAGTTCATTCTTCTGATTGACTAGACGTACGCGTTGATAGAGATTAGTCTCATATTCAGATTCAATTTCAAACTCAATTGATAAAACGTTTATTCGATTCAAGATCAGTATAGTCTGAAAACGATCATTTATGTCTTTAGCTGATTCAGAACTATCGATCATTGACATTCTAGTTAAAGCATCGACTTTGAAGTTTGTTTTATCTGATTGAAAGATAATCTGAAAGTTAAACTTTGATAGAATATTCAGATAGTTCGCTTGTCATCGAGTCAGCTGTTTGTTTTTCATAAAGATTTTCAAAGTCTGATGATCAGTAAACATCTGAATAGATAACTCAGTATCTTTTAGTTTGAATCATCAGTGTTCAAAGCATTGAATGATAGTTAGCAATTTCTTGTCATAGATGTGATAATTGCATTCAGCTGAAACCATGCTCTTGCTATAGAAGACTATCGAGTGAAGCACATTCTCATCATCGTACTGAGATAGTATGTCGTCTTTTACATAGTTGAATGCATTGATTTTCAAAATAGCTTGACGTTTGACATTGAAATGACGTAGAACTGAAGTTGAGCTGATCTGCTTCTTTAGATTGTCAAAGACTTCGACGCAAACTTCGTTTCAAACAAAAGACGTGTCTTTTCAAGTCAGCTGAGTGAATAACTTGACTAGTTTTGAAAAGTTCTTGATGAAGTGTTGATAGAAATTGACGAAGTCAACAAAGTCTTGTATCTTTTTTAAATTAGTAGATGTAGCTCAATTGACTATAGCTTTCACTTTGATAGAATTCATGCAAAGATCTTGTTCTGATACTATGATCTTTAAGAAGACTGTTTCTTCTACGTCAAATTCGCACTTTCGAATATTTATCTGCAGATCAGCGTCTTGTAGACAATCTAGTATCATCTTGACATGTTGTTTATGCTTCTTTTGAGTCTTGCTGTATATGAGAATGTCGTCTAAATAAACTTGACAGAAGTCATTTAGAAAGTCTCATAGAACATCGTTCATATATTGCTGAAACGAGGTCGAATCATTTGTTAATTCAAATGATAGAATCTTTGATTTGTACGCTTCTAGAGCGATAATGAAGATCGTATAGTTCTCACTATCGAGATGCATACGAAGTTTGTTGAAAGCGAAAATTATATTCAGTTGAGTCAAATGCTTGCAGTCAACGATTTTGTCAATCATCTCATCTATGAGCGATAGAGAGTAGTGATTTCTTTTGATAATGACATTGAGCTTTTGATAGTTGATGCAGAAGCGAAGATCATCATTGATCTTCAGAGCGAATAAAACGAGTGAGAAATATAAAATCTTGCTAGAAGTAATAAAACTCTTTGACAGATTTTCGTTCAGATATTCTTTGATCTTCTGAAGCTTGTAGAGTGACATTCAATAAGCTCGACATCTAGAAGAAGTGACATCGTTAGTGAGCTCTATCTTATGATCATATGAACGATGAGATGATAGCTTATCGACTTGAGCTCAATCAAACACGTCAAGAAAATTCTGATATTTCGAAGATAGCTTGACTTTGATGTCTTCTAGATTTTGAGCTGATGCATCGATGAAAGCGACGTCTAGAACGTTCAGTTCGCATTGAGTGTTGTAAACTATTTTTCTATCAATATCTTCAATCGACATGACGAAAATCTCGATGCAATTCTTCTTTGATCGTTTAATCAATGCATGAAAAGATGCAGCTTTCACACTGAACATAGAAAAGTTCTTTTTCGAAGCAGTAGAAGCGAGTCGTTGAAGCACTTTGAAGATTGAACGAATAGAAGAATTTGATGATCATGATTATTTTGAGTGTGAAGCTCTGACTGACATTGAAAAAACAGAAATGAGAGCTTCTAATTGATTCGAAAAAACGATGACATCGTTTTGCATATCTAGTAGTATTTCATTTTTGTTCATTCAGAGCTTTTCTAATATGACGTCATGATGATTTATATCAGCTATTAACATTGAAACAGTCAATTTCTTATGACTTTCGACTGTGAGATTGAGTAGAATTTTATGAGTAATGATCTTCTTCGTCAGCTTTTCGTCATATTCTCTTATTAACTTCTCTTTAGCTAGTCATATGAGTTGAATTTCGAGCTTCTGACATATTTGATTGACTAGCTTTGTATAAATTAAGATGTAGATCGTCGAGTCACTATCTATCAGAGATCGTAGCTTGAAGAATTTGCCTTGCGAGAATAAAGTGACATCGACTAGAAATGACTTTTCGAAGTAGTTCTCTTCGATAGATGAAATTTCGTCAATTAGATTGCACAAAAAGATGATCTCTATCTCTTCAATGACTCTGAAAGAGATGACTAGTTTTTTGAATCAGACTCTGAATCAAAGTTCAAAGAATGATCAAACTCGTCATCTAATGCATTAATTCTGAAAGATCTATTCAAGCACTCTTTAGAAGTATGATCAGACTTATGACAAAGAAAGCAGTTTTCAATTAGTAAGTCATTTTCTTTGACGTTAGTCAAAACAGCGTCGTGTGATTTTGACTGATCAGTCATCTTCGTTTCTATGATTCTACGAGTAGCTTTGACTGATTCTTCAGCGAAGATGATCTGTTTAGTTGTTCAAGCTTTGATCATTGCTTCTCTATTCTTGATCTCTTGAATAGCTCGTTGATCGTTATTCAATCAAATAAGATAGAAACGAATTTCTTTCAGAGTACTGATTTGAATCAATTGAGTTACTCAAGCGAATCAAAGTCGAGAATTTATTTTATTCTTTAGATTGATGATCAGCTGTTTTTCTTGATAGTCTAGATAGAAGAATAGTCGTTGAAATTGAGTATAAAACTCGCTGAATTTCTTCTGTTCTTGAATCAAGTTGTAGTAGTTTCTACGAAAGTTGACTTCTTTATCTGAGTCATCGAACAACTGAGCTAGCTCTTTCAAAAGCTCATCGACGATCTTGTATGAGTTGAAACAGTCACGTTCGCGTCTTGACTGAATGATCTCAGCTGCATCATCGAATAATCTGAAATGTACGTAGCTCAGCTTGACTCGTTCACTTGAAAAGAGATCGACATTGATTTTCAGCTTGTTCTGAACTTTTTCATACCAGTTCTCTCAGATAGAGTTCTTTTCATCAGTGAACAACAAAGAATCAAATATTTTCTGAAATCTAGAACGCTCAGAGTAGATTGATGATGACGAAGTAATCTCTCTAGCTTGTAGTCTAGCTTTCAGCTCTTCGTATCGTTTCTTCAAAGCTTTCATAGTCATAGAAAATGTTATGATTTCAGCGAATGAGTCGTTATCTTCGACAATGAAGAATGAAGCTTCGAAACGCTCTTTAAAGAGACGAGACATGATGAGAGAGAAAGAAGAGATTGAATTGAACGAGTGTTTTAAAAGAAAGAGATCGAGCGAAGAGCGATGCTCGACAATAGAAGATAAAGTCGTTTTTGTTGTTTGATTTGAGAGTTGATTGATTCTCTTGATCGATTTGATTCTCTAGCAATCAACGAAGATTCTTTATCGCTGATTCTATTAATCGAAATAAACGATGCGTACTTAATGAGCTGTAAGTCATCTAGCAATTCAATCAGCCTTGCTGTTGATTCTATAAACTCTCTAGTGTTGTTCTGTCTTTTGATTGCGTCGATCATCAGGTAAATGAATTTCTTTAGACTTGATCTGCCTGAACGAGTATATTGAACGAGTAATGAGTATCTGTATCGTATGATAAACGAAATTCTTAATGTAATGTTGAGATCGTGCCTAGATCATTCAATCAAAGAGACTCAGAGCTGATATGTATGTATTGTTCTTTAGAGATAGCTATAACAAGACATTAAGAATACAGAAGAGAAATAATGCAAGCTCTTCTATAAATAACGACTTGAGGCTACGCTAGACTCAATACAGATGTGATGTAATAGATCAGATGTGTTTGTCTAAAAGAATGATGAAAGAAATGAATGAAGAAAGTGCTGAACAAACGAAAAGAAGTGCTGAGAATGACTCGAAGAAGTGCGCTAGATTCAAACTAGGCATAGCGTCATGACTTGCTTTAATCAAATTGATTAGAGTTAGATCTGAACTTTGATCGATTCAGACATGTTCATAACACTGTCTTTCAGAAAGCTGCGAGTTCATTCAACTATGTAGTTCGATGTTTTTTTCATTCTTAAAGTATGCAGAAGTCTAGTGTGCAAGACATGACTGAATGTTTCAGCGACGTCTAAACTAAGCATGAATGCTACGTACTTGATTTTGCAGTCTCATACTGCGTGTACTTGATCTACTAGTAGATTCAGCGCTGAGATCACAAATCGCTTGCGTCTCGCTCTCATTTGAGCGTTCAAAAGCATGTGATGAGTCTCAGTAATGTCGTTTAATCTTTTGATCATGATTGATTCTAGTGTCTTATTCATGATGTCTAGCAAAGCGATGAATCAATACGTCTTCAAGTCAATGTAGTCACTCATCTTTGATTTACGCAGTACTATTGTTTGAGCTTTTTTGAACTGCTTCAAATGATATTTGTGAATTACACATGCATTGAACAGACTGATTAGTATTGAAGTCAGTTCTGTTAGACTCGCTTGAAGCGCTCTATTTGAAATTTCAAATGCGTCTGACGCTTTATCAACTTTTATTCTTTGAATCATCTGTCTCATCTCATCTTGCAATAAGGTTGAATCAAACGACACTGTCAGCGATATAAATGATTTCGAAATGTCATTGATGTCTGCTTGAGACAATGATGAAAAGAACTTCTTTCGTAGCATCTCTGTTTTTTCTTCGAATGAGTTTGCTATGTGATTGAAATCGTTGCTCTTTAGTGATGAAAACTGCGAAAGTTTCTTGAGTAGCTGACTTTCGATTCTGACTCATTTTGCAAAGCATTAAATCGATTTCAATTCGTTGCTTAACTCATGCATCTATGATCTAAAATGTGAACGTTTTGTTTCTTTAATGATCTTGTTTTTGTGATCATTGTATCTCAGATAATCGTTTCATACTTCTAAAGTACTTTGCGATTTTCATACAACTCGTAGTCATCGCGATTTCATCACAACTTTCAAGCAGATCTGATTTCAAAAGTCTCGTGCTTGAATCAATGACTTTGCTCAAGAGATAGACTTCTTGATGATTTCTTGTAATGCATGAGTGATTTCAGCTACTCTGTCATTTATCGCTGTCTTGTCATCGAGAAAACAATCGATGAAAAGATGTATTCTTAAATGAGCATTTAGTGCTTCTGTATTCATTTTCTTTTATAATCGACGAGTCTTAAGCTGCATGAAGAATGTGCGTAGACACAACTTCGTGACAATCGAAAAATGATCAGATTCTTGATGTAGATCGATTCTCATCTTGCATTTGTGTATCATGAATTGAATTTTCTCGCTGTCAAACGCTAGATTTATTGTTGTGAGCTGATTGTGAGTCTCTCTAGTAATTATGTTTGATTCAAGCAGTAGTTTTAGCCTTGCGTTCGTAATGATGTCTAGTAGAGCATTCATTGCTGTGTGATGAGTAAAGCATCTTCTGTCTCTTCAATGTGAGTGATGCAGATTGAAATCTTTTACGATTAGCTGTTTGCAGTCATCTTTGATTAGTTTGTTCAGACGAGAAATAGTAGATGATTCTTCTGTAAAGATGATAGACAGCGAGCATGAATTGTAAATGTTTATAAATCATAGCATCTGTATTTCATCTTTCAAGTTGCTAATTTGTAGCTTGATTAAGCAGATGTTCAATTCAATGATTTTCATCACTCATTGATTGAGTTTTAAATGCTTGTTGACATAAATGCATGTTTTTGCTTGAAATGATGAGTCTTTCACTAAATAAAAGAAGTTGTGAGTTGAGCTAAATGTTTGCAACACGTTGATGTTGCAATCTTGTTTCTGAATGATTATTATGTCAAATTTACGAACTTCTCTGTCTATCAGAAATGATTTCTGAATTTTCAATGACTTTCTGATGTTGTACTGTAGAATTTGCAGAAAGATTTGATTTGTCATAGAGTTATCTGTAACTATTGTTGATTCTGTGCAAAGATGACTTTTTGTATGCTTTTAGTCATCAAGAATCTTTCGCATTTTCTGATTTGACGTTTCTGTATCTGTTCAAATGTCATGTTTTTTGAGTCGCTAATCACACATGAAGAGTAATCAACTCATCTCTTCTTGACTTTCATCACTTGTCATGTTGACTCGTCGATGTCTCAACTGCTTGTCATCATCGAGATGTTCATTGAACTCGATGAATTCATTAAACTCGCGAAATTCATTGAACTCAAGAAGTTCAAAGAGAAAGAAAAGAATGAGCGATTGTCTTTCAACGCTTCAGAGTATCTGATCAATCTGTTTTGAAAGATTTCTTCTGATTGCTTTATCTGTAGTTTTCACTTGAGACATGAGCATCTTCAGAGTTCATAACTGTCATTGCAGTTCGCGCATCTTCTTTTATTCATCAACACAACGCATCTCTTGATGTGATGTTTATCTGCGCATTTGAAGCAGCGTTCTTCATTTTTGCAGAATCTAGTCATATAATCAAAATCGAAGCATTTATAGCACTGTGTGATACAACAGTTCTTTTCAAACAACTTGCATGAACATTCTTGATATGAATTCAGCATGTTTACGTCTAGTAGTTGATTCATCATCGTTTCGATCGCGATCTCTACAATGAGCGATAAGTGAGTCTTCTCACTCTCAACTATCTTCTTGAGTCAAGCTATTCTCAGCATCTCTAGATCTTCATGAAGTCTTGCGTTGTTCTTTACTAGTCTTTTGATGATCATCTTCTGATTGCTTATATTCAGTGTGATGTGTACATCATGTGCTAGTATCGCGAAGCTTCTACGCACTACGTGCGCTGAGCTTGCGATTCTCTTCACTCATGTTTGAATCTTTTCTAGAGCTGCTTGAGCTTTTGAGCTCACTGCGTGAAGTGCAATGTCTTTGCTTTCAAGCTTGCAAAGCGACACTATTAAATTTCGTTGTGTCGTCGACACGTTTGCGATTTCTTGAAAGATCTGATCAATCGATCTCTTTTGTATCTCTTTCATCTCTTTTCTCTCTCTTATTTTCATCAGAATCTCGCGTTTCTTGCAAAGCGATGACAGATCATCTCTGAGTTGCTGCTTCTCAGTTGTCACTTCTTCTCTTGCTACATTGATTCATAATGATGTTTTGAATGTGAAACGCATATTTTCTTATGTTTGTAGTTATTTATTAAGAAGTTGAATGAATGTCTTCAACTTCTGTACATTCTTCGCAATGAATATGTCTTGACTTTCAATCTTTCTTTCTGAGACGTTTCAAAGATGTTGAATCAGCTTTAAGATCACTTCTTTTCATGAGTAATCTTTGCTCTTCTCTTTCTCTAACATCAATGTCTGTGTTAGTAGATCGATGATGTTGATAACTTTCATCTCGTTATTGCGTGAGTGTTTAGACCTTGCGTCGCTGTCTCTCTGCAACGAGTCAACACTGCTTGCAATCATCATTGAATCAGCATTACTGCTGCTCATGCAATTCATAATTGTCTATTCGTCTACTCAATCTTTTCTCTCTCGTTTATAATGCTCTGTTCAAAAGTTCATTTTGCGCGCGTTGTGATTGTTGTTAACTTAGCTAATAAGAGATTATAATGAGAAGATATTTAAAAAAACAATCACTCATAAAATTCTACTCAATTTCATCATTGAAAGTCATAAGAAATTGACTGTATTAATGTTGATAGCTGATATCAATCATCATAAAGTCATATTGAGTAAGTTCTGAATGAACAAAAACGAAATATTACTGAATATGCAAAACAACATCATTGTTTTTTCAAATCAATTGAATACTTCTATTTCAATTTTTTCAATTTCGCTCAATTTAAAGCATTCAAGTTGATTGCAATCAACTTCATTCTCTTCAATCACTCAGACTAAGATCTTTAAAATGCTCAAACGATTTATTTCAATCACTGCTCAGAAAGAGTCATTCTCAATTCAAAGCATAAACATTACTTCATTTAAAACATTGTTGAATTATTCAAAGAAGAACAAGATCAAAGTCTTTGCTTTATTCATGATGAACATCAATAGAAAAATCGCATACAATACTCAGTGCAATTTTAATGCTTTAAACGTCTCTTCAATTAACGAAACGACTCAGAATTTGAAAAATATTAAAGCGAAGCTGTCATTGAAATATCATGAGTTTCTAGATGTTTTTGATTAAGTTCAATCAGATAAACTACTTTTTCATCACTTTTATGATCATAAAATTGAACTCATCAATGATTCAATGCTTTCTCACTGTCAAGTTTATTAAATGTTCTCTGTTAAACTTCTGAAAGTAAAGAAGTATTTGAATGAGAATCTGTCAAAGAAATTCATCACTTTCAGTCAGATTCTCTATTTCTTTTCTGTTTTATTCATTCTTAAAGCAAATAAAAATCTTTGATTCTGCATGAACTATTGAAAGTTAAATGTCATTTTCAAAAGAAATAAATATGCTTTATCGCTGATAAATGAGATCATTGATAAAATAGTGAGTTGCAAGCATCTGACTAGATTGAACATTATATCAACGTTTAACAAACTTCAAATGCATCTCAATAATGAGAATTACATCACTTTTATCACTGTTTTAGAAGCATATAAATATAAGATACTATCATTTAAACTGATTAATGAATTGATCTTCTTTCAGCAATATATGAATGACATTTTATGAAACTTTCTGAACGACTTTTGTCAAGTTTATCTAGATGACATTCTCATTTATAGCAAAACAAGAAAGAAACATAAAGATCACATCAAACTAGTATTGAGTTGACTACACAAAGCTGAACTGCAGATGAATATTCAAAAGTGCAAATTCAATGTAAAAGAGACTGTCTTTCTAGAAGTTATTATATTAAAACTAAATCTTCATATGAATTTCAGCAAAGTGATAATCATAGTCAGCTGAATTATTTTAATCAATCTAAAGAAAATTCAGAGCTTCATGAGATTTGTTAACTTCTATCGTTGTTTCATTAAAAACTTCTTGAAGTTAGTCAAACTGTTCATTCAACTGACTAGAAAGAATACATCTTTTATTTAAAATGAGATCTGTGTTCAAGTCTTTGACAATTTAAAGAAACAAGTCAGCTCAATCTTAGTACTTCGTCACTTTGATCTCAAACGATAAGCTATTCTGAAGATCAACGCTTCAAACTATGTAAAAGATGAAATACTATCTCAGTACAATGTCGAGAAAGTTTTTCATTCGATGACTTTCTACAGCAAAAGCATGATTCTCGCTGAAATCAATTATCACATTTATGACAAAAAATTGCTAGTCATTATTCAATGCTTCAAACATTAATGACTTAAGCTGAAATGTTAGAGATCAATCTAGAATGAGTCATAAAGATGTCATTTAACTAATAGATAAATGCTAAGAAAGAAAAGTATCTACAGAAAAAAACTCAATTCTTATATGTGTATTTCTCAGCTCTATGCTAAACTTGATTGAGTTGATGTTTTACACATATGATGCAGAGACTCAATGACATCATCTTTAGATCAGATTCTCGCTAGACTCAATTAGAATGAAATCAGACGAAGACTAGTTGAAGAATAAACGAAGGCTAAAATTGTAATCAGACGAAGACTAGTTGAAGAATAGACGAAGATTAAAATCGTAACATTACTTTTTTCTCTTGACTATTCATGTTCGCATGAATGCTGTTTCTTAGTGCGCTTTTCTGAAATATTTAATATGAAAGTCATCAATCATCTCTTGAGCATTCATAAATTCATCATCATCAGCGTTATATCAGTTGAGATCATTGTCATAGTTCTTTCATTTGACTCGATATTGAAGTTGTCTTCTATAGCATTGAAAGTTCAGTATATTATTGATTTTTCATTCGTCTTCATCGTTTATCACTATTGATCTCAAAGATTCATTATTTTGATCAAACAGAGAATCATTGATGACAGAATGAAGAAGCTCTGAATGAAATACGTCATGTATACACATAGTCTCTGATAGTTTCAACTTATAGAATGAGTCAACAGACTCAATGATCTGAAATGAGTTAAGCATCTTGTCATTCAATTTTTTGAAAGATCTCGCTGTAATGATGTTTCATTCATTCAGAAACATCTTTGATTCAATCTTGTAATTGATCTTCTTTCTATGCTTATTAGCTTGATTCATCATTTGTTTTCATGTTTTGATCAGAGTTTCATGAGCGAAGATCAATGTCTTGTTCATTTGTTCAGATATATTCTTGACTCGATCAATCTGCAAGCGTTCGTAAGTGCTTTCATACTTGATGATGTCAAAGTCGAAGCTCATACAAGAATGAAAGTTCTTGTTCATGAAGAAGAGAATCAAGAAGATGACTGATGACAAAACGTTATTGTCAACAAACTCAATCATGAATAGTCACTTAAATCAGTCATTCTGCATATATGAACAGAAGAATTGAAGATATCGCTTGATGTTCTGATTGACTTGTTCGCTTTGATCATTAATTTGAGAATGATAGATGATGAACAATTGAAGAAAAATGTTCAGTCGTTTGCAAAGAAACTTTCATAGTATAGAGATGAATTGCAAAACTCGATCAAATACTATGAAGCTTGATAAATCATGAGTTCAATATACTCATTGAATCAGCATTTCAGCTGTCTTTTCAGCTGTGATATCTTCATCATCAGTGATGCAAGAAATATAATGTCTTTCTTTCAACAATCTGCAAATGACAGTCAGAATAGCGTTGTAGTCATATGAATCAGATAGATTGATAATGAAGTTCATGACTATGTTCTGTCATTGCTGTTCAGATATAGATAGAAATTGAAGCAAATCATTTGATTTATCTCTTGATATTTTTGAACGTTGACATACGTAGTAGTTTTGAATATATTGATCTATCATTTTTCGCATAGAAGATCAATAGTAATTTCACTTTATGATCTTCACTGTTCTAAGAATTTCAGAATGATCAATCGATGACTGATCATGTACTTCACGAATCAGATTCATTTGTAGAAGTTCATTGAATGAAACTTATAGCTGACTATCATGAAACAAGATTTCATTCTGAGTTCAACAATTCTTTAATTTGATATCTTCATATTGTACTTCGTCTCTTGCTATTGCTTCGCGAAGTAGCATACAATTCTTGTTGATTTCATTTGCATCAAGAACTTGTTTATAAATTGATTGATCATTATTCTTCTTTAAATCAGCGATCTTCATTCAATTCAATGTCAGAATAATAGTTCTTTGATATTGAATGCATTCATCGTCAAGATCTCTAGGCACGAAGTCAGCTTAATGAGTTAATGCATCAATCTTAATGTTCTGTTTGTCAGATTGATACATTATCTTGAAGTTGAAGTCAGCTAACTTCTGAACTCAGCGCTTCTGTCATCAACTCAGCTTCTTGTCTTTCATCAATGAGATGAGCGCTTGATAATCGATGAACATCTTGATAGAAATGTCAATCAGCTTCAGTTTGAGTTGTTAATGTTTAAAAGCTTGAATTATGATCAGCAGTTTCTTATCATATATTTCGTAGTTACATTCAGCAGAAGACATGTTCTTGCTATAAAAGACAATTGAATGTAAAACATCTTCGTCATTATATTGAGACAGAACTTCATCGTTGACGTAGTTGAATGAATCAATTTCAAGAATGAAATCGCAAGTCTGATCAAAGTGACGAAGTATAAAAGTCTCAGTCATACATTTCTTCATGTGATTGAATGCAGTTTGACAGACTTTATTTCATTCAAATATGATCTTCTTTTGAGTAAGTTGAATTATTGAATGAACAATCTTCGAAAAGTTCTTGATGAAGCGTCGATAGAAATTGCAGAAGTCAATGAAGAACTGCATTTAAGTGAGATTATTGAGTGTAGATCAATCAACGACTGCTTGCATCTTTCATGAATTCATCTTAAGTTTCTCAATTGACATCAAAAGTTTTAAAAAGATGATTTTCTGAACATGAAACTCACATTTATTGATGTCTATCTGTAGATCAGCTTCTTGTAGTTTATTCAAGATTAATCATACATGTTGCTTATGTTTCTTCAAGATCTTGCTGTAAATGATAATGTCATCTAGATAAATTTGACAAAACTGATAAAGATATTCAAACAGCACGTCGTTCATATAATGTTGATAGAACGTTGATTCATTGATTAATTCAAAGAGTATTACATGATATTTGTATGAGTTGAAGAAGATGATAAAGATAGTCAGATTTTCGTTATCTGAGTGCATTCGCAGTTTATTGAACGTGACAATGATGTTCAATCAAGTCAGATATTTGCTTTCTTGTATATGAGCGAAAATCTCGTCTATTAAGAGCAAAGAATAGCGATTTTGTTTGATCAAAGCATTGAGCTTTCTGTAGTTGATGCAGAAACGCAAACTTTCGTCTTTCTTTTCAGCAAACAAGATGAGCAAGACGTATGATGCAAAGCTGAAGAAAATGAACTCTTTGTTCAGATGTTCAATCAGATACTTCTTTATCTTCTGAAGCTTGTGATCAAACATCTGATATAGTCTGCTTCGCAAGAATATTTTCTCATTGATCAACTCAATTTTGCGATTATAGAAACAATGCAATGATAGCTGATTAATCATTGCTCGATCAAAGACATCTAAATAGTCGTGATATTCAGAGAAAAGCTTGATCTTGACTTGCTTGAGAGCTTCAGCGTAAGAAAGCTCATGCAGATTCACTTCTTCAGACTTGTTTTCAACTGTAGTTATGAGTCAATCGATTTTCAAGATGATAACAGCAAAGATCTTGATGTCTGATCATTTGACTAACATTTTATATGTTGCTGTCTTTATCATTGCTATGTTCATTGAATCTGACGTTGATTTAGAAATTTTGACACTAGTTAAAACTGCGTCACACGATTTTAACTGTTCAATTAGTTTAACTGACTTCTCATTGAACTGACTGAAAGAGAGTGATTTCAGACTGAGTTGAAAGATAGTGAAAGATTTCTTTAATATATGAGTAGAAGTCAAACTCTTCTGCTTCATAGTTATCTTGTTGCTTGTGAGTAGAACAATCAATTTTGAATTAAGAGTGAAGTTTAAAAATTGAAGAAAATTGATTTGCATATCAATTACTAGATCATTTTTGTTCATTCATGTTTTTTCAAAAATCATTTAATGTTGATCTAATCGAGTAATCAACATAGAAGCTGTGTCAATCGTATGATCTTGAACAGTCAGATTCAAATAAATGACATGAGTAATGAGTTTTTTAGCATAGTGATCGTCGAATTCTCGAACTGACTTCGCTTTGATCAAAGTCAGAAACTCAATTTGCAACTGATCATAAACAATCTGCACAGTCACTTCATCAATGAATGAATAATCAGCAGCTTCAATGTTTATCAATGACTTCAATGAGTAACTAATTTCATTGCTAGAAAGTACATATTCAATAGTCAAAGATTCAGAAGCAAAAGAATCATCTGACATGCTCATCATTGAAGAAATTAACACATCTTTCATCGCGTCTTTGATGAAAGTCTTTAGTTTTTTGTCTCGCTATTCTTGAAAGACATTTTCTTATTCTCTTTATTCTTCGAAATGATGATTTCATGTAGATGAGAAGTGAATGCATGAGATGCAAAAGTATTGATCTTGTTCTGAGAGCAATTCTTGAATAAATGTTTTGAAGTCTTGCAGATGTAGCAAATGATAGATGATTTCACTCAATCAGACTTAAAGATAGAAAAGATGATAGACTTAACATAATTGATTATCAAAGTCATCACTGACAATGAAGTAGCAATGCATTTATCAGATACAACAGTGACTTTGATGATGACAGTGCAAAACTGACTGTGTAGCTGATAGTTGACTCGCTGTTTATTATTCACATCTTGAAGAAAGATCTTGAGACAATGAAGTGAAGCAAAGTCTTCAAAGCATACTGACAGAGCATTCTGCAAGCGATTGTTGATTTTATTCTGAAGATTGTTCATCAGAGTGCAATCATCGTAGTTTAGATAACTGAATAGCTTCATAAAGTCGAAGTAGAAAACATTAAAGAGCTTGTCTGCTTGTTTCAGAACGTTGTACTTATGATGACACTTTCGATTCTTATTTTGATTTTCATAGATTTCTTCTAGATGCTTGAGTAGCTTGTAGATTGAGATGTAAGAATGCAAAGCATCATGATGATGTCAAGCGAAAATATGCTCAGCAGCATCATCTTCTAGTCTAGATATCACATAGACAATGCAGATAGTTTCATTAACAAAGTGATTGACATTTGTCTGAAGCTTGTTGTTTATCTTGATTCTTCAACTATCTTATGTTAATTCATCTTCATCAATGAATATAAATGAGTTCAAAAACTTGAAAGACTTGTGATGATCATTATTGAATAAAGTGAATGATTTACATCAAGCATGATTCTTGATAGATTGATGAGATAGAGATTTCGTAGAAACTCGAGATTCAGTAGACTGATGAGATTGAGACTGATTCACTGAATGTAATACTTCTTTGAGTTTATTCTTGAGATTCAACATCTTTTCTCAATAGCATTTGTTTATCTTTTCTAGAGTGTTTATGATCATTTATTTGATTTTTAGTTGATTCAATCTCTTGTCATGTTCAACTTAAATAACAATTCACTGCTCATTGAGTTTTAAAGTCATGTTTTGTTGAAATCTAAGCTTGTTCAACATCTTGATGATCTTGTTTGACTGATCATGAGCTCATTGACAAAGCTGATCTTCTGTCTTAATGTTTCATGAAATATCAGCGTTCTTGACGTCGACTGAAGCATTGAAAGAAATAAGAGAAACTCATTTATTAGTAATGCTTCTAAGCAGATAAGTTGTTCGTGACTTGACTGATTCAGAGTCACGTGTCATTGTAAGAAATTGAAAATAAATAGATTGTAATAAGATTGAGTGATTGATTTGATAAATTTGAGTAAATTTGAAGATGTGTTTTGATGAAAGTAATTCAAAGAATTTCTTGCGAATTTTCTGAATAAAAGTAGATTATTTTGTATCATCTACACGTCAATAGCAGAGTAGTTGATTAGCATTTATTTACTGTTAGAAGTTGATCTAGAGCGAGTCATAAAGATGTCATTTAACTAATAGATAAATGCTAAGAAAGAAAAGTATTTACAGAAAAGAACTCAATTCTTATATGTGTGTTTCTCAGCTCTGTGCTAAACTCGATTGAGTTGACGTCTTACACATATGATGCAGAGACTCAATGACATCATCTTTAAATCAGATTCTCGCTAGACTCGATTAGAATGAAATCAGGCGAAGACTAGTTGAAGAATAAACGAAGATTAGAATCGTAACATGAAATGCATTGAACTACTCATTCAGATGTTCATCGATCATCAGACTTTGAAGATCTTCATGAAAAATAAACAGTTAAGTCAATGACAAGTCAACTATCTGAACATTCTATTGAAGTTCAACTTTCAGATCATCTTTAAATCAGACAAAATAAACACTAAAGTCAATGCTTTAATCAAAATGCTTTTAGCGAACATCTTTGAATCAGCTCAGCATTTTGAAGATCGTTTTCAGACTATTTTGACTCTTGATAAAGTTAATGTTCTATCTGTTGAATCGAAAGCAAATCTTTATCAATGAATATATATGATCAATCAAACAGATGAGCTCTGCAGCAAATATAAACAAGCTATAAATGACAACAAGCTCAAATTTCATATCATTAAACTGAAGAACTGCAAAATTATTAATGACATTTTATTTAGAAAAGATCTACTGTGAATCTTTGAGAACATGCACACGAAATTACTACAAGAAGTGCATGATCAATCTTTAATCTTTCATCTCGACAATAAATGAATCATTGATTTAGTTCAACGTTTCTACTATTGATCAGATCATCAAGCTACTATTTAATGATACATTTGAAACTATCATGCTTATCAGCGAAGCAAAGTTTTTAGAAATAACATCAATGAACTTCATCATTCTTTCTTGATTTCATAGAAATGTTGAAAAAATATAACTATGAACTTCATCACTGAACTATCTCTGTCAGAAGACTATAACATCATTTGCATAATTATATATCATTTCATTAAAGAATGTCACTATGTTTTCTGTCATTGAGAAGATGATGATATTTCAGTTGAAGAAATGATTTGAATCATGCTATGAAACGTTTATCGACTGCATGATCTACTCAGTTCTATTGTTTCAAACAGAGACTTTTAATTCATATCAACTATGTGAAAAAGTCTTTGCAAGCGACTGAGAATTACAGCTAGTTTATTCACAGTTTATCATTCTGAGATCAATGATCAATTAAAATGAGTCAATCAAGATGTTGAACGCGAACTTAGAATTTACTGCAATTACATGCAGAATGACTGAGTTAAATGAATATTTATAATGAAATTCAGCGACAATTTCAATATCTTCTCAATTACTTCAATAATTCTCTTCTACTTCAATAAAGAATTTCACTCTCAAATAAGTTTCAATTCAGATACAACTGACTATAAAATAACTTGTGAACGACTTGAAGCTAGAAAAGCAAATAATATTGTCATTTGAATGAAAAAGCTATTGAGCTTCAATCATCAACAATTGAAAAAAATAAAGTTGATCATCAAAGTTCAGATCAATAAACATAAACGAAACATCACATATGAAGTAAATGACTGAGTTTAACTATCTTTTAAAAACGTCAAGACAACAAAACTTTGCAAAGATTTGAAAGATAAACAGCTAGATCTTTATCAAATCATTGCTAAAGTGAGTATTCATCTTCATTTATCAGTCAGCATGAAGCATCTGCATTTAATGTTCAGCTTGAAGCTACTATGATTATATTCAGAAGACTCTCTATCAGAACAGCATTTAAAATCACTCAGATCAATCACTATTAAAGATAATGAACATTGAAAGATAAACAATATATTGAACTTCAGATGCTATTGAGATTGAATACAGTACAAAGTCAAATGAAAAGATCTAGATAGAAACAACGAATGATACTATGTCAATAAAGAAAAATTCAATGACTCAGAGAAAGTTTTGAACGAATTTCACAAGCTATATTCAAGCAAATTGCGCTAAATATCGAAATAACTATCAACAGAAGTGAGCAAAGAAACTACATTCATGCAAACATGAATTTTCAAAGAAAGAAGTAATGTTACAAGTGTATCAAGATTAATAAGACTGAACAAGACTGAAGCTTTAATCAATTCATAATGCACGCTAGCGAGTACTCTGCATAATGATTAGAACTAGTCAATGATCTAGTCGAGATCTGATCTAGATCTGACTCAGATTTGACTCAGATATGACTCAACACTCTTTTTCTTCTTCAACACTCTTTTCTTTCATCAACATCTTGTTCATTTACATCATCTTCTTTTCATGTCACAAACACATTTCTTTCAAGTCTAGCACAGTCTTTGAACATTACATAAATAAAAGCTTTTGTATCAATCTTCTTCTGTATTCTTAATATTCAGTTATAGCTATTTTTAAAGATTAAGCACTATCAATTTTGATCTTCATTGATTGTATCATCTAAACATGATTCTGACAGTCATTCATTGCATGAAGAAATATGTGATGAAAGAAAGATGTACATGATGAAAAGATAAAGTATGATTGTATTAAGTAACTCTTTTCTTCTCTTGATTTGACTTATGTCATGTAGACGTTGAATGAATTGTTAGTATAAATATGCAATTGCAATTGTTCAATGTTTGACTTTGATTAATGAAAAAGAATGCATTCTGATGATCTGATCATTCTCTTGAGCTCTCAATTTTTCACATAGATAGATGTATGACTTAACATCAAGTAAAGAAGATGAGTTCAAGCTCTTTCAATATATCAGTATGATCAATGAATCACTACTTCTTTGAACATTGTAGTCACGACTTTCAGACTGAGAACAACTATTTTATCTGATATCTTTTCATTAATTACTTGATGACATTGTCAATGTAATGAAAATGTTTCAGTATATCAACGCAGTCAATGAGTTGCAAATTTTTCAATCACTTGTAGTCATGATTCTCATACTGAAATCAACTATTTCACTAAATATCTTTTCATCTTTTACTGACATTGACATGTCATTAATCTTCTTCATAGATTGATTGTGACTGTTAGAGAGAATGTTGTCGTGTGAGTGAAAACTCTGCATGATGACTTTTCTGATCACGTAACATTTTAACATTGTTCAAACTGCGTTGAATTGAGATCTCTTGACTTTTCTGACTTCTATTCAAATACAGAATAGAATCAAAAGATTTATAGTCAACATCATGTACAGATGAATCTTGTTGTTTATTCAAACTATTTAATAAAGAAATCAAAAGTTAATAAGTTAATTTTGATATTAATTACATTAATATTATTCACGCTCAAGAACTTAATTAATAAAGCAAACGTCTTATAAATGTTTTAGCAAATACAAGCATATTTTGATAAAGAATATTAATATTTTAGCAAAAGAAGTTTTGAATATTATAGTATAATGTTTACAAATTTAGAAATAAGATAATAATAGTATTATCATATGAGAAAAATATAAAAAATAATAATATTCTAATTATACAAAAGTCTTAACAAGATAATAGAAATTTCAAGATACTTTGCAGAATATTCATGATATATCGCTTGAAACTTGCTGCAAATCTCAATCAGAAGTCATTTGTCATCAGTTGAACTACAGCATGATCACTCTCTTCGAGCTTTTGCAACAGCAGCTTGACGCTGAATGAGCTGCTTCAGCTGATCACTACGTCAAAATTCTCAACTGAGTCAATGCATCAATTTTGCGAGCTTTTGAATCGAGAAGAATCACATGATCGTAATCGTGTCACGCAATCATCTACTAAAGTAGATGCTGATCACTCAAATGATGTACACTTCTCACATGATGTTTTTTATTCTTTATGTATTCAATTCTCTCTCATCTCAATCACTCAATCACATCATGTCTGAATACTATATAAATTTGAAGTATCGTATAGAAGAGACTACAGATGCAATTCATGATGACGAATACAAGTTTGCAAGCATTGCAGCTCAGACATTTAAAGTTTCTGTTTGAACGCTTCAAAAACAACTAGTCGAAACTCACATCTCATTATTTGAACGAGAATCACATGAATATGTTCTGAATATCGAGCAAAGAAAGACTATATGTATATATTTGACACGTCTGAACAAGCTATCAATTTCTGCTCGGCTGAAACATCTTCGAGAAGCAGCAAATTTTCTACTGCAGCAAACAAATCTCGTGAATTCTCTTCGAGTTGAACAGCACTGATCAGTACGATTTCTACAGCAAAATTCTCAGTTTTTCAAGAGAAAACAAACTTCTCTTGTCGCTGATAGAAAGACTTCTCTGACTGTTGAGATGACAAAGCAACATTTCTATGATTTTCGAGATGTGCTGATCAAATATGCAATTCAATTAAATGACATATGAAACATGAATGAATCAGACTTTCGTATCGAAGTTGAAAGAGATTATTTAGTGATTACATTGATCAAAAAGAAATCTCTTCATGCAATTGATTCGAGAATGAGAAATTTAGTGAGTGACGTGAAGACGATTAGTGCTGAGGAAGAAAAGATTCTTCTCATGCTCATCATTCTCGAAATCAACATTTTGAACAAATGAGTGCAGAAAAACGATCTGAATGACGATTTATTGCTTGCTACTACTGAATTCGAATATTTGAACGATGAAAAGATCTTTGACTGACTGAAGCACTTCGATTTTCATAGTCGAAAGACTCAGGTAGAAGCTCATAGACTTCTGATCATGAACAACTACGAGTTTCACCTTACCTACGAGTTTCTACAGTACGCCGAATTTCATAATATCGTGATATTCATTCTTTTCCCGCATTCTACACATGTTACGCAGTCATTGAATGTGAAAATATTTCAGCTCATGAAGCATTATCATTCAGAGATGATTGATGAGACAATTCGACTCGAATCAACGAGTTTCAACAAACAGAACTTTCTTGCTTCCTTCACCAGCCTACGAGCCAAGGCCTTCACTGAATCGAATATACGGTCGGCTTTTAAACACACTGAGCTTGTTTCATATTCATCAAAAGTGGTGCTGGAAAAGGTGAGAGCCTGGCAATCCTCCGAGTCAACCCCTCCACGAGACCCTTTTCGATCCTCCTTCCCTATAGAGACCACTCCGCATGGACCTAGAGAGATTCAGAAGCTTGGTACAGAGCTTCAAGACGATTTAGATGACTACGATATACCGAAGGAGCTACGCGAAAAAGTTGGTCGATACATAAAGAGATCTTTAGTGAGGGCTAGCTCGCTTGCTTTGGCCGAACGCGACATTGAAGCGACTCACAACCACAGTAAAGCGAAGGCTAAAAGGGACAAACTCGGTGGATCTGTTGCTCAGAAGGGGGGGGTAATAACCGTTCGGCA
>JAABUS010003317.1_pt1 | contig 26538 bp, 24 predicted proteins | sample 5560161 | NCBI WGS metagenome assembly JAABUS01 (sample SAMN10711885, study PRJNA513376) | rock metagenome | isolation source: Antarctica rocks | place: Antarctica: Victoria Land, Trio Nunatak nord | collected 2016-01-04
AATCTCCGTACCCCTGAGCTTTGCTTCCTGGTCGTAAAGCCTCCAGGCTTTTAAGAGTGGAATTTAAGTGATCTTGGTTAACATCACAAATAGCGACTATGTCTACTTCCGGCAAGGCAGCAAACCAATTCATATGATTATTTCCCATTCCGCCAACGCCGATATGAGCAATTCTCAAACGGTCACTCGGTGCGACTTTTCTTGTCGTGGCGGGAAGAAAGGCCAGGCTAAAAGCCGCAGATCCTCCCTGCTTTATAAATTCTCTCCTGTCTATTGCTTTACTCATTCGTTATAGTTTTATACCTTTTAATTGAAACCCCAGCTTAAGCATTGAAGTTAACAATAAATATGGTAAAGCTTTTACTAATCCAATAAAAAAAACTTTTGCCTGTATTGTTATTTCAATTATTGGATAGGGTTGCTATTAACAACATTAGCATGGGTGTATGAAGATTTATTTGCTGGGATAGCTGTCCTAGGTTAAAGATAATCTTAAAACACAAAATTATTATTTTTAAAAAACAACTAATTCGTTGCTTTAATTCCCTTAAAACGAATGAAAGAATTGATTTAGATGAAGCAGAAATGTTTACAGAAGTGATATGTAAATCGGACAAAAGGGGTTACGTCAGATAAAGCTGAAAATAGAAACATTTAAAAACTTACAGCTAATGGAATTATTTGAAGACATTATATTTGGAAACGTGGATCTAAATATTACCGAGTTAATGCAGTTAATAGAATATGTAGAGTGTCTTTTTAATAAAAATTAAAATATAATTTTATGATAAGTTTATTTTTTTCATATTCACATAAAGATGAAGATCTACGTAACGAGTTGGATAAACATTTATCAATTCTTAAACGTCAGGGAATAATAAGTGCCTGGCATGACAGATGCATTAATGCAGGTTCTGATTTTAATTCAGAAATCAGCAATTATCTTAAAAGTGCCAATATTATTTTATTACTTATAAGTTCAGATTTTTTAGGCTTCTGATTATTGCTATGAGAACGAAATGAAATATGCTATAAACATGCAGGAAAAAAGGGAGGCGAACGTTATTCCAGTAATATTGCGTCCTTCTGATTGGCGTAATACTCCATTTGGTCATTTGCTTGCAATACCTAAAGATGGTAAACCAATAGTTAAATTCACTAGGCTTGATGAAGCATTTTTAGAAATAACTACTGAAATAAAAAGAGTTATAGAACCATTTTCCCTACCAAAGGAACCTAATGTTAGAAGCGAACAGAAAAATGATAAATCATCTACTTCTTTACCCCGTTCAAGCAATTTGAAAATACCAAAGAAATTTTCCGATCATGAAAAGGATCAATTTATTGATAATGCTTTTGACTACATCGCTAATTTTTTTGAAGGTTCATTGGTTGAATTAAAAAATAGAAGTTCTCACGTAGATTACAGATATAAAAGGGTTGACTCACAAACCTTTCACGCTTATATATATTGATGGAAATAGTAAAATTGAATGTATGATTTTTTACGGGGGTGTTATGGGATTTTCAAAAGGAATAAGTTACTCTAATAGAATTTCTCTTACCCACAATAATTTTAATGAATCATTATCAGTTGAGGAAGATGGTTATAATCTTTACTTTAAAGCGTTTGGCAGTTCAATCTTAAAGCAAAAAAAGGATTTGCTTACATTTGAGGGAGCAGCTGAGTATTATTGGGAAATGTTTATTGAGCCTTTGCAAAAAAGTTAGGCTTCCTCCCCTTGGCTCTGTTCCTTGCAGCGGTGCCGTTAAAGGTGTTATCAGGCAAATCGGGCACTGATTTCTAAAAAAGAGCGGAAGGCTTTGGTGGAGTTAATGGTAAGCCTGATACAGTTCGAAATAAAAAAACAGGAGTAAATACTAGCGGTTTAAAGCTAAGCACTTAATTAATTGTATTTTCCTATAATTTTAATGATGCTGCAAAAAATCCCATACCGTTATCGTGTTTTGGCATTGCTTTGTTCACTTACCACACTTACGTATCTTGACCGTATTTGCATTTCTATAGTAGGCGTTAGAATAAAAACAGAGTTTGCTCTTACCAATGAACAATTCGGATGGGTGCTTGCATCCTTTTCATTAGCTTATGCCCTTTTTGAAATCCCGTCAGGAATATGGGGCGATCATATTGGTCCGAAGGCCCTTTTTATTCGTATAGTAATTTGGTGGTCTTTGTTTACAGCTTTAACGGGATGGGCATCAGGACTAATTTCACTAATGGTAATAAGGTTTTTATTTGGAATAGGAGAATCGGGCACATATCCAAATTGTATGATTGTTATATCACGATGGTTTCCTGTGCAGGAAATCGGACGTTCCTTAACCTGGGTCGGTATCGGTTCTCAAATTGGCTCAGCTATTGCACCACTCCTTATTATTCCGATAGCCGTTTCTTATGGCTGGCGAATGCCCTTTTATGTAAATGCAGTTATTGGTTTTGTATGGGTTTTGATCTGCTACGTTTGGTTTCGGAATTTTCCGTCTGAGATGAAAAATATGACTCCATATGAGCTGCAGGTTATCGAAACAAATCGAAGGTTCAGTACTAACCATCATCTGATTTCGTCAAAAACTATTCTTAGAAATCGTAATCTTTGGGCTTTGATGCTTATGTATTTCTGCTGCCAGTGGGCCAATTATTTTTTTGTTGCCTGGATGCCCGTTTACCTGTTGGAAGGCAGGCATTTTTCTGAAAATGAAATGAAAGGCATCGTTTTTACTTTGTTCATAGTTGGCATACTTGGTTTTTTAGTCGGCGGGTTTGTCGGTGACTTATTGGTAAAAAGAAAAGGATTACGTTTTGGAAGGCGCTTCGTTGGTATGCTTGGTCTCGGTGTTTGCAGTCTGCTGATTTTTTTATCAGCAGTATTACCTCAAAATAATTTAGTGGCTTTATGCCTGATAGCAGCGAACGGTTTCTTTTCTTTTGGTGTTATGGTATCATATGCAGTATGTACCGATATTGGCCGGAATAATGCAGGCACAGTAACGGGTGCAATGAATTTTTTTGGTCAAATGGGTGCTTTTTTCCTGGCTATTATTTTTGGTAAAATTGCAGATGTTACCCATAACTTCAACTATCCTCTTTTTGCAGTCGCTTTTGTAATGCTAACCGGCAGCTTGCTTTGGTTGGCTATCGATCCAATGAAACAGCTAAGCATGAAGGTTTCGGCTACCAAACAATATTGATATGCAATGGAGAATTGGCGAACTGCTTAGAAATACAAATCAGGTATTGTTCTGACGACTGGAAGATTTCATTTATGTCGCATTACTCAATGGTTAGGTAAGTTTTTTATGAATAATATTTAGCTCGCATTAAGTATTTGGTTGAGTATCAATACAGTTTTTAGTCTGTTTTATTTTTATCAAACTCAGGTTTTGAGCTAAGTTGCAAAAAAATAAATAGTGCCTTTGTGAAACCTTTGCCAGTATTAGCTTTCGTAATTTAAAAAGTTACCGGAGTATTGATTACTACATCCAACTTTTATTAAAATTGCTTAAATGCTTTTTAAGCGGGAAGTGTAAGAAAATGTTCATTTTGTGTGAAAAAAAATTTAAATAATAAGTTAAGAGAATATACTCTTTAAATTTAGGTGTGGAATTTCTACCCTGTATCTTGCTTTCTGCTTCCTCCTTGTTTACAGTTGTAATTTCATTTACTTTTGCCCGTTAGGGGAAATAATATGGCTACAAAAGAAATGAATAACAGGGCAGCTTATCATGATTATCTTATTGAGGATAAATGGACTGCGGGTATTGTGTTACTCGGTACTGAGGTTAAAAGCATTCGCGAAGGAAAAGTAAGTTTTAATGACAGCTTCTGCCTTTTGCATAAAAACGATTTATGGCTTCGTGGTTTATATATTGCTGAATATTCTTTAGGTACCAGCAACAATCATATTGCTGTACATGACCGTAAATTGTTGCTTACAAAAAGAGAATTGCGAAAGATTGAAAACAATATGAAAGATAAAGGATATACTATTATTCCTTTACGGGTATTCTTTAATGATAAACATTTAGCTAAGGTCGAAATTGGAATCGGAAGAGGAAAAAAATTATACGACAAGCGCGAAACTTTAAAGAAAAAAGATACGGAAAGAGAGATAAAGCGTTATTTAAAATAGAATTGTTACCTGTATTATTTGAAATGATTAAACCAAAATAAAAATGGCACTATAATGGCTGCCTCCTTCAGCTCTTAATTAAGTTTAACTAAATTATGAAATTGAAACTACCGAAGATCTATTTTTTCTTTCTGCTTTTGTTTAACCTGTTTTTTATTTCTTTAATTTCGGCACAATCAGTAAATGGCGTGTGGTATGGTGTGGGCCTGGTAAGTAAATTCGGAGATAATAACGCTTATCTTTCTGAACTAAAATTAAAACAAACCGGTAAAAAAGTATTGGGAGAATTTAATTACTTCTTCCGGCGGGTTGAAATAAAGACTAAAATATCAGGTACCTATGATTCAAAAACACGAACGCTTTTTCTAAATACAAACCCAGTACTTAACTTCCAGGCTAAAAATGAAAATGGCGCCGATTGCCCGATGAAAGGCTTGTTTAAATTGACTGTCTCAAGGGTGGAGTCGACTTTGTCAGGACAATTTTTTGCCACTTCTAATTACCAACTTACTTGCCCTGATATCAATATCAAATTTACAAAAGGAACAAATGAGCCTTTCGTGCCTGTTCCTTCTGATACGACAGTGGAAGAGATAGCAACAGTTCCTCCTGCAGAACCAAAAAAACAAATTGATCCGAATGAGAAATTAATAACCGCTCTTAAAGAAAGAGCCTTTGACATTAGCCCTGTAATTGATGTTGATGCAGACAGTTTAAAAGTAACTCTTTACGACAACGGAGAGGTAGATAATGATACTATTTCTCTGTTTTATAACAGGAGGCTGGTTGCACGGAACCAAATGTTAAGTGATAAAGGAGTGACATTTATGTTACCAGTAGATACCAGTGTAAATGAAATAGCGATGTATGCAGAAAACCTCGGAAAAATTGCTCCAAATACGGCTTTGGCAGTTATTTATTCAGGAGATAAAAGGTTTGAATTAGGTATGACCAGCACATTTATCAAAAATGCTACAATACGTTTCAGGCGAAAGTTAAAAAATTCAGATCCGAAAAATATCAATTAAGCATTGTAACCTTATGGTTATTGTCCCAAAATGCGTTTATCAGACTCGATATTAAAGATAAAACAACTATTATATAAGTTTGAATAATAAAAAAACACAAGCATCGTTTTTGTCGTAAATCGCGATGGATTGCTTTTTTGAAATTTTATTTCAGTAACCCATACAATCAGGTCGAGTCAGACTTTTAAATTAATCATAACTGAATTAAGAAATCAACTAATAACCTCACTTTATGAAGCGTGTCATTGCATTTTGTTTTGCTGTAACCACTTTTTTTCAATCAGCATCTTCACAAGTCTCCACTAATGACAAAGATAATATATCGCCTTATAAAATAAATTTTGTTAAAGACGGCGCCATAATAGCCGGAGGAGTTGGATTAACAGCTCTTGGCGTAAGTCTTATTCAAAATAAAAGAGACCTTACCCCTGTTGAACTTGCAACAAAAACCCGTGATAAAATTCCGTTTTTTGATCGGAGCAGTGCAGGCTTTTATTCGGAAAAAGCAGATAACGATAGTTATATTCCTTTCCAGGCTTCGTTTGCTATGCCTGTTTTAATGGCTTTAATTAATAAAAACGAGCGGTATAAAATAGGACAGGTTTTAGTTCTATATACAGAAACAATGGCTATTACCGGAGCATTGTTTACGATGTCTACCGGAAATGTATACCGCAGCAGGCCTTATGTTTATAATGTACTTTTATCAACCCAAATGCGGAGCGATAAAAATGCTCAGAGAGCTTTTTTTGCCGGGCACACTGCAGCAACGGCTGCTGCCACTTTTTTTATGGCTAAAGCTTTCCAGGATTTTAACCCCGGTTCCAAAGCTACACCTTATGTATGGGCATTTGCTGCATCAGTACCGGCCTTAGTCGGTTATTTAAGATACAAAGCAGGCATGCACTTCTTGAGTGATAATATATTGGGATACGCAATAGGCGCAGGTGCAGGTATTTTAGTTCCGCAGTTACATAAAGGTAAAACGTTACGAAACGTAAGTTTTGTACCCCACATGGGAAGTAATTCGAAAGGTCTCTCCATGACTTATCGTTTTTGATTCATGGTTTACAATAAAATGTCTAAAGAAAACCTGGTCTTTATTTCCTGAAACTATCGCTTTTATCTTCTCAGGTTTTAATCTTTAATTCCATGAATCCATAAGTTGGGTCTATCTCTCTTTCATATGTAATTGAGGACAAAATCCCTATTACTATTTCCGCTGTTGTATAAATGATCGAGCCTTTTTTTAAATGACCTCCAATTATGTTTCCTATGTTGTCGCTGATTGCCGCGTGCAAGTGAGAGCCGCTTTCTGCAAGCGTTCCTGTAAGTGACACAATTTCAAACTTACCATATAGTCTCAGTGTCTGACTGTTTCGCATACCTTATAGCCACTTGTTGCAGACTGCCGACACATGTAATTATACAGGCAGCTTTTATGTGATTTGCTTTTACATAATTGTCTAACTATGCTTTCAGATCTTCTCCCGGCCGCAACCGGATAGTTACTGCTTTCAGAAATAGCAGTAGCAGAAAGATTTTGTGCCGGCATGAAAAATGGTTTAACAGAGAATATTTGTGCCACAACTAAAATAAATTTTACAAACATCTGCGTATTTAGAAAAGCACACACAGGTTTATTTATGAAAGAAAAATTATTGCAAACAGTAACAAAAGAATGTAACCGAAAATTCTTCAGAGAAGATAAAATAAGTAAAGAGAATAGATTATACTTTAAGAAAAATAATGATTTAGGTCACTATTACAGCAACCATAATTATTCAGAAATTATTAATCAGAAGCGTATAAAAACTCTTATTTCAATGTTTCAGGCAAAAAACCTTTTATACCTTCAGGAATGATTTCTTTAATTATATTTTTTCCTGTCTCTTTCAAATCATTCACAATATTATTTTTCTCTTCTGTTGTAAGTTTAGAGTATTTGTAATAAGCAAATGCAGCAATGCCTGCTATAACTAAAATATCAGAAACTTTTATAATATCAGAAATTTTTTCTTTTTGTGTCATAAGTTGGAAATTTATAAAATTTAATAGTAAATCATAAAAATTATACCTCCTTATTAATTACTCATTTTCACGTATTGCCCGCGCAGTTTCCTCTGGTGTAATATTATAAAGAGACCGGTTGTATGTGCACTTTCCATCTTTTATAAGTAACAATTGCGGCGATTGGTGATCTATACTAAATCTTTTTGTAATAGCATCAGATATATTACGATGAGTGAGCAGATCAAGGATATAAAAAGACGTATCGGCAGGCAAAGTATCTGCTTCTTCCTTAAGACTTCTTAATACCCGTTTACTTATAGGACATGTCGTATTATGCTTAAAAATTATCTGAGGATCTTTTTCTTCTGATATTTTTTCAAGTTGTTCTTCGCTCTCTAAATCTAAAAATTTCATTTGTAAATCTTTTTAAATATTTAATTGCTGCCATTATCATTCCACTATTTTCTACTTTTTACTTTAACAGACTCTACGGTCTTGTTAACATTGTTGGTTTTAATAAAAAAGTTTAAAGTCAAACTACAATTCAAGGTTGGAAAAGGCTTGCTTAAAAAGTCTTCACATACGTGCAATTTTTGCCATCTTTTATTCTTTTCGTACACTCATTTCCCCACTTATACTAAAATAATAAATAAATGTAAGGTTAAAAAAAATGGCATCATTCTTCCTTCCTGTTTAGTAAAAGAACATTATGACTATTGAGAACTTCAACACTTTGAATGAGCAGCAAAAGGTGGAATTGATATTTGATGCGAATAAGATAACTGAGAAGGTTGATAACGAAGCTAATTACCAACTCTTTGAAATAAATGATTTTTTTGTTGAAGCTAAAACCAGCCTGGAGGGTAAATTTAAAAGGTCTTTTACAACTTATTCTCTAAAAGAATTACCGGTGGAATATGCCGGAGAAATATTGTCAATTCCAATAGTTATATTAAATGATCCAACGGAGGTGAATGATTTGAGAAAATCTTATTTTAAAAATAAAGAAGGTGTTTATTTAAAAGCAAAATAGATTTTACACAAAAGGTGAGTAAATCAGATAACACGAAAATTTCCAATTCCTTCTTTTAAATTATAATAATATCAATTGAGGGCACTTCCTATCTACCCTACCCTTCATACCTTCCCTGCCCGTTTTTGAATCTATACTTTTTCTTCCCGCACTTTACGGCCGAATTATTATCTTTAAAATACTTTGTATTGTATAACAATTTCTCCTTTTTTCAACTGATGTTACGTAATCGTTGAAACACTAAATGGCACAATGAGACTGACAGTGAGCGTGATTTTCCTTTTTGCTGTATATATTTGAAAGATTATACAGATACATGCCGGAGAAAAAATTTGATGTTATAATTGTCGGAGCAGGGCCTGCAGGAACTGCAAGCGCTATTAAATTAGCTAAAAGCGGACTTTGTGCAGCATTGCTGGATAAAGCAACGTTTCCAAGAGATAAAACATGCGGAGATGCTTTGAGTGTTGATGTAATTAATCAGCTTGCAATGCTTTCTGATACATTAGCGGCAAAGTTTGAAGTATTGGAAAATAAAATTCCTTCTTACGGAGTTAAAATATTCTCACCGGATCATAATCATATTGATATTCCTTTTATTTATAAAAATATAAAAAGCTGTGGATACATTTCTCCACGGATTGATTTTGATAACCTGCTTTTTCAGCATGTAAAACAATATTCAAATATCCATATTTATGAAAACTGTACAGTTACTAATGTTGAAATAAGAGATGATAAAGCTGTATTGAAAACCAGCCAGGGAACATTTACCGGAAAAATAATTATTGGCGCTGATGGCGCTCATTCCATCCTTGCAAAAACACTGGGAGACATAAAGGTTGAAAAGGAGCATTATAGTGCAGGATTAAGGGTTTATTATGAGGGTATTTCAGGCTTCCATATGGAAAGTTTTATTGAACTTCACTTCTTTAAAAATATTCTTCCCGGCTACCTATGGATATTTCCTTTAGCCAATAATAAAGCAAATGTGGGAATAGGAATGCTATCATCAACGGTGTCAGAGAGAAAAGTAAATCTTAAAGAAACATTACAAAATTTACTAAAAACACATCCGCATCTAAGAGAACGATTTAAGGATGCGAAGCCTCTTGAAACTATAAAAGGTTACGGTTTGCCTTTGGGTTCGAAAAAAAGAAATTTATCAGGAGAAAAGTTTTTGCTTGCCGGTGACGCTGCTGCTTTAATAGATCCTTTCTCAGGTGAAGGAATAGCCAACGCCATAAGAAGCGGCAGGGTTGCTGCGGAGCATGCAGTTAAATGCTTTGAACAAAATAATTTTTCGGCAGCATTTAATAAAGCTTATGACAGGGAAATCTACCGGAGAATGTGGAAGGAATTTAAAATCAGCAGAACCCTACAATATGTAGTTCGCTACCCCGTTCTTTTTAATTTTGTAATAAAGAAAGCAAGACAAAGTAAATATCTTCAACAATTTTTAATAGATGCACTTGCGAATGTGGAGAAGAAGAAAAAAATTTTACTGAAACCGGCTTTTTATTATAGAATGCTTTTTAAATAAGTGGATGGAACACGGATTAATTATGATGATTATGATTTATTGCGATTTTAATCTCTTTTATCTTAACGATCATAAACAATCTTTCTTCCGTTGTTTAGAGGGATAGCACGCAGATTTTATTATGATAATTGTGATCTATTATGATTTTAATCCGCGTTTATCTTAACAATAACAATCTTTCTTCCACCGTTCAAAAGGATAGCCCGCAGATTAATTATGATGATTATGATTTTTTATGATTTTAATCCGTGTTTATCTTAACAATCTTAAAAAATCCGTGTTCCATCCCTTCTTCTGTAACTTATTATGAGATCATCAATGTTTAGCGATATTGCCTTGCACTAATAAAAAAGCTGATATATCTGCAAGGTTTTGTTCGGTCAATCCATTTGCAACCGGATCAGGCATCAGGCTTTTATCCTGTTTTTGTTTTGAACTTATTTTTTGTAAAGGGATGATATGTTTTTGTCCGGCAATGTCTTTTAGCACAATGGCTTGTTTATTTTGAGAAAGAAGAAAACCATACACTGATGCTCCGTCTTTCGTATTCACAAGCCACGGTTCATATCCAAAGACAATGGCTGCACTTGGATTAATTATGTTATCCAGTAAGGCAGTTTTATCAAACTTCTTCCCAATAGACGTTAAGTCTGGTCCGATGCTGTTTCCCTCTCCACCAACTTTATGGCAGTTAGAACAATGACCGGCAAAAACTGCTTTCCCTCTTGCCATATCAGCCGTTAATTTCGAAATATCCTGTATCGAAAACGTTTTACCCGCACCAGGTCGTTTAAAGTACTTACTTGCCTGCACCCGTATTGCAGCATCCGGGTTCTTAAAAATGGCTTCTTCAATAAATGGCAATACCTGTTTAGGTAATTTATTTTCTGAAGCCATACCAATAAGCAATTGCCCTCCTACTGAATCTGCAGCCATCTCCTGTACTTTCCATTTCCGTTCATTGAGGGATTGTTGCTCATCCAACACTATTTGCTTTTTTACTTTCATCAGTGCCAGCTTTCTTTCATAAGCTGTATTCAAGCTTATTTTACTCCAATCAAGCAATGAATACCAGTCATTACTTTGCCGGAAAGAAAGCCAATAGGCTGCCTGCTCTGCTATATCAGGCATTTTTACCTTAGAAAGCGTCGCCATAGCATGTGCGGCAGTTTTAGTATTAATAAAAGCTAACGCCGTTAAGGCTGCCTGCCGGTCTTTTGCAGGTAAAGAGGAATCTGTTGTTCGCATAGCCAAATCATTGATCGCCGCTGCGGGATGTAAACGCCAGGCTAAAGAAGCCATTTGACTATTCCATTGATTTGCAGGTTTGCCCTGTGCAAAGATTTGAAGAATAGCGGGGTAAATTTCTGATTCATGCCCTTTCAGGTCTGAACCCAGTGTTTCTAAATACCATCGGTCTTCGGCATCATATTTCTTAATTAGTTCAAGAAGAATATTTTTTGTTTTTTCATAAGGAAGATCCCGTAAAGAAACGGCTACTTCTCTTCTTACAAATGCAGAAGTATCCGAAGCCATCTTTTGTGCATAAGGCAAAATATCAGGCACAGTTTGCCGTAAGGCCCGGTAAGTCGTTGCTCTTAATAATGGATCCGGATCGCTTAATAATTTTTCCACTTCTGGCCTTCCTTTTTCGCCCAATTGTGCCATTAGCCAGATAGCTCTTGCCTTAATGTAACGATTGGAATCTGCAAGCAATGTTTTCGCGGTTTCGATGGCTGCTTCGCCTTGTTGTTTTAGTTTTTGAAAGCCTGCGTTGCGAACATTAATTGCCGGGCTTTTAAAAGCCTGTGCCTGTCCTTCAATAGTATTTAAATTTATGCGGGGAGCTGTAAGCTTTTTATTCTTTGGTGTAATCCGGTAAATACGGCCATATCCTTTTTTGTCCTGCATCTGATGACCACCTACCACCGGGTCGTACCAGTCCGCTATATAAATAGCCCCGTCTGTTCCAATAGTTACATCACTGGGGCGAAACCATTTTTCCTTGTTGTTATTCTGAGCCGAATCATTCCATACATAACCGGCATTATCCTCGGCAAGAGAAGTAATTAAATTTTTTCTTTCCCCAAGATCATACCCTGATTGCTTTACATGAGGATGATAACCAAAGATCACATTTCTTCCTGCATCTGCGCTAAGCAGCATACCCATATATTTTTTACCCAACGCATCACTTTCGTTTAACACAATACCGGTGGGTGCACCTGCACCTGAACGGTCACCGGCGGGCATTACACCGGGATCATCCTGGTGCCAGTGGGCAGAAAATATATCCTGCCCGGGCCGCTGATCTGCTTGCCAGTACCGGGTTCCATCTTCACTGAAATAACCTGCATTACCCCCTTCCATCAACCATGTGGTACGGCATGTGACCACCTGGTCGTCATTATCGTTTTGCCAAAGATTGCCGTAAGAGTCGGGGATGGCCTCATAGGAATTTCTAAAATTATGTCCCATTACTTTTAAGCCGGTGCCATCTGGTTTTATCCGAAGGGTCAATCCTCCTACCCAGATTTTGCCATCATCGCTTTTTAGATTACCCTCATTTTTTGTATTGTAAGGAGATCCGCCTTCGTAAATACTTCCGGAACGTAACGTCCAACCTGACTTATCTTTTACAATATGAGGACCTGCATTGCCCACATTAAAGTACCAGTTACCATCCGGGCCTGCATACACAGCATGAAGGGAATGATCATGGTCTTTACCTCCAAAGCCCTTTAGAAAAATTTCTTTTTTATCAGGCTTATCATCACCATTTTCATCGGTGTAGACAATCAGGTTAGGCGAACAGGAGACTATTACTTTGTTTCCAATTACAGCAATACCAATGGGTGAGATTAAATCTCTGTCTTCCACAAAAACAATAGCAGTATCGGCTTTTCCATCACCATTTCTATCCTCCAAAATCATTACTCTATCACCTTTTGAATGATGCAGGAATTGAGTTGAATCATTATTGTAATTTCGATAGTCCACTGCTTCTGTTACCCATATTCTGCCTTTGCTATCTGCATCCATATTAGTAGGATTGTATAACATAGGAGATTCTGCCCAAAGTGTTGCTTCAATGTCATCAGGTAAATACAAGTCAAGACTTTTTGAAATCTTAGTAGTTTTTGATTCTGGTTTAGGCGATTGTCTGCAACTTACGAAATAAAAGAAAATTGGAAACAGGCAGAGGACAAAAACAAGAAAGCAAGTTTTCTTCATACGGCAAATGATTTTTATACACACGTTTTTACATTATATTTTTTGAAAAAAGAGATGGCGCAGAAACTGCATATTGTGACGGTAACTCTCAACAATATCCGCTTTATCAGGCATAGCCCATTCAATCTGCATCCATCCATCACCAAAATAATTCATCTCATATAAAAGGTCTCTTATTTTGACCCAGTCAAGTGTTGCCTGTCCTAAAAGGAAACCGTTTTCTTTTATATGCAGTTCGCATATATTATTCCTGCCTAACTGCTTCACTTCTTTTAGCACATTATAACCTGCATCTGCGGTGTTACGGAAATCAACATATGCTTTCACATTTTTTGAACCCACCTTTTCTATAATATCCAAATGCTCAGCAGCATTAAGGTAAGACTCAATGCCTAATATAATACCCCTTTTCTCTGCTTTAGGAGCTGCTTTTTTTAGTCGACAAATCACTTCTCTTTTTCCTTTCTCATCATTACGTAAATCGTTTTTACTGAAAAAAGCCAGCAATATTACACCAACACCGAGATTTTTTGCCACATCAATACTATCCCACACCCACTCTTCAGTCCGCGGGTCCGATTTGTACGGTACATTGTTCAATTCGCCAATTGCTATACTTGCGATTTTAACACCTGTTCTTGCGGAAGCGGCAAGGTAAGCCTGCTGAAGCGCCTGTTCACGCAAATGCAAATTATTTTTTTCCGATCCCATGTTGACCATAATTCCATTGAGGCCTATCTGCTTTGCTACATCAAAAGCTTCAATGTTACTATCTTTTCCAATTGACCAATCGCATGCGCCAATGTGAAATTTCTTTTTTGCTTTATAAGCAAAAAGTTGCTGGTGTGAAAGCGGGCCAAGCGCAGGCAGCAGGGCAATATGTTTAAGCATTTGACGGCGGGTAAGCATAAATAGCAATCTTTTTTAATTAAAATTCGGGATACGAATTCTGAACGATTTTAATTGCAGATCCTTCACCTAATATAGAATCTCAAAACTTCTCCCGGGAAATCCTGTAAACTTCCATTAGACAGGAATTCCATCATTAATTCGTATAAATTCACCGACTACCATTTCCTTTCTATGAGTCTTTGCGCAATGCTATTGGCTTTAATCCGCTTAAAAAAAATTTGAAGTAATCACCCAAAGTTTAAATTTCTCCATGTTTCCAAAAACATTCATGCCAAAATTAATTAATTCAGCCATTTCTATTATCTTTTCTTAATGTAAACCTTTGCCCATATAGTGAGACTACCTAACTTATATTATTTTATGTCTGATATAAATTTACAGGTTAATCTTTATTTTTATTGTAAAGTGTGAAGTTTCTTTTTCTTTTCAAGATTATCTGTTATTTCAATAATTAATTTAGTATTTCTCTTAACAACAAACTCTCCCAAAACTGCCCTGTTTTGGGTATTTTTGGCTTTGCAGGGTTCTTCAACTGTAAATTAATATTTTTGTCGGCTAAAAGTAGGTCCTGATTGAGGACTTAAATTACTGAGCTTATGATACGAACTGTAATAATACCCACTAATACAAACATCAATCTTTCCATACCCGAGGATTACGTAGGCAAGTCTATTGAAGTTACCTTTCTTGCATTGGAAGAACTGGAACAGAAACCTGCTAAAAAAACAATGTCTGATTTTTGGGGGATTATTTCTGATGAAACAGCGGAAGCATTGCATAAACAGGTAGAACAAAGCCGTCATGAATGGAACAACAATATTTAATAGATTCTAATCCGGTAATCGATTTTTTTAATGGTAAGATGACTGCCGGAGGTAAAAATTTTATAGCAGCTATTGACCCTGCTATTTCTGTCATAACCCACATTGAACTGTTGAGCAATAAAAATATTCCTTCTCATGAATGGGCGCAGCTACTGGCTTTCATACAGGTAGCGGCAATCTATGCACTTGACAGCCCGGTGGCAGAACAAACCATAATCTTGCGTCAACAATATAGAATAAAAATACCTGATGCTATAATTGCCGCAACTGCCCTGCTTTATGGCTTTATATTAATTAGCAGGAATCTTCCGATTTTAAAAATATACCAGGGCTTAATGTGATTGACCCACATACCTTATAAATTAAACAAAAAGTCCTTGATAGTACGGCTCAGATTTAAAGATAAACATGCAAAAATATCTATTCCTTATAATTTTTTTTCTCGCCTGCGGTAAGAAAACTGACCAAAAGCCAAACATCTTTTCATTGCGTGAAATGAGTGATCTCGCAACCGTTGAATATACTGTTACCAAAATTATTAAAGCCAGTGATAATAATGCATGGTTTAAAATCGGCGAAAGAAAAATCTTAATGAGTTGTGAAGCGTATATAAAAGCAGGTATTGATATGAGCTCAATTAATGAGCATAGTTTTAAAATAAATGAAAAAAACATACAGGTTACATTGCCGCAACCAAAAATTATAAGCTTTAGCATACCGCCTGAAGGCATAAAAACAGAATATGAAGAAACAGGTGTTTTCAGAGATAAATTTAAAACTCAGGATCGCGATGCCTTAGCAGCACAGGCAGAGAAGCAAATAAGAAACAGTATTGAAACTTTAGGAATATTAAAGCAGGCTAAAGCCAATACCGCTCTGTTTGTAACTAACTTTTTAAAAAAGCTGGGTTATGAAAACATAATCATTAACTACAACGGAAAAAAGCCTGTTGATACTTTGCAATGAGAAAACTCAGAAATGTTATAATAACTGTCATTGTCATCATTGCGGCTTACTGGCTGCTGCAAGAGTCAGATATACTTCCTTCGTGGAAAGATACATTCGGAGCTAAGCCGGTGGTAATTGATGAAACACCTATACTTATAAAAGACATAAAATCTATAGGGCAATTGATTACTCACATCTCTTTTGATGAGGTTGTAGCAGACTCAGCGATTGTTACCCGCGGATCAGCTTTTGTAAATGCCTTTAACCGCCTCGCCCCTGTTCCCCTGCTTCCTTCGGCTGACAAGCAATTGGTTCTAATTGGCAGAGGCAGGGTTTTAGCCGGAACAGATCTTTCCCTGTTAGCAGATACAAGTGTTACTATTAAAAATGACACTGTTACCATTTTCTTACCTAAATCAAAGATCTTTGATGCTATTGTAAACCCCTCTGATTTTGAAACTTTCGTAGAAAAGGGCGAATGGACGAGCGAAGAAGTAACGCTTGTAAAATTAAAAGCCCGAAGAAAACTCGAAGCACGTGCGTTGCAGCAAAACATACTTGCCAAAGCCGACGGTAAGGCAAGAAGTATTCTTCAGGATTTTTTAGAAAATCTGGGTTATAAAAAGGTGTTGATTTATTAATAATTTTATGTAAATGCATTTATCTCTGTGTTCTCTGCGATAAACTCTTGTTTTTCTCAGCGGTAAAAATTTTTTGCCAGTAGAGAATACTAAGAGACTGTCTGAAACAGAATCCTGAATACCATCTTGATTTTTTTTTACCACAGAGAACAACCCTGAGAAAATACAACACGGAGAACACAAAAGATATAATTATTTATTTAAAAAAATTACATGATGTTAAAAAAAATAAAAGCACCTTATAAAATATCAGTAGAAATCTAACTTTATATTGTTATTATTTTTCAGAATCTTGGATTCTGTTTGTCTGGCAACAGTGTTTATTTATATTTACAAAAATCAAATTGCACCTTCCTGAAAAAATTTATTCAAATAACAAGTAGAATATTGTTGGGCCTGATAGCATTATTGCTGTTTGCATGGGTAATTATACAAACAACTTTTGTACAAAATCTGATAGTACGTAAGGTAGCGGCACGTCTGTCGCGCGATCTGCATACAGAAGTAAAAATCAAACATGTTAGTTTAGCCCTTTTCAACAGTTTGAACCTTGAAGGAACACTGATAAAAGATCTCAATAAAGATACTTTATTGTATGCAGACCAATTGAAAGTGAGAATCACGGATTGGTTTTTTCTCAAAGATGAATTGGTTCTTAAATATGTAGGCCTGGAAGATGCCTATGTAAATATCTACCGGAAAGACTCCACATGGAATTACCAGTTTTTGGTTGATTATTTTTCACCAACAAAGCCTAAAAAACTAAAGAAAAAAAGCAATCTAAAATTTAACCTGAAAAAACTTGATTTTAAAAATGTAACTTTTGTAAAGAAAGATTTGTGGGCAGGCAGCCTGCTGGAAGCTAGGTTGGGTAACATGCAGTTAGAGGCTGATAATTTTAATTTAGATGAGAACCGGATAGCCATAAAACAACTTGATTTAGACCGGCCATATTTTTCATTATCAGGTTTTGAAGGGCTACGACTTGCTGGGGTAAAGAGTAAAACACCGGAAGCTGATACAGGTATGTATTTTAATGAAGGCAATCTGAGGCTCACTGTTGGAAAGATTTCCATTAAAAATGGTACATATCAAAATTTGCAAAACACTGACCGTGCTCCTTATCCCTATTTTGATGCACTTAATCTTCTTTTTGATAGAATAAACGGCAGTTTATCTAATCTTACTTTTATAAATGATACTATAAAAGCCAACATTGATCTTGCAGCAAAAGAAAGAAGCGGGCTTGACATACGAAAGCTAAAGACAGATTTTAAGCTTACGCCGCAAATTATGGAATTCTCAAAACTTGAGCTTGTTACGCCCAGAAGCCGCCTTCAAAATTATGTTGCCTTACAATTTAAAGATTTTAGTAAAGACTTTTCAAACTTTGTAGAAAAGGTATCAATGGATATAAGATTAAGGAACGCTGAGATTGATAGTTATGACCTTGCTTATTTCGCACCTGCAGCCAAAACCTGGAATAAAAGAATAAGTATTTCAGGTTATGAAAAAGGAACTATAGGAAATCTTTCAGTAAAAAATCTTTTTGTCAGAGCAGGAAATAATACAACTATAAGCGGTGATCTTAGCATGATTGGATTGCCGGATATAAACAAAACTATCATAAATTTTCAATCGGGCAATTTGCAGACTTCTTACCGTGATGCTGTCATATTTATACCTGCCGTTGCTAAAGTAGAGGTTCCTTCGCTGGCAAGTTTAGGCAATATAAAGTTTAAAGGAGATTTTAAAGGCACTATTTCTAAGTTCGCAACTAATGGCACCTTCAGCACGAACCTTGGAGGTTTCAGTGCAAATGTTGAAATGGAATTACCTGATAAAAGTCCAACTATATATCACGGGCATTTAGTAACTCAAAAGTTTGATTTAGGTAAATTCCTGACTATTAAAGATATCGGCGTAGTGTCTTTTGATGGCGGAGTCAAAGGTGTCGGCTTAAGTTTGAACACTTTAAAAACCAGTGTAACCGGTAAGATTGGAGAGTTTAATTTTAAAGATTATACTTATAAAAAAATTGCTGTTGAAGGAACTTTTCAACGTAAACAATTTGACGGAACAGTAAAAATAGATGATGAGAACATAGACTTCGTTACTACAGTAAAAATGGATTTCAGAAATGAACAGCCGGAGTTCAATGTTCTTGGAGATCTTGCACACAGCAATTTTCAAAATTTAAAATTGTATAATCGTAAGCTTGAGATCAGTGGTTTATTCGATTTAAATTTTACCGGAAAAAACATTGACCGGTTTCTTGGTGCAGTTAAAATTTATAATGCTAATTTAGTACAGGACAGTGTACGGTTAAACTTTGACTCTCTTACTTTACAATCACGATTTGAAGGAGGCCGGCGGTCTTTATCCTTAGCCAGCAACGAATTTTACGCATCAGTGGAAGGACAATATAATATTCTTGACCTTCCAAACACTTTTCAAACTTTTTTGAATAAATATTACCCTTCCTATATTAATAGGCCACGGAGTATAGTCAAAGACCAGGAGTTCAATTTTATATTAAACACAAAAAACATCGAAGGCTATACATTGTTGTTTAATAAAAATCTTACCGGCTTCAGCAACAGCAGCATAACTGGAACAATAAATACTGTTGATACTGTTTTTGAAGTAAATGCAGATGTTCCTGATTTTGCTTTTAAAAATAACAGGTTCAACAACATTAGTCTTGCCGGAAGAGGCAATCTCGATGTTTTACAGTTGAATGGAAATATAGGATATATCGGTATCGGTGACAGTTCATATTTTCCAAATACTGCAATCAATATTCTCTCACAGAAAGATCAATCGCAGATAAGCATTAAAACAAAGGCGAATAATACGTTGAATGAACTCAACCTCAATGCTGATCTGACTACATTTTCTGATGGTGTAAAAATTAAATTTAATCCTTCTGATTTTGTTATTAATGACAAAAGATGGATACTTGAAAAGGAAGGAGAAATAATAATCAGAAAGCATTTTGTCTCTGCGGAGAATGTTCGTTTTACACAAAATGATCAACACATTGAAGTGCAAACGACTTTTGATGAAGAATTTAATAAAAGCAATCTCCTTGTAAAATTACAAAACCTGAATATTGGTGATTTTGCTCCTTTGCTTACAAAGGATCCCCGGATCGAAGGTCTTGCCTCGGGAAGTATAATAATGAGCGATTTTTTTGGAAAGTTCAAAATAGATGCTGACGTAAAAGCAGAGCAATTCAGGCTTGATAACGACTCAGTAGGCCTTGTAAACATCAATGGAAATTATAACAGCATTAATGGTAAGATCGGTTTTAATGTCAAATCAACTAATGATTTGTACAACTTCACCGCTGATGGCAGCTATGATCTTTTTGACTCAACAGGCGCTCCCTTGTTAACCTCCATCAAATTTGATAAAACTAAAGTAAATATCGTAAATAAATTTTTAAGCACAATTTTTACAGATGTGCAAGGACTCGCTACCGGAGAATTGCAAATAAACGGAAACATTGCAAGCCCGGATTTGTTAGGCAGAGTCCAGCTTACCAGTGGAAGCCTTATTGTTAATTTCACCCAGGTAAAGTACAAGGTAGACTCTGCAGTCTTTGTTTTTACTAAGGACGGAATAGATTTTGGAAAATTCAATATAAAAGATAAATTTGGCAATGTCGGACAGGTATCAGGCAGGTTAGCACAGCACCAGTTTAAAGATGTAAGATTTGATTTTGATATAACTTCCAGCCGTCTGCTTTTAATAGATACAAAGGCTAATAATAACAGCCAATTCTATGGTAGTGCTATAGGTAAAGCTTCGATGAGCATCACCGGTCCCCAGGAAAATATGCATATATCAATAGCAGCAGAGCCCGTTGACAGTTCGCATATTTTTATTCCCATAACTACTGCCCGCGAAAGCGGTACAGCCGATTTTATAGTTTTTAAGCAATATGGCACAGAAATGAAGGAAGCCTTACCTGCAGGTGCAACCAATGTCACCGTTGACCTTGATCTTACTGCAAACCCGTTAGCAAAAATTGAGGTTATATTAGACCCTGTAACAGGCGATATTATAAAAGCAAATGGAAACGGCAGATTAAGAATTCATGCAGGCACTATAGACGCTCTTACCATTAAAGGTCGTTATGAAATTCAAAGAGGAAGCTACGATTTTAATTTTCAATCGTTCATTAAAAAGCCTTTTATTTTAAGAGAAGAGGCTAACAGTTATATAGAATGGAACGGAGACCCATATGATGCAAAAATGGAGGTGGAAGCATTGTATGTTGCAGAAAATGTAAGGCTGGGTGATCTTGTCGGAGGACAGAATTTAAGCGGTACAGTACAAGGGTACCAGGGAAACGTGTATGTAATTGCTAACCTTAGTGGCAACCTGAAACAACCCACTATTCATTTCAAGATTGATTTTCCGACGGGAGAACAGGTAAAAAATGATGAAACCTTTAATCAGTTTTTGTCTAAACTTGAAAAGGATGATAATGAGATGCTAAAGCAGGTTACTTATCTTATCGTTTTTGGCTCGTTCGCTCCGTATGGGGAAGGAAGAAATGTAGGAGTAAATATAACGACATTAGGTGTTAACACCATTTCTGAATTAATCGCGAAGCAGGTAAATAATCTTGTTTCAAATATCTTATATAGAATTACAGGAGACCGAAGTTTGCAGTTTGATGTAAGCACTACAGTCTATAACAGCAGCAATTTATTTAGTGGGAATGTTACTGCAACTAACCAGATAGACCGTCAAAAAGTAAATTTTAAATTAGGTAAAAGTTTATTTAATAATAAAGTAGTTGTAACATTTGGGGGTGATCTGGATTTCAGAATGGGCAGCAATACCGCCACATCTCAGCAGTTAGGTAACCTGCAGTGGCTTCCTGATCTTACAGTTGAAATTATTTTGTCAAAAGACCGTAAAGTGAGAGCAATTGTTTTCAGCCGTAACAACCTCGATATTACTGCCAGCGCTGTTGGTCGTCGCAACCGTCAGGGAGCAAGCATTTCTTACAGAAAAGATTTCTACCATTTATTTGCAAAACCAGAGGAAAAACAACAGAAAAATCAGCTTCCTGCCACAAACACTCAAGCTCAACCTGCAACCACCCTGACTAAAACAGAGGAAGAAACAAATTAACTTACAATTTAAAAAATTATTAAACTTCCCTGCCATTCCAAATACTCAATGTTCAATGCTCAATTTACAATACCAATGTTTAAATTTTAAGTATTTATTGGCTGCTTTTATTGATTATCGAACATTGAAGTTGAATATTTTTTTTTCTTAAAATTAAATATCATACTTACTCAGCCTCCTGTACAATGCAGTTCTGGTAAGTCCAAGTTCCTTTGCAGCTTTAGAAATATTTCCGTTATGTTTTTCAATTACTTTCAAAATGGTATTTTTCTCTACCGAGCCCAGGTTCATCTCAACCGGTTCGTCATCTGAAGGTTTAACAGATTCTATAGGAGAAAAGATAATATCATTTGCTTTAAGCACTTCTCCCTCAGCCATTATCACGGCTCTTTCTATAGTATATTGCAGCTCTCTTACGTTACCGGGATAATTATAGTGAAGCAATTTATCAACAGCGCTGTGATCGAATTGAACACATGGCTTTAAATATTTACTGCAGTAAAATTTACTGAAATGTTCGGCCAGAAGAAGAATGTCATTTCCTCTTCTTCGCAATGGCGGAATTATTATTTCTACTGTATTAATTCGGTATACAAGGTCTTTTCTAAACCGGTTTTCATTGGCCAATTCCTGCAGGGGAACATTTGTAGCACAGACCAAACGTATATCTACAGGCACAACATTATTATCGCCTAAACGCATAACTTGCCTGTTTTGTAAAACGCTTAACAGTTTAGCCTGCTGGTGCAATGATATATTACCAACTTCATCAAGAAACAAGGTACCGCCGTTTGCTGCTTCAAATCTTCCTTCACGGTCTTCCCTTGCATCGGTAAAGGCGCCTTTCTTATGACCAAACAATTCGCTTTCAAATAAAGACTCTGTCAATGCACCTACATCAACTTTTATATAAGGCTTATTTGCCCGTAAAGATTGCTGATGTACAGCTTTCGCTATTAAGTCTTTTCCCGTTCCGTTTTCGCCAAGTATTAAAATATTTGCATCGGTTGGTGCAATCTTTTGAATCTTGTAAAATATCTCCTGCATAACCTGTGACTCACCGAGAAGTTCCCTGTTTAGCTCAGATTCAAATTTTATGTGAATTTCATTTGCTTTTCCGTTTGTTTTTTTATTTAAAGCTTCTTTTATGGTAATTAACAGCTTTTCATTGTGCCATGGTTTTACCACAAAATCCGCCGCACCTTCTTTCAAAGAACGAATGGCAAGATCAATATCTCCATAAGCCGTTATCATTATCACCGCGGCTTCAGATTTAAATTCTTTAATTTTTTTCAGCCAAAACAATCCTTCATTACCTGTATTAATAGAACTGGTAAAATTCATGTCGAGCATAATGAGATCGAATGATTGCTTTGCTAAAATGGAACGCAGGTTTTCAGGATTCTTTTCCGTGAGAACCTCTTTCACTTCAGTTTTCAGCAGCAACCTCACCGCAGTCAATACATCAGGATCATCGTCGATAATTAATATAGAAGCATTTTTTAAAAGCATGTTATTTTGTAAAATTTTTTGTTTTCATATAGTAAGCCTCACCCCAACCCCTCTCCTCGCGGAGAGGGGCAAAACCTTCTCAATCCTTTTTACCTCATCCGCCCTTTGGGCACCTTCTCCTTGAGGAGAAGGAATCTCATCTTCCCACAAATCCCCAATATCCCACAAATCCCAGTTCAGACATTTCCTCACAATCCTTCATAATCCAATAAATCGTGGTTCTATTATTCTGCCCTCAAACTATCCACCGGATTGGCATTTGCAGCTTTAACAGCATGGATAATTACAGTTAACAAAGCTATCACTAAAGCTGCCATACCTATAACTGCAAACATCCACCAACTTATATTAATGCGGTAGGCAAAATCTTCGAGCCATTTATTCATTAACCACCATGCAACGGGTGTGGCTATGCATATAGCAATAGCTATCATAACAACAAAGCTTTTCGATAGTATGGTTACTATATCCTGTACACTTGCACCTAATACTTTTCTTATGCCGATCTCTTTGGTTCTGTTCATTGCGTTAATAGCTGATAGTCCGAATAAACCCATGCATGCAATCAATATAGCAAAGAAACAGGAAGCCTGGATTATTTTCTGCCACTTCATTTCCGGTTCATACATCTGTGCAATGGTTTGATCTAAAAAAGTATATTGAAAAGGATAACTTTGAGTAACATCTTTCCATTCTTTTTCAATTTTCGCAATTGTCTGCTGTGTCTGGCCTATTTTTATTTTGAACATAAAATTTCAAATGTACTTTCCTGCAAGCCTATACTGCTGGGGTTGTATTTTTTGAGAAAGACTTTCGAAGTTGTGATCTTGTACCACACCAATAATCCTTGCGTCCATTGGTTCGTTATATTCTCCCAGCTTCGCAGCCTTTCCTAACATATTAAAAAGTGTTTCATTTACAACACAACTTCTTACAGTAGTTGAAGATTCGCTGCTGATATCTTTGGAGAATGGTCTGCCTTTAATAAATTTCAATCCCAGCATTTCAAAATAATTGTAATCAACTTCAAGCTGTTTTAACGTTTTTTGTTCACCATTCAATAAAAATCCATTGGAATTTCCTGATCCGTCTAAGCCGCCGTTCATTCCTGAAAATTGTATAATGACAGGGTCTGATTTTGCAAATGTATAAAGCCTCTCATGAACCCTTTTTGTAAAAACATCGTTGAAAAATGTTGGATTTTCTACCATTAGTATTTGTTCTTTATTGAAGCCCAGATTTTTATTGCTTATGTATTGCATTTGTTTAGTGATTACAAAAGCAGCTATCATCAACACCACACAGGCTGTATATTGTGCAATAACCAATATACGGGAGAAACGCGGATTTACTTTAAATGTCTGAAAACTTTTGATGATAGTTACAGGTTTCATTTTAGATATTAGTAATGCCGGGTAATAACCTGCTAAGATCCCTAACATGAAACTAAGTATTACTAAAGCAAGAGCTATTTCCTGCCATGAGAAATCGCTGAACCTTAAGTTGGTATTCATGACATAATTAAATAAAGGAAGTAATACGATTGCTAAGATTAATCCTGCTAAAACAGATAACACTGCAACAACCTGTGTTTCTACCCAAAATTGCAGAATGATTGATCCCCTGTTGGCTCCCATTACTTTTCGTACACCTACTTCCTGTGAACGTGAAGAAGCATTTGATACCGCTAACAAAATATAGTTAAGAGAAGCAATTAATAAAATAACAATAACAAGGCAGGCTAATTGATAAATATTTTTTGCATTTGTATAATGTCCCCAGGGTGCAGAAACATTATAGTGACAATCAGCGAGGGGACGCAAATACAAATGAAATTTACTAATGTCTGTATCTTTAAAACGAGGGCCTGCATCTTTGAAAGCTTTGAAGTAATCAGCAAAATAACTTTTTATCCATAAATTCAGTTTCTTTTCAAATTGTAAAACGTCTGCTTCATCTGCCAGTTCAACTACATAAAGATGTGAATGGTTATTAAAACGTCGTTTAATGTCTTCTTCGTAATCAGGAAATGAAATATTTGGGAAAAGTAAATCATATTGTATGCTTGAATTAGCAGGCGCATCTTCTGCTATACCTGTAACAGTAAAAAGTTGTGTGGTATCATCTGGTAATTTTATCGTGTTTCCTGTAGCATTGGTATTTCCAAAATATTTATGAGCAACACTTTCAGAAAGAACAACATTATTTTTAGATGAAAGCGCTGTTGCAACATTTCCTAGTTTGAGTTTAAAAGAAAAGTTGCTGAAAAAATTATTATCTGCGTACACAATATGCTTTTCTTTGAATACCTCATTCTTCGCTTTTACTAATTGAGAACCTTCATCTTTAAAACGTGTAATACTTTTTACCTCAGGAAAAGTATTTTGTAAATCAGCCGCTACTACTAATGGAAAAACGACTTGATTATTAACATCATCTTGTTTAGTGAGAAAAGAAAGCAAATGCTTTTCCGGTTGTTTATTCGTGTCCATCAGGTTATATAAACTTGTCATCTCCAACCTGAACAGATGATTTTTCTTTTGGTGAAATGTTTCAAAAGATTGCTCAAATCTTATATGCATAAACAACAGCAAACAAAAGGCTACAGAAAAAGACAAACCAATAATATTGATAAAGCTGAATGCTTTATTTCTCAACAGGTTTCTTACGGCAGTTTTAAAGTAGTTTGTAAACATATATTGGGTTTTTAAATTTCATTCATACTTTAAGGCATTGAATATATTTTCAGTAAGAGATGTAACGTTCAGGTATTGCTGCATGTAAGATATTTAACGCCCTGCCCAGAACTTCTGCCCATTTTTGATGTTAAAATTTTTTCCGGCTTTATTCGCGTGGCAGAACCGAAGCTGAGAGGACTGCAACTGAAGCTAACAACGATTAGTCTCACATCCAGCAATACTGATATTATACTCCGCTTATTTCATATATTTTTTTAAATAGCCGCTTTTATTCAAGAAAGCTTTGTAATCTTTAATGTCAAGAATTTCTTTTATAGCCTGTTTTTTATCTGCAGCCTTTTTGAAGTATTGGTCAGTAATCTTATAACCAAGCCAATACCCAAGGTCGTTAGGTCTATCATCTTTTCCAGAAACACTATACATCCAATCTGTATAGTTTACACTATCCATTCTTGCTATAAATTCTTTGCAAAGTCTGTATTCATTTTTATTTCCATAATCATTCGCCGCTTTATTTATATTGACACCGGAAATTAATTCTCCTAAAAAATCAGCACTGCCTTCAACTATACTTTGTTGCAGTAACGTTGGGTTTTCTGACCAATTTTTTTGCTGAAAATGAATCAATTCGTGTGCAACAATGTAAGGAATATTATTAATGTCAGCTTGCATTTCTGCTCCTATAAATATCCCGTTCTCACTGAAAGTACCACCAGAATTATAAGCTCCGATAACAAAATACGCAGGAGGAAACTGAGCTTCAGGATACCAATATTTTAATGCGTAGAAAGTACTTCGACACTGCTTTTCTTTTTCCTTAATCCGAAGTGTATTCTCTCTGACTTT
>JAABUS010003318.1_pt1 | contig 26525 bp, 25 predicted proteins | sample 5560161 | NCBI WGS metagenome assembly JAABUS01 (sample SAMN10711885, study PRJNA513376) | rock metagenome | isolation source: Antarctica rocks | place: Antarctica: Victoria Land, Trio Nunatak nord | collected 2016-01-04
AGTCATTGAACGACTGATCGCCGCGGCCGGTGACGTCATAGGCGACGCCGACGTTGATGTCGCTACCGGGATCGCCGCCGCTATCCCCACCACCACCGCCGCCGCTGTCCCCGCCGCCGCTGTCGCCGGAATCGCCGCCGCATCCGGCAAGCACCAGGGCGGCTGTCAGGGACACCGCCAAGGCAGTCATACGTCGCTGTACGCGCAACGCCTTCTCCTCTCGTAAGTACCCGTACCGAGGTTTCGGGGCAGGCAGTCCGGCCACCGTAGTCGCCCTCCATGAACGGCGGGCACCTCTTTGCCGACCGAGACACATTCGTTGTTCAGCCGACGCCCTGCGATCTGACACGCGGGTCCTCGTCCATCGGCCCGTACTGGTACGGCGGTAACCTCGCGGCCGTGCGACGCAGTGTCGCGACCCTGGCGGTATGCCTGGCATCGGTCGCCTTCCTTGGATCGCCGGGAACTGCTCGCGCCGATTCCGCCCGCCCGACGGCCAACCCCGCCGGAGCCAGTCCGACCATCCCCGACCCGAGCGGGCCCCCGCTGGGCAGCGCGCCCGATGGTGAGACGGTCGGCGGACCGGGCCTGGCCGCGCGCGGACTCGTCGTACCCGATGGCGCTCCGCCGCTGCCCGCCGACATCACCGCTCACGGTTGGGTCGTCGCCGACGCAACCTCCGGAGAGGTGCTCGCTGCCAACGACGCCCATGGGCGCTACTACCCGGCCAGCACGCTGAAGTTGCTCACCCTGTTGTCGCTGCACCCGGTGCTGGACCCGGCCGAGGTCGTGACCGCGACCGTGGAGGACGAGCTGATCGAGGGCAGCCGGGTAGGCCTGATCGACGGCGGCCGGTACGACGTAGCAACACTGTGGCTCGCGCTGATGCTGCAGTCGGGCAACGACGCGGCCAACGCCCTTGCTCGTACGGCCGGTGGCCTGGAGCCCACCCTGAAGTCCATGTACGCGACCGCCGACCGCTTACGGGCCTTTGACACCTCGCCGGGCGGCCCGAGTGGTCTGGACGTCGCGGGTCAACGGTCCTCGCCGTACGACCTCGCGCTGATGATGACCGCGGCGGCTGCCGATCCCACGCTGTTGGCGATCATGGCCACCGTCCGGGCGCAGATCCCGGGAGTCCCCGGTATGGATCCCGGCTTCGAGATCCAGAACCAGAACCAGCTGCTGGCCAACTATCCCGGCGCGATCGCCGGCAAGACCGGTTTCACCGACGCTGCCAGGTACACCTATGTCGCCGCTGCCGACCGGGACGGGCGCCGACTCGTGGTCAGCCTGATGCTGGCCGAGCAGGTGCCCATCCCGACCTGGCAACAGGCGGCCCGGCTGCTGGACTGGGGCTTCGCCCTGCCCACCGACACGGCTGCGGTCGGGACTCTGGTCTCGCCCGGCTCAGCCGACCCGTCGGATCCCGCCAGCCCGTCCGGATCGACACCGCGGCTGGCCCTGCCTCCTGCCCCGGTCAGCGCCACCGCCTCCAGCGCCGGCGACTCGATGCTGCCGCTCGTGGCGCTCGGGACCGGCACCGCGGCCATCGCCACCGGCACACTGCTCTGGTCCCGGCGCGGCAAAGTCCCTCGGCATCGCCCCGGTCCGCCCGGTCCGCCCGGGCGGCGAAAGGTTCCGGGGAGCTCTGGACTGAGCTCTGATTCGGCAGTCGCGACACGTCAACGCAGACGAGTGAGCTCGACCACGACGCCCAAGGACTCCGCTGGCGGCCCGTGATACACGCCGGACAATGGTCGGACATCGGCGTAATCGCGGCCACGCGCCACCACGATGTGGCGTTCACCGACCGCGTCGAGGCTCGTCGGGTCGGCCGCAACCCAGTCCCCGGCCCAGAACTCCACCCAGGCGTGGCTCTCGCCGCTAGTCGTCGCACCCACTGTGCTACTGCCGTTCCGGTCGCTTTTGCCGTCACTGTCATCGGCGATCGGGTACAGGTAGCCCGACACATAGCGGGCCGGAAGGCGCATCGCCCGCAGGGCTGCCAGCGCGAGGTGCGAGTAGTCCTGGCACACCCCCTTACCGGCCGCCCGAGCTTGCGCCGAGGTGGTGTGCACGCCGGTCTGACCCCGCTCGTAGCCGAGTTGGTCGTGGGACCAGGCGACCGCCGCGAGGCCTGCTTCCACCGGCGGGAGTTCGGCTGCCAGCGACTGCCCGGCTATGGCGACCTCCGCTTCCACGCTCACGAAACGCGAGGGCCCGAGCAGCTCGGCGTAGCGATCGGCCATCTGGTCGGTCGTGACAGTGTCCCAGCCGACACCGTGCACGGGTTCGAGTGCTCCGGCCGTCTCGACGACGGCAGAGGCGGTGACCACCAATTCGGTATGCGCGACATGCACGTCGAAAGCGTCGACCACGGTGCCCCAGTAGTCGACGTAGCGCAGCGGCCGGGCCCCTGGTGAGATGTCCAGCCGCGATTCCAGGGTGTGCTGCCTTCGGCTGGATGCCGGTGTCATCCTCGCCTCGTTGTAGGAAGCGCGGACGGGCGTGGAGTAGTGATAGCCGGTGCGGTGCCGCACGGCGATCCGCCAGCTCATAGCGATCCCGTCATCGTTGTGACTCCTCGAGGCTCCAGCCGATGGTGTCCGATCCGTCGAAGAATCGCCGGCTGACCGCATCGCTGACCTCGGACATCACCGTCTGCAGGTCATGCAGGCGCTTGGGCAGATCGTCGAGGACCAGTTCGGCCGGTAGGAACTCCAGATCGGTGCGGGTCCGCCCGATCGCTCTGCGCGCATCGTTACCTGCGCCTACGCGTCCGCCGTCGGGATCCAGCCGGGTCAGCGCTTGCTCACCGATGACCAGAGCATGAAACACCGAACGCGGGAACAGCCGGTCCAGGAGCAGGAACTCCAGGACGAGCTGCGGCTCGACGCCGCGTTGATAGCTGCGCAGGTAGGCCTCGTGGGCCGAGCAGGCGCGCAACGTGGCGATCCAGCCGTCCTCCGGGGAGGGGGTGCTCACCGTCGCGGCCAGCAATCGCGCAGTCATGTCCACCCGCTCCACGCTGCGCCCGAGCACCAGGAAGTCGTAGCCGTGGTCGCGGCTCATCGTCGCGTCAGCGTGCCCGGCGAGCATGGCCGCCCGGTGCCGGACGTAGGAGAAGAGCGGCGCCGGCCCGAACGCGCGGGCCGCCTCGATCCGGGCTGGAAGCTCGTGGTGCGTGGTGTTCAGGCACTCCCAGATGTCGGCCGACAGTGACTCGCGTACGCCGCGCGCGTTCTGCCGTGCGGCAACCAGTGCACCGACGATGGAGCTGGGGTTGTCGGCCTGATAGCCGAGAACCTCCAGGGTCTCCCGGATGTCGTGTGGCACATCTGATTCCGTGTCCGTGTCCGTGTCCGTGTCCGTGTCCGTGTCCGTGTCCACCCCCATCACGGCGGCCAGGACTCGACAGGTCTCGCCCTCGTCGGTGGCCGGATCCTCGACGACCTGGTGGAAGTGCACGTCGAGCAGCCGGGCAGTGTCCTCGGATCGCTCGACGTAGCGTCCGATCCAGAACAGGGCCTCGGCCACCCGGCTCAGCATCTCCGACCGTCCTGCTGCTGCTGCTGCGGTTGGTCCGACCGCGGCCCGAGGTCTGGCGCGCTCGCCTTGACCGCGGGAGCGGGCATCGGTGCGAGAACGTCGGGAGCGGTCTGCCGGACCGGCCGGGACGTCAGCACCCAGGTGTCCTTCGACCCCCCGCCCTGGCTGGAGTTGACGACGAGGCTGCCCTCGCGCAGAGCCACCCGGGTCAGGCCCCCGGGCACAACGCGCACCTGATGTCCATCATTGATGGCGAACGGTCGCAGGTCGACGTGGCGAGCAGCCAGCCGGTCACCGTCGAGCGACGGTGACGTCGACAGCATGATGACTTCCTGAGCGATCCAGCCGCGGGGGTTCGCGAGCACCTCCGCCCGGGTTGCAGCCAGCTCCTCGTCGGTTGCCGAGGGCCCGATCAGCAGCCCGTAGCCCCCTGAACCGTCGACCGGTTTGAGCACCAGCTCATCGAGGCGGGCCAGACAGTCGCGCCGTACGTCGGGATCGTCCAACCGGTAGGTGGGGACGTTCGGAAGTAGCGGTTTCTCGCCGAGGTAGTACTCGATCAGCGCCGGTACGTAGGTGTAGGTCAGCTTGTCGTCGGCCACCCCGTTGCCCACGGCGTTGGCCAGGGTGACGTTCCCTGCGCGTGCGGCATTGAGCACGCCGGGGCACCCGACGACCGACTCCGAGCGGAAGTGGACCGGATCGAGGTAGTCGTCATCAACCCGGCGGTAGAGCACATGGACCCTGCGCTCCCCGCTCGTCGTGCGCATGTAGAGCACGTTGTCGCGGCAGAAGAGGTCGCGGCCCTCGACCAGTTCGATGCCCATCTTGCGGGCGAGAAACGCGTGCTCGAAGTAGGCGGAGTTGTAGACGCCTGGGGTGAGCAACACGACCGTGGGGTCATCGACGCCGGCCGGTGCGGCCGCACGCAGGGCCGAGAGCAACAGCGCGATGTGCCCGGCCACGGGCTGGACCTGCTGCTCGAGGAACAGGCCGGGGAAGACCCGCGCCATCGTGCGGCGGTTCTCCACGACATAGGAGATCCCGGAGGGGACCCGGAGGTTGTCCTCCAGGACTCGCAGCACACCCTCGCCGTCGCGGACGAGGTCGATGCCGGCGATGTGTACGCGTACGCCATTGGCTGGCTCCCACCCGGTAGCGGCGCGGTGGTAGGTCGTCGCGCTGGACACCAGTGCACGCGGCACGATGCCGTCGGATAGCACGGTCCGGGAGCCGTAGATGTCGGCGAGAAAAGCTTCCAGCGCGCGGACCCGCTGGATCACACCGGCCTCGATCAGCGTCCACTCCGCCGTCGGGATCAGCCGGGGGATCAGGTCCAGCGGGAAGATCCACTCCTGCCCTGCGTGGGAGAACGTGATGCCCTGGTCGCGCATGCTGCGGTCCAGGACCGCTACTCGCTCTTCGAGGTCAGCACCGGAGAGCAACTGCAGGGCATCGAACAACGCTTTGGTGTGCGGATGCGGCGCGCCGTTCCCGGCGAACATCTCGTCGTAGGCGACGCTGTGGTAACCGTCGAACAGGCTTCCCATGCAGCAAGTCATACCAAAGCGGTGTTACAGCCGGCTTTGTTACCGGTAGGAAACAACAGGAAGGCAGCATCCGCCCATGGGTTCGGTACGGCAGGTGCGGGTCGGCTGCGAGTTCAGATATGACGCGGCCATCGAGACACCAGCGGTGTTCCAGGTCCAGGCGTATGAGGGCGGACCGGCCACGCTCATACGGCACTCCTGGGAGACCGAACCGGAATTGTCGCGGCACGCGTACACCGACCTGTACGGCAACGGCTGCCAACGACTGGATCTCCCGGCGGGCCACTCCACGGTGCGCTATGACGCGGTTGTGTCCGTGCCTGATGCGACGGAGGAGGTCGATCTAGACGCTCCCGAGTTAGCGGTCAGCGATCTCCCCGACGAGGTGCTCCACTACACGCTGCCCAGCCGGTACGTCCTGCCCGACGTCATCGGAGGTGACGTCTGGGAGCGCTTCGGCGCGGTGACACCCGGGTACCGCCGGGTGCAGGCGATCGTCGACCACGTCAACGGCCACCTGGAGTTCCGCCACGGCTCCAGCACGCCGTTGACCACCGCGGCCGACGTGCACGAGTCGGGATTGGGGGTATGCCGCGACTACGCCCACCTGGCGATCACCTTCTGCCGGGCGTTGAACATCCCCGCCCGATATGTGTTCGGCTACATGCCGGACATCGAGGTCGAGCCGCTCGACGCGGAGATGGATTTCGCCGCCTGGATGGAGGTCTACCTCGGTGACCGGTGGTGGACCTTCGATCCTCGAAACAACCGGCCGCGCAAGGGGCGAATCCTGATCGGGCGAGGCCGTGACGCGCTCGACGTGGCCATGGTCACGACCTACGGCGCCCCGCTGCTGACTGGAATGAAGGTCTGGTGCGACGAGGTGGAGGACGCGGGATGACCGCCGAGGCGCGTGCGCAGCTCGACCGTCCGCTGTTGGACCCGGCCGAGTCGGATCTCGACGCCGCCCGACGGGTGACCTACGTCCTGCATCAGCGCTTCCGTTACGACTACGACGGACCGGCCTATGACCTGGCCCACCAGCTCATCGTCGTCCCACGGGCCCGCCACGGGAGCCTTCAGCGGCGTCTGCACCGGGTCGTGGTGTCCGTGCCGGACGCGCGCCTCATGGTCGGCCGGGACTCCTACGGCAATGTCGTGATCAATGTTGGCGTCGATGTGGTTGCAGCCTCGGTCGAGTTCGTCGTCGAGGCCGTCGTGGAGCGGGCCGGACCGCGGCTTGATGCAGCGCTTCCGCTGTCCGCGTTGCGCGATCCGCAGCTGCTGTGTCCCACCCGGCTGACCACTGCCGACGAGGCGATCCGGGACCTCGCTGCTGACATCCGGGGAGAATCGGCTGACAACCTCGAGTTCGCCGACCGGTGCTGCCAGCTTGTGCGCGCTGCGATCGCCTACGAGTTCGGCGTCACGTCCACCTCGACGACCGCCGCGCAGGCGCTGGCCGGCGGCCGCGGCGTGTGCCAGGACCACGCGCACCTGGCACTGGCGATCTGCCGCGATGCCGGAGTTCCCGCTCGCTACGTGTCTGGTCATCTCATCGGTGACAGCGGCATGCATGCCTGGATCGAGGTGGTCGTGGCCGCGGGCGGGCAGTCCCGGGCGGTGGCCTTCGACCCCTGCAACGGTTGCCAGGCGGGATCGCGACACCTTCCGGTGGCCACCGGCCGGGACTACGCCGACGTGGCGCCCACCTCGGGGCGGTACGCCGGCGAGGCCCGCGGTGTGCTGACCGCCGACAAACAACTCGGCGTCACGATCGCCGCCTGAGGTCCGCCTCGCCGTGCCTCGCCGTGCCTCGCTGTCGGCCGCGTCACCCGAGATCAGGCGAGTTCTAGCTCGCCGTCGGCGGTGTCGGTCACCGCCGGACCCGCTGTCCTTGTCCTCCACCAGCGGCGGACGAGCGGGCGAGTCAGCGAAGCCAGCGCCGCGCCGGTAGCCAGGAGCCCCGCCGCGACGACAGCCGGTGCGGGTACCGGCCCGGGGGTGGGTCCATCAGCTGACTCCTGGGAGGAGGCGGGCGTGGCCTGCGTACGGACCTGGCCAGCAGCCGCCCGAGCCGCATATGGAACGCCGACCTCGCCGGTCGGGGCCAGACCGAGTCGGGCGAACCGCGGCAGAGTGGCCGTCCAGGCAACGCAGAAGAGCAGGAACCTGCAGGCCAGGTAGATGAACAACAGGATGCCGACCACGCTGCCGAACACGCCGGCCGAGACGCTGTTGGAGACCAGGGACAGGTAGAAGCCGCCGATCAGCTTGAGGATCTCGAAGCCGACCGCGGCCAGGATCGCCCCGGGCAGCACGGAGCGATAGGTGATGTCATGCCCGGACAGGCTGCCGAAGAGCCAGCAGAAGATCAGCGTGCTCCCAGCGATGGCCAAGGCGATGGCCAGCGCGCCGGTGATCAGGGTGATCCCGGGAATGCCCTCGAGCCCGACCAGCTCGACGAGGAAGGAAGCGGCCGCCGTACCCCCCGCCGTCACAGCCAGCGAAGCAACCAGGCCACCACCGAGCCCGAGCAGCGTCAACAGATCCCGGGCGTTGTCCTTGAGGAAGCTGCCCTGTTCGGGCTTGCCCTGCCAGAGCGTCTGGATCGCCAAGCGCAGCTTGCTGATCCAGCCGAGGCCGGCGTACAGCAACCCGAGCAAACCGACGATCCCGACCGCTCCCCGCGAGTCGATCGCGGTGTTCAGCGCGTCGACCAGCTGGTCGCCTGCGGACCCCGGGATGTATTCGACGATCTGGGAGATCACCTCGGCGAGCAGCTCCGGGCGCCCGGCCAACACGAACCCGAGGACCGATGCGGCCAGCAGCAGGGACGGGAACAGGGCCAGGAAACCGAAGTAGGTGATGCTGCCGGCAAGGACGTCGGCACTGCGATCGATGTAGAGGGTGGCGGCCCGGATGAGGTGATCGAGCCAGCCGTAGCGCTCCCGGAGGCGATCAAGGCGGCCCGGCTCCTTCGGCTTCGTGCCGGCTCCTACCCCCGGTTGCTCGGAGCGCTCAGCCACCGGCCGGGCCACGCAGCGGATACCGCTCGACGGGCACCCATCGACCGGATTCCTCACGCGCGAACACACAGAACGCGTCGACCTCGATCCGCGCGTCCACATCGCCGAGCCCTTCGTAGGCCAGCTCGAGCATGTCCGGCGCAACGTCGTGAGCGATCGTGATGTGCGGGTGGTACGGAAAGTTCAGCGACCGGCCGAGCGGCCCGGTTCGGATGTCGTCGGCCAGCGCCTCACACGAGGAGATGCCGTCGGCCACATTGACGAAGACGACCTGGGACACCGGGCGGAACGATCCGGTGCCGACAAGATGCAGCTCGAAGGGCACGTGCCGCGCGGCCACCGCGTCCAGGTGCTCGCGGACCTCCGAGGGCGCCATCCCGGCTACCTCGGTCGGCGGTAACAACGTGACATGTGGCGGGATCAGTTGTGCCAGCGGATCGCCGACCTTCACTCGCCATTCGGTGAGCAGCGCGCCCAGCGGATCCGGTACGGCGATCGCGATGCCGAGAACCTTGCTCGCTGATGTGGTCACGGTGTCGGCACTCACGACTCCTCCGCGGAAGTGAGTGCGTCGTCGATACTCATGACTCCTCCGCGGAAGGGAGTGCGTCGTCGATACTCATGACGTTCCAGATCCGCGGGGCAACAGTCCGATCCGTTCCTCGGCCAGGGCCAATGTGGCCGCGGCGACCTCGCCGGCCCGGTCGGCTCCCACAGCGAGCACCCTATCGATCTCGGCCGGATCAGCGAGGAGTTCCCGGGTACGGATCCGGATCGGCCCGATGACCGCCTCGACCGCGTCGGCGACATCGATCTTGAGCTGTCCGTAGCCGGCTCCGACGTAGCGCGTTGCCAGGTCGTCGAGGCTGGTCCCGGTGAGCGCGGAGAGGATGACCAGCAGGTTCGAGACACCGGGCTTGTTGTCCGGGTCGTACGTGACCTCCCGACCGGTGTCGGTTACCGCACTCTTGATCTTCTTCGCGTTGACGGCAGGGTCGTCGAGCAGCTCGACGATGCCGGCCACGCTGGACGCGCTCTTGCTCATCTTGCCGGCCGGGTCGGCGAGGTCCGCGATCCGCGCGGTCTCCTTGACGATGTAGGGCTCGGGCACAGTGAACGTCTGCCCCAATCGGCTGTTGAACCGCTGTGCCAGGTCACGGCTCAGTTCGAGGTGCTGGCGCTGGTCCTCACCGACCGGTACGGCGTCGGCGTGGTAGAGCAGGATGTCGGCGGCCTGCAGGACCGGGTAGCCGAACAGCCCGACCGTGACCCGGCCGCCATCCGATGACTTCGCCGATTTTTCCTTGAACTGCACCATGCGGGCGGCCTCGCCGTACCCGGTGATGCACGACAGCATCCAGGACAGCTGGGAGTGGGCAGGCACCTGGCTCTGCACGAACAGCGTGCTCCGCTGGGGATCCACACCCATCGCCAGCAGTTGAGCGGTGCTCGTACGGGTGCGCTGCCGCAGAGCCGCTGGATCCGGCTCCACGGTCAAAGCGTGCAGGTCCACGACGCAGTAGAAGGCGTCGTGAGTCTCCTGCAGGGCGACCCAGTGCCGGAGCGCGCCGAGATAGTTGCCCAGGTGGAAGGAGTCGGCTGTCGGTTGGATACCGGACAGCACCCGGGGACGCGGCATCGCTCCATCCTGCCAACCGGCCGGCCTCGGCTCCAAACGAGGGCCAGCCCATCCTGGTGATCTTGACCTTATGGTGGCGACACGCCGTGAATCGGGCCCGGAAACCGCAATAAGGTCAAGATCACGGCGAACGGGGAGTGGCGCGCCAGTCGGCCACGGCTGCGAGAAAAGCGTCGTTCTCCGCCGGCTGGCCGATGGTCACCCGCGCCCCGTCACCGGCGAACGGGCGGACGATGACCCCGCGCGATTCGCAGAAGGCGCCGAACGCCAGGGCCTCCGGTCCGAGCGGCAACCAGACGAAGTTGGCCTGGCTCACGGGGACGGGGTGGCCGAGGTCGGCCAAGGCCGCGCTGACCCGACCCCGTTCGACCACGACCGCGGCGCAGCGTTCACGCATCTCGTCCTCGGCAGCCAGCGAGGCGACCGCGGCGACCTGGGCAAGCGTGGAGACGCTGAACGGGACGTAGGTCTTGCGTACGGCGGTCGCGATCGCCGGGTCCTCGGCGAGCAGGTAGCCGACCCGTAGACCGGCCAGGCCGTACGCCTTGGAGAACGTCCGCAACACGCATACGTTGGGCCGGCCGCGCATCAGCTCGCGCCCGTCCGGGATGTCGGGATCGGTGACGAACTCGCGGTAGGCCTCGTCGATCACGACCAGGACATCCGGTCCGACCGCGTCGAGAAGGCGATGCAGCGCAGCACTTCCCAGCGCCGTACCGGTGGGATTGTTGGGATTGCAGACGAAGACCACGCGGGTCGCGTCATTGACGGCTGCCGCCATCGCGTCGGGGTCATGGGTCTGGTCGCGGAGCGGGACCGGCCGCAAGGTCGCCCCGGACACGGTGACCAGCAGCGGGTACGCCTCAAAGGAACGCCAGGCGACCAGGACCTCGTCAGCGGGGCCGGCGTAGGACTGCAGCAGTTGCTGGCACAGGCTCACCGATCCGCAGCCGACCGCGATGGCCTCGGCCGGCAGGTCGAAACGCAGCGACAGCGCCGCGGTCAGCTCCACTGCTCCGTTGTCGGGATAGCGGTTGATCCCGGCAGCTGCCTCGGCGATGGCGGCGACGACGCTCGGCAGGGGCGGATAGGCGAGCTCGTTGCTGGCCAGCTTGATCGCCTTCGACACACCCAACTCGCGGGCCAGATCGGCCGCACTGCGTCCGGGTTTGTACGCCGGGAGATCCGCGATGGCAGGCCGGACATGGACCGACACGGCTGGAATCGCCTCCTTGTGCTCTCCGGTCAGGGCCGGGGTGCGACGGTCGGCGTCGCTAGGCTGCCCGGCGTGAAGGTCTTGGTCGCCGGCGGTGCCGGCTACATCGGCAGCGTAGTCACCGCCGCCCTTGTCGAAGCCGGCCACGAAGCCGTCGTCCTGGACGATCTGTCCACCGGACACCGGGACGCGGTCCCGGGTGGGGCGAGCTTCGTCGAGTCGTCGCTGTCCGACGTGGGTCAGGTCCTGACCGCGGACGCGGGCTTCGACGCGGTGATCCATCTCGCCGCCAAGAGCCTGGTCGGCGAGTCCGAGCAGAAGCCTGAGCTGTACTGGCGGGAGAACGTCGGCGGGGCGATGGACCTGCTCGATGCGATGCGGGTCGCCGATGTACGCCGGATCGTCTTCTCGTCCTCGGCCGCGACGTACGGGGAGCCCGACGCGATCCCGATCACCGAGGACGCCCGGACCGAGCCGACCAACGTCTACGGCGTCACCAAGCTGACGATCGACCGGATGCTGACCGGGGAGGCCCGGATACACGGACTGGCCGCGGTCAGCCTGCGCTACTTCAACGCCGCAGGTGCTGCCTACGGACTCGGCGAGCGGCACGCGACCGAGACCCATCTGATCCCGATCGCGCTCCAGGTCGTGTCTGGAGAGCGGGACCGGATGTCGGTGTACGGCACGGACTATCCGACCGAGGACGGGACGTGCGTCCGCGACTACGTACACGTCGCCGACCTGGCTGCGGCTCACCTGCTGACCCTGGAGGCCGTCCGGCCCGGCGAGCACCGGATCTACAACCTGGGCAGCGGCAGCGGCTACTCCGTCCGCGAGGTGATCTCGGCGGTACGCGAGGTGACCGGCCATCCGGTGCCCATCGAGGACAGTCCGCGGCGATCCGGCGACCCCGCTCGGCTGGTGGCCAGCAGCGCCCGGATCGGTGCGGACGTCGGCTGGGCAGCCCGGCGCAGCCTGATCGACATGGTCTGCGATTCCTACGCAGTCCTGCAGGCCCGCGCGGGCTAGAAGGTCCCGACCGCGGCCGGACGGTCGGCGGGGCTACCCGGTGTGCGACGTCTCCCGCTCCGTCCCGCCCGTCGGGACGACCTCGGATCGCGGCTCTCCCGTCGGGTCGGCGGGTTCGGGCCCTGCGTCGGCGTCGGTAGCTGACTCCGCGGAGGGCTCCGGAGCCGGACTCACGTGCAGCCGCTCTATCCGGCGCCCGTCCATCGCCACCACGGTGAGCAGGTGCGGCCCGGCACTCACCTGGTCGCCGACGTCGGGCAGGTGGCCCAACTCGGACAGGACGTAGCCGGCGACGGTCTCGTAGGGGCCGTCCGGGAGTTCCACCCCGGTCTCCTCGGCGAAGTCGTCGAGGTTGAGCAGGCCGTCGACGTCCACCTCTGATCCGGTGCGCCGCCTGCTCTCGGGCTCGTCGTCGTACTCGTCGCGGATGTCCCCGATCACCTCCTCGATGAGATCTTCGAGGGTGACGATCCCGTCGGTACCGCCGTATTCGTCGGCCACGATCGCGAGGTGATGGTGGTTGCGGCGCATCTCCGAGAGCGCGATCAGCACCTTCTTGGAACCCGGCATGTGCAGCACGTCCCGTGAGATGTCGCCCACCGTGGTCGCGCGGCCGCCCTTGTGGGTGGAGCGGAGCAGGTCCCGGACGTGTACGAAACCAACAACGTCGTCGGTGTCCTGGCCGATAACCGGGTATCTCGATCGGCTGGTGTCTGCCACCAACTTCGCCGCACGGCTGACCGTCATGCTCGCTTCGAGGAACTCCACCTCCGTACGAGGGACCATGACCTCGCTGATCTGGCGTTCGCCCGCGTTGAACACGTCGTTGATCAGCCGGCGTTCGTCGCTGCCCAGAGCCTCGTGCGCGGCGACGAGATCCCTGAGTTCTTCTGAACTGATCGACTCTCCTGAGGCCTTGGGATCTCCGCCGAACAGTCGTACGACCACGTCGGTCGACTTGGACAGCAACCAGATCAGCGGCCGAAATATGGTGGCCAAGCGATCAACTGGGGTCGCCGCGATCTGCGCGACCTGCTCGGCCCGTTGCAGCGCTAGCCGTTTGGGCGCGAGCTCGCCGAGCACCAGGGAGACGTAGCTGATCGCGATCGTCACCACGACCAGGGCAAGTGCACTCGCGAACCCGTCGCCCATCCCGAGCCCTACCAGCCATGCGGCCAGGGGTCCGGACAGCGCGGTCGCCCCAAATGCCGCGGACAGAAAGCCGGCCAGGGTGACCCCCACCTGCAGGGCAGCGAGGTAGCGGTTGGGCTCGGCCACGAGGCGAGCCAGCCGTTTGCCGCGACGGCCTCGCTCGGCCATCGATCGGACCTGGGACTCGCGAAGGGAGACGATGGCGATCTCGGCCCCGGCGAAGGTCCCACCAACGAGCACGAAGACCAGAATCAGTCCGATGTTGAGCCAGACGCTGTCCATCCGAGAGTCAGTGCCTCCGCAGGGCGGTGCTGGGAGGATCGCAGGTGGGCGGAGGGTCGTTCATCGGGCCGAGGATAGTCGACCCGACGGCGAGCCGAGCCAGACGGCGGACGATGTCAGCTAGCGCGTTTGCCTGCGGCCGATGAAGTGCGCGCTGACCGAGGGAGAGCGTGGTGGAGTCGAGAAAGGCCCGAACCGAGACCGTTCGGCTCTCGTCGGAGGTCACCCTGCGAGTGCTCCGCTGGGACGGACGTCCGCCGGGTTTCGTGCTGGTCCATGGCCTGGCCTCCAACGCCCTGCTCTGGGTGGGCGTGGCGTCTGCACTGTCCGGCGCCGGCGCTCCGGCTGGGGCCGATTCCGGCGGGACCGGACCTGCGGTGATCGCGATCGACCTACGCGGGCACGGGGAGTCGACCGTACCGTCGTCTGGGTACGACACTGCTACCGCCGCTGCAGACGTTGCTACTGTCATCGAATCGCTGGGGCTCAACAGACCTGTGGTGGTTGGTCAATCCTGGGGCGGAAACGTCGTGGTGGAGTTGGCGGCCACCGAACCCTCGCTCATCGGTGCTATCGCGTTGGTGGACGGCGGCTGGATCTCGCTCCGGGACACGTTCGACACCTGGGCGGCGGTACTGCAGAAACTGACCCCCCCGGATCAGGGCGATCGCCGATGGTCTGATATCTCGGCGAAGATCCGTGCGGCCCACCCTGATTGGGCCCACTGGGCGATCGAGGCGACCATGGCCAACCTCCGCGAGCGCCAGGACGGATCGGTCCGTGCCCGGCTGGCCCGCCACCATCACCTGTCGATCCTGAGATCGATGTGGGACCACTCGATCAACGAGCGGTACGCAGCGGTGAGGGTGCCCGCCCTGCTGATTCCTGCGGGGCAGCGCAGCGGCCCGCAGCTGGCCGCGGTCAATCGCGCCGCCGCCGAGCTGTCCGGGTCCGACGTGCGGTGGTACGAGGACGCAGATCACGACGTACACGCTCAGCATCCCCGCCAACTGGCCACGGATCTGCTGGCCCTCTACGAGCGCGTCGGCGCTACCGCGACCTCGGCGGAGAATTGGTGAGCGCCACCGGACGGCTCGTCGTGATGGGGTCGGGTGAGACGGCTCCCGCCATGATCAAGCCGCATCGGATGTTGCTCGAATCCGCGCCGGCCGGATCGGCGATTCTGCTGGACACGCCGTACGGGTTCCAGGAGAACGCCGATGACATCACCGCGCGCGCCCGGCACTATTTCCGTACCAGCGTGGGTCACGAGGTCAGCGCGGCCGGGTGGCGGGGACCTGACATCGACGCCCTTGCCCGGGAACGGGCGCTGACCGCCGTACGAGCTGCCCGGTGGGTCTTTGCTGGGCCTGGCAGTCCAACCTATGCGTTGCGGACGTGGCGAGACACGGCGCTGCCCGGTGTCCTTCGCGAAACGGTCGCCGGCGGCAGCACTCTCGTCTTTGCCAGCGCCGCTGCTTTGACCCTGGGCTCGCACACGGTCCCGGTCTACGAGATATACAAGGCGGGCTTCGAGCCGCACTGGGAGCCTGGGCTCAACCTGGTCGCCAACCTGACTGGCCTGCCCGCGATCGTCATCCCGCACTACGACAACGCCGAAGGAGGGCACCACGACACCCGGTTCTGCTACCTCGGCGAGCGTCGGCTGGCCGCACTCGAGGCCGAACTCCCGGATGAGGCCTTCGTCCTCGGCGTCGACGAGCACACCGCGCTGGTCCTGGATCTCGCGGCGGGGACGGCGCAGGTGCTGGGCAACGGTGGACTGACCATCCGTCGCCGCGGCGTGAGCATGGTGCATCCCAGCGGCTCCGAGCTCCGCCTCGCCGACCTCGACCCGGCAAGTTCACGGCATCCGTCCGGTGCTGCCGGCCGGCTCGACTTGGCCGCTTCGCTACCCAACCTCCCCTCTGACGGGGTCCACAGCGGCGGGTTGGGAGCGAACCGGCCGAAAGAATCGGAGTTTGACTCGCCGGCGCCTTCGTTGCGGGCTGCCGTTGAACAGTGTCGGGTCCGGTTTGCCTCGGCGCTGCTGGACCGGAACGTCGATGCGGCGGTTGCCGCCGTACTGGACCTGGAACAGGCGACCACCGACTGGGTGAGTGACACGCTGTCCTCCGATGACGGGGCTCACGCACATGGGGTGCTTCGCTCGATGGTCGTCGAACTCGGGGAGCTCGCTCGTACCGGCGCCGCCGATCCCACCGACGCTATCGGTCCGTACGTCGAGCTGCTGATCACGCTACGTAGCCGTGCGCGGGAGTCCGGCGACTTCGGCGCGGGCGACCAGATCCGCGATGCGCTGAGCTCGTCCGGCGTCGAAGTCCGGGACACCCCAACCGGCCCCAGCTGGTCCCTTACTTCGAGCTCATAACAGCAGTTATCGCGATAACGTCACGTTTCACCCGGCCAGGCGGCGCCCTTATCGCGATAAGGGCTGGATTAGCAGGTCACAGCTGGCATGACAACGGCTGTGGATGGGCGGTGCGGCCGCATGTCGCGATGCTCGACGCTGGTCCCATGCGTACACCCCATCCAGTTCCGAGGGAGTTGCGAGGTCAGCTGTTCCGCGGCCGGGACGCTCTAGCGCAAGGTCTGGTCACGAAGGGCTATCTGCGCGGTCCGGCATTCACCCGCGTCATTCACGGGGTCTACGTCGATGCGCGCATCCCTGTCGATCACGGACTCCGGTGCAGAGCTGCTCAGCTGGTCCTTCCTCCAGAGTCAGTGCTGACGGCCAATTCGGCAGCCTGGTGGTACGGCGTTCAGCTCGCACGGCCGGAAGACACGGTAACTGTCGCGCTACCTCCGGGTGTACACATCGCAGGACCTCGGTTGGTTCGAGTGCACCGGACACCGATCCTTCCGGCTGACATCTCGTGTCGAAACGGCCTGCGGGTGGCCGCTCCGGTGCGAGCCGCCTGGGACCTAGCGACTTTGAGTGAGCTGACTCCAGCCGTGCAGTACATCGACGCCCTCATGCATTCCGACTGGCTGAGTCAGAGCGACCTGGATCGGCGCTTGGCGACGGGGGCGGGCCTGTGGCGGATCAGCAAGGTCCGCACAGTCGCCCAATGGACGGATGCCCGAAGTGAATCGCCCGCCGAGACAGAACTGCGTCTGGTCGTACTGCAGTCGAATCTGCCCGCTCCAGTGCTGCAGTTCGAAGTTCGTCGCCTCGGCATCCTGGTCGCCCGGGTGGACTTCGCGTGGCCGGCACATCGCCTGGCGCTCGAGTACGACGGTGCCGGCCACACCGATCTTCGCGTCATGCGCCTGGATCGGCGTCGGCTCAACGCCCTCGTCGAAGCCGGCTGGACCGTTTTCCATGCGACGGCGGCCGACCTGCGCAGACCGGCAGCGTTGGTTGCGCAGCTACGCACAGCGCTCAGCCGGCCGCTCGCCGCCTGACCGACGTTCAGACACCGCTTCAGGTGGCGCGGCTGCCGGTGAATAGCAGCCTTTATCGCGATAAGGCAGGATTTCAGTGGCGAATAGCAGCCTTTATCGCGATAAGGGCTGAAAAGTCGGGGGTCAGGCGAGTGTGGCTTGGAGGTTGTCGTCCAGTGCGGCGAGGAATTCTTCGGTCGTCAAGAAGGACTGGTCTTGGCCGACCAAGAGGGCCAGGTCCTTGGTCATCTTCCCGCTCTCCACCGTCTCGACGCAGACCTGTTCGAGCGTCTCGGCGAACCCGGTGACCTCCGGCGTCGAGTCCAGCTTCCCGCGGTGCTTGAGCCCACCGGTCCAGGCGTAGATCGAGGCGATCGGGTTGGTCGAGGTGGGCTTTCCTGCCTGGTGCTGCCGAAAGTGGCGAGTGACCGTGCCGTGGGCGGCCTCGGCCTCGACAGTATGACCGTCCGGCGTCATCAGCACCGATGTCATCAGCCCGAGCGAGCCGAAGCCCTGGGCCACGGTGTCGGACTGCACATCTCCGTCGTAGTTCTTGCACGCCCAGACGTAGCCGCCCTCCCATTTCATCGCGGCGGCGACCATGTCGTCGATCAGCCGGTGCTCGTAGGTCAGTCCGGCTGCCTCGAAGTCGGCTGCGAACTCCCGGGCGAAAACGTCGGCGAAGATATCCTTGAACGCTCCGTCGTAGGCCTTGAGGATCGTGTTCTTCGTCGAGAGGTACACCGGATAGCCGCGCTGCAGGCCGTACGAGAACGACGCCCTCGCGAAATCGGCGATCGAGTTGTTGAAGTTGTACATGCCCATCGCCACGCCACCGTCAGCACCGTAGTTGGCCACGACGTGCTCGATCGGCGCGGACCCGTCCGCTGGCGTGAACGTGATGGTCAGCTCGCCAGCACCGGGGACCTTGAAGTTCGTCGCCTTGTACTGATCGCCGTGCGCGTGCCGGCCGATGATGATCGGCTTGGTCCAGCCCGATACGAGCCGGGGGATGTTGGAGATGATGATCGGCTCGCGAAACACGACGCCGCCCAAGATGTTTCGGATAGTCCCGTTCGGCGAAACCCACATCTTCTTCAGCCCGAACTCTTCGACCCGCGCCTCGTCCGGGGTGATCGTGGCGCACTTGACGCCGACCCCGTGCTCCTTGATCGCGTTCGCGGCATCGACGGTTATCTGGTCGTCCGTGGCGTCCCGCGATTCGATCCCGAGGTCGAAGTACTTCAGGTCGACGTCGAGGTATGGATGGATCAGCCGATCCTTGATGAACTGCCAGATGATCCGCGTCATCTCGTCGCCGTCGAGTTCGACGACCGGGTTCTCGACCTTGATCTTGCTCATCCGGAGCCAATGCCTTTCACGAGTCGGTACAGGTACGGTACGGCGAACGCGGAATACCCCAATGCCGTTAGCACCTGGCGGTTTTGGCCAAAACCGCCAGACGGAGATCCACACTCACGATAAGACTTACATGTCGGCGATATCGGCCTGCTTGGCGCGTACCGCCTCAGCGGCTTCCTTCAACCCAGCCAGCTCGGTGTCGGTCAGCTCGGTTTCAACGACCCGGCGTACGCCCGTGCTGCCGATCTCGGCCTCGACCCCTAGATAGACCCCCGAAATCCCGTACTCGCCGTCCACCCAGGCGCAGACCGGCAGCACAGCTCCGGAGTCCTCGATCACCGCACGAGCCATCCGCGCCGCAGCGGCCGACGGTGCGTAGAAAGCCGACCCGGTCTTGAGTAGCGCCACGACTTCGGCGCCGCCGTTACGGGTCTTGACGACCAGATCCTCGATGTCCTCGGCCGACAGGAGGTCAGCCAACGGCTTGCCGTCGACCGTGCAACGTGAGGGCACCGGCACCATGGTGTCGCCGTGCGAACCCAGCGTCAGCGTCTGCACCGAGCTCACGGGCACGCCGAGCTTCTCGGCGACGAAATTGGTGAAACGCGCGGTGTCCAGCATCCCGGCCTGGCCCAGCACCCGGTTCTTCGGGAAGCCGGTGGCCAGCTGGGCGAGCGCGGTCATCTCGTCCAGCGGGTTGGAGACCACGATCACGACCGCCTCGGGCGAGCGACGGGCGATGTTCTCCGACACGTCGCGCACGATTTTGGCGTTGGTCTCGAGCAGGTCCATCCGGCTCATCCCGGGCTTGCGGGGCAGCCCGGCCGTCACGACGACGACATCGGAACCCTCAGTGCCTTCGTACGAGCCGCCCCCGACACCGACCACCTTGGTCTCGAAGCCCTCGACCGGTCGGGATTGATTGAGATCCAGGGCCAGCCCTTCAGGGCGTCCCTCCAGGATGTCGGTCAGCACGACGGTGTCGAAGACGTCGTACGCCGCCAAGCGCTGAGCGGTCGTCGAACCGTAGAATCCGGCACCGACCACGGTCACCTTGCCACGTCGGGTGTTCTCGCCATTGGCCATGCCCCAAGGCTATCCAGGGCTGTGTGGTCCGCCGGACCCAGGACCCGGCCTCAACCGACTGGTGCCGGGATGGCCAACCCGATGCCGACCAGTGCCACGGCCAGGAAGACATAGGCGGCCACGTCGAATGCCCGGCTTCGGACGCTGAGCAGACCGGACCGCCTGGCTGGGAGCAACAGCCTGAGCAATCCGGCAAGTGCCATCGCGCCGCCGATCACTACCACCCCGCGGCGCCAGTACGCAAAAGCGATCAGCACGAATCCAGCCGCCACGACCAGTCCAACGGCAAGGTAGGGCAGCTGGGCCAGCAGCCGCCGACGCGTGACCAGGGGCGGCATGGGCGGCCTCAGGTCCTCACGGCGTGGCCGCGAGGGCGACGACGTTGACCAGCAGCATTGCCCGGGTCATCGGACCGACGCCGCCAGGGTTGGGTGCGATGTGTCCGGCGACCTCGGCCACGTCCAACGCCACATCCCCGGCGATCTTGCCATCGACGCGGCTCACCCCGACATCCAGGACAGCGGCCCCCGGCCTGATCATCTCCCCGGTGATCAGCCCCGGTACCCCGGCCGCTGCCACAACGATGTCTGCACGGCCGACGTGGGCGGCTAGGTCCCGTGTTGCAGTGTGGCACAACGTCACTGTGGCGTTCTCGCTACGTCGGCTGAGCAGCAGGCCGAGCGGTCTGCCCACGGTGATCCCCCTCCCGATCACGACGACCTCCGCCCCGGCGATCGGCACATCGTGTCGGCGTAGCAGCTCGACGATGCCCCTCGGCGTACACGGCAGCGGTCCGGGCTTGCCCAGTACCAGCCGGCCGAGGTTGATCGGATGCAGGCCATCGACGTCCTTGGCCGGATCCATCCGCTCGAGGACCGCGATCTCGTCGAGCCCTCCGGGCAACGGGAGCTGAACTAGATAACCCGTACAGGCCGGGTCGGAGTTCAGTTCGTCGACGACGGCAAAGACGTCGGCCTGACTGGCCGAGGCCGAAAGCGTGTGCCGGATGCTGGCGATGCCGATCTCGGCGCAGTCCTTGTGCTTGGCTCCGACGTACCAGGTACTGCCGGGATCATCGCCCACCAGGAGTGTTCCGAGACCGGGCTGGTGACCCGCGGCGGTCAGGGCAGCTACCTGGCCGCGCAACTCCTCCCGGATCACCGCCGAGGTTGACTTGCCGTCGAGAATCGTCGCCGTCATGGCACGAATCATGGCATTTGCAACTGGTTCGACTTGGCCAGCCGACACCCATCACCGCACGAGAATCCCTATCCTGTTGGCGTCCCCCGGGTCAGCTCGGGCCCGCGAAAGCCATGAAAGGCCGGTCATGTCCTACTCCGACAGCTCGTACGACCAGAGTTCTGCCTACGCCGCCGAGCCCGTCGCCGTACGCCGTCCTGACTCCTTCGCGGGTTTACTGATGGTCCTCGCCGGGGTCGGCACCGGCATATCGCTGCTCCTGAACTGGGCGCAGGACGTGACCGGATACGACGTCCTGCGTCCGGCCATGGACAACGCGGGAAGCTTCTTCAGCGACGGGATCTGGCAGCCGTTGGTGATCGTGTTCGGCGCCGCTGTGCTGCTGCTGATCGGCCTGATCGCCTTCATCCCCGGTAGGAGTCGGCGCGCACTGGGCCTCATCGCGCTGCTGATCGCTGCGGCGATCGTCGCCGCGGTGGTGACGATCCTCGTCGAAGTGGACTTCGACTTCTCCCTGCTGGAAGTCGGCTTCATCGTTGTGATCGCGGCCGCTGTTCTGGGATTGCTCGGCGCGTTCAAGGCTGCGGTCACCCCACCCAAGCGGGTCAGCTGACCCGCGAGCCGAGGTCGCTATTGCGGGGAGTCGATCAAGGCGCCCTACGACATCGCCACCGCCAGCGCCTGAGCCATGTCGATCTGTACGCCGGTGAAATCGACGGTCGTCCAGTTGATGGCCTCGACCGTGGCGCCACGGTGGTCGGCGTCGGTGTGGCGTCGATCTCACGCATTCGGGTACCGGACAGGTCCAGTTTGGCGGCGTCGACGCCGCGCAGGATCGCGTACGACAGATCGGTGTCGGACAGGCGCATTCCGCGTACGTCGGCACCGACGAAGGACGTGCCCAGCAGCGAGCAGCTGGAAAACGACGTTCCGAATAACACCGCTTTGGCAAGGGTCGACGAGCGCAGCGCGGTGTCGGTGAACTGAGCGGCGTTGAGTCGTACGCCGGTCAGGGTGCACTCCTCGAACACGCAACGCTCGACGCGTAGCTCCACCATCGACGCCTCGAGAAAGTGGCATCGGCGAAAGGTCACCCCGGCTAGATCCAGCCGTCCCAGTCCGCGCGGTCGAACTGCTCGTCGACCACCTCGGCACCGGGTTCGGGTACCTCCACCGCCAGTCGTCTCGTCGCCCGGTCAGTGAAAGAAGTGCCGAGTGCCGGTGAGGTACATCGGGATCCCCGCAGCCGTCGCCGCTGCGATGACCTCTGCATCGCGGACGGAGCCACCCGGTTGCACGATCGCGCGGACACCCGCCGAGGTGAGCACTTCCAGCCCGTCAGCGAAGGGGAAGAACGCGTCGGAGGCAGCCACCGAACCCGCTGCTCGCTCCCCCGCGCGGCTCACCGCGAGCCGGGCGGAGTCGACTCGGTTGACTTGACCCATCCCGATCCCGACGCTCGCCCGGTCGGCAGCGAGCAGGATCGCGTTGCTCTTCGCGGCTCGCACAGCGCGCCAGGCGAAACCGAGATCGGCCAGGGTCGCCGCGTCCGTGGCGGAACCGCAGGCCAGCGTCCAGTTCTCTGGATCATCACCGGGTGCATCGAGCCGGTCGACGGTCTGCATCAGCAAACCCCCGCTGATCGCCCGTGTCTCGATCGGGCTCGGCGCACTCGTCGCCGGCAGCCGCAACAACCGAACATTCTTTCGCTTCCTCAGCAGCGTCACTGCCTCATCCGAGAATCCGGGCGCGACAACCACTTCGGTGAAGATCTCGGCCACCTGTTCGGCCATCGCAAGGTCGACATCCCGGTTGACCGCGATCACCCCACCGTAGGCGGACACCGGGTCACAGGCGTGTGCCTTGCGGTGCGCCTCGGCCACGTTGGCACCGACGGCGATCCCACAGGGATTCGCGTGCTTGATGATCGTGACGCACGGGTCAGCATGGTCGAACGCGGCCCGCAATGCGGCGTCGGTATCGACGTAGTTGTTGTACGACATCTCCTTCCCATGCAGCTGTTCGGCATGAGCCAGCCCAGGCCGTGAGTGCCGGTAGAGGGCAGCACGCTGATGGGGATTCTCCCCGTACCGCAGCACCGCCCCACGATCCCAGGAGCCGGCGGACCACAGCGGGAAACCCGACTCGTCCGGGACGAGCATGTTGCCCATCCACGAGGCAACGGCGATGTCGTAGCTAGCTGTGTGCCGGAACGCATCGGCGGCAAGTGCTTGCCGCCGCCCCAGGCTGAACCCGCCGGTCCGTACGGCCGCCAGGACCTCGTCGTAGCTGCCCGGATCGACGACGACGGCCACCGACGCGTGATTCTTGGCTGCGGCACGAACCATGGCCGGTCCACCGATGTCGATCTTCTCGACGCACTCGTCCGGGGAGAGGCCCGAGGCTACGGTTTCCCGGAAGGGGTACAGGTTCACGACCACCAGGTCGAACGCCTCGATGCCCAGGTCCTCCAGCGCCGCAACATGTTCGGGCCGTCGGCGGTCGGCGAGTATCCCGGCGTGTACTGCCGGGTGCAGGGTCTTCACCCGTCCGTCGAGCGCCTCGGGAAAGCCCGTGACGGTCTCCACCGGGGTGACCGCGACGCCCAGCTCCTGGAGCCGTCGAGCCGTCCCGCCCGTCGACACGATCTCGACACCGGAATCGATCAGCCCGACAGCGAGCTCGTGCAGGCCGGTCTTGTCGTAGACGGCTATCAATGCCCGGCGAATGGGTACGGCGGTCATGATTGGACGTTGCCCGCCGGCGCGACCCCAGTCGAATGATCCTCCGATCGACGGTCTTTCGACGAAAGGGTTTGCGAGGTAATGAGTTCGGCAACTACGTGCACCAGCATCTCCCGTTCTGCAACCTTGATCCGTTCATGCAGGCTCGATTCGTCGTCCTCGGCAAGGACGGGCACCTCCCGTTGGGCGATCACTTCGCCGGTGTCGACGCCCTCGTCCACCCAGATGACGCTCGCGCCGGTGACCGGTACACGTGCGTTGAGTGCGTCGCGTACGGCGTGAGCCCCAGGAAACGCTGGCAACAAGGCGGGATGGGAGTTGATCACCCGGCCGGGAAAGCGTTGCAGGAACGTCGGACTGACGATCTTCATGAACCCGGCCAACACGATCAGGTCCGGCTCGCGATCAGCCACCGTCTCCGTCAAGGCCAGGTCCCAGCCGGCTCGATCGCCGAAGTCAGCCATCACCACTGCGTGCGCGGCAACTCCATGGGCAACCGCTCGCCGCAGGGCTTGGGAATCTCCCCGGTCGGAGATGACGGCGACCACGTGGGCTGGATAGGAGGGCTCCTGCGCAGCGTCGAGCAGGGCCTGCAACAGGGTCCCTGAGCCGGAAGCCATGACGATCAACCGGGCGGGCACGGCAGCACCTTAACCGCCCAAGTGCCACAGACGCACCGAGCCGCTCAGCCGTGGAGCTGCCGCTGGCGCAGAGCCGCCGCCGACCCCGCTGCCGGAAGGGTCAGTAACCCTGCGGCGGCGGCGATCGTGGCCAATGGTGGCGCTCCGATCGTGGCCAGTCCACCGTCACCCAGTGAGCCGCCGGCCAGCCATTGCGCCGCACCCATCCCCAACGCCAGCGTCAGGCTGGCGACCGCAGCCCAGCCTGCCGCCCGCATCGGCCGCACCTCGTCGTCGAGTCGCCGGACCACGACGGCCCCGATGAGCAGGCCGCTCACGGCCGGGATCACCAGCCCGAGCACGGCGCCCAACGGCACGGCGGGTTCGTCCGGCAGGGCGGCGACCAGCGGCAGTCCGGGGACCAGCCCGAGCGAGACGCCGAAGGCCGAGACCGTCGTACCCGACCCCACGGCGAATCCCGGCCCGAGCAGCACCGCAACGGCGTACAACGCCGCGTTGGGCAGCAACAGCAGGCTCAGGACGAACAACCCCAGGCCGGCGCTCCAGTCCGGGGCCAGACTTTCGGTGAGCGCGGCGAACCCAGCTCGATCCACGGCGATCGCAACCCCGAGGGTCCCGACCCCTGCGGCGAGCAAAACGGCGGCGCCTGCCCCGAGGCCAGCGAAGACAGCTCGCGACGGGAACGGTGCAACGTCGTGGACCAGGCGCCCGTGCCCTGCGGTACGCAACAGGCCGCCGGCTGCGGCCAGTGCGCTGAGTCCGGCCACGCCCGGCATGGTCGAGCCCAGGCCGATATCGGCTCCCGGGGCCGAGCCGAGAAGGGTCAGGCCGAGGCCGCTGGCGCAGTAGCTCAGCACCAGCGCAGCGAGCACGATCGCACCCTGGGGCAGGCTGGTGAGCTGGGCCCGGCGACCCGCCCAGCATGAGGCGTACCAGCAACAGCCAGCCAGCACTGCGGTGAGCCCGAGCGGGGTGACCGCGACAACGACGCCGCCGACGGCCACGTCGGCCCCATGACCCACCAGCCAGGCCTGTGCCGACAGGCGCGCCGGTCCGAGGACGGACCCCCCGACGGCAGGCTCCACGATCCAGGCCAGGCCGATCAGCGCGCCGAGGATCAGCAGACCGGCCGCAGCCGCGCCGAGTCCAGCCAAGGCGCCGGTCACCAGCAGGCCCGGTCCCTCGTTCGGCCGCTCCGGACGTCGCCCCGTAGTGTGCTCGTCCGGGTCGGCGAGCCATCGGGTCAGCGCGGAGGTCACCGCCCCACCATGCAAGGCGCCGGTCGCCGGGCGGGCCAGGCGCGCCGAGAGTACCTGGCATCGTCAGCGCGACGTCACGCCAGTGGGCGCCAAGACACAAGTCCCGGCACCCTCTGGTGTGCGCAGTGCTGTCCGCTACCCGGCAGTTACCCCGTTCAGTGTCGGGTCGGTCCGCCGCCTTCCGGGGGCGGGTTGGAGCCGTACGGCGGCGGCGGTGGTGTCGGCTGTGAACCGCCACCTTGGACCGGCGGCTGTCCGTACCCGCCTGGGGCCGGCTGGCCCGGCCCCGGCTGGCCCGGCTGTCCCTGCTGCCCATACGCGCCGGGCCCCTGCTGACCGGGCTGGCCGTAACCGCCCGGTGCCTGCTGCTGGCCGTAGCCCTGTGGCGGACCGCTTTGTGCGGCGTTCTGCTGGAGCTTGTTGAGCCCACCCTGCAGCGACTTCGCGCCACCGCTGGCCAGGAACGACATCACGACACCGACGTTGACCACGATCAGGGCGGCCAGTGCCAGCCAGGCGCCGATTCCGACGGCCGCGCCCTCGGTCGAAAGCAGGTCGATGAACTCGATCAGGAAGAAGATGTCGACCAACGCCACCACGCCAGCGATGACCAGGTGCAGCGGGAAGCTGGCCGGAATGAGCTTCAGGATCTTGGCAACGATCGCAGCTGCCACGAGCAGCAGCAGGATGACGCCGAAACTGAGCAGCCCGGACTGCCAGGCATTGACCCCACCCAGGCCGTCGTAGGAGTTCTCACAGAGCGCCACCGACTCGGGCGGAAGTCCGGCACAGATGTCGCCGAGGTCGGGGACTGCAAAGTTGAAGAAGCTGAAGATGAAGACCAGCAGCGAGCCGCCCAAGGTCAGCCAGTCGGGCAGGGTGACCGATTTCGGATCGAAGGAGACACCGGAACCACCAGAGCGGGCCGGGGCGCCCGGGTAGTGGCCGGGACCACCAGGAGGGGGTTGACCACCGTATCCGGCTGGGCCGCTGGGCTGCTGACCGTAGCCTGGCTGACCGCCCTGAGCGGGTGGGCCACCGGACTGTTGACCGTAGCCGGGAGGTTGCTGGCCGGCAGGCTGCTGGCTGGGAGGCTGCTGGCCGTAGCCTCCGGGCTGCGATCCACCAGGCTGTTGGCCGTAGCCTCCGGGCTGCGATCCACCGGGCTGTTGGCCGTACCCCCCGGGGGATCCAGGTCCGCTGCCGGGTGCAGTCATCGCTTCCACTCCTTCGCCTGCGGTCGCGCGGTTGCGACCTGATGTGACACCGATCTTGACGTCACTCATCTTGGCAGTGACCGATCCATGCGGTGTGTGCGGCTCAGCATGCTGGGTTCGCGCTGGGCGGGCAAGTAGCCGCGCCAATAGGTGAAT